>OMJG01000565.1_pt1 | contig 26691 bp, 20 predicted proteins | sample 1646431 | NCBI WGS metagenome assembly OMJG01 (sample SAMN03771674, study PRJEB25209) | food metagenome | isolation source: Cotija cheese | place: Mexico:Jalisco,Michoacan | collected 2011-12-12
AAATAATACCTCGCAATCTTTAGACTCATCTGTCTAACAATTGTAGGGCACTTCATGCCCACCACGTTCCGGCAATTGGCAGAAATGCCTGGAGGTCGGCATAGGACGCAGTTAATTAGGCAGGTTTACGCTAACTCGACCTGTTTCCAGCGGGCCTAAGCTGGCTGCTTTTGATCTTAACCGTTTGGCATGTTTTAATCATGATTCATCCTAAAATAATAACAAGCACATAGTGTATGTACCGCTGAAATAAGCTAGTCGCTTCAAGAAAGATTTTTCTTGAAGTGACTAGCTTATTTTTTTGAGATTTAAATTAAAGTAAATCGTTTATCAAGTAAGGTGACCCGTTCAGTGGGAAGGCCAACGACCTGAATCTCACGTTGCTTAGTAACAAAGATAGCACCGTAAATATCAGGACGGTTGGCCGCCCAGCCCGGAATTGGTTGACCCGCAAAGAAGAGCCGGGTAGTTTCAATTTCACCATCAATAGAAGTCTTTGAAAAAACAGTGACACTTTCAAGATCGTTCTGTCGTGGGTATCCCGTCTTAGAATCCAAAATATGGTGATAGGACTGTCCATTAAATTCAAGGTGTCGTTCGTAAATGCCACTAGTAACAGCCGAGCAAGGCCCAATGGTGACACTGGCAATGGCGTTGCCACGATCAGTAGTGGGATCTTGGATGCCAACGCGCCATTGACCATCAGCGTGCAAGGGGGAAGTACCGACCATTAGTAGATTGCCGCCGAGATTGATCATACCGGCCCGTTGTCCGAATGCTTCCCAATAGTCTTGGATGCGATCAGCAATGTAACCCTTAGCTATCGCACCGAGATCAAGCTCCATCCCTGTAACTTTGAGATAGACACTAAAGTCGGTATCGTTGCAGCTGACTTGATTGGGGTCAATCAGGGTTAAGCGGTCGTTAATGGCAGGTTGTTCAGGTACGTGAGCGTTATCAAAGCCAATGTGCCATAGCTTAACTAGCGGTCCAATGAGTGCGTTGAAGCCAAAGTTCTGCCGACTGAGCTCAACAGCTTGATGAACGAGCGTATAGGTGGCGGCACTCACTTGAACTGGGTGTTGACCAGCAGCATGGTTGATTGCCATAACTTCCGAGGCGGTACGATTGACAGTTAAGCGGTCCTCGTACTGGTCAATAAGTTGGCAAGCCGCCTGCAGATACTGGTCGCTGTCACTACCAAAGAGGGTTAAATCAATGTCAGTACCAAGTGCATGGTGTGCTTGGTGCTGACGTTGTTGGGCGAATGCCGGGATAGCCGATTCGCCGTTATAAGCTAAAGTTGTCATGATACCAGTCCTATCTTTCATAAATATCAATTCGTTCAGCAAACTGAACAATATTCATCTCGATAATAGTCATCAGATGAGTGGTTGAGTTAAATTAATTTTCCCGCACAATGATCTAATTCATGTTGAATGATTTGAGCCGTAAAGTCATTGAATCGTTGCTGTTGGGGTTTGAAATGCTGATCCTTGTACTTTACCGTTATTTGATGATACCGACTAGTTGGGCGTTCACCTGGTAAGGATAGACAACCTTCTTTAGTGTCATAGGCACCATGTTGATCAATAATTTTCGGATTGATCATCGCAATGGCAAAGGGTCCCAATTGGACAACAATAATTTGTTTGTTAACGCCAATCATGTTAGCGGCCATTCCAACACAATTATCGGTGTGAGCGGCAAGGGTATCAAGTAAATCAGTTACGACTTGAGCATCTGCTGGCGTCGCTAAGTCGGCGGGGATACTCAAGGCGGCAGGGTCATGCACAATAGGTCGAATCATTTAATATTCCTCCATTATAGTTATAGGTGGTGTGCTAGTTTGTCATGGTTCGTATTAACTAGTACACCACCTTAGGCTAGTATTCTATTAATTTAATTATAGGGAGCGTTATCCATAGAAGCAAGCTGTTTGCTGGACCGTTAGTGATAAAAAGAGTTGGGAACGAAACTGAGCGTAATTTTTCTATCAATATTGTCGAGACGTGCGCCAAATGGGGGCTTGCTTCGCTTAAGCCAAATCCGGCAATTATTTCAAATCCAGGAATAATCGGCGAATTTATGGTAATGCTCGCAAACAAATCACCTTTGTCTCGCTCGCTTTCCCACTAATAGGATAATTTAAATGTTGGTGTTAAGGTCCCCGATTTTAATGCTTCATTAGTTGTTGTGGGGATGGTACTGTGATTGGGCTGCCAGTTAGGGTCCTTGATTAGTGTGATGCTGGTTCCTTGATAGTCCAGGGTCAAACTATTAGCGTTGTTCAGGGTCAACTTAACAACATCGTGATCAATTGTAAATGTTGCTTTAGTATCATTTAAGGCCAGATTTGCATGGCGATGAATCGATGCGGAGCCCTTTTGAAACCAAGCAATTTGATGATTAGCATTCAAATATAAACTTGTTGCTGGATTAGTGCTGACCCAGCGGCCTAAAAAATCGTGGGTCGTTACTGATCGGACAGCACTAATTTTGGACGGCGTTGGTTGAACTGTTGTTGATGATGTATCACTGGTTGTAGAATGGCAACCAGCTAGCAGCCCGACCAGCAACAGTCCTCCAATCATTCCCCGTATTTTTTGCATAATTATTCTCTCCTCCGATGCCCACATCCCTCAATGAGGACTTAATATTATTATAGCGAATACGTTGGAGGAGTTAAACTAAATAGTCATAAGTTAATTAGTCTGCAACAATTTGGTTGTGTTCAGCTTAATTTTTAACGAATTAAAATACGGTTTGAGCGCGATGAAAAACTGTGAAAGCAAGGTATGTCAATGTTAATCAGGTAGTTAATGAGATTGATTAAATATTCTTATTTTACTAATATAATGATATAAAAAATAATTTAAAAATATTCGCATGGCGTTCTAAACGGATGATCAAAGCGATTTGGTGTACACAACTGAACATGTCAGTTAAATTAGACCATGGGCAACTTGAGAAAAATGAGCTACTATATACAGTATTGATTCAAACAGAACGTACTATCAATTGTATTCGATCAATGACTTTGAAAAGTGGGGAATTAAAATGCTGACAACGACAACTAACGATATATTAGACCAATTACGGTCACTGACTGTTACCAAGCGGGGTGGCGCTCAAACAAAGTTTCATCCGTATAAAATTGACTTTGTCTTACAACAGTTATTGGCAACTGAAGATGAAGTACGAGTTGTCAAGGAAGCGCTGGTTGCGCATTATCAACAGGCAACTGGTATTGATACGCGGGAATTGCGGACAACGTTGATGCAGATTTTGAATGCTCAGGGGCTAACGACAGCGGCTAAAGCTTATCAGGATTATTTTGATACTGAACAGCAACGTTTCGCAGCAGCAACGAATGTTCAAGGACGAATTAAAAAGTTATTTGAGCGCGATGCTAGCGTAGTGCATGAAAATGCAAATAAGGATAGTACCATTTTTAATACACAGCGGGACTTAGAGGCTGGGGCTGCCAGTCGGGCGATGGGGTTAAAGATGTTACCAGATGTCGTTGCTAAGGCGCACCTGCGTGGCGATATTCATTGGCACGACCTGGATTATTCGCCAGTAACTCCTGAGACCAACTGTTGTCTGATTGACTTTGACGGTATGTTCAAGAATGGTTATAAGATTGGCAATGCGGAAGTTGCTTCGCCACGGTCAATTCAAACAGCCACGGCACAAATGGCACAGATTATTGCCAATGTGGCTTCTTTACAGTATGGTGGCTGTTCTGCCAATCGGGTCGATCAATTACTAGCGCCTTACGCGGCAATCAATTATCAAAAACATATGGCTGATGCTGAAAAGTGGGTGGCAGCTGATCAACGCGAAGCTTACGCGCAGGCTAAAACCAAAAAAGATATTTATGATGCGATGCAAGCGTTAGAATATGAGATTAATACCTTGTATTCATCACAAGGCCAAACGCCTTTTACGACGGTCAACTTCGGTCTCGGGACTAGTTGGATTGAACGCGAAATTCAAAAGGCCATTCTCCAAATCCGAATCAAAGGGCTGGGTAAGGAGCATCGCACTGCTATTTTTCCTAAGTTGATTTTTACGATGAAGCGGGGCTTGAACTTGAGTCCTGATGATCCCAATTATGACATTAAGGAATTGGCAATTGAATGTTCAACGAAGCGGATGTACCCCGATCTTTTGATGTATGACAAAATCAAGGAACTAACAGGGAGTTTTAAAACCCCAATGGGCTGTCGATCCTTCCTACAAGGGTGGAGTGACGAAGACGGGGTTGAAGTAAATTCTGGTCGCATGAACCTCGGTGTCGTGACGGTCAACTTACCGCGGATTGCGTTGGCGGCACATGGCGATCAACAACTATTTTGGGAAATCTTTGAAGAACGCATGGCTACTTGCCATGAAGCGTTAGCTTACCGAATTGAACGAACCAAGGAAGCCAAGCCAGAAAATGCGCCATTGTTGTACATGTACGGTGCTTTTGGTAAACGACTACCGGCGGGGGGCAACGTGGATGAGCTCTTTAAAAATCAACGGGCGACCATTTCACTAGGGTATATAGGTATTTACGAAGTCTGTGCGACCTTTTTCGGCCCTGATTGGGAACAAGACGAGCACGCCTTGGCGTTTGCTGAGACTGTGGTGAAAGCTTTGCGTGACAAATGTGCGCAGTGGGCAGCTGAGAGTGGCTATCACTATAGCCTATATTCGACGCCAGCCGAATCATTGACTGACACGTTCTGTCGTGATGACATTGCTAAGTTTGGCCGGATTGCAGATATTACTGACAAGGAATACTACACGAATAGTTTTCATTACGATGTTCGTAAGCATCCGACACCATTTGATAAATTGACGCTTGAAGAACGGTTCCCACAATATGCATCGGGTGGTTTTATTCATTATTGTGAATATCCTAACCTGACACAGAACCCGAAAGCTTTAGAGGCTGTCTGGGATTGGGCTTATGATCATGTCGGTTATTTAGGAACAAATACGTCGATTGACCAGTGCTTTAAGTGTGGTTTTAAGGGTGAGTTCAAAGCGACTGCTCGCGGTTTTGTCTGCCCTGAATGTGGCAATCATGACCCTAAATATTGTGATGTTGTTAAACGGACGTGTGGTTATTTAGGAAATCCACAACAGCGGCCAATGGTTCACGGCCGCCACGTGGAAATCGCGTCCCGTGCTAAAAATATGTCTCCGGAGATGATTAAGAATGCCGCGCGCTACGAAAGGACCAAACAATCCGATGCCCAAAGAATGGCTGGCAGAGGACTTAAGTGAACAATATGTTGCTGATTATAAGGCATTTAACTTTGTTGATGGTGAGGGGGTCCGGTGTAGCCTGTACTTAAGTGGCTGCCCGTTTCATTGTCCCGGCTGTTACAATGTGGCTGCTCAAAATTTTCATTATGGACAGCCTTATTCGCAAGAGTTAGAAGACCAGATTATTGCGGATCTCAGTCAGGACTATGTGCAAGGGTTAACGTTGCTCGGCGGGGAACCCTTTCTAAATACCCAGGTAGGGATTCGAATCTGCGAACGGGTGCGTGCAGAATTTGGTCACACGAAAGATATTTGGTCGTGGTCAGGTTACACGTGGGATGAGTTGCAGCAAGATTCTGAAGATAAACTTAAAATGTTATCGTTAATTGATATTTTAGTGGACGGACGGTTTTTACAAGATAAGATGGATCTTTCCTTACAATTTCGGGGGAGTTCTAATCAACGGATTATTGACGTTCCTAAGTCATTGGCAAATGGAAAAGTTATCATCTGGGATAAGTTGGTTAAATAAGATCGAATTTCAAAAAAAGACGTTGTGACGTAGTGGACACAACGTCTTTTTTGTTGCGATTAATATAACGTTTACATATAATGAAAAATAATTTTTTTGATTAAAGTATGTAACTATGTCTCGATATTTTAGTTAAAAGCGGTTATACTTTACAGGAGTCGTTAATTTATATTGACATAAAGAAATCATTAAAAGCGAGGCTTTATGAATGTATCGTTTTTTTGTTCAACCCCAAGTTGATCATAGCCAAAAAGCTGTTTTTGGTTATGAATTATTACTACGTAAAGAGATGAATGGTCGCTGGGCCGTTCCTCAATCATTTACTGAATTGTCATTAGACAAACAGGCCGAGCTCTTAGAACAACTTGCTAGTCAGTTGCAGACTAAGGCAACTAATCAAGTCTTAGCGCTTAATTTAAATCGTCAACAAGCTGAAGATGACTTCATGTTAGGCACAATTATTTACTTGAAGAAGCGTTTGAATCCCGCTGCACTAACAATTGAGCTAACGGAGAGTCCATCACTAGCTGAGATTCAAAAATATAGTCTCTTTTTTCATCAGCATGACATCAAATTGAGTATTGATGATGTCGGCACGGGTTCGAATACGTTTCAGAACATTCAACACGCGCTACCATTTGTTGATCAAATCAAGTTTGCGATGCAGAACTTGCGGATGAGTGGGCAAGCAGATCGCATCCCACGGGAATTAGCTTTTTGGCGAGACGTTGCCCGCGCCTACCATTTAGAGTTTATTCTGGAAGGTGTCGAAGACCAGGGTGATCAAAAGATGGCAGAAAAGCAAGGTGTTGAATGGCATCAGGGCTATTATTATGGGAAGCCGCGGTTAGTCGACGATGGCCGTCAGTTAGTGAATGGCGGCTGCTAAGAAAGGATTCTTACGATGACATGGTCTAATTGGCGAATCTCGCCGTTCGTAACGAGCATTTTCTTCATACTAGGAGTGTTGACACTCTACTGGGTCCTCTTTAATTGGATTACGACTTGGTTTCACGCTCGACATATTAATATTGATGATGATACGGTCAATGCTTGGCATGGTGTGATTTACATGTTGGTCTTCGTATTTGTCATGCAACTGTCGGTCGTTGGCCAATCGGATAGTTGGGAGTTTGTCAACTTTCACTTGATTGCCGTGGTGTTTTGCTCGTTTTTCTTGAATATCCGAATGCCGTATTATTCATTATTACCAGTGGTCATAGTGTACATGATTTTTGATCGTTCCATCTTTTTTTGGGAGTCATGGAGTTATGCCGTGGTTTTCGTCCTCTTTTTCTGGAGTATGAACTATTTGCGGCTGTGGGTACCCAAGCATAAGCATCCCTGGCTATACTACTATGGTGCGGTAGCTTTTTATGGTGGCCTTTTATGGGGATTAATCAAAATCAAATATTCACTGGATTGGGATAATACCTTACAAGAGTACGGCTACCTGATGATTTTCGCTGGTCTACTGTATGCATACGTTAATATGCTGACGCAGGATAGTGAAATCAAGTTGCGGCTGGCACAGTTTGCTAGCCATGATGCGTTAACTGAAACGGAGAATTTTGCAGCTTATACGGAACATATTAAGTATTTGTTCGATGACAGTGCTAAGAATAACCTCAACCTTTCGATGATGATGTTTGATATCGATCACTTTAAGCAGGTCAATGGTACGTATGGGCACCTAGCTGGCGACCGAGTCTTGCAGGAAGTTTCTGCAACGGTCAAGACTGTTTTGGAAGCGAATGATGAGAAGGTCAAGCTTTATCGGACAGGTGGGGAAGAATTTAACGTGTTATTTCCTGGATATGATTTGGCTAGTACGCAAGTAATTGTTCGGCAGATCTTTGAAGCGGTCAACCACCTTGTTATTAAATACGAAGATCAAGAAATTAGTGTTTCGATTTCCGTTGGTGTTTCCACGCTACATCAAGCTGATGGTAGTCGGGTTGATTTCTACAATCGAGTCGATCAAAACCTCTACTTTTCAAAACGGCATGGTCGCATGCGTGTAACCGTTGAATAACTGAGTCTTTAGTATTGAAAAAGATACAATAGTATTAACTAGATGAGCTAGCAGATTAAATTCTGATAGCTTATTTTTGTAACTAATTATAGCCGTGCTCGCCGGGGTTCAAGCGTAAGTTGGCTTTGTCCACCAAGCTGAATGTCCAATCCAAAATATTTGATAACTTACTATTGATACATTAAATAATCAATAATACCGCTAATTAGTAGCATCGTTCGTTAATTGAGTTTACAAATCAACGCAAACAAATGTAAACCTTGGTTAAAACCGTTAATTATGCTGGTATTCTAGTTTAGTTATGGTATGGTTTATGGTGTAAGAATAACGATCAACGACTTAAACTAATTGATTTACATAGGATAAAAGACAAGTTTTGTGCATTACGTTTGTTAAGGTTATTTAAATACGGATAGTTGGTAATTCAAATATTAAGGAAGTGAGAAGTGTGCCAGTAACAATTAGCTCATTAATTCCCGTCGTTGCACCGGTTAAACGTCAAATTATTAGTGTGACAACCCTTGCTAATACGGTTCACTTATACGGGTTATTAGGTTTTAAGAAGCAAATTTTACCGGCAACGGATCAAATCGTCGCCCCCTTTGCTGGGGTTATTACAGCAGTGGCGGCCAATCAACGGTTAATTGGATTTCGAGCGACCAATGGGCTAGTCGGTTGGTTACGAATTGGGCAACTAACTAGTGTTTTGGAATCGCCTACATTTAAGTTTAAAGTTAAAGCGGGTGACCAAGTCGTTGGTGGTCAGATGTTGGTCGAAGTCATGTCGATACTGGCGCAACGTCGGCAACTATCAAAAGCAGCAGTTACATTGACAATCAGACATGCAATTATTCGGCTTCGTGAACAGCTATTGGCGGCCAGTAATCAAGTCGATCCAATGGGGACGGTTATTGCAGGGATTACAACAAGTATGGCTGGTAATCATCGGGTGGCAGCGATTGGCCCTCCTCAACTAGATTAATTTCTTTGACAATAAGCAATCGACGTTTCTAGATACGGGGTGTGTCTAGGCGTCACGCTTCGACGCAGTCCATTTATTGGATAGTAGTGGCTGAGGTGTGCGTTGTAATAACGCAGTTAGGGGCAGTACTGATTTTAGATCAGTGCTGGTTCACAAGGTCGTCATACTGGTAGGTATGACGTCGCTGATGTTGTAAGGTATTAAGATAAGTAGTTTAGAGTAGCAGTAATTGGTCAGCGGCTAAGTTTTGGCAGACTTATAAGCACAACTGCTATTACGGGTAAAATTATACTGGGTAGTAACGCATATTTAGTAGTCATTGCAAAATACCCGGTAAATTAAAGTTATGACGGTCAAAGGTTAGGCCGATGTTACTGAAATAATTGTGGGGGTATAATTATTTCGGCAATGATTAATTGTCGCAAGGTCGGACTAATTGTTCGGTTTACGAACGAATCACTTGCTTTTACTTGGCAGTCCAGTTTATTATGACGGTAAATTGTGAAGGAGTGATTCGTAATGGATACAACGACGTTTAATCAAACTGAATTAGCCAAATATAATGGTCAAAATGGTCAACCCGCATACGTTGCGGTTGATGGTGTCGTTTATGATGTAACGGGGGTTGCAGCATGGGCTGGTGGTAAGCATCATGGTAATCTTGCTGGACAAGAATTAACCGCAGTTATTGATACTAAATCACCACACGGACGCAAAGTTCTAAAGGGGCTGAACATAGTTGGCCAGTACGTGGCTAATTAAAGTATTGAGGGCTGGTTAAATAAGTCCAGTTTTTTGTTAGAAGTCAGGCAATTATTAAGTAGTTACTTTAAAATTAATCGTCAGCGCATAATTGTTTAAAAGTAGATGTGGTTGATGAGTTGAGCATACTGGGCTGGCATTACTGAAAGTGAATTTCAGTGATGCCGGTTTTTTTGATGGTATCAATAGTGTTAGGGCAAATTATGGTATTAAGTTGCGTCTATTAAGATGAAAGTGTAAACACTGAAACAAATCATTTAGCATTAGTTGCATCCAGGCTTATCGGATCAATAGTAAAAACTTACTTTGCTGAATTGTCAGTCACCACAGTGATTGTCAATACAACTGTTATGAGGGCTTTATTGTTTATATAGCTATATAAAATAAATTATATAAACGGTTGAATGTTCTTTGTAAAAGCGTGAAAATAGAGTTGAATTAAAGGAAAGTTAATAAACTATGTTTAGGTGGGATTAACGATGGAACGTAAACGGACGCATTTTAAAATGTATAAAATTGGTCGGCGGTGGGCGTTTGCTTGTGCGGTAATTTTAACGTTAGGGACAACAACACTCGCGGCCAAGGCCGATGATGGGGCGGCTGAAGCAACAACCGACTCAACTTCAACGAGTTCAACGACAACTAAATCAGTTACAGCTAAAACGCAGACATTAAAGTCTTCAACAACTAAGCGGTCCTCACAGGCTAGTACGGATACGGCTAGCCAAAATCAGTCGGCTTTGGATGCTGATGATACGGGGAGTTCCACGGCGAGTTCAGTCGCTAATTCGACAGTGACGGCCGATGCTGACTCAAATTCAGCTAAGAATGCAAGTACTACGAGCCAGTCGAATGAGGCTAATTCGACCGTAACAACTAGCGAAAGTACAAAGTCAACTGCCACTACGAGTGATGATAATGGTTCCAAGACCACTGCCAATACGGTGACTGACACAGCTAGTGATCAATCAGCCACTACATCAGCAACTGTAGATGCTTCGACTGAGCAGAAAAACACCAATAAGGTGACAGCTCAAGCGACTACGGTTAGCACATCCGCCGCAGTAGCTAAAACAGCTGCGACTACGACTAATAAAGTAGCTAGCCCGCAAACGGCTGCGATGGCGCTGACACAAGCGGTAACGCAAACTAATGATGCCGTTGCCGATGGTGGTAACGTGACGGATGATTACCCTGATTTACATAATATGCTCGGTATTTCGTCTCAATTCCATATTTTTGCCCGTGAAGCGGAATTACATGCACATACTAACGGTAATGTCGCTGTTCAGAACTTGGTCGGCAATGTTAACTTTGGGACCAACATTATTGAAGAATTATTGGATAAAGATATTTCTTATATTCAAAATATTAGTAATATTGCCGGTAGTTCTTTTGTTTCAGCTGGTGAAACGCGGAGTAACAAAGTTATTTTTGGTGAGAATATCGATATCGATGTTTCAAATCCTAATCGGCCAATGGTCAACGGTGTCTATATTGATCATTTATTAGCATCAGAAGTTTATCAAGATAAAGCTGGTAATGTTTATATTGATTTCGATGAAGAATTCGCTAAGTTGGAAAAGTTGAGTACAAGTCTCAGCGAACAGCCAGCTGATGTAACTTATACTAGTGATAGTTTTGAAGATATGAATCAACGGGTCATTGATGTGACTGATATGCAGCCTGATGCGAATGGTCATATTGTAATCAATTTGTCAGCAGATGTCTTAAATACGAGTACACCTTTGACTATCAAAGGACTATCAGCGGATGCTGATGGTAATACGGTGATTATTAACGTTGATACAGCTGGAGCAGCAACTTACCAGGTTAATTCACAAATTAAAATCATCTATGATGATGGGACGGAACGTAACAATAAGGAAACTGAAGATTTTGGTGATAACCATTTACTTTGGAACTTTTACGATTCAACTGCGACTGACAGATTGGCTAGTGGTGTAATTAGCGTGGAGCGTCCGTTCCAAGGGAGTATTTTAGCCCCCGCGGCAGAAATTGATGCAAACCAAAATATAGATGGCAACTTAATGGCCAACAAAGTCAATGTGCGAGCAGAAACGCACCGTTGGGATTTACAGGATAATGTCGATAACGAAAATGATCCAGAACCTGGTGACAACGGCAATGGCGAAGAACCAGAGCCAGATTACGATAAGCCAGTACCACCAACGATCGATGTCGAAATGCCAGGTGATGGTGATGGCGACGACGAAGATGAACCGGAATATGAAAAGCCAGTTCACCCAAGCATTGATATTGAAATGCCAAGCGACGGTGACGACGAAGATGAACCCGAATATGAAAAGCCAGTTCACCCAAGCATTGATGTCGAAATGCCAAGTGCCGGTGATGACGAAGATGAATCGGAATATGAAAAGCCAGTCCATCCAAGCATTGATATTGAAATGCCCGATTTTGATGACATTGAAGATGAAGCCGAAGCTGAAGAGGCCGAAGAAGAATTTGAAGATGCCATTGAAGATGAAATTGAAGCTGGTGTGACTCCGGATGAAGTTGTTGATCAAATTGAAGAAGAAGTCAAAAATGAAATTACAGCGGACTGGGTTACGGACGAAACAGTGACTGAATTAGAAACAGCGTTTGAAGAAGTTCAAAAGGAAGCAGTTGTCGGTAATCAGATCAAGGATGAGGCCAGTCTGCTTAACTTAATTGATCAAGCAATCGTACGAGCTAAGGCTCATCACAATACGGCATTAGTTGCACAACTACAAGCCTTACGGACTAAGGTTGCTGCGGCGTTGGCGGTTGCTCAAGGCCAGTCGCTACCACAGACTAGTGAAGGTGCTGATCAAATGATTAGCTTAGCAGGCATCGCATTAGCCAGCACTTTGGTATTAGGTGCAACGGCTGTCAGTCGACGGAAACGGCAGAATTAATAACTAGAATAATATTTGAAAAACTGTTGATTTGACGAGGATAACCTAGCAAATCGACAGTTTTTTTGCACTAAAAAAGTCACTAAACCAAATTGGTCTAGTGACGCTCAATTCTATCTACTCCATGACCGACCTAATTCCTTGACCCCAAATGCGCCACTAGGTAAACGTGGTATAAATACTAACCCCCATTAGTATTTATACTAATCATTATAAAGACTTCAGCACATTAGTCAATATTTATTCGAATATATATCATGATTATGTTGAAACCTATTTACGGGTGAGTCTCATCAACTAAGTTCATCGGCCTAAAGTTAGGTAGGCATGGGCTAAAAAACTGAATGACACTAATGATCATCCAGTTAATTGGGGTTAGTAATGTTTAGTTACGAATTAATTCGTTGAAGTTGAATTTGTTAGGGATGAAGTGTGATTCAGTGTATTCGAATTGACGACCTTCATCATTGAACGCGATGCTAATCATGTTACCGATACAGTTATTGTCATCGAGTGCTAGTTGCGCTTGATCAAGTTCGGTTGCGGTTTCGACACGAAGCATTCTTTTAACAACCGCAATTTTGAGCCCGTTTTTTTTGAAATGTTGATAGATCGAGCGTTTAGCAATTGCCGCAGTCAGCGTAGGTGTACGTTGCGCATTGAAATAGTTGATGTCGAGAACGGCACGAATACCATCAACGATTCGGACGCGTTGGATGGCATATACTGGAATACCGACCTCAAAGGCAGTGTGCTCACTAAGGGCTTGATCCACAATTTGTTGGTGAAAAGCAACGACCTCGGTCTGATAATCAAGGTGTCGCTCTGCGTTGAGACTTTGTAGGCCGTTGAGATTATTTAAGGCCAGGTTGAATTGCTGCGTTTGTGGTGAATGTTCCAGTAGGACTACGCCGCGGCCCTTAACACTATAAACCAGACCTTCTTTTGCGAGCTTAGCAATGGCTTTACGAACCGCATAGCGGCTACTATCAAATTCTGCTATTAATGCGTCTTCAATGGGAAGACGCATTTTAACGCTATATTTACCTGCTAGAATACGTTCTCTTAAAATGTGATAGATTTCGTTGAATGTTTGACTACCCATTTGAATGCCTCCGACCATCATGTGATTAATTTAATTATAACAAATTATGACTGCTAAGAGCTAAAAGAACGAACAAATATTAATATTTGTTCGAATAAAAATTGACAAGCGCTCAGGCAACCTTCTATAATGAAAGCGAAATCAAATCGGCAATACGGGAGTAGGAGGAGACTATATGCAAGTTGAACAACGTACACTAAATACCGCGGGACAGCCGTTTCAGGTGACTGCCTATTGGTTAGATCAGATCAGTGACTTTGAGACGGCGGTTGATTATCCTGTAATGATTATCTGTCCGGGCGGCGGCTTTACTTATCATTCTGGTCGGGAAGAAGCGCCGATTGCCACCCGGATGATGGCTGCTGGGATGCATACGGTCATCTTAAATTATCAATTAGTTGCCGGAAATCAGCTGGTCTATCCAGGAGCGTTACAACAATTAGCCGCAACGATTGATTGGGTCACCACCCAAGCGTCCGCGCACCATGTTGATTGTCAACGAATTATTCTTGCAGGCTTTTCGGCTGGTGGACACGTAGTTGCAACTTATAATGGCGTTGCAACCCAACCTGTATTACGAGCACGTTATCGCTTAAATCATTATCAGGGCCAGCATGCTGCGGTTATCCTCGGTTATCCGGTGATTGATCTGACAGCTGGGTTTCCCACGACCGCCGCGGAACGGCAGCGAATTACAACCGATGATCATTTGTGGGCTGCGCAGCGGTTAGTGACGGCAGCTAGCAAGCCCGCATTTGTCTGGCAAACGGTGACGGATGAATTAGTACCACCCGTAAATTCGTTAATATATGTGCAGGCATTGCTACAGTGTCACGTTGCAACCGCGTATCATTTGTTTGGTAGTGGAATTCACGGTTTAGCGCTGGCCGACCATGTGACGCAAAAGCCTGGTAAAGCTAAGTACTTGAATGAACAAGCGGCAATCTGGCCGCAGCTCGCACTACGATGGTTACAAGAACAATCGTTATTAGCGGGTACTTTTTGACATAATCAATGGGGCAATCAGTGGACTGACAAGCGGTCCACTGATTGCCGCTTTTTGTCAACGATCCTGACACCGATTAATTATCTGCGGTATAATAATACGAATAAGCTTATTAATAGGGAGCGATTGAGATGGCAATGAATCAACACCTAGTCATTATTTCCTTAGATGCTCTAGGGTTCCGGGATTTACGGGAACACCAAGCAGAATTACCCGTACTGAATGGTTTAATGACCGGTGGTACTTGGGTCAAGTCAGTGACGGGTATCTACCCAACGCTGACTTACCCGTCGCATACCACGATTATTACGGGGCAGTATCCAAGCGTACACGGGATTGTCAACAATACTAAGTTACAGCCGACTCGGCGATCACCAGATTGGTACTGGTACCAAAAGGATGTCCAAGTGCCGACATTATATGATTTGGCACGCAAACAAAAACTAACAACGGCGGCCTTTTTATGGCCAGTGACGGCTGGCAGCAAGATTACATATAACCTTGCCGAGATTTTTCCTAACCGCATTTGGACGAATCAAGTTTTGGTCTCATTGAAAGCGAGCTCGCCGTTGTTCTTGCTAGAAATGAATCATAAATACGGTCACTTACGCAACGGCATTAAGCAGCCGCAATTAGATGAATTTATTACGGCTTGTGCGGTGGATACCTTGACCCATAAAAAGCCGAACTTAACGATGATTCACTTAGTTGATATGGATAGTATGCGTCATCGCTATGGTGTGCGGTCCAATGAGGCGATGGCGGCTTTACGTCGGTTAGACCGCCACGTGGGCCAGTTGATTGATGCGACTAAAGCCGCGGGGACGTTTGCAGATACCAACTTTGTCATTTTAGGTGATCATTATCAAATCAATGTTGATCATATGATTCACTTAAATACGTTATTTGCTCAACAGGGGTGGTTAACGCCGCGCCAAGATCAGACGTTTGAAGAGGACTGGTCTGTGATGGCGAAGACGGCGGATGGGTCCACGTATATTTATACTCGTCCAGGATTTGATCAGTTAGATGAACTAAAGACTTTGATCAGTCAAGTGGAAGGCGTTGAAGCCATTATTACCGGTGATGCAGCTGCTTTACGTGGTGCTGATCCAACTTGTGCGCTGATGGTTGAAGCGAAGGAAGGCTATTACTTTACTGATGAAAGTCGGCGGCCAGCAGTGGTTGAGCCTGTTCATCCAGCAACACTCGGTCAACCGGACCGCTATCATGGTGTCCATGGTTATGATCCGACTAAGCCTGACTACCAGACAACGCTGTTATTCAATGGGCCAGCGGTCAAAGCTGGTGGAACAATTGAAACGGCCAATTTAGTCGATGAAGCACCAACCTTTGCTCGACTACTCGGATTAAACTTCGATGAGCCCATGCCAGGACAATGCCTCGATGAGATTTTTAAGGCCTAGATAAAAAGAGAGAAAGGAAAAGCGGGCGGACTGAAGTATCACTCATCATATGGTTAGTGATTATTCCGCCTCCGATTACGATCAGAGGTTCCCGCAAAGTAACTTAATGAAATTTAACAAACAGCAGTGGAGTTGGATCTTTTATGATTGGGCCAACTCGGGCTACGGGATTATTGTTACAACGGCAGTGCTCCCCGTTTACTTTAAGGCGGTTGCTCAGAGTAACGGCGTGACATCAGCCAATGCAACGGCTTACTGGGGTTATGCCAATAGTATTGGCACCTTACTAGTTTCAATTTTGGCACCGGTCTTAGGTGCACTAGCAGATTATCCGCATGCTAAAAAACGAATGCTTAATATTTTTGCGGCACTCGGAATGGTGATGACACTTGGCCTGAGTGTTGCGCCGACCAGTGCTTGGAAGTGGCTGTTAGGTATTTATATTTTATCGATTATCGGCTATTCTGGTGGTAATTTATTCTATGATAGTTTTTTGACGGACGTGGCGCCTGATGACCAGATGGACCGTTTGTCGTCATATGGTTATGGGTTTGGTTACCTCGGTGGTGTCTTGGCATTTATCTTATTCTTAGTCTTGCAATTAACTAGTGGTTTTGGCCAATTATCGAGTTACGGGGTCGCACGGTGGAGCTTTGTCTTAGCTGCCGCGTGGTGGATTATCTTCTATATTCCTTTGTTGAAAAATGTTTACCAAAAGTACGCATTGGCACCTAGTACACATCCGGTGCGTTCAAGTTTTCAACGGGTATGGTCGACTTTGAAGCATATTCGTAATTATCGTGCTGCGGCCTGGTTTTTAGTAGCGTATTTCTTCTACATTGATGGGGTTGATACCATTTTTACAATGGCGACTTCGATTGGCATGGATATGGGGATTACGACCACCACGCTAATGATTGTGTTGTTGGTCGTCCAGCTAGTCGCGTTTCCGTTCTCGCTACTGTACGGATGGTTAGCGAATAAAACGTCGACTCGGACGGGAATCTTACTTGGAATCATCATTTATTTAGGGATTTGTTTGTATGCCTTACGATTGAACAGTACGACGGATTTTTGGATCTTAGCCATACTAGTCGGGACTAGTCAGGGTGGGATTCAAGCACTCAGTCGGTCGTATTTTGGTCGCTTGATTCCTAAGACTAGTGGGAGTGAGTTCTTTGGCTTTTACAACATTCTCGGTAAGTTTTCAGCCGTGATGGGCCCCGTTCTAGTTGGAATCGTGACTCAAATGACGGGTAAATCGACGATTGGGGCCGCTTCATTGAGCATTTTGTTCGTCGTCGGGTTAGTGATCTTCTTGGCATTGCCGCATTTGAATCAGACAAAGTCAGTTTAATTAAATACTAAGCAAAAATGACATTGAAACTTTTCAATGTCATTTTTTATACATAGTGCTTGTTTGAGTTTCCCAATGAGTCTGTAAAAGAATTTTGTGAATATAAATAAGTCAAGCATACTGTTGGATCGGTGATCATATGATTATGGCTACTGTCTTTGTTGTAACTTTGGGTTATTGGTTGTGTTTACTTACGATTAGACTTTCACAATTTGAAAACTAAATAATACCTTCCTAGTGATTACAGTTATTTGTTTTTGACCTTAAAGACTGCCGCGTTAATTAACATGATGAGAGCTTGATTGTCGATAAGTTTGGGCTTGCTTAGTGCGAACGTTACGAATTGCAAATAACGTATTATCAATTCGCGGGTGATGATGTGCTTCTAAGGCGACAACTTCGTCAAGTAATTGATTGCCGGTTTGCCAGTCGCCAAAGTAGAGGGCCCAGATGCCCAACCAGAATTGCTGGCTCAAACGGCCATCCCAATTTAACTGATGACTGTCGATGGCAGCGAACTTTGTTTGCAGTTTTTTGGCCGATTGAAAATCATGAAAGTTCAATTCTCCTTGGAATAAAGAGCCATAAAAATCAAGTAAGTCATTGCTAACGTGAAAGGGATCACCCCAAGCCGTTTGATAACGGGCACAATTGACCTCCATATGAGTCGTTAGTGGCGCTAATGCGGCTAAGCCGTCGACGGTAGTAATGATTGGAATCAAGACGGGTACCAATTTTAGTTCCTGCAAGGTCCAAGTCTTGGCTTGACGAAGATGGTCAAAAGCAGGCTGAGTTGCGGTTGTGACGCCGATTGAACGATGGTCGTAGGATAGCAACAAAATACTGGCGTAGCTGGCAATAAGTTGTTCGTAGGCGTGGGGACTGTGTTGATGGTTGCGAATCCAGGCTGCTAGGGCGGGGAAATTCTGTGTTTCGTAAGCGTGACGAATGGTCCAAAAGGCTTGGTCGTACGACGATGGCTGATAATTCTGGTGTATGAATCGTAACTCATCAGCTGAAATGGCCAAGTTATCCAGAATTGCAAAGAGCTTGCTAGCGCCAATATCGTTGGCGCCGCTTTCAAAGCGCGAGGCAAATGAACGTGAGATAATGCCGCTGTACACTTCTTTTTGGGTCAAGCCCTTCGTTAACCGAATCTGATGAATGGTTTCTCCGATTGTTGTCATCGCATTCTCCTTAATGTGGCATATATGCAACCTACTTACTAATTGTATCACGGTATTTGAGGGTAAGCTAAGGTCATTATCTTGATGGGAGATGGGTTAATGCGTGTTCTTTTAAAGAATCGGACACTTCAACCGATTGCTAGTGCGAACTTCTTTACAACGTTGGGTGTGAGCTTGTTCAATATCATTTTACTGACGTATGCTAAAGATTTTCATGATCCACATTGGTTTGTTTCGATAGTTTCAATTGTGACGGTCGTTCCTTACGTATTCGGGGGCTTGACAGGCCGATTAGCCGACCAGACACGTCGGAAGACTAACTGGCTGATTAGCACCAAGTTCATTCAGGCAGGGCTATATCTTGTGTTGGCCCTAATTATCAATCGACGAACTGCCAGTATCTTTTATACGGTCGTGGCGATCAACTTCATTTCAGATTTGCTGGGGCGCTACGGTGGCAACATCTTGACAATCGTTATTCAAGACCGAGTTGCGCCTGATGATCGCCAACAAGTGATGGGAATTAATACGAGTGTCAGTACGATCATTGAACCATTAGGGCAGACGTTAGGCGTACTAATTATTGCATGGTGGCAGAATTACGCGCTAGCCGGAGTCGTTAACGCGCTGACCTTTATTTTAGCGGCGGTTTGTTTATTGGTGGGGCGTTCAGCAATCCGCACGACACCCAAAGTGGCTGTTCAACCACGACATGATCGGGTCTGGCTCGTGATTCAACGGGTGATGATGACAACGACTGGGATGGGAGCGGTGAGTTATCTGGGAATTCTGATGATTTTAAACGTGGCGACGATGAGCAGTGATGCAATATTGAACTTGATGTTTATTGATTTGGCTCCCCGCATGCACGTGAGTTATTCAGCAGCGATTTTAATGGTCAACGTGGTTTTTGTTGCTGGAAGCGTGTTGGGTGGCATCACTAAAAATACTTGGTTTGATCGGTTCTCATTGTTTCAATTGTTGCTAGCGGCGATTTTAGCACCAATGGTAACGTATCTGATCTTATTAGCATTGCCACGGCTGCTCCTAATTCTTGGGGGCATGTTTGCGGTTGGGTTCATGAACGGCAAACTAGATCCGAAGATGTTCGCCATTATGATGCCACAAATTGATCCACACTTAACGGGCACGGTCTTTGGAACCATTAGTTCGATTGTGACGTTGGCCGCACCAGTTGGTAGCGTTGGTATCGTCTTACTATATAATTTAGTTGGTGCAACGGCGGCGTGTTCACTAGTGATTGGTATGAGTGCGCTGGCGTTGATTTGGGCAGTGATGGTGCATCAGGGTGATAGCATGCCTTTGAATAAAAATATTTAAAAAATACACAAAATTGATGTATGGATATAGGCGAAGGGTGAGACTGCTCATTAAGGAAATAGTATTCTAAAATGCTTTTTGAGTAGCGTTTGAAATATAAGCATGTTTCTTTAAATGATTAGTCCGTTAATGTTCAGGTCAAAGTATTTAGAGATAGTGCCAAATTTTATTGATGTGGTAACTCGGGTAGAACGTGGTTCGTTGCATTCTATCTTCCTAACATCAGCTCAGTAAAAAAAGCGTGTCCAACACTAAGTCAGTAGTTAACTGGCTTGGTGTTGGACACGCTTTTTGATTAAATATTCGATAAGACCGTTGTGATGGATTAGGTGAGTTCGAAGTGCATTAGTTAACCGCGAAACAGCGCCAAATGCGCCTTCAAGTACTTGCCCGTCACGCTAGCCGGATTTTCGCTAACAACCTGTGGGGTACCAGTGGCGACAATGTTACCACCGTTGATACCGCCAGCGGGTCCCATGTCAATAACGTAATCGGCGTTGGCGATAACGTCGAGGTCGTGTTCGATAGCAATAACCGTTGCGCCCTGCTGAATCAGCTGGTCGAAGACTTTGACGAGTTGTTGAATGTCGAGCGGGTGTAAACCGACTGAGGGTTCATCGAAGACAAAGAGCGTTCCCGTTTGGCGTTTGCCGATGCGGGAGGTGAGTTTCAAGCGCTGAGCTTCACCACCAGAGAGTGCCGGTGTACTTTCACCTAACAACAAGTAGCCTAGCCCCATATCATGCAAAATCTGGAGCGTATTAGCGATGGCGGCTTGATCTTTAAAAATCGGTAGTGCTTCGTCAACCGCGAGATCTAAAATATCCGCAATCGAATAGCCATGCCATTTAACGGTCAGGGTCTGCTGATTGTAGCGTTTGCCGTGACATTGTGGGCAGACTTCGGTGATGTCTGGCAAGTATTGCACATCTAATGAGATTTGGCCCGTACCACCACAAGTTGGGCAAGCTCCCGCAGCGACATTGTATGAAAATTGGCTAGCGGTCCAACCGTGTGCTTGTGCTACTGGGGTGGCGGCGAATAATTGGCGTAGGTGGTCGAGAATATTAGTATAAGTGGCGACCGTTGACCGTACATTCTTGCCGACGGGGACCGAATCGACGGTAACGACATGCCGAATGTGGCCGTTGTCGAAGGTCTTAACGTGAGTTGGTAGCGGTCGCTTTTTGGCTGTGGCTTGCAGTGCCGGAATCAAACTATCCAGTATGAGGGTCGTTTTACCAGCACCACTCATACCCGTGACGGTCGTGAAACGGTTCTTCGGGATGTGTGCCGTAATATCTTGAATATTAAAATGATGGGCGACTTCAATGGCGAGGGCGCCTTTTTGCCAGAGCACATCGTCTGTCAGCACGGGACGCTCACGCAGCGGGGCAGTACCGGTGAGAAATGGGGCAATCAAGGAGTTTTTATCCTGCTTGATTGCCGCGACAGTTCCTTGGCCAACAACGGTACCACCGTGTTTGCCAGCCCCTGGGCCAATTTCAATCACATCGTCGGCTGCACTGATAATGCTAGTGTCGTGGTCAACCACGACGACGGAATTACCCTGAGCGACTAGTCCGCGGAAAGCTTTAATTAAGCCCGCCACGTTAGCGGGGTGCAGCCCCACGGAAGGTTCATCTAAAACGTATAGCACACCAGTCGTGGCACTTCGCAAGGTGCGTCCAAGTTGAATGCGTTGTAATTCACCAGTTGACAGGGTCGCACCGGGACGACTGAGCGTGAGGTAATCGAGACCAAGTTCTTCCATGGGCTGCAGACTGAGTAACAGTTCATCGACTAGTGATTGCCCAAGATGGTGCATTTTAGTAGGGAGCCACGGGACAATCGTGGCCGCAAAGTCATGTAAGTCAGCGACGGTCATATCACTAACCGTTGCAATATTTTGGCCATTCAATTCGTAGTTAAGCAATTGCGGATTGAAGCGCGATCCGTGGCAATCTGGACAAGTATCAAATTTATAAAAGCGATTCAGGCGAGTAATGGCCCGTTCATTTTTAGTTGTTGCCATGCTATCTTCAACGGCGGCAAAGGCATTCTCATAAACCGCGTTATCCATGTGAAAGATCTTGCCCTTAGAACTCGGAATGTTAATGGCGACGGTTTGTTTTGGGCCGTGTAGTACGCGCTGCTTATCAGCTGCACTAAGGTCTTTATACGGAATGTCAATAGGAATACCAATCTCACGCGCGACGATGGGCATAAAGTTACGACCAGGAAGGTGCCAAGATGCGACAGCACCTTGTTCAATCGTCTGGTCTTCGTCGGCGATAATGAGCGTTGGGTCAATTTGGCGGACCTGGCCTAAGCCACCACAAGTTGGGCAGGCCCCGGCAGAGTTAAAAGCAAAATCTTCTGCGCCGGGTGCTCTAAATTCAACGCCACAAGTCGGACAAGTCACGTAACCGTCGTTTTCAGCCACATCGAGTGTTGGCGACATACGGTGACCATTGGGGCAAACTGCCGAACTGAGTCGCGAAAAGGCCAGTCGTAAGATGTTCAGGCTTTCCGACATCGTGCCGACAGTCGAACGGACACCTGGTACTTGTGGTCGTTGCCGGAGCGCGAGGGCGGATGGTAAGTATTGTACTGAATCAACGCTAGCTTTGCCGACCTGATTGATTCGTCGGCGGGTAAAGGTGGACAGTGCGTTTAAGTAACGCCGAGCTCCCTCCGCATACAGGACGCCCATTGCGAGCGATGATTTACCAGACCCACTACGACCGGTAATTGCAACGAATTCGTTAAGTGGAATATCGATATTTAAGCCTTTTAAGTTATTAACGTGTGCGCCCCGCACTTGAATGTGGGTCGGCAACGTGGTTTGTGGCATGGCTAAAACCCCTTTCGTGTCATCTTCTATGCTACAACAAAAAGGCGCTATTGCCTAAAAAAGCGGTGGCAGTATCTCGCGCCCAACGACTGAGTGAGTATGATAAACTAGGGCTAACGACTATTGGAGGGGGAGACGATGAGATGCAAAAGAAACGACGATTAAGTTGGCTGAGCGTGCTTGGGCTCTTAGCGGGATTTTGCTTGTGGTTTAGCTTATCAATGCAAGCGGCGGCTGATTATGATATCGATCAATACCGAGTAAATGTGGACATTCAACGTGATGGTAGCGCCAATGTGACGCAAGCAATGACCTATCAATTTGATGATGATTATCACGGGGTATTTAATGTTCAAGATTTGAAGGGGATTCGGGGGGCTCAGTTAGAAAGCGTCACAACGCAACTTAACAGTGGCCCAACGACGATTGCAACGGCAGGCAACACTGAGGCAAACAATACGTATCAATTAACGCAAAATGCTGATCGGATGCGCGTCAAGCTTTATCGACAAGTTCAAGATGATGATGAATTAAAGGTTGTTTATCGGTATCGACTGCAAGGTGTTGTGACTAACTACGCCGATACGGCCGAGCTTAATTGGAAAGTCATCGGTAGTGGTTGGGATGTTGCGTTGGACAACGTAAAAATTGTGATTCAACTACCAGCTAAAAATGTGAGCGCATTACAAGCTTGGACGCACGGTCCGTTGAGTGGCCAGACGAAGGTTGATCGGGCAGCTGGACGGGTCACGATGACGTTGGGGCATAATCCGGCGAACCAGTTTGTGGAAAGTCACTTACTGTTTCCAACGACAGTCACAGCTACGAATACGCGTACGAGTACGGTAAAACGGAAGGCAACGGTCCAAAAACAAGAAGCTAAGTTAGCGCAGGCGGCCAATGAAAAGCGACGTCGCAATCAATTATTGCGTCGCGGGTTGTTTGGGGTTGCCGTAGTTGTTTGGTTGCTGGTCATGATTGGCTATGCTTGGTGGTTAGCACGGCATCCGGCCAAGCGACATCAACAGCCGATTCCCATTAACCATTCGTTTGATGTACCACCAGTAGCGCCGGCAGTCGCAGAATCGTTATGGGCGCAGAAGTCGCCGAATACGGATGCTTTAACGGCCGAAATTTTGCGGGCAGCTGCGAATCAAGAATTAACTATTGAGACGGTTGCTGGTAAACGAAAGCCAGATGTGCGGTTAACTCAGCTGAAACCAGTGACTAATTCATTTTTGGCGCACTGCTTTGATAAGGTGGCTGTCGACGGGCAGTTTCTGTTAACTGACCTTAAAAAATATGGCAAGCGTGATAAAGCAGGGCGGCTAGGTAAATGGTTCAGCAAGTGGCAGACCGAGGTTGACCAAGATGTCGCAGTCTATCAAGATGAAGCTAATTACCGGCTGCGTAATCAATGGCTGATGGCGGCGAATATCGTAAGTATTATGGGCGTCATTGCCACGGGTGCTGGTCTATTAGTTAGTTCGAAGGCTGTAATCCTGATGGCGGTTCCAGCGGTGGTGGCCGCGGTGGCTTTCTGGATCGGCTGGTTGATTCAACGGCGGCGGATTGCCATCAATACTGACGAAGGCTTGGAATTACGTAATCAGATCAATGGACTACGCCGCATGCTTAAGGATATTGGGCACTTTAATACGGCCCAAGTCGGTGATTTGATTTTATGGGAGCAAATTCTACCTTATGCCGCAGCGTTTGGACTGGCTGATCAAGTCACCAAGCAGTTGGCAATCGACTTTGGTACGGAAGCCCTAGCAACTGGGATGCTTGTCTATTACCCGCTCTTTTATGCGAATGGCGGCCTCGACTTTGATTTGTCTGGGGCAATCAACGATAGTTTCAGCGGTGCGTTGGATGCTTCAGGTAGCGCCAGTTCTTCATCCGGTAGTTCTGGCGGGTTCTCAGGTGGTAGTTCCGGCGGTTTTGGTGGCGGATCTGGTGGTGGTGCCTTTTAAGTGGTGTCATAAAAGGCTTGTACTTTAGTAGAATTATCGGTAGGCTAGGGGTAGTAAAGGCTTACATGAAATGGATGATTAGTAATGACAATTAAATTGATTGCAGCAGATATGGATGGGACCTTCTTAGATAATCATGGTGAATATGATCAAGTCCGCTTTGCAAAGGATTATGCAGCGCTAGCACAGCGCGGCATTCAGTTCGTGATTGCAAGTGGTCACCAGGCGATTGAATTAGCGACAACGTTTGCAGACTATCCCGAAATGTGGTTGATTGGTGGCAATGGTGCAGAGTTGTGGCAACGTGCAGTGGGGTTGACCGCGACAACGTTTAGCCCCGCAGCGACGCGACAAGTACTAGCGGCGTTAGCACCGTATCCTGAATTACAAATCGCACTGTGTGGTACACATAAAGTCCATGTATTAGCGCATGCCAATCCACAATTTGTTGCTAATATGCGGGACTATTACTATCAATTAGAGACGTGTGCGGATTTGACTATGATTACTGATCCGGTCGTTAAGTTTGATATTATCTGTCCACCAGCGATGACTGACCAATTAGTATATGAACTGACACCTAAATTAGCGGGAATCGCGGTTCCCGCTTCGGGCGGTCAGGGAAGTATGGACTTGATTCAACCAGGCATGCATAAAGGGCGTGCACTTAAGCAATTGGGGAAACAGTTAGGAATTAGTGCCGATGAGATGCTAGTCTTTGGTGATGGTACTAATGATCTTGAGATGTTTCACTATGCAACGCATGCGGTCGCGATGCAAAATGACCCGGCTAACGTACAAGCTAACGCAACGGCGATAACTGGAACCAATGCTGATAATGGCGTTTTAGCTTATATTGAGCAACATGTTTTGGCATAACTGATGGGTGGAGCTGGCACGAGTGAGACACAGGACTGGTACAACGGGCTGATTAGTTAAGCGCATCGTTAGTTCGTATTGGTATTAATGAAAGTAGCGGTGATGGTAGCTTGCTTATGAAAATGATGAACCGTTTTCAGAAAGTGAGCTATGGTTTTGATTGCCAAACTGGTTGAAAGCATGCTAGAATTGAACTTATATAATTAACGACGCAGAGGTCTGGAAGGTTTGCTTAATTCCGACCTCTTTTCTATCGGACAATTTCACTTAAAAAAGAAGAGGTAATGCAATGCTCACCGTAAATAATGTTAGTATGCAGTTTTCAACACGTAAGCTTTATGAAGATGTCAATTTAAAATTCACGCCGGGAAACTGCTACGGCGTTATTGGTGCCAATGGTGCTGGTAAGTCGACGTTCTTAAAAATCTTGGAAGGTAAATTACAACCGACTACTGGGACGGTCTCGATGGGGCCTAACGAGCGGATGTCTAGCTTGAATCAAAATCACTTTGCTTTCGAAGATGAAGAAGTGTTAGCAACTGTTATTCGTGGTCACGAAAAGTTATACGAAATCATGACTGAAAAAGATGCGTTGTATGCCAAGCCTGATTTTAGCGATGAAGATGGGATTCGGGCCGCTGAATTAGAAGGCGAATTTGCCGAAATGGATGGCTGGAACGCAGAGTCGGAAGCGGACCAGTTGTTACAAAACCTTGGTATCGATGAATCAATGCAACACTTGAAGATGAGCGAGTTAACTGAACCGCAAAAGGTGAAAGTCTTATTAGGTCAAGCGCTGTTTGGAAGCCCCGACGTGCTATTACTGGATGAACCGACGAACGGGTTGGACGTCCAATCAATTAGCTGGTTGGAAGACTTTTTGGCTGGTTACGAAAAGACGGTCATTGTCGTTTCTCATGACCGGCATTTTCTAAATCAAGTTTGTACCCACATGTGTGACGTCGACTTTGGCAAGATCACACTATTTGTTGGGAATTATGATTTTTGGATGGAATCTAGCCAGTTAGCGGCCAAGTTGCAAGCGAATGCCAATGCCAA
>OMJG01000568.1_pt1 | contig 26617 bp, 27 predicted proteins | sample 1646431 | NCBI WGS metagenome assembly OMJG01 (sample SAMN03771674, study PRJEB25209) | food metagenome | isolation source: Cotija cheese | place: Mexico:Jalisco,Michoacan | collected 2011-12-12
AATTGGTGACAACTTTACAATGGGGATAGCAGACGCTGCAAAAGCATCAAACGTTATTCAAGCAAAATTGACTATACCGATTCATTATAATACCTTTCCTGTTATAGAACAAAATCCATATGAGTTTATTGGTTTATTACCAGAAAATACAGGTAAAGTATTAGAACCAGGAGAGTTCATTAGTATTTAAAAATCATATGAGAACAGTCCGAATAGAACTGTTCTTTTTTTATTCCAAAAACATGTTGTATTGAAAATGATAAAATAATGAAACCTTTCTATTGCATTGTGGATAAAAAAAGTCTATAATAGCCGAATGTAAGAATGAGAGGAAGTGATATCACTTGAAGTTAACCAATGCAACGGAACAAGCGTTGGCAATCATGGCATTATTATCGACACAGGAAAAAGACGTACCTGTGTCATCAATCGCAATTTATCAAAAACTGTCAGTTTCTTCTTCTTATATTAGAAAGTTACTAAGAAAGTTAGTGGTTTCAAATATTATTGAAGGGGTATCTGGAAATAATGGTGGATTTTACATTAAAAAAGAGTTATCTGATATTACGCTATTACACATTGTTGAAGCAATAGAAGAGCCGTTTCACTCATTTCCAAAAGTGGGTGCTTTAGAGAGAGCTTTTAGTGATTTTACTAAAATTGCTCAAACAGGTGATGAACAAATTGCCGAGTGCTTTTCGCGAGCGGATAAAAAATGGAACAAAGAATTAGAAAGAATCACAGTAGAAGATATATTATCTGATGTCTTTCGTGAGTATGGTGAAATACCACATAGAAATTGGAATGATTTTATAGAGGATGAGAGGTCAATTCAATGTTAAATAGAATAAAAAATGTATGGGATTTATTTGTACTAGATTGGAAAAGGATTTTTCATAACAAGCTCACGTTTGTATTGATGATAGCATTGATGATTATCCCATCGTTATATGCATGGTTTAACATTGCTGCACTATGGGATCCATATTCAAATACTGGTGGTATCAAGATTGGGATTTATTCCGATGATCAAACAGTTGATTTGAAAGGTAAAGAAATCAATATTGGTGAAGAGATAGTTGAAAATTTAAAAGATAATAAAACAATTGGCTGGCAATTTGTGTCATCAAAGCAAGAGCTTGATGATAAAGTGAAAACTGGTAAGTATTATGCAGGAATTTATTTACCAAAGAACTTCACTGAGAATCTTTTAAGTTTTACTAAAGGTGAAATTGATTATCCAGAAATTGAATATCAAGTGAACCAAAAAATTAATGCCATTGCACCAAAAATATCTGATAAAGGTGCTGGGACCATTCAAGATACTATTTCAACAGAATTTATTGAAACAGCTAGTAAAACATTATTAGAAGTATTTAATGAGATTGGGTTTAACCTTGATGCCAATTTACCTTCTATTAAAAAAATTACGTCAAAAATTATCAAAGTAGATGAAAATCTTGATGAGATAGATGGCTATACAAAAGAAGTTTTGGAATTACAAACTAAAATGCCAGAATTTAAACAAAAACTAGCATTGGCTAATGAATTTGTTGATTATATTCCTGAATTAAATAAAACAACGGACAAAGTTGTGGCATTAAATGGAAAATTACCTGAGATAGCCCAATATGGTCAAATCGTTTATGATGTTCAAGGAAATATTCCAAAAATTAAAAATGCCGGAACTCAGTTAAACAAAGCTGACAATGACATGGATAAAATTGTGAAGATGATGGATGAGGCCATTAATGAAGCAACAAAAGGGTTAGAAGTCATTGGAACAGCACAAAAAGTGTTACCAGACGTGACAGAGTTGATTAACACAGCTGATGGCATGATTCCGGATTTACAAAAACAATTACAAGAGATAGGAAATGTGTTGCCAACAGTGACAGAAGGATTGACACAAGGATTGGAAGTATTAGATACCTTGTCTAAAGTGTCAGCTAAATTAGCAGCCGATATTGCGGCATTAGATACTGAAACACATACAGCACAAATTCATGCTCAACTTGTAAAACTGGATAACCAATTAAGCACACAACTACAAATTATTCAGTCATTAAAAGAAACATTGACTCAATTATCTACCTTACCAAATGCACCTGATTTTTCTCATGCATTGGCACAATTAGATGATTTAGAATCACATGTGAGTCATGCTCAGGCAAACGTTCAATCTATTTTAGATAATTGGGAAAGCTATGCAGACGCACCTGCTCAATTACAAGCAAAATTAACTGAAATCAGCAATACATTAAATCAGATTGTTGTATCAATTAACCCACAAGAAATTGAAGCACAAGTTGATCAAACATTAAAAAATGTTCAACACATGTTAACGTCAGCCGGAAACATTACTGGTACAATTATTGATAACAATACAATGAAAACGCTGGATAGTTTGTTAACAAATACAACAGGTATTATTAATGAAGCAATAGGATTCTTGAAGGATTATCAAAAAGAGATGCCAGCTATTCAAGATGAGATTCATACAGCTAATGTTATGCTAAATGGCAATATGGATTTAATTATTAATGGTATTAATCAAGGTGCTGATTTTTTTAAAAATGATTTTCCTGTTGTTCAAAGTAAAATGAATAAGGCAACATTATTTATTAAAAATGATTTACCTGGAATTGAAAATGATGTAAAAGAGACCATGTCCAAAGTTAATGAAAAGGCACCTAAATTGGAAACAGCCTTAAATGCAGCAGAAGTTATGATTAAAGAAGACTGGCCGAATGTTAAAGAAGGTGTTCAAAAGGCAGCAAATGCCATTAGAAAAGGCGAAAAGGACATTGATTTAGAGGAGGCAGTGAAGTATCTTAAGGGAGATGCTAATGCTGAGAGTAAGTTTATTTCTAGTCCGGTCAAACTTAAAACGAAAGATGTGTATCCTGTTCCAAACTATGGATCAGCAAGTACGCCTTTTTATACAGCACTTTGTTTATGGGTTGGGGCAGTCTTATTTTCAAGTATTGCATCAACTAAATTCTATTTAGACGAGGAACACGTAGGACGTTTTTCAAAACGTCAACAGTTTTTAGCTCGTATGGGAACATTCTTGGTAATAGGTTTCTTCCAAGCGTTAATTGTAACAGTTGGAAATCAATTACTCCTTGGAACCTATACAAAAAATCCAGTATGGAATGTGATATTTGCTTTAATTATTGATTTAGCCTTTATGATGATGGTGTATGTGTTAGTTGCTTTATTTGATAATCTTGGTAAAGGAATTGCCATTATTATCTTGGTTCTTTCTATTTCAGCGGGTGGGGGAAACTTCCCAATTGAAATGTCAGGACCGTTCTTTAGAGCAATTAACCCTTATATTCCTTTTACCTATGCTGTAAACTTATTAAGAGAATCAGTGGGTGGTATTTATTGGCCGTCAGCACTTAAAGCTATCACTATTTTGATTAGTATAACAATCGGATTCTTCATTGTTGGGTATATTTTGTATCCAAAAGCAGAGAGAATCTTTAAAAAAGTAGGAGATAACCTTAAAGAAGGACGAATTCTTCATTAATATTAAATTATATAAAAAAGAATCTAGAATAACTCTAGGTTCTTTTTTGTTATAAATAAAACAATAATGTATTTACGAAAAGGTTAACAAAGCATAAAATGTGGGTATTTAGCAATAAATTAAATAACAATAAAAAGTAATTTGCAACAAATTAATAGTAGCAGTATACTAAACAAGAAAAAATAAGGATTGTTGATTGCCACAATAGACAACCCGCTAAAGGGGAGATAGAATTATGAGTAAAGTTGCGATAGTTACAGGAGCAGGACAAGGAATTGGTTTTGCTATTGCAAAACGATTATATGACGATGGCTTTAAAGTAGGTGTGATTGATTATAATAAGGACATCGCACAAAAAGCGGTTGAACACTTAGGAGAGAATGCTTTTGCTGCAACAGCTGATGTTTCTGATAGAGAACAATTAGCTTTAGCTATTCAAGCGATTGTTGAAACATTTGGTGATTTGCATGTTATGGTAAATAATGCTGGGATTGCTCCAACAACACCAATTGAAACCATTACGCCAGAACTTTTCAAAAAAGTTTATGACATTAATGTTGGTGGAGTATTATGGGGAACTCAAATCGCAACAGAAATGTTCCGTAAATTTGGTCACGGCGGTAAAGTGATTAACGCAACATCTCAAGCCGGTGTTGTAGGAAACCCTAATTTAATGCTTTATAGTTCATCAAAATTTGCGGTTCGCGGAATGACTCAAATCGCGGCACGTGATTTAGCTGAAGAAGGAATCACAGTAAATGCTTATGCTCCAGGTATTGTTAAAACACCTATGATGTATGACATTGCTCATCAAGTTGGTAAAAATGCAGGAAAAGATGATGAATGGGGAATGCAAACTTTTGCTAAAGATATTGCAATGAAACGTTTATCTGAACCAGAAGAAGTAGCAAGTGTGGTATCATTCCTTGCAGGACCAGACTCAAATTACATTACTGGTCAAACAATTATTGTAGATGGTGGAATGCAATTCCATTAATATCTAGTCATAAATTAAACTCTCTCGGGAACATTTCTGAGGGAGTTTTTTTATACGAAAAAAAGAGTGCTGATAAAAAATCAACACACTCTTATCTATTAATCTTCAATTTTATGGATATCAATGATTGAACCAGTATGAGCATCTGCTGTAAATTCATATTGAACAAGTTGTCCTTCTTCAACACGAGAAATACCACCTGTATAGACATCTGTTTTAATAGCAAATTTGTCTAAAGGTTCCTTTTTAAAGTGAATCCAAGAGCCTTCGATTGGGCCATCTTGTAGAAAATCAGATTTTACTTGCTCTAAAATATCGTCTGCTGAAAGAACTTTATTTTCTTTGTACCATTTTGTGACTAAAGCACCAGCAACGGCACCCATTGCTAAACCAATACCTAAACCAGTCGTTAATCCATGATGATAAACTTCTTTTGTTTTTTGTTTTTTATGAAACATGTCGTTACCTCCTATGGTAATACTGATGTTATTATTGTAGCATAAATGATTAAAATGGAAAGAAAAAAGAAGTTAAAAAATCAAGTGATTGGTTTTTGACTAAGCTTTGCTTATGTTATAATTAAGTGAAGAAGAAAGAGAGGTGAACTACTAATTATATAATTAGTAAATAATCATGGATGATAAATTATTTAATCGTATAAAAACATTAACTGAAATCCAAAGTGTCAGTGGCTTTGAAGACAACATGCGACGGGTTATGGCTAAAGAAATGACACCATTTGTTGATAAAGTAGAATATGATGGATTAGGTGGTGTGTTTGGTATTCGTAAAAACAAATCAAACGAAGCACCACGTATCATGTTAGCGTCTCACATGGATGAAGTTGGTTTTATGGTGAGTCAAATTTTAGAAAATGGATTGTTTAGAGTCGTCCCTTTAGGTGGATGGAATCCTTACACTGTATCGGCACAACGATTTACGTTACAAACAAAAAAAGGTGACTATCCAATTATTTCGACATCAGTTCCACCTCATTTATTAAGAGGAGCAAATAAGCAAAAGGGAATAGATGTTGCGGATATTTTATTTGATGCAGGATTTGTATCAAAAGAAGAAGCAGAAGAATTTGGCGTACGTCCAGGAGACGGGATTGTTCCTCAAGCTGAAACAATTAAAACAGCAAACGGTAAACGACTCATTTCAAAAGCGTGGGATAATCGCTATGGTTGTACCCTTGTTTTAGATGTGTTAGAAGAATTATATGGACAAGAATTACCAAATACCTTAATTGCAGGAGCAAATGTGCAAGAAGAAGTTGGGTTACGTGGAGCAAAAGTATCGACTCACAAATTTAAACCTGATTTATTCTTTGCAGTGGACTGCTCACCAGCTGATGATATGTCAGGTAAAAAAGACGCTAATGGTCAATTAGATGAAGGATTCTTATTAAGAATTTTTGATCCGGGAATGATTATGTTAGGTCGCATGCGTGAATATATCCTTGAGTTAGCAGAAGATAATAACATTCCCTATCAATACTTTGTTTCAAAAGGTGGGACAGATGCAGGTGCAGCACACTTAGTCAATGACGGGGTTCCAAGTGCGGTAATTGGTGTGCCAGGTCGTTATATCCATACTCATCAAACCATGTTTAGTATCAAAGACTATGAAGCTGCAAGAGAAATGGTCTTGAAATTAATCACAACATTAGATAAAACAGAAGTTAATACAATAATATACGGAAAGTAGTGAAGAGATGTTAATCCCAACAACGTATGAAGAATTAGCTAAACCACTCGAAGAAGGAAAAACCATGCTATTTTTTACAGCTGATTGGTGTGGTGATTGTGTCTTTATTAAACCAGACATGCCAGAAATTGAAGCGAGTTTTCCTGAATACACGTTTGTCCAAGTGGATAGAGATGTGTTTATCGATATTTGCCAAAAATGGGAAATACTAGGCATTCCAAGTTTTGTAGCAATCAAAGACGGTAAAGAGATAGGTCGTTTTGTTAGTAAAGACCGTAAAACGAAAGAAGAAATTATGACGTTTATCAGTGAATTATAAAAGGAGGAGATAGTATGTTAGAATCACAAGAATATCGTTCAATATTAGTTGGAACAGATGGTAGTGAACAAGCCCAACAAGCATTTGAAAAGGCTGTCGCTGTGGCAAAACGTAATAATGCAGATATCGTTGTAGCACATATCATCGAAAATAAATTATACGGCGGGACTATGGCGTTTTCTACTTTTTCTCCAGATATTGTTCAAGAAGAAACTAATCAAGCAAAAGAGTTGCTCGAGAGCTATATCCAGATAGCAAACGATTTAGGTTATGACCGAGTAAAAGCAACCTTAGAGTTTGGTTCCCCTAAAGTGATGATGGCAACAGAACTGCCAGAAAAATATGATACAGATTTAATTATGGTTGGACAATCAGGATTAAATGCGGTAGAACGATTAGTTATGGGAAGTGTGAGTGATCATATTATACGAACAGCACCATGTGATGTCTTAGTTGTTCGACCTGAGTAAAACAAAAAGAATGGTGAGGAAAAAATTAATGATTGTTAGTTATAATTTAGAAGCAGTTGGTGACACGCTGATTATTGTTGTAGCAAAAGGAAATAGTAAAGAAGTATCTGTTGTTAAAAAAGATAATGTAGCTTGTATTATAGAAAATGAAACAGATCACATTTTGGGTTGGAATATTTTTGATGCGTCAAATCATATTACTAATTTAAATGGAAATGGCCAAATCGAGTTATCATCATCACAAATTACTGAGCTTAATTTGACATTAAAAGAGGCAGGATTTTCTCATGAGTTTGAAGTAGATCATTCGCCAAAATTTGTTGTGGGATATGTTCATACATGTATACCACATGAAGATTCTGACCACTTAACGGTAAACGACATTGAGGTTGATAATGGTGAACATCTACAAATTGTATGTGGTGCACCAAACATTAAAGCTGGTTTAAAGGTAGTTGTTGCAAAAGTAGGTGCTATGATGCCTGATGGCTTAATTATTTGGCCTGGAGAATTACGTGGTGTGAAAAGTTTTGGTATGGTTTGTTCTGCAAAAGAATTACACTTACCAAATGCACCAAAAGAAAAAGGAATTTTAGAGCTAGATGATAGCTATGAAGTGGGAAGTCGCTTCAATTTACCTCAATAATTAATACTTTGTAAAAGTTTGAGTTATTAATTGTTGTTTCAAACACTATGAGTTAAAATAACATAGAGACATATTAAAGGGGGGAATTGCAATGAGTTTTGTTGATGAAACAGTCCAATTTGATTTTGGGGATGCCAATAAACGTGAAGTAAGTGAAACATTAGCGATTGTTTATATGGCGCTAAAAGAAAAAGGCTATAATCCTATTAATCAAATTGTTGGTTACTTATTATCAGGAGACCCAGCCTATATTCCGCGTTATCAAGATGCTCGTAATTTAATTCGTCGTCATGAGAGAGACGAAATTATGGAAGAATTGGTAAAAAACTATTTAGTGCATAATGGTATCGATCTATTATGAGAAAAATGGGATTAGATGTAGGATCTAGAACTGTTGGTGTTGCCGTAAGTGACTTACTTGGTTGGACAGCCCAAGGGTTAGAAATTATAAAAATTAACGAAGATGAAGGCGAGTTTGGTATTGAACGTGTAGCAGAGTTAGTCAAACAATATGAAGTAGAAGAGTTTGTTGTTGGCTTACCTAAGAACATGAATAATACGATTGGACCAAGAGCTGAAGCAGCAATGGCTTATGGTGATTTATTAAAAGAAACCTTTAATTTACCAGTCGTTTATCAAGACGAGCGATTGTCAACTGTCGCAGCTGAGAGAATGTTAGTTGAGCAAGCTAATACGTCTCGAGCCAAGCGAAAAAAAGTGATTGATAAATTAGCTGCTGTAATGATTCTTCAAAATTATTTGGATAAAAAGGTTTAATAGCCTTTTTATCTTTTTTTTTGTATAATGAAGAGGAAGCAAAGATGAACAGAAAAGAGGAATAAATGATGACAGATAAACATGTACACACAGATGACTGTAACCACGATCATGAACATGAGGCAGATGATTTAATTACGTTAATTGATGATGAAGGAAATGAAGTATTATTTCGTATTCACTTAACAATTGATGGTAAAGAACAATTCGGTAGAGATTATGTATTATTATATGATGCAAGTACACCAGAAGGTGAAGAAGTTGAATTATTAGCTTATGCTTATGAGCAAGAAGATAACGAAGCAGAAGGTCGTTTAATGGAAATTGAAACAGAAGCTGAATGGGATATGATTGAAGAAGTTTTCAATGCATTCGAAGCAGAAGAAGATTAAACATCTTAAAATAAGAGCTAAACCCTTGATATGATTGGGTTTAGCTTTTTTTGTAGAGTTTTGGAAGTTTGAGAAGAGGGAAAGTAAATGAAAAAGTATAAAGGAAGCTATACTGTATTATTTTTAAGTCTTCTAATCGGGATTGTTTTGGGAAATGTTGTAAAAGATATGACATTAGGTATATTAATTGGGATTTTAACTTATCCATTGTTTTCTTTCATGCAAAGATATTAGGAAGGGATGCTAAGATGATCACTAAATTAGAGGTTTTAATGGAAAATCAATTACAAGATATTATGTCGATTTGGCTTGATACTAACAAAAAGGCCCACTCCTATATAGCTAATTCATATTGGGAAGACAATATAGAGTTTGTAGAAAAAGAGCTACCTAAAGCAGATATCTATATAGCAACAGATGAAAATGGAAAAATTATTGGCTTTTTAGGTATTTTAGAAAGCTATATAGCGGGATTATTTGTATCGTCTGATTATCAAAGGCAAGGTATCGGAAATAAACTAATAGAACGAGCAAAAGTTGATTTTGAAGAATTATCTTTAACTGTTTATGAAAAAAATAAGCAAGCAGTAAATTTTTACACTAAAGAAGGATTTAAAATTAGTGAAACTCAAATTGATGAGGACACAAATGAAATTGAATTAGTTATGGTATACAAAAACTGACAGTGAATAAATCAACTGTCAGTTTTATGTTTATTGTTTTTTCTTTTTCATATACCAAAAAATAGCTGCTAAACCAATGATTAGAATTCCTATGAATGGCAGATATTTTTGAACAACCTCTCCTGTTTTAGGAAGACGAGATAAAGAGTTTAGTTCTTGATTATCATTGTTTACTTTTTTATTTTTAGAAACTGTTTTCTGAGAATTAGTGTCTGTCTGGCTACTTGTTTCACTAGTCTCTGAACTGTCTGATTGACTTGATTGTTTACTAGAACTTATTTCTGTACTATCAGTTGTTTCAGGAGCAGGAGTGACTAAAGTATTATCATCTTCAGTTATTAGAGTAGAAGAGGATGACGTAGAACTTGATTCTTGTTGACTACTACTTACTGTTACATCTGTTGTCTCGGAAGTACTAGTGGTAGAATTCTTTGATTCGTCACTTATCGTTTGAGTTGTAGAGTCAGTATTACTTTCTGAAAGTATTGTATCTGTTACGCTAGTTGTTTCTTGTGTCGACTCATTTTCAGATTGACTGATAGTGTTATTTGTCTGACTTGTTTCACTTTCGCTACTTAAAGAAGAACTAGACTCAGTTTCTGTTGTCGATTCAGTAGAGGACGTCATTGTATCGCTTGTTTCAGGAATGACTACATCTTTTTTAGTGTGTAGTTGCTTAAATTGATTATTTTCTTCAAATAATTTTCCTATTTCTAGTAAAAGTCTATCTTGATTTGTCGCAGTATTAAATTGTATTCCTAAAGGTAAATTATCTTTGCTGACATAAGTTGGTAAACTAATAGCAGGTTGGCCAGTTAAATTTGCTAACTGAGTAAAAGGTGTGTAAGCCAATGAATTTAACCATTGATCGTAGACAACTTTCATTCGTTCATCTTTTGTTTTTAACTCATCAATATGTTTAATTTGTTCAGCGTATTCTGGTGTCAGTAAAGATTCAGTTAGCCCTGGAGCAGTTGAAGCCGTAGTTGGCGTTAATATTAAAGGATAGTCTTTGTACAAAGCTTCCATTGTTTCTTTAACCTCATCGTTATAAGCATTGACTTTTTCTAAGTCTTCTTTATGAACCAATTCACTCGCTTGGTAAAGAGCCCACGTAACTGGATCAACATCGTCTATATGTAAACTTCTTTTTAATGTTTGCTTAGCTAAAAAGTTGGCTAAACTACCTGAAGCAGTTGCCATCTCATAATAACCATGCATTAGTTTGATCCCATCAACTGGAATAGAGATTTCTTCAGTGACAAATCCTTTTGAATTTAAAAAGTTAACAGCGTTCATAACAGCTTGTTTAGCATCATCACTGACAGGTGTCCCAACAGGTGAAGTAGTGGTGTAACCTACTTTTATACCAGTAAGATTAGCCGGTGTAGGATTAATATCAGATGTTAATAGATTCTCAAACAAAGCTGTTGTGTCTTCCATATTTTTAGCAAGTGGGAAATTGACGACTTGTCCAGTTTTAGCATTTCCTGAAATGATGCCTCTAGAAGGTTTTAATCCGACAAGACCATTCCATGATGCTGGAATTCTGATAGAGCCACCAGCATCACTACCAGACGCAACAGGCACCACACCAGATGCCACGGCAGCACCAGAGCCACCAGAAGACCCACCGGCTTGATAGTTAGGATTCCAGGGACTTCCAGTAGGACCATAAAGAGTTGAATCAGTCACATTTTTCAATCCTAATTGGGGGTAGTTACTTTGACCAATGATAACAAAGCCTAGATCTTGTAATGATTTGGCAATACGCCCGTTAAATTTTGTTGTGACATGTTTGTTAAAATCTAACCCATTGGAGTTACTTCCACCAATGATACTATGACCTAATCCTTTCATTACGATAGGGACACCAAAAAATGGTTGACCGTTATCGACCATCTCGCTTGCTTCTTTTAAAGCAAGGTCTTTTCTTGTCGTAATTAAAGCATTTGTTCGTGGGTTTTCTATGTCATTGACTTGAAAAGCTAAATCAATTAATTCTTCGGTTGTAACTTTTTTCTCTCTTACTAGCTTAGCTAAATCAGTGGCACTCATAGAAATGTACTCATCAGTTGTTAGATTCGTGTGTTGTGGTGTATCAGTAACGATGGTTGAACTACTAGTTGTAGCGACAGGAACCTCTACGGCATGAGTATGTATACCAACAGATAATAGTGCTGTGGCAAGTAATAATTTTATATGATTTTTTATCGGCATATTTTTTCTCCTTTTTACAAACTTCTTCAAGTGTAATCAAAAACGATCAAAAAAGAACGACGTAAATTTTTTACGTCGTTCTTTTACTGACGGAAAAGACGAAAATGTGTAATTTTTTACAAAATACCACTACTAGAAGACAGATTCCAAAATAAACAAAACAATTTTGTATTTAACGATTAATTAAATGGTAGGCTTTTTGCGTATTGGCAAAATGAACTTTTGCATATTGTTCTAAAAGGGGCATGCCACCTTTTTTGATGATGTTAGCAGCAGCTGTATCTGATTTTTGTCCGGCACCTGAAGGAATAGTAAATCCAAGTTCTTGACTTGCTTTTTCTAAACTAGTTAAAAATTCTGCTCGGCAGATAATAGAAGCTGTAGCAACAGACAAATGATATTGCTCACCTTTCGTTGTAAAGTAAAGAGGTTTAGTCACCTGATTTTGCTCTTTTGATAAGTATTTGCGATAGTTTGATTCAGGAGTGAATTGATCAATAAGTATACCTTTAGGGGTAATTGGGCTGATATCTTGCATTAAAAGATAGATGGCTTGATTATGTAAGGCAACTTTCATTCGATTGACATTGTATTCTGGTTGGATTTCATTATATTTTTTTGGTGTTAATACTAGTTTTCGGTAAGGTATGACATGGATGATTTCTTTGGCAATCCGTTTAATGTCATGATCCGTTAACATTTTTGAGTCTTTTACGCCTAACTCTTTTAATAGTGGCATATGTGTGTCATCAACATAAGCAGCACAGACAACAACTGGTCCAAGATAGCTACCATTTCCAACCTCGTCACTCCCCACAACGTTCCATGAAGCAAAATCTTTTGGCAACGAGTTTGAAGAACTAGAAGATTGTTTTTTTTGCGTCGTATTAGCTCCACGCTTTTCCCACATAGCGGCTTCTTTTTCAGCGTTGACTCCTTGAAAGACAACTTTTTTTGATTGATAAGCTGTGATAACTACTCCAGGAATTTTGGCTTGAAATAATGCGTATGGGGGTGTTTTTTGGAAATATGATTCATAAGCTGTTGTTAGTTCACTGATTAGCTTGTCAGAGGCTAATAATGTTATAGTTTGTTGCATATTCAACTTCCTTTTTAAAAAATTTATGTTAAGTATAACATGTTTTTATCATGAATGATTCTTAAGGTACAACTTGCTGAATTGTCAATTAAAAGAAAGTCATATATAATTAAGTTGCTTCTTTTAGTGAAGGATTTATGGGAGGATTTAAAATGGCTTTTGAAGAGAACAAACGATATAAAGCAACCATTGCTGGTAATACGTATACAATCATAGGAAAAGAAAGTCACCATCATATGGATATTGTTAATCAGTTGGCAAACGAGCAGCTTGAAACAATTATGAAACATGCTCCTAAGCTATCAACAGAACAGGCTGCTATCTTATTAGCGATTAATACACTATCTGTTCAAATAAAACAGCAAGAAACAATTTTAAACTTAAAAAAAGATATTAGTGAATTAGAAGATGAACTAGAAAAAATGAAGAAGTTAGAAGAACGTCTTGATAAAATCGAGTCAAGAGAAAAAGAAACACGAAAAAAAGTGATACAAGAAAACCGAGAGTTAACAGATGAAGAGATGTTGAATCAGATTGAGATTCAAAAAATTGTGAATGAACAAGCAAAAGAAAAAATTAAACGCAACAATCATCAGAAGAAAAAACAACAATCAAACAAATAAAAAAATAAGTAGGTTTTTCAATGGTTATAACAATAATTAGTATTTTAGTATTATTGACAGGATTTTATGCAGGCTATCGACGAGGTTTTACTTTACAGTTGGTTTATTTTGTGGGCTATTTGTTAAGTTTTTTTATGGCAAAAAGCATGTATCAATCTGTAGGAAAAAAAATTGAACTATTAATCCCTTATCCTGCGCCAACAAAGACAACGAAACTAGCTGTTTTTGATAATCAGCTGATATTTGATTTAGATAAAGCTTTTTATGCAGCATTTGGCTTTTTAATTGTTTTAGTCGTAGGCTATTTGGTAACAAAATTTGTCGGTATGTTGTGTTACAGATTAACTTTTATTCCATTGCTTCATAAAAGTAACCAGTTAGTTGGAGGATTAATTAATCTTGCTTTAACCTATATTGGATTAGTCATCGTGTTAACGATAATAAGCATGATACCACTAGGTTTTATTCAAAATGCTTTTGCTAGTTCAGGTGTTGCTAGAGCGATGATTGAACATACCCCAATACTGTCATCTAGTTTGTATCAGTGGTGGATTAAACAAATTATTTTATAAAAGAAGAGCCTAGTAAAATGGGCTCTTTATTTACATAAGTCGTATTTTAGGAAGTGAAATAGAATGAAAAAGACAATAGAAGACATTTTAGAATTTGATAAAGTGAAACAATTATTATCACAACATATTGTGACAAAATCAGGATTAGAGCATGTGAGTGAGTTAAAGGCTTCTCATTCATATGATGAGATAGAAGAAGCATTAATGGAAACGGAAGATGGGATGACAGTTCTACGTTTGCGTGGTGGGATTCCTATGCCGATTTTAGAAAATATTAAACCACATATGAAACGAATTGAAATAGGTGCCATGCTTAATGGGGTTGAGTTAGCTCAAGTTGGACGTGTGCTAAGAACAGTATTAGAGATTCAATCCTTTTTTGATGATTTAAATGATGCTGAGGTTGCTTTACATCGATTATATGATTGGTCAGAAAAAATGATTGCGTTACCTGATTTATCAAAAATCATTCGATTATCAATTGATGAAGATGGTCATGTAACAGATGACGCGTCACCTGAATTAAAACAAATTAGACAAAGTATTAGACGGTCTGAGCAAGCAGTTAGAGAACAGCTTGATGGCATACTTCGTGGAAAAAATTCAAATTACTTGAGTGATACGATCGTGACAATGAGAAATGATCGCTATGTTATCCCAGTAAAAAGTGAGTATCGCAGTCATTTTGGTGGTGTTGTTCATGATCAAAGTGCATCTGGTCAAACAGTTTTTGTTGAGCCAAGGCAAGTAGTTGAATTAAATAATCGTTTAAGACAACACCAAATTGCTGAAAGAAAAGAAATCGAGCGTATTTTAGCTGAACTTTCTAATGAATTAGAACCTTACAGACAAGATATTTTACAAAATGCCTATGTTTTAGGTAAACTAGATTTCATTAATAGTAAAGCATTATTTGGTAAACAATTAAAAGCTGTTGTGCCAAGATTGAGCGAGGACAAGGATGTTAACCTTAAACAAGCTAGACATCCACTAATTGATGAAGATGTTGTGGTACCAAATGATATTGTAATTGGTAAAGAGTATCAAGCTGTGGTCATCACTGGACCGAATACAGGTGGTAAGACGATTACGCTTAAAACATTAGGATTACTTCAATTAATGGGGCAATCAGGGTTACCAATTCCTGTTGGAGAAGAAAGTAGTATTGGAATCTTTTCAAATATTTATGCAGATATTGGGGACGAGCAATCAATTGAACAGAATTTATCAACGTTCTCTTCACATATGACAAATATTGTGTCAATTTTAGATAATCTTGATTCAGATAGTTTGGTATTATTTGATGAGTTAGGAGCGGGGACAGATCCACAAGAAGGAGCAGCATTGGCTATTTCTATTCTAGATAAAGTGGGAGAAATCGGCGCCTATGTTATGGCAACGACTCACTACCCTGAGTTAAAAGTTTATGGCTATAATCGTCCAAATACAATTAATGCTAGTATGGAATTTGATGTTGATACACTTAGTCCAACATATCATTTGTTAATTGGAATTCCTGGTCGAAGTAACGCGTTTGAAATATCAAAACGTTTAGGGTTATCACCTGATATCATTGAGCAATCTAAACAACTTATTGACGGAGAAAGCCAAGATTTAAATGATATGATTTCTGATTTAGAAAATCAACGGAAAATGACGGAAACCGAATATTTGGAATTGCGTCACTATGCTGATGAGGCGGAAAATCTTTATCATGATTTAAAAGAAGCGTATGAACGATTCTTTACTGAACGTGAAAAAGAGATGAATAAAGCGAAAAAAGAAGCAAATGAAGTCATCAGTAAAGCGCAAGAAGAATCGGAAAAAATGATTAAAGAGATTCGTCAAATGCAACTAAGAACAGGGAATAATCAATCCGTTAAAGAACATGAATTGATTGAAGTTAAATCAGGATTAGAAAATCTAAAACATGATGAAACGCACTTAAAGAAAAATAAAGTCTTGAAAAAAGCGAAAGAGAAAAAAACATTTAAAGTTGGTGATGATGTTTTAGTTGAAGCATTTGGTCAAAGAGGAACATTGATTGAGAAAGTTGGCAATAAAGAGTGGCAAGTTCAATTAGGTATTCTGAAGATGACTGTCTCAGAAGATGGCATGACACGAATTGCACCAGAGAAAGAATCTCGCATGCGTGTATCAACGGTGAAAAGTGATGGTGGCGGTAGTCGTCAATCAGTTTCAACTCAACTGGATTTACGTGGTAAACGTTATGAAGATGCCTTAGCAGAAGTTGATCAATACATTGATGCAGCCTTACTTGCAGGTTATCCTCAAGTAACAATTGTTCACGGACGTGGAACAGGTGCTTTAAAACAAGGGGTACAAGAGTACTTGAAAAATAATCGTCGAGTAAAAAAATATAATTTTGCTCCTAGCAATCAAGGTGGAGACGGCGCGACAATTGTAACTTTCTAAAAAGTGAGCAGATTGTTAGTTCTTTACTACCCCCGATGGTATAATCAGTTTATAAAATAAAAGATGATTTAGGAGATGAATGAATATGGTAGAAAATATTACAGATGCAAACTTTGCAGCAGAAACAGATGAAGGATTAGTATTGGTAGACTTTTGGGCACCTTGGTGTGGACCATGTCGTATGCAAGGACCTATTTTAGATGGTATTGCAACAGAATACCAAGACAAAGTAAAAATTGTTAAAGTAAATGTGGATGAAAACCCTCAAACAAGTCAAGCACACGGAATTATGAGTATTCCAACATTACTACTTAAAAAAGATGGTCAAGTTGTTGAACAAATGGTTGGTGTCCAACAAAAACCACAATTAGAACAAGTATTTAATAAATATCTTTAAAATTAAAATCATTCTATGGTGAATAGTCACTGTGGAATGATTTTTTTTTCAACAAATTGTATACTTGACTTGATAAAGAGAGAGTACAAGGAGATTGAACTAGTGAACGAAAGAATAAAAAATAAATTAGCTTTGTTACCGGATCAACCAGGCTGTTATTTGATGAAAGATAAACATAATACCATTATATATGTTGGTAAGGCGAAAATTTTAAAAAATCGTGTGCGGTCTTATTTTACAGGGACGCATGATGAGAAGACACAACGACTAGTTAGCGAGATTGTAGATTTTGAAACGATTATTACAGAGTCGAACACGGAAGCTCTATTGTTAGAAATTAATTTGATTCAAAAAAATATGCCGAAATATAACATCATGTTAAAAGATGATAAGAGCTATCCCTTTATTAAAATTACCAATGAAAAAGCACCAAGACTGCTTATTACTAGAAAAGTATTGAAAGATAACGCCATTTACTTTGGCCCGTATCCTGATGTTAAAGCAGCCAATGAAACCAAGCGACTACTAGATAAAATCTATCCACTTAGAAAATGTAAAAATCTACCAAATGAAGTATGTTTATATTATCATATGGGACAATGTTTAGGACCATGTGTGAACCCAGTGGTAGAAGCGAAGTACAAAGAGATGGTAGAAGAAATTAAAAAGTTTTTAAATGGTGGTTATACCGAGATTCAAAAAGAAATTGAAGGAAAAATGATAAAAGCCTCTGAAAATATGGAGTTTGAAAAAGCGGCAGAATATCGTGATCAAATTCAGTCTATTCAAAGTGTAATGACCAAACAAAAAATGACGAATGCAGATTTTGTTGATCGTGATATTTTTGGTTATTATGCAGATAAAGGATGGATGGTTGTTCAAGTCTTTTTTGTTAGACAAGGTAAACTTATTGAAAGAAATGTGTTCGATTTTCCCTTTTATAACGAGCCAGAAGAAGATATGCTGACATTTATCGGCCAGTTTTATCAAGAAAATCATCATTTTATTCCGAAAGAAATTTTACTACCAAAAGAATTGGATAAGACGCTTGTAGAAGCAATGATTCCAACTAAAATATTACAACCTCAACGTGGTGAAAAAAAAGATTTAGTCGAATTAGCTAATAAAAATGCCAAAATTTATTTGGAAGAACAGTTTAATTTGATTGAACGAAAAGAAGATAGAACGATTGGGGCGGTAGAAAAGCTAGGACAAGCAATGAATATCCCAATACCTAATAGAATAGAAGCATTTGATAACTCGAATATCATGGGAGTAGATCCTGTTTCTGCGATGGTGGTTTATATTGACGGAAAACCATCAAAAAAAGACTATCGCAAATTTAAAATTAAAACAGTTGAAGGTCCAGATGATTATGCCTCAATGAAAGAAGTGATTTATCGAAGGTATTCGCGAGTAATAAAGGACAATTTACCAATGCCAGATTTAATCTTAATTGATGGTGGGAAAGGACAAGTACATGCAGCTCAGGATGTGTTAGATAATCAATTAGGTTTAGATATACCAATTGCAGGATTAGCAAAAAATGATCAACATAAAACAAGTGAGTTATTATTTGGTCCAGATTTGGAAGTTATTCCGTTAAAACGTAATTCATCTGAATTCTTTTTGCTTCAGCGCATACAAGATGAGGTCCATCGATTCGCTATTACGTTTCATCGTTCAACACGTAGTAAAACAAGTTTTGCCTCTAAATTAGATGGTATAGATGGTCTTGGACCAAAGCGTAAAAAACAATTATTGACAAAATTTAAATCGATGAAAAAAATTGAGGAAGCAAGTGTTCAAGATTTGATTAAGTCAGGCTTACCTCAACGGGTCGCAACTAATGTATACCAACATTTTAAATCAATAAAAAAATAGTCAAATGATAAAAAAAATGTTACAATTTAAAGCATGTTTTTTTAATTCGATAATAGAGGAGTCTTAACTATGAATTTAATTATACAAATCGTTACGTTACTTATCATTTTTGTCAGTATGTTTATTTATTATCGTCAAGTAAGTAAAGCAAAAAAAAATCAGTTGGGTTTAGAAGTATTAGCTAAATCATCTCAATTAACTATGAGTGGATTTATTTTAGGATTAGGTGTTATTTTAACTGAATTAAATTCATTTGGACTTTCAAGAAGTGAATTTGTGAATCATTTACTGATATACGGTGCATTTGTGAGTTTAGTGACAATTATTAGTATTTGGTACTACTCTAGAACGCTAAAAAAATAGAAGCATGTTTGTTTAAAAAGTCACAGTCAAAAAAATTGACTTTTTTGTGAAAAAATCATATAGTGTCGATGGACTAAAAGTTGGAGGGAATAAAAAAATGAGCAGACCAAGAGTCGTTATTTTGGGGGCAGGCTATGCAGGCCTAAAGACAGCTAAAGAATTAAGCAAGAAAAATGTTGAGGCGGATATCGTTTTAGTGAATAAAAATGATTATCATTATGAGTCAACGCAATTACACGAAGTAGCTGCTGGAACAGAACCAGCAAGTAAAATAACATTTAATATTGTGGATGTTATTGATACCAAAAAAGTTGAATTTATAAAAGATACTGTTATTAAGGTTGAAAAAGATGATAAAAAAGTATTGTTAGAAAACAATGGTGAGCTATCATATGACTATTTAGTAATGGCATTAGGTTTTGAATCAGAAACATTTGGCATTCCAGGTGTAGATGAATTTTCTTTGCCATTAGTAAATATTAAAACAGCAGAAGCAGCACAAGCACACCTAGATAAAATGTTATCTAATTATCAACAATCTAAAAATGAATTAGATTTATCAATAGTAGTATGTGGCGCTGGTTTTACAAGTATTGAATATTTAGGTGAGATTACAAACCGTATTCCAAAATTGGCGAAAACAATGAATTTCCCAATGGATAAAGTGAAAATTACTTGTATTGAAGCAATGCCAACCTTATTGCCAATGTTTTCAGAAAAACTTGGTCAATTTGGTATTGACGTATTAAAAAAACGTGGTGTGACATTTAAAGTTGGCACACCAATTAAAGAAATTAAAGAAAATACAGTTGTTTATGAAGAAAATGGTGAACTAAAAGAAGTTCATGCACATACAATTATTTGGACAACAGGGGTTAAAGGAAGCCATGTTGTTGGAGAATCTGGATTTGCAGAACGTCGTGGACGTGTGATGGTAGAAAAAGATTTACGCGTTGAAGGTTACTCTGATATCTTTATGATTGGTGATGTGAGTGCCGTAATGGATGAAGAATCTGGTCGACCATTTCCAACGACAGCTCAAATCGCAATTAAACAAGGTGAAGCAGCTGCAAACAACTTAGCTCGCTTATTGAACAACCAACCTACTGAAGCCTTTACTTTTAAATCTTTAGGAACGGTAGCTTCAATTGGTAATAATGTTGGGATGGGCCAAATCCTTGGTGGAAAAGAAGTTAAAGGATATATGGGATCAATTGTTAAGAAAAGTATTATCAATAAATCTCTTCTTGATGTTGGGACTGCAGGAACACTTCTTAAAAAAGGCCGTTTTGATTATTATCATTAAAAATAAGAATAAAGAGCACCTTATTAGATTGAAGTCTAACAAGGTGCTTATTTTATTTAGGTTGATTATTGTAAAGTTGATGCATAATTTTTTTACCTGTTTTAGTTGCTGCTAATCCACCTTCAGCAGTTTCTTTAAAAGCAGAGGGCATTTGCATTCCGACTTGATGCATCGCTTCGATTACTTCATCTACAGGAATAACACTTTTAATTCCTGCTAAAGCCATATCAGCAGAAATAAATGCTTGGGAAGCACCCAAGGCATTTCTTTTAATACAAGGTATCTCAACTAACCCAGCAACTGGGTCACAGATAAGACCTAGCATATTGATAAGGGTTATTGCAACAGCATGAGATGCTTGTTCAGGTGTTCCACCACACGTTTCGACTAAAGCACCACTTGCCATAGCACTAGCTGATCCAATCTCTGCTTGGCACCCACCAGCAGCACCACTAATTGAAGCATTATTTGCAATGACTAAACCGATAGCACCAGCTGCAAATAAAAAGTTGATTTGTTGTTCTTTTGTTAAATCACGTTTATCTGTTAAAGCAGATAATACTCCAGCAGCAACTCCAGCGCTACCAGCAGTAGGTGTGGCACAAATTAACCCCATTTCAGCGTTAACTTCATTAACTGCTATGGCATTTTGTACAGCACGTAAAATAGTTTCACCACTTAATAAGTTTCCTTGATTGATATAGTCATTCATTCTTGGAGCGTCTCCACCAGTTAAACCTGTTACAGAAGTGACACCTTTTACCCCTTTTTCAATGGAGGATAGCATAACAGAAAGATTTTTTTCCATATGAGCGATAATCACATCACGTGGTCGCTGTGAAACGTTTATTTCTGTTTGGATCATGGCTTCGGCAATTGAACCATGTTCATTTGCTAAAGTAATTAATTCTTCAATTGTTTCAAACATGTTTGTCTCCTTTCTAGTTGAAAAAATCAACCGCATCAATATGTTCTATTTGTCTCAGAGAATCGAGTAAGCCATCTACACGATTATCTACCTCGATAATCATCATAGCTTTTTCTCCTTTGGATTCTCTTGTTAGTGTCATGGTGCTGATGTTAATATTTTTTTCAGATAACAGTCGCGTTACGTTAGCAACAACTCCTGGTTTATCCTGATGGAAAGTAATGTAGGTTGGTGTTGAAAAATCTAAATTAATTTTAAAACCATTAAGTTCAGAAATTTGAATGGAACCGCCACCAATAGAGATACCAGTACACGTCATGCTACGATCTTTTGTTTTTAATATCATTTTAACTTGATTAGGATGGTCAGCTTTTTCAATTTTAGGTATAAAAGCTACTTCCATTCCTTTTTCATGAGCGATTTCCAAGGATTTGGCTAAACGGTCATCATCTGGATCCATCCCAAGTAACCCACCAACTAACGCGATATCAGTTCCATGACCACGATAAGTTTTTGCAAAAGACTCATATAAATAGATATCAACAGAAAGTGGCTGTTCACCTAAAATACGTCGGATGACTTTTCCAATTCTTGCAGCACCAGCAGTATGTGAACTGCTAGGTCCTATCATGACTGGTCCAATGATGTCGAAAACGCTATTATATTGCCCCATGTTTTACCTCCGTATATATTATTATTTGATTTTAGTTTATCATGAAAGGTTGATTTTATTGTAAACTTAGTCTTTTTTTTATTTAAATATAATGTGATAAAATAGGAAAAAGCGTATTTTAATTTATGAGTGGAGGAATAAGAATGAAAACAGAACTGATTGTAGTAGGAACCGAATTACTGTTTGGGCAAATTATTAATACAAATGGCGCTTTTTTGTCGAAAGAGTTAGCTGATTTAGGTTATGAAGTTTATTTTGAAACAACAGTTGGAGATAATAAAAAACGTTTAATAGATACCTTGAATTTAGCTTCAAAAAGAAGTGAGTTAATTATTTTGTGTGGAGGGTTGGGGCCAACAACAGATGATTTAACAAAAGAAGCAGTGAGTGAATTTATTAATGAACCGTTAGAATATGATGAAGGATCTCTAGAAAAGATTTACCATTTGTTTTCATCGACAGATAAAGTCATGCCAGAAAATAATAAAAAACAAGCACTTACCTTTAAGAAAGGCGTAACATTAAAAAATCCAACAGGTTTGGCATGTGGTGCTTTTATTGAAGTGAATGGTGTTAATTATCTACTTTTACCAGGGCCACCAAGTGAATTAACGGCTATGTTTGAACAAGAAGCTAAACCTCTACTCAGAAAACTATCTCCACACCAGAAGGAATTGGTATCGCGTTATTTACGATTTATTGATATTGGCGAGTCGCAGTTAGTAACAGATTTATCAGACATTATCGATGCGCAAACTAATCCAACAGTAGCACCTTATGCTAAGTCAAATGAAGTGATGTTAAGACTTACGGCACAGAGCTCAAATTTAGATACGGCTAAAGAGTTATTAGATGAAATGGAAGAAAAAATATTAGATATTGAAAAGCGTTATTTTTATGGTTATGGAGAAGAATTAACCATTCAAGAAGTTGTTATTAACCAATTAAAGAAACAAGGAAAAACATTATCAGTGATTGATCTATTAACGGATGGACGTTTTTTTACTGTAGGGACTGAGGTAGCTGGTGGGGAACAAGTTGTAAAAGCAGGAATCAACGTCAATAGTAAGAGCATGTTATCTTCTATATTTAATCAAACAATTGAGGTAAGTGACGATAACACGCTCGGGAAAGAGTTAGCAAAATCAGGATTAGAGATGTTTCAAACAGATTATGTAATGGTGTTATTAGGAGATGTGAGTCATGGAAATGATGAATTACCTGAAGGGATTATTTGGTTTTTCTTGGCTAATAAAGAAGATATTATCTGTAAAAAAAGAATATTTAAACGTCACTTATCTTATATGAAAGACGGTGCTATAAAGCATGGATACAATTTTATACGATTAAATAGTTAATCGGGAACGCGAATATTTGTTCGCTTTTTTCTTGCTTTTTTGATTAAAAAAAAGTATATTAAAGAGTGAAGAGATAAAATAACTGGAGGTACATACATGGCAGATAATCGTAAAGCAGCCTTAGATGCTGCGTTAAAAAAAATAGAAAAAGATTTTGGTAAAGGTTCAGTAATGAAATTGGGAGAGAAAGTGGATACACAAATTTCAACAGTATCTAGTGGCTCTCTTGCTTTAGATTCTGCCTTAGGTGTTGGCGGATACCCACGAGGAAGAATTGTGGAAGTTTACGGTCCAGAAAGTTCTGGTAAAACAACGGTTGCACTACACGCTATTGCTTCAGTTCAAAAAGCTGGCGGGACGGCTGCCTTTATCGATGCAGAGCATGCATTAGATCCTAAATATGCAAGCGCGTTAGGAGTTAATATTGATGAGCTATTATTATCACAGCCGGATACTGGAGAACAGGGGTTAAATATTGCGGAAGCACTAGTTTCAAGTGGAGCAATTGATATTGTTGTAGTCGATTCTGTTGCAGCACTTGTACCAAGAGCTGAAATTGATGGAGAAATGGGAGATTCACATGTTGGTCTGCAAGCTCGTTTAATGTCTCAGGCTTTAAGAAAATTATCAGGAACAATTAATAAAACCAAAACCATTGCTATCTTTATTAATCAAATCCGTGAAAAAGTTGGTGTGATGTTTGGAAATCCAGAAACAACACCAGGTGGGCGTGCATTGAAATTTTATGCAACAGTCCGTTTAGAAGTTCGTCGTGCAGAACAATTAAAATCAGGGACCGATATCATTGGTAACCGTACAAAAATTAAAGTCGTTAAAAATAAAGTGGCGCCACCTTTTAGAATAGCAGAAGTAGATATTATGTATGGTGAAGGAATTTCGCAAGAAGGCGAATTACTGGACATGGCTGCAGATAAAGACATCGTCAATAAAAGTGGTGCCTGGTATTCTTATCAAGATGAACGTATTGGTCAAGGCCGTGAAAATGCGAAAAAATATTTGGCTGAACACTCAGAGATGATGGAAGAGATTTATCAAAAAGTACGTTTAGCTTATAATATGGATGGTGTAAAACCTGAAGAGGTAGAAGAAGAAAATGAAAAATTAGAGGAAATGTCTGTCGAATCCGAAGATTAATTGTATAATAAACTACTGTTTAAAGTAATAATAACGAATTATGTTATTCTATTAATTTAGACAGTAGTTTATTTTTTTATGCTTTGTTGTTTAGCCTCTTTTTTAAGTTGACACTCCTTTTAACAAAGATTAGAATATATAATGTATAGTTAAATATATACACTCATATTTTATATATGATTTAAGTCATAGTAATATGTTTTACATCTACGAATAACACAATAATAAAGATAGTATGGAGGTGTTTTTATGGCTGCTACAATACTCCTTGCTATCATCGGTTTAATTGTAGGTCTAGCAATTGGCTATTTTATTGCCATGACTCGACATAAGAGGTCTATAGAGGGTGCGAATAATACTGCCACCGGAATTATTCGACAAGCCAAGAAAGAGGCTGAGACTCTAAAAAAAGAGCATTTGTTGGAAGCAAAAGAACTGAATCAACAATACCGATTCGAAATCGAAAGTGAGCTGAAGGAAGAAAGAGCTGAATTAAAAAATCAAGAAAATAGACTGTTACAAAGGGAAAATAATCTTGATCGAAAAGATGACTCTTTAGAAAAACGCGAACGTTCACTTGAAGAAAAAGAGGAAAAACTTGATTCAAGGAAACAATTGATTGATGAGCGGGAAAAAGAGGTATCGACCTTAATTGAAAAACAAGAGATAGAATTAGAGCGTATTGCCAGTCTATCTAAAGATGAAGCACAGAACATTATCATGAACGACATGAAAGCAGAATTGTCACATGATCGGGCAATGTTGATTAAAGAAAGTGAACAACGTGTAAAAGATGAAGTAGATCGTAAAGCACGTAATATGTTATCTTTAGCGATTCAGCGAAGTGCTGCTGATCAGATATCTGAATTGACAGTGACAGTTGTTACGTTACCAAACGATGATATGAAAGGTCGAATTATCGGACGAGAAGGCCGAAATATACGAACACTTGAAACATTAACAGGTATTGATTTGATTATTGATGATACACCAGAAGCAGTCGTCTTATCTGGATTTGATCCAATTAGACGAGAAATTGCTCGAATGACATTGGAAAAATTAATTCAAGATGGTCGTATTCATCCAGCTAGAATTGAAGAGATGGTGGAAAAATCTCGTAAGGAAATGGATGAACGAATTCGCGAGTATGGCGAGAACGCAGCATTTGAAGTGGGAGTTCATTCATTACACCCTGATTTAATTAAAATACTTGGTCGTTTAAGATTTAGAACAAGTTATGGTCAAAATGTTTTAAATCACTCAATCGAAGTAGCAAAACTAGCTGGTGTTTTAGCTGAGGAATTAGGAGAAGATGCAACGTTAGCACGTAGAGCTGGATTACTACATGATATTGGTAAGGCTTTAGATCATGAAGTAGATGGCTCTCATGTTGAAATAGGAACAGAGTTAGTAAGTAAATATAAAGAAAATCCAGTAGTAATAAATGCTGTTGCCTCTCATCATGGTGATGTAGAAGCAACCTCTGTAATCTCTGTCTTAGTTGCAGCAGCAGACGCTTTATCAGCTGCTAGACCAGGAGCAAGAAGTGAGTCGTTGGAAAACTATATTAAGCGTTTAGAACGTTTAGAAGGAATTGCTAATGATTTCCCTGGTGTTGAAACAAGTTTCGCAATACAGGCTGGTAGGGAAATTCGAGTTGTAGTGAAACCAAGTGAAGTGACAGATGACGAAGCCGTTATATTGGTTCATGATATACGTAAAAGAATAGAAGATGAACTTGAATATCCTGGACATATTAAAGTGACAGTGGTACGTGAAGTAAGAGCTGTCGATTATGCTAAATAACATTTATCAATAAGAAATAAAAAACAGATGGAGAAATTCATCTGTTTTTTTATTTACAAAATTTAATAAAGGTAAACGACTATTTGTTATTGTAGTAGTTTTAATGACGATTAGATTTTTTATAAAAAATGAAAAGTAAGAAATGATAGATAGAAAAGTGGGATATTCTTTTAATACAGAATATCCCACTTTTTTATGATTAAGTGAATAAAAAAACAAAATAACTATTGACAAATAAAAGATATTTTTAAACCAATTTTTATTA
>OMJG01000569.1_pt1 | contig 26557 bp, 23 predicted proteins | sample 1646431 | NCBI WGS metagenome assembly OMJG01 (sample SAMN03771674, study PRJEB25209) | food metagenome | isolation source: Cotija cheese | place: Mexico:Jalisco,Michoacan | collected 2011-12-12
TTCGTAGCCTTGCCAGAAGTTACCCCGTATTCTTCAATCCTGCGGAAACCCCGGAGACGGAGAGCAAGAGCAGGTGCTGCCACTCGGGTGCACCTTGGGCACCGGATGTGGAGCCATCGCGCGGTTGGCCGGTGGGCATCTGGGAGCCGGGTGCCTGCGAGTCCGTGTCGTTAGGCGAAGGCTCCTGTGAACGGAGGACGCGCAGGGCACGTAGCTGCAGCAGCGAGAGCGCATCCACATAGGGGCTTCGCATCTTGACTGCAAGCTGGAGTTCGGGGCGATTATCGATGATTCGGCCGTTTCCAGTGGTATCGGTGATATCTGTGATCCAACGGCGAGTCAACGCCATCTCATCCAAAACCATCTCGGTGAAATCGGGACGGTCTCCCAATTGCAGATACCTCTCAGCGATTCGCGAATCGGCCTTGGCGATGGACATGCCCACGTTATCGATCATCGTGGTGAATAGCGGCCACTTCTCGTACGCTTCGCGAAGCACGTTCAGATCGTTAACCTCTTGGAGTGCCGTCCCCAATCCGTACCAGCCCGCGAGATTAAGCCGGGCCTGCGACCACGAAAATACCCAGGGAATGGCACGCAGATCGGCGAGGGATTCAACGGACAGGCCCCGCCGCGCCGGCCGCGAACCAAGCGCAAGCTGGCCGATCTCCTCCATAGGAGTCACTGTTGCAAACCACGGGGCAAAACCCTCCGCGTTCACCAGTGCGAGGAATCGCTCCTTGGAAGAGCGATCCATTACGCGAGCAATATCGGCGAATTGTTCAGAGGCGTTGAGGTTGCGTTGTTCGATGGAAGGGGCCGCTGCTAACAAGGTCGCGGCCGCAACCTGATCGATGTGGCGCATGGCTATTGTTGGATCGCCATAACGGGCGAAGATCACTTCACCTTGCTCTGTGAGTTTGAAGCGGCCGCCAACCGAATGAGGGGGCTGGCCGAGAATGGCGGTGTTGGTAGGCCCGCCGCCGCGCCCGAGCGATCCGCCACGGCCGTGGAATAAGGTGAGTTTTAGGCCGCGTTCAACTGCCCATTCGGCGATGTTCGCCTGAGCCTCGTAAAGCGCCAAGGTCGCGGCAACCGGCCCAACGTCCTTCGAAGAATCGGAGTACCCGATCATCACCTCGACATCCCCGTCGGTTTCCTGTAACCGCTCGGCATACTCGGGATACTTCGCGATCTTGCTCAGGATGGCGGTGGACGCCTGCAGATCGGCGTAGGTTTCGAAGAGCGGAATGACGTCCAGCACGGGGGCCTTACCACCCGGTCCCACCGCGAAATGGGCGAGTTTATAGACGTTCTCAAGATCGGCTGCGGACTGAGTGAAGGAAACGATGTATCGCCGGGAGGCCTCCACCCCGTAGCGTCCCTGAAGCTGAGCGATAGTGCGGAAAACCTCAAGGACTTCTTCAGTCTCGGTACTCAGCTCGCCACCAGCCTCGCATTCGGCCAAGGCCCGGGCGTGCACCATCGAGTGTTGACGTACCTCAAGCTCTGCCAGATGGAATCCAAACGTCTCCACCTGCCAGATGAGCTGCTGCAGATCGCCGTACGCTTGGCGATTCGCCCTAGCCCGAGCCAGAGAATCCTGAACTAACCGCAGATCGGAGATAAGCTCTTCCGGTGCGGAATAGGCCAAATCGGCGTTACGAGTGCGGGTGGCTTGAATCTTGCGCGATACAAGCATGAGTACCCGCTTATGTGGCTCGTCGGGGGCTTTGGTGATGGCGCTGGCAGCGCCGTCTTCATCCGCCGTAGTGAGCTGGTGCCAGCGCGCCTTCAGCTCGGGACTGGAAGGAGTGGTATCCGCTGATAGCGTCAAGGTACGCGCAACTCGATCGGCGGTTACCTCGAGCCCGCGCAGGATGTGATCGGACGAAATGGCCAGAGCCTTCTTCGTGACGGAGGCTGTCACGAACGGGTTTCCGTCGCGATCTCCACCAACCCATGTACCCAACCGAAGAAAAGGCTTGATGGCCGGGGGAGTGCGCCCGGATTCGTCTCCCTGAAGGATGTCGCAGATGCGCCGATACACCTTGGGTACGGTGGTGTAGAGAGTCTCATCGAACACGGCCATGATAGAGCGGACTTCGTCCTCGGGCTTTGGCTGATGCTCTCGGACCGGGGCGGTGCGCCACAAGGTGTCAATCTCTTCCAGCAGCCGCCGCTCCATACGGTGCTCGTACACGGGATTGCTCGGATTTGCGTAGCGCTCTTCGAGGTAATCATCGAGCCTGCGGATGGAACTAGATACGGCGCGCCGCCGGGCCTCAGTGGGGTGAGCGGTGAAAACCGGGTGGAACCGCATGGTGCTCAGGCGCTTACGTGCGGCACTTTCTCCAATTTCCTCGATCAGTCGGCTGTAAGCGCCAGCCACCGTATCGGTGCCCGTTAGATCTGATCCCGTCTCCTGGTGCAGCAGTCGAGTCCGGTAGAACTCCTCAGCTAGATTCACTAGATGGAAGTAGACCGTGAAGGCCCTCGCTACTTCATCCGCGCGTTCAACAGAGAAATTCTCTACGATCTCTTCGGCCTTCTCGAAGGAGGCCGAAGTCTCATCTGAATACGCTGTGATCATGGTCTGGCGGAGTTGCTCAACGTCCTCATAAAGGCCCGGCGATCCACTCTCGCGCAACACGCGGCCCAGCAATGACGTCAGGAGCCTGACGTCTGCTCGGAGTTCCTCGGGAAGCTCGATATCGCCCACAGCGCGGGCGCCGAGCGAGGCAGCGGGCGTGACATTCTCTTCAGACATGTGGCCATTGTAGGGCGTTGAATAGGACTTTCATCCCACAGTGTCGAGTAGTGAGCATCTAGACCAACACGAAGGTAAACACCGTATAGGCCACGAAAAGGGCAAGGTGCGCGATTCCTGACCGAACCCGCGGCCTCCCACGAAAGCTGACCAACGTGAGCGCTATTGTCGCGGCAAACAGAAGCAGGTTCGCCGTACTCTCGGCCAAAATCACAGTCTGCCGTGTGACGTCCCCGATCACCAAGACGCTTGGGATCGTCAGACCAAATGTGGATAGTAGGGCTCCGTGACAAAGGTTAGATACTCGCTGAGATTCACCTCTGAGGGCGGCCTTGATCGTGGTAATGGTCTCGGGCAGAAACACGATGATGGCGATAATTGCGGCGGGTAGCGCAACTGGAAGTGTGAAGCGGCCGGCCATAAGTTCAAGGAGAGAGGCCATATTGTGAGCGAGCATCACGATGGGGATGGCGGTCAGTAACAGGACAATAGAGCGTAGAGCGATTTCTGTGTTGTTAGTTTGCACAACATCTGAGCGGGTGGCCGCTTTGGGTGCGGTGCCGACCTCCTGAAAGTGCTGGTGGCGCTTACCTAGCTGAAGCTGAAGAAAACGCGCGTAACACACGGCTACACCAACGGCCACGAGCCCCGATTGGAAGGCATCATACGTACCCGTAACCACCGGGATATAGAACACAATGAGCCCGAGGATTGCGATACGCCCTAGGTATGCACGAACTCCGGCCGAGTTGGGTTTTTTGGCCGACGACGACGAACTACCCATCACCACCAAAGCCACTCCCGCAACGAGGTTCATGATGATCATCGAAACGGTCATGATGGAGTCACGGGCCACTGTCTGATGCTCGCCAGGACCGAGCATCACTGCCGAGATTAGGACAACCTCGATCACCACAATCGACAGGGTGAGAATAATGGTTCCGTACGGATCGCCTAGGCGCTCAGCAAGCTTTTCGGCCTGGGCAACCACTCCGAAAGAGGACAAGATGATGATGCCGATCAGGGCCGCAAGGAATATCAAAGCCACCGTGGTTGACGGCTGACGCGGGATGAAGGGCGAAAACAGGAAGGCGAGCCACCCGAGTGCTAAGCGAAAAAGTGCTAGGGGCGTCAATACTTGCTTGAAGGTTTGCGCAGGGGAAGGAGTGTTAGCAGACAAGATCAATCAACTTCTGTAGGGCCGTCCCCACTCCTGAATCAGCCAGCGGGCCGTCCCGTTGGCTTTTGGGAAGTATTATAGCCAACTTTCCGCCATGCGGCCTCTTGAGCAAAGCCGCCATTTCACGTCTAGGCTGGAGCAGTGTCTCAATCCTCGTCTCACCGTGATAAGGCCGCCCTCGGCCAAGAGCTCGCTAAGGGATGGCGCACAATTCTCCCGGCGGCGCTTGCAGCTGTTCCCCTCGGCCTCGCGCTAGGCGTGCTTGTTGTCCAGACCGGTCTCGAGTGGTGGTGGGCTCCGATCCTATCTGCGATCGTCTTCGCTGGATCGATGGAGTTCCTCCTTCTCGGGCTGATATCTGCAGTGACACCGCTACCGCAAATTGCGTTAAGTGCCCTACTGGTCAACTTCCGGCATGCGTTCTATGCGCTGTCGTTTCCTTTGGAGCGTGTGAAAGGGATCGGATGGAAGCTCTACGCCACGTTTGCGCTGACGGATGAGGCCTATGGCGTTTCTGCAACGCCACATTCACACACATGGTCTCGCGCGCGCATCATCACTTTAGAAGCGTCTTTCCACCTGTGCTGGGTTGTGTGCGTAACAGCGGGCGCCCTCTTGGGAACGCTGATTCCTTCGTCGGTCAAAGGCCTAGACTTCGCCGCTACCGCCCTGTTTATTGTTTTAGGGATTGAAGGGTTCAAGGCCCAGGGATCGGTTCCGATACCGATCATCGCGCTTGGATGCGCGATCATTGGCGCGTTGATTTCTCCCGCGAACATGCTCGTTATCTCGATGGCGCTCTTCATCCTATGTCTGATCGCCATGTACTTCTTTAGGGGCCGGGGCACTGGGGCTTCCCAGCTGGACTCCGCTAGCGGGGAGGGGCAGCTATGACTCACGGATACGTCCTTGCAGCGATACTTGTGACCGCGGCTGTCACCTGGGCCCTCCGTGCCTTACCTTTCGTCATGCTCGCTCCACTTCGCAACAGCGCCATCCTGCGTTACATCGGGGATGCGATGCCGGTTGGTGTCATGTTCCTGTTGGCGGCTTACACGCTGCGCGATACTGCCGTCTCGTGGCAGGCCATTGGGTCTGTCGGTCTTGCGGTGGCCGTTACCGTGGCGATGCATCTGTCGAAAGGTAACTCGCTGATTAGCATCTTTGCGGGTACAGGTGTGTACGTGGTGCTGGCGTCTACCTTGCTGTAACAGCTAGGTAATGGGCGAGTTCGCTTCTAGCTGTGCCCTAGGGACAGATAGCCCGCGTAGAATTTCTCTATGGTAGATAGAGACACGGCCATACAGGAAGTAGTCAGCGCTACCCGCGAGGCTTTTGATTCTGGGCGTACTCGCCCGCTCGAATGGCGCCGAAACCAATTGCGGGCGCTGGATGCAATGCTGGGCCAACCCGAGTTCGTTCAAGCACTCTTCGAAGATCTCCACAAAGGCACCACCGAAGCTCAACTCACCGAGATTGGCGTTGTGCGTGGCGAGATCAAGCTAGCTCTAAGGAAATTGTCCCAGTGGGCACGGCCGAGGCACCTTGTAACACCTCTGACGTTTCAGCCTGCCAGCGCGAAGTTAGTGCCAGAACCGCTGGGTGTTGTCCTCATTATCGCCCCGTGGAATTATCCGCTTCACTTGACTCTTTTGCCTCTAGTGGGCGCGATCGCCGCGGGTAACGCAGTGGTGCTCAAACCCAGTGAGCTCGCTCCGGCAACGTCTCGAGCTATCGCGAGGTACGTCCCGCTATATATGGATGCGCGTGCCGTCAAAGTTATCGAAGGCGCCGTGCCAGAAACCACCGAGCTGCTTGCTCAGCGGTTCGATCATATTGTTTACACCGGTAACGGCAAGGTGGCCCGAATCGTTATGGAGGCCGCATCGAAGAATCTGACCCCCGTCACGCTCGAACTCGGAGGCAAGTCGCCTGTATGGGTTTCGGATGCCGAGCAACTCGATGCGGTTGCCGGTCGTGTCGCTTGGGGGAAGTACGTCAACGCGGGTCAAACGTGCGTAGCGCCCGATTATGTACTCACTACGCCCGATCTGGTCGGTCCTCTCACCAAAGCACTAAAGCGGGCCATCGCGCAGCGGTGGGGAGAAGATCCCCGAGCGAGTGCCGATTACGGGCGGATCATCAATGAGAAGCAGTTCGATCGGTTGGTTTCCTATCTTCCAGCTGGTTCCATAGGTGCCCACGCGGAGCCTCAGGTTGACCACGTAACGGGTACTAGCCCCGATACAGGCTCCTTCGAAATCGCGCACGGCGGCCGAGTGGATCGCGAGAATCTATATATAGAACCGACGATTGCGGTGTTGCCTGCCCTGATTCCCCAGTCCGATGCTCACAGTCCCAAAACGATAGGGCAATCCTTCAAGATAATGGACGAGGAGATCTTTGGGCCGATCCTGCCCATTGTCCCGGTCCCAGACTTGAATACGGCCATCGCCTACATCAATAGCGGGGACAAGCCGCTCGCTCTCTACTCGTTTGCTGCGAATGATGATGAAGACCATCGCTTGGAACGCGAGACGTCTTCCGGTGCATTCGTGGTCGGGGCCATGATGATCCAGGCAGGCGCGGATTCGATTCCTTTTGGTGGAGTAGGGGAGAGCGGAATGGGGAGGTACCATGGTAGGTACTCATTCGATACCTTGAGCCATCTCAAGCCCGTGCTGCGAAAGCCGTTGCGGCCGGACACCCTCAAGCTTGTCCAGCCGCCATATGCCACTGATTCTGCCGAAACTTCTGTGTCTGCCGAATCTATGAATTCTAACGATCTCGGCCCATTTTCGACCGTTCCAGCTTCTCTCAAACGGGCCGCTCGTAGTGTCGAGCACTCAGTCACTGCGGCGGTGAAGCGGAAGTTTCTGGGCGGTTAGGCCCGCTATAACACGCGAGGTACTGCTAGTCATCAGGAAACTTCTACCTTGAAGTGGACGAAACTTGAGTATTTCTCGTCACTGATTGGGCCTAAACCGGAGTTAGTCCAGAATAGCGGTTACGATAGTGATATGAGCGATCACGATTTCAAGGCGGCCCTGCGCGGTGCAGGGCTACGGGTGACCGCACCTCGGCTCGCTGTACTATCCGTGATTTCGGAGAGCAAGCACGTTGATGCCGAGACGATTATTACCGAGGTGCGCCATCAACTGGGGAAAGTCTCCCAGCAGACGGTCTATGACACCCTCCATGCGCTCACCGATGTGGACATCTTGAGGTGTATGACACCCGATGGCGGCGCCTCGCTCTACGAAATCGAACATCACGATAATCACCATCATTTACTCTGCCGCAGCTGTGGGCGTTTGGTGGATGTCGCGTGCGCAGCGGGAGAAACGCCCTGCATTCATCCTCCGGAGGAGGGCAAGCTAACGATCGATTTCGCTGAAGTGATTTACCACGGGATGTGCGCTGAGTGTACTGCAGCAGCACACTCAGCGGCATAGGTACTAATCGTCGGAGACGGTAACTGTCACCTCAATATTTCCCCGGGTGGCATTCGAGTACGGGCACACTTGGTGCGCCGCGTCAGCAAGCTTCTGGGCTACGTCATGATCAACATTAGGGATAACAACTTCTAGCGCTACCGCGAGCTCAAAGCCACCGTTACCGTCGTCGCCAATCGTTACCTTGGCTCCCACGGACTCGTCTTGAAGCTGGACCTTCTGCTGGCCAGCTACCAGACTCAGCGCAGAATGGAAGCAGGCTGCGTATCCGCCGGCAAAGAGCTGTTCGGGATTGAATCCGTTACCCGATCCGCCCATTTCCTTGGGCGTTGCCATATCTAGGTCCAGCGCGCCATCGGCGGCTCGTACGTGGCCGTCGCGTCCGGCCCCAGTTGAAAGTGCTTCCGTTGTATACAGCGGCTTCATGATCTTTCCTCTCTCTTGGCGTGGCTCGAGTCTTCCCTTCTGTGCTGTGTAACACAAGGGGTTATCCACCACGAGCGAAAAGGTTGGGGCGGTGCCAGACCTGCGGTACAAGCAGTCATTACTCTTGATAAGAGAACACGGAAGGACAGCACACGTGACGCACATGCTCTTTGAACCGATAACGCTGAGGGATACAACGGTCCGAAACCGGATGTGGGTCCCTCCAATGTGCCAGTATTCGGCGGAGAAGCAGGATGGAATCCCAACTTCATGGCACCTCATGCACTACGGGGCCTTTGCTCGTGGCGGTGCAGGACTAGTCACAGTGGAAGCGAGCGCAGTCGCACCAGAGGGTCGAATCTCTCCTCAGTGCCTTGGCATCTGGAACGAGGAGCAGGCACAGGCATTCTCCCCGATCACTGAACTTATACATTCCCAGGGCGCTAGGGCAGCGATTCAGCTTGCGCACGCCGGGCGGAAGGCCTCGACGTATCGCAGTTGGCCCGGTGTCCCCGAAGGTTCGGTGCCCATTGAGGAAGGCGGTTGGCAGACGGTGGCTCCCTCACCCGTGGCCTTTGAGGGGCTAGCCGAGCCTCGCGAGCTCAGCGTTGATCAGATACATGAACTTGTGGCGGCCTTCGCTCGGGCTGCCCGCCGAGCAGTTGACGCCGGTTTCGATATCGTCGAGATCCACGGAGCGCACGGATACTTAGCGCATGAGTTCCTTTCTCCCGCCAGTAATCGCCGCACGGACGAATACGGCGGCACTATGGCAAACCGTGCGCGGTTCCTCCTCCAGATCGTCGATGCCGTTCGTGCAGAGGTATCTGTGCCGATCATCGTGCGGCTGTCCGGAACGGAATGGACTCCTGAGGGGTACTCGCTAGAAGAGATGATCGATCTGTGCACGTGGCTTGGGACAGCGGGTGTGGACTTCCTGTCCATCTCCACGGCGGGCAATATACCGGGAGTTTCAATCCCCGTCGGACCTGGGTATCAGGTTCCTGTGGCTCAGGCCCTGCGTGAGGGCTCTCATATGCCCGTGGGTGCGGTTGGCCTTATCGTTGATCCGGCACAGGCCGAACAGATCGTAGCTCTCGGTCAGGCGGACGTGGTCTATCTTGGCCGTGAAATGCTCCGTGACCAGAACTTCCCGATTCGCGCAGCCCGCCAGTTGAGGTACCCGGAGCCGTATATTCCGTCGCAGTATGCGAGAGCCTTCTAGCGGCGTTCGGAACGCAGAAAGTAAGGAGAGAACATCATGAAATTGTGGCAATGGGATGGCCGTAGCACGTTCGGAGTGGTCGCAGGCATTCTCCTAGGATGGATCTCCGCTGCTCTTTTCGCTAACCCGTCTCCGATAAGCTAGCGAAATGGCGAACTCAATTGGGGTATCGGGTGTCAGGATCGGGCACTGGACTGCCCCTCAAGCACAAACGGGCTGCAGCGTTATCACGCTTCCAGAAGGAACAGTCGGGTCCGGCGAGGTCCGCGGGGGAGCGCCCGCTTCTCGCGAACTCGATCTCTTGGCGTTGGACAAAGCGGTGGAATCAATTGACGCCATCTGCCTCACGGGCGGTTCGGCATTCGGATTGGCCGCCGCAGACGGCGTCATGGCCTACCTCGAAGAACATGACCGCGGCGTACCCACTGCCGCAGGCAAGGTGCCGATCGTTCCAACTTTGGGCATCTACGACTTGGCCGGCGGGGATCCGTCCGTCCGCCCCACGCGAGAATCTGGATACGCTGCCGCGCAAGCCTCCGAAGGAGACCAAATCCTTGCCGGAAGAATCGGTGCGGGCACCGGTGCATACGTGAGCCAGTGGCGCGGGGAAGATAGGCGCCCGGGCGGTGTGGGCTACGCGGAACACCATCTAGGTGAGCTAGTTGTCTCCGTTATCTGTGTGGTCAACGCCTTCGGTGATATCGATCTAGGGGAAGCGCCCATCTCCCTCGAATCCGCGGAGCTCATTTCTCAGATGGTCCCCACGCGTACGCACACAACAGTTGGTGCCGTCCTCACCAACGCACAGCTAGACAAGGTGGGCTGCCAGATCCTAGCTCAGGGAGCTCACGATGGATTGGCCCGTGCGCTCACCCCGCCACATACCCGATTCGACGGCGATGCCTTCATCTCTGCGGCAACGGGTGAGGTCCCCACACAGGTTGATGTTGTACGGCTTCTCACCGTAGCCGCAACATGTGACGCGATCCGATCGGTGGGAAATCAGTCCACGTAAGCGGGCCCCGGATTCAGCCAGTGCTCCTTGAGTAAGACGAGCTGCTCGGGCAGCGTCCTGCTCAACGACAGTTCGGGAGGATTGTCCACATCGAACCAACCGATCTGGCTGGTCTCGATGCTGGTGAAGGCTAGATCTTCAGCCGACTGCTGCTCGCAGATAAAGAAGAGCTTGTACACCTGATGATCGATCGGGGGATAGTGCGGCCAGCTATCGCGGTCAATGAGAGCGGCGAGCTGGCTCACCTTCGTGATAAGCCCGGCCTCCTCGCGAACCTCCCGCTCAACTGCCTCAGAGGGCTTCTCATTGATATCGCACCAGCCACCTGGCAGAGTCCATCTTCCTTCATCGGCGATTTCACGAACGAGGAGAACTTCGCCGTCGTTATTGAAAACCCCGCCCCGGACGTCTACTTTAGGAGTCGTGTAACCGGCCACGGACGCAACTTCGCGGCGGTACGGGGGTAGTTCCTTTTCGCCGACAAGGTTTGTGAGCGCCTGCGCGAGTTCGCCGATCTCGTGGAAGCGCCCAATATCGAATTGGTCCTTGCAATACCACAGGCCCGATTCTGAAATTGCGGTGAGTTTGCGGGCAATTCGGAGGATCTCCGGCGCTGGCGAATTATCCGACTGGTGTGCTTGCGAGGGCTCTGAAGTCATGGCTTGAGCCTAGCGAGAGCCGGTGCGGTGACACAATTTCCGGGGGTAGGGCTAGGAGAGCCTGAGGCCGGGCAGCCCAGCGCCAGCCCTGTAAGGGCCCGAGCATCCTAAGTTAGGCTGAAGGGGAGAACGATTCAGGGAGCGCACAATGTGGAAGAAGTGGCGTCGGCGCCGCCAACTGAACAAGGTACAGCCGGGTGACGGCTCCCGGTTGCGGCCGTTTCGGTTCTATCAGGTGTTTACTCGATCGCTGTTCTACATCTCCCTGCAGGATTCTGAACCGGGAGCGGTACCGGACATGGAACCGGTGGCGGGACCGGAAATCGAAAGTGATTCGAGGTCAGCGGAGGCGGCAGCTGATGACACGCGTTCCGGTTGGGGCCGCGCAGCCGGACGCGCAGCACACGTCTATGCGGTAGATGTCAGGTACTGGGCGGACTGGATAAGCGATTCGGACAGTGTTGATGAGGTCGCAGAGGAGTCTGACGATTCGTGGGGCCTCGGGCTTGACTGGGTGTTCGGGACTGGTTCCGGTGATGAGTCTGGTTCCGTTGATGACTCTGACTTCAGTGATGACTCTGGCCTCAGTGATGACTCTGGCTTCAGTGATGACTCTGGCTTCAAGACCACGGCCAACGGGGAGGGAGCTACCCCTCCCGCCGCTCTTTACCGTGATGGCGCTCAGGTTTACCGTTCAAATGTGCCTGCAACGTTTGAGGTTCCGGGCGGCGTGATTGAGGTTGCGACCTCCACATTTGGCCTGAGGAGGATGCACTTCGTTCCTGGCACTCCCACCAAATCCGGCGCCGAAACCGAGAGGCTCCTGCAACCCGACAAGCGGAGCGCCGAGGGAAGAAGGGCGCAGTTCGGGCGGAGATTTCCGAAGCTGAGCAGGATCATGGGTTGGATCGCCGTGGCGATCCTCCTCGCGGGCCTCGCGGTGTGGATTCCGCAGGTGATCGAGACGGTCACTCATTGGGACGCGGTCTCCGGGTACGTGGATCCATTTGTCTCGCCCATCAATGTGGCGCCGGCGGTGGAGTACGGCCTCCTCGCGGCCGGGCTTGTTGCCGCGTTGGAGAGAGCGCTGACGATTCGTAGCCACTGGCTCATCGATTTTGAGTCCTTCTGGTGGGATTTGTAGATGCGCGATCGCCTGCCCCTGCAGGATCACTCAAGTTCGAGGCGTTGCTCCATAAGTAGGATGCCCGCTGAATCGAAGGTGTCCTGATCGATCTCTCCGCTCTGGACAGCTGAGGCAATCCCGTCCACTAGGGCATGAGCGTTCTCGGTGGTTCCCGGCGCGACCATGAGAACCATCGTGGAACCGGCAGCCAGCGAGTCAACAGCATTCTGTACCGGATCGGCATACTGTGGTTCGCCCGAATCGAGCAACATGCTCATCGAATCGGTGATGATGATGCCGTCGAAGCCCAGCTCATCGCGCAATATCTTGTGCCATTCAGGGGAAAGGGAGGCTGGTTGATCCGACACCTCGGGGAAACGAAGGTGACCGATCATCACAAACTCCGCACCGGCATCGATACCGGCAGCGAACGGTGGCGCGGCGCTCTCACGCCATTCGTCCAGCGCTATGTCTGAGGTAGGGATGGATATGTGGGAATCGCCAGCGGCGAGGCCGTGGCCGGGGAAGTGCTTAAGGGTTGAGCTAACGCTGCCGCCCTCTCCCTCAACGGCCGCGGCTACGTTTTCGGAGGCAGCCTCCGGCGTTGAACCGAGGACCCGCGGCCAGATGAACGAACCCGGATCGTCCGTCACATCGGCGATCACCCCGAAGTTGACGGTGATCCCCAGATCATGAAGCAGCTGGCCGCGGTCCGTGAACGCCGCGCGCGTATTGGCGGGGGCGCCATCGCGCAGCTGGGGCGCTGCCGGGAATGTGTCCGAAGGCAGTCTTGTGACGGTTCCGCCCTCCTCGTCAATCCCGATGAGTAGCGGATGGGCAGCTTCCTCGTTCCACGACTCGATGCTGTCCGCAAGCGTGGCCTCATCGGCCGGAATATTGTCGCCCATGAGAACGAGCCCGCCCGGCTGGATTTCCCGGACAAACTCCGCCGTAGCGCCCGCGTCCGTACCCGGGTAGTACAGCATGAGTAGGCTTGCCGCCTGCTCCTCTAGGTCCATGGACTCCCAGCGTTCCTGGGCGAGTTGGGTGGTAGTAGGGGGCGTAGAGGGCGGCTGCGTAGGGGAGTTAGAGGGCGACGACGACGAACCCCCACACCCCGCCACCACAGCACACGTGATGAGGGTGGCGGCCACTAGCCCAGCGAACCTGCGAATGCCCCTCATGGCCCCAACGCTATCAAGGTGCTCCCACACATTGAACTGGTGACACCTAGAGCTGGCGCATTATCTGACTGGTGCGTTTGCGGGCGCTCTGCATTAGCAGCCTAGGCTCCCATTCCGGTGCACAATTGCGCGCTTATGGCCCGAATGTGTTCCAGAGCACAAGAGGCAGGTAGCATGGCAGCTGGATTGCTCGCAGTGCTGCAGCAATCCAGATCAGGGAGGTAAAGGCGAGATGAGTTCCGAATTTCTACAAGATGGTCCGCTAGTTGTGGCGCTAGATTCCTCGACTACGTCAACGAAGGCGATCGTTGTTGATGCTGCCGGCAATGTTTGGCATACGGCGAAACGAAACATCCAACTGCATACGCCTGCGATGGATGAGTATGAACACACAGCGAGCCGCTGGTGGGAGACATCCCGCGACACGATTGCCGAAGTTCTATCGAAGCTGTCAACGCAGGACAAGGACCGGGTTAAAGCGATCGGCATTACGCATCAGCGTGAATCCTTCGCACCCTTTACAACTGATGGGACACCACTACGGCGCGGTATTCTGTGGCTGGATTCTAGGGCGGCAAGCCAGATTGAACGCTACGGGTCCGCACACATTCATGAGCTTTCCGGGAAGCCTGCGGGAGTGACACCCGCGCTTTATAAGATGATCTGGGTCAAGGAGAACGAACCGGGAGTTCTTGAGGGCGCCGATAAGGTGACCGATGTTCTCGCCTACATCACGTTCAATCTGACCGGGCGCTGGGCTGCGTCTACCGCCTCTGCAGATTCACTCGGCATTCTCGATATCAAGCGGTTTGACTACGCAGATGAACTATTGGATATAGCTGGGTTGCGCCGCGATCAGATGCCCGATCTGGTTCCACCGGGAAGCGTCATGGGCACCCTGAAGCCAGAACTTGCGAGCGAATGGGGCATTTCCGCATCGACCCCCATCATCTCCGGACTCGGAGACGGTCAGGCCGCCGGTGTTGGCGCCGCTGCCGTAACTCCCGATGTGGCCTATCTGAACCTAGGCACTGCGGTGAATGCCGGAGTTGCCTCTCATGATTACGTATACGATCCCGTGTTCCGCACTCTTGTTGGCGGCGTGCCTGGAGATTTCGTATTCGAGGTGGTGCAATCTTCGGGTTCGTATCTGGCCGGATGGTTCCGCGAGACACTCGGTGATCCCAAGCTTTTGGGCGAACCTGATCCTGAACTTGATGCCGCGGCCTCAGAGATTCCTCCAGGTTGCGAGGGCCTCATCACCCTGCCGTATTGGAACGCGGTGCAATCTCCCTATTGGGACGCCATCGCTCGAGGCGCCGTGGTGGGTTGGCGAGGAACTCACTCCAGAGCACACATGTACCGGTCAATCTTGGAGTCCATCGGCTTCGAAATGAAGCTCAACCTCGAATCGATCGAGGCCGGTACCGGAACAAAGATCACGACGCTTCGAGCGATGGGAGGCGGAACGCGTTCCGAACTGTGGCGTCAGATTATGGCGGATACGGCAGGTGTGCCCATCACGTTGTGTGCGGAAGACGAGATTTCAGCCCTAGGGGCTGCCGTTGTTGCGATGGCTGGGATCGGTGCCCATGGATCCGGCGGCGTGGAGCAATCGGCTCGCGAAATGGCACACTTCGGAATTACGGTGGAGCCTAACATGGATCTACATGAGCAGTATAGGGAAGTGGCTCGGGTTCAGAGGAAGCTATATCCGCAACTGAAGGACACCTTCCAAGAGCTCTATCAATTGGCAGAAAAGTACCCGAGCTCTAGGCCTGAATCACCGCAGGCTGAATTGTAGCGAGCTCTGTAACCAATGTAAGCCTCCCTAACCGGGCGCCCTCCGTTCGCAGCACCCGGTTAGGGAGGTAACGATTGAAGAAAAGAGGAATGGTGTTATGGCAAAGATGATGGACGCGGCGTTAATGTACGGACCCGGAGATATTCGGGTGGAGCAGGTTGAGGTTCCCGAGTGCCCCGATGGCGGATTTGTTGTGGAAGTTGGCGCCATCGGAATGTGCGGATCGGACATCCGGAATCTGACCAGTGATTCCCGCTCCGGAGCGTACCCATGGATCTACGGCCACGAGGTTGTGGGGCGTGTGGCGGAAGTTGCGCCGGGCGTTACCGCCTATCGGCCAGGTCAATGGATCTACGTGTACCCCTTGGCGCATTGCCTCAAGTGCGAGAACTGCAGGTCTGGCCACAGCGAACAGTGTTCTGAGGTGGAGGAGTACACCGCCAATCCTGGTGGATTTGCTCAGTACATTGCCTACAGCTCGAAGCGAGTAGACCGCGGGGCTACATTCGAGATCCCGGATGGCGTGGATCCGGTCCGAGCAACTCTGGCTGAGCCGCTATCGTCCACCTATGCGTGCCTAGAGAATATTGACGTGAAGATGGGTGATTCCGTTGCAATTCTCGGGTCTGGCCCGGTGGGGATCATGCTCGCTATCCTCGCGCGGATGCGCGGAGCTTCCCAGGTGATCGTCACGGACACGAACCAAGCGCGGCTGGATAAGACTGTGCAGTTTGAGATTGACGCGCTGGTCAACTCTGCCGAAACTGACGCTGTGAGCGAGGTACTTCGGCTCACCGGTGGACGTGGTGCAGACAAGGTAATCTCCGCGAATCCATCGACGATTGCTCAGCAGCAGGCACTGCTCATGGCACGAAAGGCCGGAACCGTTGTGTTCTTCGGGGGAGTGCCGAAGGGATCGCTGACGGAGCTGGATACCAACCTCATTCACTACAACGGCCTGTGGATCTACGGGCACTATGCCTCCAACACTATGCAGGTGCAGCGCTCTTTCGAGCTGTCAATTGATCCGAGGTTCCCGGCAGATCAGCTCATCACTCACGTGTTGCCACTTTTCGAGATCAACCGGGCATTAGAACTCGCCCGCTCGGGTGAAGCTCTCAAGTCCGTCTTGCTACCCAATGGGGAGATTCATCGGTAGGTGCCGTGCCTCACAGCCCAGACTTCCGGGAATTAGTTGCATATTAAACTAGTTCAAGAAGGTGGTGGCGCGAGCTCAGTTCGGCCAGCGCTGACCACTAAAAATGCGTGAATGTTCTGGAGAATGTGGAGGCACCAGGGTGATGCAGGACGAACGGATAATCAACCCGGCTACTCGTATGGATGCAGTGACCCTGCGAGTCCACGATCTGGAGCTCATGAGTGGGTACTACTCGCGCGCATTCGGCATGGAACCGATCGAGGAAGGGACTGCTGGCCGTGAGGTGAGGCGTGTTCTCGGCAGGGGCGGGCTGCCCATGGTTCGCCTGATCCATACCCCGGATCTTCCTCCCGTAGATCCGCGCCAGCCCGGGCTCTTCCACACGGCGTTCCTCTTTCCGGACGAACGCTCGCTGGCTCAGGTGGTGCTGCGCGCAGCCCAGCAGCCCGATTCCCGCTTCGTTGGGACCGGGGAACATCTGGTCAGCGAGGCGTTCTACTTCACCGATCCCGAGGGAAACGGCGTGGAGCTATACCGCGATCGTCCCCGCTCGCAGTGGACCTACGTTAACGGTGAGGTCCAAATGGATACTCTTTGGCTCGACCCCAATGAATACATCTCTACTCATCTCGGTGCTAGTGATACTGGCGCCCTACGGCGGCCCGATTCGCAACCGGCGGACGCCGCCCGCGTGGGGCACGTACATCTTCAGGTTGGGGCAATCGAGCCAGCCCGAAGATTCTATGTGGACGGCTTGGGCTTCGAGGTTACAACAACGGCGACCCCGGGTGCACTCTTCACCTCCGCAGGCGGCTATCACCATCATCTGGCAATGAACGTATGGAATAGCCGCGGTGCTGGGCCGCGTGCTGCGAGTCTTGGACTTGGCAATGTGGCGATCTCGGTTCCGGTGCGCGAGGATCTTGACGCCTTGAGCGCTCGGCTAGGGCACCTGCACATTCCGTACTCCTCAGATGGTCGCTCACTGACGGCAAAGGATCCATGGGGAACAGACGTGACAGTCTCGGTTGCCAGTAGCTCTGCCGAGGAGGTCATCGAGCGGCCAGCTTAGAGGTAAGCAACGGAACAGTGTATTCCCAACATCCACCGGCCCTTATTAGAGATAATAGGAATATGGGGCGCTACGTTCGGTTGATTCTGGCAGTATTGATTGCCACTCTGTTTTCCGTTGTTGCACTTATCGTGTTCACGCGGCTGGATCTGCGCCTGAGCGTCATCATTGGTTTGGCGTGGGTTGCCTCAGGTTACTATGCTGCAGCACGGGTGAATAAGGAACGTGTCAATGTGCGGCGCCCAGCGATGGGTGAGTGGATGGCGTTCGCATTTGCGTTATGCGGGCCGTTGGCGCTGTTCGGGTCCTTCGCTTGGCAGATCATAGACGTCATTGTGTATGGCAAGTAGTAGTTAACGGCGGTGAAGGCTCGCCTTTGCACAAACTTGCCGAGGTTGGGACGTACGTGAGGACACGTCGTCGGCCCTAAAGAGATTCGGCACAGTCTAGCTACTTAAAGATCTGACGCGCTCCCCGGGGAAGGGGCAGGCCCCGTTGAATCTCGAAGAATCAACCGCGTCGGGATCGTGAATGAGCGGGCAGAGCCCCCGCCAATCTCCTCAAGCGCGGCATCCAATGCGTCGCGCCCTAGGACCTCCCAATCTTGGGCAACGCTGGATAGCGGCGTGGGAAACGCGACGGCTTCGTCGAGGTTGTCGAAGCCGATGATGGAGACGTTGCCGGGAATGGTGAGACCGGCTTCCAGAAGCGCTCGCTGAGCGCCGAGTGCCATCTGATCATTGGCGACGAAGAGGGCGGTGGGGCGCTCGCGTTCGAGAAGCTCCTTGGTGACGAGGTAACCGGAGTTGGGAGACCAGTCGCCGCGCGTCGGCTCTGGAATGCGCCGGGAATTCTCTTGAAGTACCTCGCGCCAAACCTGCTCGCGGGAGTTGGCGGAGAAGGATTCGGCTGGGCCAGCGATGTGATGCACGGTCTGGTGACCGAGGCTGAGGAGATGCTCGATGGCCTCGCGGGTACCAACGGAGTTGTCAAAGTCGAGCGACGTGGCGCCATCGATCAGGGGCGGCCCCAACACGACGATCGGGACGCCAACGGGCAGTTCTGTGCGCCGGGTGTCCTCGATAAAGTGAGAGGGGAGGATGACGATTGCGGCATCAACAGTCATCTCGCTCAGGCGGGTGAAGGCGCCGTTCGCTGCCGTCTGGCTCGAGGCATCGAGAGGTAGGAGAGTGGTGGCATAGCCTTGGGCTGCGGCGGCTTCGGAGATCGCTTCGAGGGTGCGGTGATTACCCACCGGATGAAGGCTGTGATAGATCACCCCGATGGTGTTGAAGGCGCCGCGTCGCATCGCGCGGGCGGCGGAGTTGGGACGGTAGCCAAGTTCGGCCATTGCGGCGCGCACGCGCTCCCGCTTTTCCTCGGTCACGTTTGGTTCGCCATTGGACACCCGCGAGACAGTTTGTGAGGACACTCCAGCCAGGCGTGCAACGTCGCCCATTGATGGTCGCTTCTTTGCGCCATTCGTTTGGCTCATCAGTTCCTTCTCCTCGATCAGCTCGCCGTCAGATTGGTGAGAGCGCTTGACGTTTGCTCTCATAGGTGCAACTATAATCCACAACGAATGTTTACGTAACCAACCCCACGGTGTTGCGGATGATTACGTAAACACAACATCGCATTGATGCGAAGAGACAGGAATTGGGGAAGCGCCTATGGCAGCCGCCACCATCACGCCGGCGATCGCGAACAATACGTCGGGCGCGCGTTCAAAACAGAAGAAGGCCAAACCGAAGCGGAGCTGGACCGGATGGATGTTCGTTGGGCCCTTCATGGTGGTGTTCCTCGCCATGGTGGGTGCGCCAATCATCTACGCGATCTACCTGAGCCTGTTCAAAGAGCAGTTGGTGGGCGGGAACCAGTTTGTTGGTTTTGAGAACTACCTGACGCTGTTCAGTGACGATCAGTTCTGGGATGGCTTCTGGCGCGTGGTCAGGATCTTCATCATTCAGGTGCCGATCATGCTGGGACTGGGACTCCTTGCCGCACTTGCCATTGACTCGAATAGGTTGCGCGGGCGTGGGACGTTCCGCATCACGCTCTTCCTGCCCTACGCGGTTCCCGGCGTTGTGGCCGTCCTAATCTGGGGCTTCATTTACGGCGATCAGTTCGGACTCTCCGCAAGCTTCAACGATTTCGTTGGCTCGCATGTTCTTAAGCCACTGTCCAGTTCATGGATGACTTGGTCTATCGGTAACATCCTTACCTGGTCCTTCATGGGCTACAACATGCTCATCATGTACTCGGGCCTCAAGACCATTCCAACGGAGCTGTACGAGGCAGCGGAGATTGATGGTGCATCGCGGTTCCAAGAGGCGTGGTACATCAAGATCCCGGCGATCAAGGGCCAGATCCTCATCTCCTTCATGTTCTCGATTATCGGTACATTCCAGCTGTTCAACGAACCGAACCTGTTGAAGCCGCTGGCCTCCAACGTGATCACCAGCTACTACACCCCGAACCTGTATGCCTACAACCTTTCGATGAACGGCAACCAGTACAACTACTCGGCAACGGTGGCTATCGCGATGGGTGTAATCACGGCGATCATCGCCTACGCAACTCAGGCCCGGTCGCAGAAGCAGGAGGGCAACTGATGGCTACGGAACACGACGGTACACAGCAGCATGCAGGGCAGGCAGCGCACACTTCGAAAGGTACGAACGGCGTGATCGCTACCAAAGATGCTCACGATCCTAACGAGATAACTCGGGAGCAGCGCCAGCACGCCAAGAAGCGCGCGGCTGCTGAAAAGAAGCGGAAGAAGCTCAAGGCTGGTGATTCTGACCGGCAGGTCAAGAAGTCCCCAGTGATGCTCATGTTCATGATCATCTTGGCGATCTACACGCTGACCCCGCTGCTCTGGCTGATCATTAACTCAACGAAGACGCAGGGAGACCTGCTCTCCACCTTCGGGCTATGGTTCGGAAACGGATTCAACCTATTCGACAACATTAAGGAACTGTTCACCTACCGCGACGGCGTGTACCTGCGTTGGTTCGGAAACACGCTGCTGTACGTGGTGGTGGGAGCTGGCGGTGCAACACTGCTAGCCACTCTGGCCGGCTATGGCCTAGCCAAGTTCAACTTCCCTGGCCGCCGCGGGGTATTCGCCACTGTGATTGGTGCGATCGCCGTGCCAGGTACCGCCCTCGCGGTTCCCACGTTCCTCCTTTTCGCCCAGCTCGGGCTCACGAACACACCATGGGCGGTTATCCTTCCGTCACTGGTGAGCCCCTTCGGCCTCTACCTCATATGGAGCTACGCGGTGAACGCGGTCCCGATGGAGATCATCGAGGCGGCCCGCATGGACGGGGCCGGCGAGTTCAGGATCTTTTTCCAGATCGTCTCGCGCCTGCTTGCCCCAGGAATCGTCACGGTGCTGCTGTTCGCGATCGTGGCAACGTGGAACAACTACTTCCTTCCGTTGATCATGCTGAGCAATCCGAAGTGGTACCCGCTAACAGTGGGTCTGTCCCAGTGGAACGCTCAGGCAACGGGCTCTTCGCCCGAACCGATCTTCAATTTGGTGGTGACGGGTTCGCTGGTCACGGTTATCCCGATCGTCATCATCTTCCTCATGCTGCAGCGCTTCTGGGAGTCAGGTCTCAGCGCGGGCGGAGTTAAGCAGTAAGGGGGCACGGACAGAAGGACAAGTGCCAAACCCCAAAAGACCTTCTACGCCGGTCCTCAAGCTGGCGTGGATATAAGCAAGAACAACAATTTCGATTCACACAACGAAGCGGAGAAATCATGACGAGGAAGATAGGACGCAAGGCAAGCGCAATCACCGCTGCTTTTGCACTTGCAACGTTCGGGCTGGCGGCTTGCGGCTCTGACGATGAAGATACCAATGGCGATGCTCCCACAGAGGTGGATAGCGATGCGCTCGAAGCGGCCCTAGAAGAGGGCGGGGAGCTAACGTACTGGACGTGGACTCCTTCGGGTGAGGCCCAGGCCGAGGCCTTTATGGAGGCCTACCCGAATGTGACGGTGGACGTGGTCAACGCGGGCACCAACGAAGTGCAGTACACCAAGCTCCAGAACGCGATCAAGGCTGGATCGGGCGCGCCGGACGTGGCCCAGATTGAGTACTACGCGGTGCCCCAGTTCGCGCTGACTGATTCGCTGCTGGATCTTTCACAGTACGGTTTCGGTGAGCTGGAAGATCAGTACACGCCTGGCCCATGGGCCGGGGTAACCGATGGGGATTCCGTCTATGGGCTGCCGCAAGATTCGGGTCCGATGGCGCTCTTCTACAATGAGGCAATTTTCAAGGAGGCCGGCATTGACGAGGCTCCCACCACGTGGGAGGAATTCGCAGAGGACGCCAAGACGATCCACGAGTGGGACGATTCGGTCTACATCACCCATGACGCAGGTGACGCCGGGTTCGTCACCTCGATGATCTGGCAGGCTGGCGGGCAGCCGTTCAGCACTACGGATGGCACGAACGTCTCCATCGATTTCTCCGATGAGGGCACCCAGAAGTTCACGAGCATGTGGGACGAGCTCATCAAGGATGACCTTATTTCACCCATCGCTGGCTGGTCCAACGAGTGGTATCAGGCTTTGAACCAAGGCAAGATCGCTTCCCTAATCACCGGCGCTTGGATGCCCGGCAACCTGATCTCCGGTGTTGAGGACACGGCTGGTGATTGGCGCGTTGCCCCGATGCCTACCTATGACGGCACCGCGGCAAACTCCGAGAACGGCGGTTCGGCTCAGGCCGTTGTCAAGCAGACCGAGAACCCCGAGCTGGCCGCAGCCTTCCTCAAGTGGCTGAATAACTCCGAAGAGTCCATTGACATCTTCTTGGAGTCCGGCGGCTTCCCGTCCACAACGGCTGATCTCGAGGATGAAGAGTTCCTCGCGGATGCCCCCGAATACTTCGGTGGACAGAACATCAACGAGGTCCTCGCTCAGGGTGCGACCGAGGTTCTTACCGGCTGGGAGTACCTGCCCTATCAGGTGTACGCCAACTCGGTGTTTGGTGACACCGTTGGTAAGGCATACACGGGCGATACCACGCTCGATGATGGCCTCGCCGCTTGGCAGGACTCCCTCGTTGAGTACGGCAGTGGCCAAGGCTTCACCGTTAACGAGTAGTTTCTGAGCACGAAGGTGGTGTTGCTTGTTCTAGGCGGCACCGCCTTCGTCGCCCTCCCAACCGCCAAGGAGCACCGAAAGTGACAACATTTGAGATCTCGGGAAACGATTTCGCCCTCGATGGTGAGCCTTTCCGTGTTCTTTCCGGAACTATCCATTACTTCCGTGTCCCCAAGGAATATTGGGCCGATCGGATCCATAAGGCCCGCCTCATGGGCCTCAACACAATCGAAACTTATGTGCCGTGGAGCCTCCACGAGCCTGTCCCGGGCGTTTGGGAAGATTCTGGGCGTCTAGACCTTGGCGCCTTCCTCGACGCGATCGAAGCCGAGGGCATGAAGGCCATCGTGCGCCCCGGCCCCTACATCTGTGCGGAGTTTTCCGGCGGCGGCCTGCCCGGCTGGCTGTTCCGCGACGCGCCTGCCGTGGCTCACCTGAACAATCGCGAAGCCGCTGGCCACACCCCGGTGCGCTCGCTCGATCCCGCATTCATGGAGCCTGCCACCAACTACTTCCGCCGCGTCTATGACATCGTGGCGCCCCGCCAGATCACCCGCGGTGGCTCTGTGATTCTTGTCCAGATCGAAAACGAATATGGCGCGTACGGCAACAACCACGAATACCTCCAAGCCCTAACGGACCTCACCCGCGCTTGCGGCATTGACGTCCCTCTCACCACCGTGGATCAGCCCGCCGGCACCATGCTCGAAGACGGCACGCTGCCTGAATTGGTGGCTACCGGTTCCTTCGGCTCGCGTTCCGCTGAACGCATTGCACGGCTGCGCAAACTGCGTCCCACCGGCCCACTCATGTGCTCCGAATTCTGGGACGGATGGTTCGATTCCTGGGGCGAATACCATCACGTCACCGATCCGGCTGCCTCGGCCTTCGAGCTTGCCACGCTTCTCGAAGCCGGCGCGTCTGTGAACCTCTACATGTTCCACGGCGGCACCAACTTCGGCCTGACCAACGGCGCCAACGATAAGGGCCTGTACCGCCCGCTCACCACCAGCTACGATTACGACGCACCGCTGGACGAAACCGGCCACCCCACGCCCAAGTACTGGGCATTCCGCGAAGTCCTCGGCCGCTTCACCCAGCTCCCCGACGAAGTTCCCTCCGATCGCGGTCCGGCGCCCGTCCGCTCCGGCTCATTTTCGGCCATGGCCCCGCTCTCCGCTCTCGCGCATGAGTGGCTGCCCTGCCAGTCCCTCACGATGGACTCCGTAGGGCAGTACAGCGGGTTCGCCCTCTATCGTTGTTTTAACGACGACGACGTCAGCACCCACACCCTCACCATTTCGGAAGTGCGCGATCGCGCCATTGTGCATGCTGATGGGCGCCGCGTGGGTGTTTTGGAACGCATGGATAATGATCAGACCATAGCCTTTGAGGGTTCTGCCCAGAACATCGAGATTCTCGTAGAGGATATGGGCCGGGTAAACTACGGTCCACGCATCGGCGAGCACAAGGGCCTCATAGGCCCCATTCTGCTCGATGGTGCAGAGACCGGCCAGTGGGAGATCGCTCCTCTTGATCTCGATAATCTGGCTCCCGTGCTCGCGTTGCTGAATGTGGAGCAGGAGGGCGAGGAAGATGTCGCCGTCGTCGGCAAAATCAAGGAACCCACGTTCGTGAGCGCGGAGATTGAACTGGAGGAACCTGCCGATCTTTTCCTCGATACGCGCGGGTGGGGCCACGGGCTCGTGTGGTTCAACGGGAATCTGCTCGGGCGCTACAATCGGCGCGGGCCGCAACGGACGCTTTACGTGCCAGCGCCGTACGTTCGTGCCGGGGCGAATCAGCTCCTCGTGCTAGAGACGGATCCGGTTGTGGACATGCAGTGGGGATTACTCGAAGGCCCGGACCTGGGCCCAATCGATTGGTAGGACATGGCGGAGCAGGCGAAGGTTAACGCAGATCTGGAGCGAGTAGTTGCGGAGGTTAATCCGCGGCTCTACGGTTCATTCGTGGAGCATCTGGGGCGGTGTGTGTACACCGGCATCTACGAGCCCGAGCACCCGAGTGCAGGGCCTGACGGTTTCCGGCAGGATGTTCTGGATCTCGTGCGCGAACTTGGCGTGACCACCGTGCGGTATCCGGGTGGTAACTTCGTGTCTGGATATCGGTGGGAAGATGGCGTTGGGCCTAAGGAGCGGCGGCCAGCGCGTTTGGATCTGGCGTGGCACTCCACCGAGACCAATCAGTTCGGGCTGGACGAGTTTATGGAGTGGACCGAGTCCGCCGGCATTGAGCCCATGATGGCCGTGAACCTTGGAACGCGGGGATTGGAAGAGGCGCTCGACCTCCTCGAATATACGAACGTACCCGGCGGGACCGCCGTGGCCGATCAGCGGGTGGCCAACGGGCGAGCCGAGCCCTATGGGGTAGGTATGTGGTGCCTAGGTAACGAAATGGATGGGCCGTGGCAGCTCGGGCATCGGGACGCCGAGGCATATGGCGAGCTGGCCGGACGCGTTGGCGCCGGCATGCTGCAGATCGATCCCGGACTGGAGCTTGTTGTGTGCGGCTCATCGAATTCGTCCATGCCAACCTTTGGCTCATGGGAGAAGGAAGTTCTGCGCCAAACGTGGGACGTGATCTCCCATATCTCTTGTCACGCCTACTACGAAGAAAAGGATGGGGATACTCAGTCCTTCCTCGCCTCCGCCGTGGACATGGATCGGTTTATTGGGGTTGTTGCCGGCGTGATTGATGAGGTTGCCGCCGAGAAGGCTGCTGATGGTGGCGGTATTGTCGGCACCGATGGCGCGGACGCATCCGACGGAGCTGCGGGGGAGGCCCGCGCTCGGAAAGTCGGCATCTCCTTCGACGAATGGAACGTCTGGTACCAGCGCCATTGGGAGTCAGAGGAGAAGGTTACGGGAGCGACTGACCCGTGGCCCGTTGCCCCGCGATTGCTCGAGAACTCGTACTCCGTTGCCGACGCTGTGGTGGTTGGGAGCCTACTCATCTCGCTTGTGCGGCACGCGGATGTAGTGACGTCTGCTTCGCTGGCCCAGCTGGTTAACGCCATCGCACCAATCATGACCGAGCCCGGTGGGCCTGCCTGGCGTCAAACCATCTTCTATCCCTTTGCCGTTGCTGCGGGGCTCGCGCGTGGTGAGGTTGTGGAGTGTTCGGTGGCCGGTCCCAGCATCCAAACGGCTGAGTTTGGCACGGTGCCCGCCGTGGACGCAGTGGTGACGGTAGACCGTGAGGCAGGGCGAGGCCTGCTCATGGCCGTGAATCGTTCGCTGGGCGACGAAGTTTCGCTCGGTCTTTCCTCGATTCTCGGTTCTGGTCCCGGTGGCGGCACACATCCTGACGACGATTTGTTGGCCGGTGGCGCAGTTAATGCTAGTCACGTGCGAGTTTCAGCGAGTCCCGCGGGCGTTGGTGCGCGGACCTCGGACCAGTCCCACTCCTTGGAGCAAAGTGCCTTCAGCGCGGTTACCCGCGTTCGGATGCTGTGCGATGACGATATTCGTGCGGCTAACACGCTGGAAGATCCCGAGCGTGTGACGCTGCGCGAGGTGGCCGCCTCCAAAATCGCCGGGGGAGAGCTCCTTCTGCCACCAGTCTCGTGGGCGGCAATCGAATTCTCGCTCTAGCGTGTTTTCGGCAATCGCCGCTTCGAGTTGGGTTGAGGCTGGCGCAGTGGGTTGCCCCTATACTGGCAACCCTTTGCGCTAGTGGCCTCCTATAGCGCTACTGGGATCCCATAGTGGGTGTCGGGCGCGCACCGATAGTGCTACCGTTCCTCAAGGCGCCATGGCGGCAAAGATGGTCGGCGTTCGACTGACCAGTAATTAGAGTCCAGTCGCTCGATAACTGCAACGGCAGCCGCTAGTAGCGTCGGTCGAGATCTAGGAGTTCCCGTGGAATCGTGCTCCAGAGCGATCCTTGCGGATGGCGAACTGGTATTCCTAGTGCTGAAAGTCTACTAATGAGATAGTCGATGAGTTCTTGAGGATGGGCGAGTTGTCGGGAATCGATCCTAACAACGCTCCAGCCTGCATTAAGTAGATTCCTTTGCCGCTCGAGAAACTCGATGCGTGCGCGTGAATTTTGAATCTTCTCGCCGCCATCGAACTCGATAATGATCTTGTGTGAAGGAATGGCCAGATCCCCGAAGTACTGGCGCCCGCTTGCTATGATTTCGTATTGCGTGAAGATCTTGATGCGCTGCTCGGTGGCGGTTTTTCGGCTTAGATTTCTGGCACTGGCGGTGGCCGGAGTAGTGAGCCACTCTGGTGCAGGGCTAGGTGTCAGCCCTTTCTCAATATGGCAACCTCGCACGGCGTTCGGGATGATGCAGTGCATGAGCCACAACAAGTAGCCCTCCCCGGGAG
>OMJG01000571.1_pt1 | contig 26505 bp, 21 predicted proteins | sample 1646431 | NCBI WGS metagenome assembly OMJG01 (sample SAMN03771674, study PRJEB25209) | food metagenome | isolation source: Cotija cheese | place: Mexico:Jalisco,Michoacan | collected 2011-12-12
CCTAAACTTATTCTTTGATAATTTTAGGATAGCACATTTACTATATGCGACACGTAGAAACTGCTTAATTTCCTATCAGCACTTATTCGTTGTTAATCAACTTTATCCTGCGAAAGATTATACGAACATTTTCTTTCTCTGCCTTTTCAGTCACGGGATGTTGTAACCGACCGCAAAGCTAATAAAGCAATACCGTTTAGGGACGCATTTTGCTGGTAATAAGCGCGCTTTAAAACTGGTGGAAATGGAACATTCTGCGCTAACTTGGCTGTTAGGGTTGGGGCAATTTGGTCATAGGCCGCTTCCATGCCACCACCGATGGCCACGACGGCCGGGTCCCAAGTAATGCAAAGGTTAGCCAAATTAAAGGCCCATGAGGCTAACAGTTGGGTTTTAAACCGTTGCACGACCTGAGGCAACTCGCTGTTAGACCACATATCCTTGGCCGAATACGGAGACCCAACCAGCGCGGTCAGTTGCCGACCGATGGCTTGCCCACCAGTGGCTTCTTCAAACGGCGCGTGGCCGGTAGCAAACCCCGCATCACTGCTAGCCGTCAATAAGTAACCGACTTCACCAGCAGCGCCGTGGCTCCCCCGAATGACCCGATCCCCCAGTGATAAGCCGGTAGCAATTCCGGTTCCCAGGTTCAAGTAAAGACCGGCCGTCGTCCCCTTTAAAGCGCCATTCAGGACCTCGGCATAGGTAGCTGCCTTTACGTCATTTTCAATCCAAACTGGAATTTGGGTAAATTGACGTTGCAATGCCGCCTTGAGGTTAACGTGATCCCACCCCTTAATTGTCGGTACTAGCTTTAAATGCTCACCATCAACTACGCCGATTGTACTAACACCAATCCCCGTAACCGTTAATTGCGCCTGCGACACCAGTTGCTGGCTCGCGGCCAATAGCTGCGTAACGATAGCGCCACCATCTAAGCCAGCAATTACAAATTTTGTTTGAGCTAACCAATGGCCGGCCAAGTCAATGGCGGCCAAAGCAATTTTAGTTCCACCAATATCGATTGCTAAGACACCTTTAGTTGTCAACGTCTTGTCCTCCTGTCGTCATTGCTGGTTTGACATGGTTAACATACCAAGTTCGGCCCCAAAAGACGAGAATACCTATGATCGTCCAGATAACGGCAAGACTAATAGCACTGACCCCTGAGGAGAAGAAGACAAAGCCCCAACCCAAGAAGGCAATGATGCTGGGAATCGGATAGAGCCACTCCTTATATGGGCGGTTTAAATGGGGGTGTTTCCGGCGCAAGACTGATAGGGCAATAATCTGCATCATAAATTGCACCACAATTTGAACGGCCATTAACGCGTTAATGACTGTCGTCAAGTCAAAGAAACAGCAAATAACCATAATCAATCCAATCACAACGAGTGAGTAATTGGGAAACTTCATCTTAGGATGAAGATGCGCAAATTTTTTGAAAAACACGCCATCCTTGGCGGCGTTATAAGGAATCCGTGAAGCGCCCAAGAGCCCCGTGTATACTGAGGCAAAACACGTCCAAATAATTAAGATGGTGATAATGGCACCACCCCAAGGCCCCCATGCACGGGTCATGAATAAGGAACCCACGTTAGCGCTATGCGCGGCTTCTCGCCACGGAACGTAACCGATAATGCCAATATTCATGGAAAGATCAATGAGTGCGACCAAGATAATTGATAGCGTAATCGAACGGGGCAATGTCTTTCCAGGCTCACGCAACTCATCACCCATGTACGCTGACGTATAGTACCCGAGATAGTCATAGATCGACAGTAACATTCCAGCACCCAATCCTAGTAAAAATTTATTTGGTGCAAATGCCCCCTGAGGAAAGTCAAATGCTAATTGGGGGTCAAAATGTAGCAAGCCGGTAATCACAATCAGGATAACTGTTAAAATCATCCCCAACCATAGTACCAACGAAATTTTAGCAACACTCGTGACGCGCCGATAAAGCAGCACCATCGCTAATAACGTAACGGCCACGGCAATTAGCTTCGTTTGTAGACCCGTTAACGCTGGAAAGAAATAGGTCATGTAATTGGCTAAGCCAATGGCACCACTGGAAAGCGTTAGTGGTGTAGCTAGCAGAACTGACCAGATAAACAAAAACGGCATCAGATTGCCCGTTCGATCATGGAAAGCGGCCTTGAGGTAATTATAAGTGCCCCCTTCACCCGGCAATGAACTTCCAAGTTCACTCCAAATTTGACCGTCCAACAAGGCTAGTACAGCGCCCGCAATCCAGCCAAACATGGCCTGTGGCCCACCCATTGTTGTTAAAACAAGTGGAATCGTGATAAATGGGCCGGCCCCCATCATCTGTGACATGTTAATCGTGATGGCCTGAAACGTCCCAATCCGACGCTCTAATCCCCCAGATTCTTTCATAGGTATGCTCCCTTTTCTCTTAATATAGTTATTAAGATAGACTTATGAAAACGGGTTGTAAATAGTTTTCTGGTATTTTTTCACAAATCATTATCGTCTTGAAATTAAAATTGGTATAGTCCTAAAGCTAGACAAAGTTCCCCGTTCCTTTGGCATGCTTTTGTATCAGGTGGCGAGACACAAAGAGTCCGAAACTTTTGTCTCGGACTCTTTGCCGCCTATACCGGATTGCGTATACGGCCTGATAGGTACAAACGCTAATTTTAACCCGGTGCCGAATCCGTGTGATCCCCGCCATATCATCCATGGCCCTTAAACGTCTTCCGTCATCCGTTCCGCAACTAATCGCCAGTGCCTCCAAACAATCCCTAGGGTAAAGCCGGCTAAGGTTGGCACCAGCCATCCCAACCCCAGGCTCGCGAACGGCACATAAGTGTGATAGACGCGTAATAGATTAGCAATTGGTGCCCAATTAGTAAGGACAGCTGGTGAGTTTGCTAACATATCTAAAACTGCTGGCACCGCCGTGAAAACGATTGTTAACTTGTAGATTAAACCAGCATGTGCCCATTTGGCAACCGTTAGTGAAACCAGAATCAAGGCCAGCGATAGCGGATACAGCAACATTAACACTGGCAATGACCAATCAATGATGTTATCCAACCCGACATTGGCAACCAGAAATGAAGCGATAGTGGTCGTTCGTAGCCACGTTAAATAGCTAACCTTGAGAAATAATTTGTGAAAGTCTTGGGCAAATGACGTCACTAGGCCCAACGCCGTGGTGAAAACTCCTAACGTCACTAAGATCCCCAAAAAGGCGGTTCCTAGATTGCTAAAGTAGTGACCCACGATTTGCGACAACGCCACCCCACCGTTAGCCGATAGGGCTAATTCCCCCAGGCTAAAGGCCCCCAACAAGACTAGTCCAAAATAAACTAAGACCTCAACCACGATAGCCAGTGTCCCCGCCTTAGCAGTCAATTTAGTCAATTCGCGATCGTGATAACCTAACGCCCGAACTGCGTGAACAAAGGTCACACTTAATGCCAACAGCGCCACAGCATCAATCGTATTATAACCTTCCAACAGGCCACTGATAGTTGCACCACTCTGGTAAGCCACACTTGGTGTATGGTTCAAGCTCCCCATCGGCTTACAAAAGGCCACCACGAAGATCACCGCTAGGAGCGCCAAGAAGAGGGCATTGAGATACTTACCAATCCACTTGATTAAACTATTTTGGTGGATGGCAATCAAATACGCCAATCCGAAAAATCCAGCGGTAAAGAGCCACTGACCAACTGTTGTCCACCGTTGCGGTAAAAATGGTTCCGCCGCCATTTGAAAAGCTGTTGCTGCAGTTCGTGGCGTACCAAAGAAGGGACCAATTGTCAGGTGAACCATAACCAAAAAGAACGCCGCATAGTGGCGCCCCACCGGTTTAGCTAAATCATACAGACCATCGCTCTTAGTGACAACCACGGCGAGAATTGCGAGCAGTGGAAACAGCGACCCAGATACCGCAAAGCCTAATGCTGCTGAAAACCAGTGTTGTCCGGCCATTTGTCCCAGATGTACCGGGAAAATCAAGTTGCCCGAGCCAAAGAACATGCCGAAAATTAATGAACTCACCACTAATAATTGCCAAAAGTTATGTTGCGTATGTTCTGCTTGTTCCATCTCGATTCCTCCTCATCATGATTGCTAAACGTTAAAAGAGCCCTTCTCCCATCAACGGGAAAAGGGCTCTAATTCAGTAGAACGGTACCACCTTTTTGTGGCCTCCAAAAATGCCACACTCATCACGGACCAACATCCGCTAGCCTAGTAATGGTGGCTGCCACGGTAACCTACAAAATCAGCACCGAACTCAGAAATGATTTTCACTAGGACGAGATGGTCACTTCTCACTCAACGTGACTCACTAGACATCGCTATCCACGCTACTTTTTTCTTCAACGTTTTATAAATATTGATAAGTAGTATATCTGATGATTAATTAAAAATCAATGATAAATTTCATTTTTTATTAATCGTAAAAATCATCGTATTCATCTAATTCAAATAAGACGAGTTCAACACTCTCATCCAGGTTACTCCTAATCGTTTGATAGGCCGATTTGGTCATTAACTGCTGTTGAACCAGAAACTGATAGAATTTTTTCATTGTTCGCTGAACCCGTTTACACTCCGTCAGACTGCCGCCGTGCAGGTATAAGTCACCTACTTCGGCTGCATCATCATCTAATACTGTCACGAGTCGATTGGCCAGATACTCATTTAGGTAAAAGTCCAGTGCTTGCTGATATGATTTGACAGTCTTGGCTGCATATTTGGTTTGAGCAAATTGGATAAACGCCGCAATTAACTCGCGATTGACCCGTTGAATCTGGTGGGCTACCTTTTCAAATTGACGGTTGTCTTCACTTTCTAAGGCAGCCGTCGCGACTTTAGCAGTCTTCTGAAGTGTTACCCAAGTCTGTTGGAGAGCCGACTGATCCGTCAAGGCAGGAATCTCCGCGGGATGCCAAACCAGCTGATCTGTTGCTAACATGGCCGGTGTATCCTCCCAGAAAACGGTGTCCCCCGTGACCGTCTTTCGCATAATGTGAGATAATTTCCGTGATAACTTATGATCATCCATCAGCCGCTCTGCCAAAAAGGCTTTCACGGCCGGCGTTATGAGATTCAGCCGCCCCACCTGCTGGCGACTCACCGTTTGGTTAATTTGCCACAGCTTGGATACGCGTTGGTAAGCTTGAAAATCAGCCGTTGATAATCCTAAGTCATGATAGAGCAGCCGCAACTGGTCCCAAAACCGTGTCTCCATCGTCTGCCGGTTCTTCGCATTAATATCAACTAGCGCCACGACTAACGTACTTTCATCATGCGTTAAGACAACCGTCTTTTTTCGCTGATAGGTCACATAAGTCGCCTGCCAAGAAAATAATGGGTTGGCAAGTGCTTCTCGCTTCGCGGCGTCTGGGGAGCTTACCTGGGAGAAATCTTGAAAAAGTGATCGGCCTTTCTGTATCACATTGATAAACATTAATAAACGTCTCCTAAATGATTAAATTATTCCAAAAAACCTATGTATCGTAGATAAAACTACAAGCTAACCTTACTCATGAAACTTATTATATCAGTCATTCTGTCGACAGCAACTCCAATACATCGTAGTTACTTGTATCGGTTAAGGACCCTCAAAAATCAATGCATGAGTATGCTATCACCTTCTATATTGTTAATCTGCACTATTTCTCGGCATCTTCCTTTTGCTGTTTAATTTCTGGTATGCTTAATTATACAAATTGGTAACCTTAATGGCACTGTTTTATCTTAGTAAACTGGCCACTAGGTTTGCTTGCATAACCACTCTGTCCAAATACTTAAATTCCCAAGGAGGAACTTTTCATGTCATCATTCGCATCATTCATTGGCGGGCTCAGTCTGCTCATCGCCATTATTTTAGGCGTACTCTGGGTTGTCAATAAAATCGGTCACCGCAACACCAACCACCAGGGACGCAATGCGTTAATCGCCTTAGTAGTCGCCTTCATCTTCATCGGTATAGGAGGCGGCGGTGATTCAACTACCAAGACCAACTCAGACAAGGCCAGCATGTCTAACTCGTCAAGCGACGCCTCTGTCACGGCAACCAAGCATGCGGCTACGACACATAAATCGGCCAAACATCCCACAGCTAAGCACAAGGTAACCCCAACAGTCACGACAACCACGTCTCGGAACAGTCAGGTGCTTAAAAAACTTGTCAGCTATACCAATCATGAATCGGCTGGTCCGACTCAAGACTATTATTGGCAGTTAGGTAAGTCCCACACCACCGGATTCAAACATCTCAAATCTGGTGATTACCATTTTGCTAGTGATTCTCAAGGGCGTGCCGGCACCGCCCGCGCAGTTTTGACTTACGGCGAATACGCCGATTCACGGGGTTCCCGCCAAGGTTCCCCACTAGAACCAAGTAGTTGGCCAACGACCAATCCCAAAGTCGCTATCAGCTATGCCTTCACCGGTCGTACCTACCACGGTTATCTCTATAATCGCAGCCATTCCATCGGTGATAGCTTACTGGGCGCCAAATCTTACACGTCAGAAAACAACTTCACCACTGGTACCCGACCACAAAATGTTGGCGCGGACCAGGACGGTGGCATGCGTTACGCCGAAGAGACCGCGGAAGCTTATTGGGCGTCCAACCCGAACACCAGTGATACCATCAAGTACGAAACGACACCACTCTATTATCACAGTGAAACCATCCCCCGCGGTTCCATCGTAGACATTAAGTCATCAGATGGACAAATCAACACGGCGGTCGCTGTGATCAACTCAGCTGAAGGTATCAAGATTAACTACAATACCGGCAGCAACAATGCCAAGCCAATTAAATCGACCAGCCGCCGGTCCAGTCAGGCAACCAGTACCAACTCTGACCACGGTTACAGGAGCAGTACCGGCAGTGCAAGCCATAAAACAAACGCCACAGCCCGGTCAACCACTCATTCGGGCACGAAATCAGGTCAGTGGACCGTCGCCGCAGCCGGCATGGTATACGTTTCTGACAGCCATAAGTATTATTCACGGGTTACGAACCCCGACAACTATACTTACGAAAGTGAGTCAGCGGCCCAATCCAGCGGAGCCACGCGAGCATCTCGTGGGAATCAGTACGCACGTCCTTAACGCCAGTAGCCAGTGAATCCAAGCCAACAACTGACTCCATTATGATTATGTGTCATACGGCAAGCACCATGGAACTGTTAGCTTAACGGCTAGCAGTTTTTATTTTTGTTCTCATATAAGTATCATAAGCATGTATCAATTTTCCATTCATGCTATAATGACTTTGCGAAGAAAGATGTAGCATTGCTACACCAAAGGCCCCGACTATGTGGAGTAGTCGAGGCCTTTTTATACGTCTATGTAACTAAACGGGTGGGTTAGGTGTTGCCTAATGGCGTTTTACTTGTGGCGTCTACGGTCTAGCCAGTCCATAAACAGGGCTACTAAGAGTCCAACCGCAAGCGGGGCGAAAAAAGATGTGAACATTACTACACCTCCTCACTATTGCTAGCATAGGTAGGCAACCGTTTAATTATGAGTGAATATTCATTGAATTACAACCGACAACCCACTAATTCATGGAATGAAACAGGTCGCTTGGCGTAATTCGTTTAACTGGTAATTCACGTCCACATCACGACTATGCGGCCCGTCTTCACTTAGTAATCAATGATGTACCTCAGGTTCACTTATTGATGCCATTTGCTACCTGAACGGCTTATGCAATCCAGCGCAAAGTATGCCATTACCCCCACGCCCTTAGACTTTACTGTTTTACCTGTAAGTCTAACTCCCCAAAATCAAAAAATGACGTTCAATACGTTCACGTAAGGCGCACGCTCAAATATTATCTCTGATCGCCTCTCTCCAAAGGGGTCTCTAATTATTTCCAAACAGGAACGTGCGTTAGAAACATTTCTATATTTTCTTAACCAATAACTGACTTCATTATAATTGAACCCCGACCGAGTTTTAACCAGTAACCTGTTCCATTATGTTTCCGATCATAACAAAAAAGACGCTAGCCACAACTAGCGTCCCATCAACGTTTCCAACGTCTCATCTCAAATTAAATGCGCCCCCCGAGAGTCGAACTCGGATCATGAGGACCGAAATCTCATGTGCTATCCATTACACTAAGGGCGCTTGATCTCCTCTAGTGTAATCCAAAATCACAGAAAGCGCTACCCCATTTTTTACCGTGCGCCAGATGCTTGAATCGCGGCCTGTTCTAACCGCTGTAGCGTAGCATCCGCATTCTGCCGAAAGTCAGCCACGAACGATGACCCTTGCGGCTTAATCACCGCCATTTGGTCACCATTGATGTCCGTTACCGTCAAGGTTTCTTCCTGCCAAGCCACCGAGTCATAGTGTCCATCTTCAATCTGATCCAAGAAGTTCTGGCAAATATCCAAAACTGCCTGGCGAATAATCTCGTCTTCACTGGCGACCTCTCCGTGTTGCTTTAACTGTAACTGGCGCATTTGCACCTCATCCATATCCATCGGTATTTGAATAAACACAGTGTTGCCTCCCATAAATTAGTTTTGCTACTATTCTATCACTTCCAGCGGCAGATTAGAGCTAAAGCGTTTATCGTTGACCCCCATCTGGTGTAAACTAAGGGCATAGTCAAAATAACTTTTTTGCCAAGGAGGTGGGGCAACTCATGGAAGACTCAATATTAGACTTTACCACGAATTTGGCCATCCTCCACCGGCAGTTTCAGCGAGCGATGAACCAGCTTCTTGAAGCCGACAAAATGCCCGTTAACATCACTGAATTTTATTTACTGGTCTTAATCTCCGAAACGCGTCAGTTAAATCAACGCCGGGCGGCTTGGACGATGGCCGTCGATGAGGGATTAATGGCCCGCATGGTCCACCATCTAGTCGAACTCAAACTGATTCAAAAAGAAACGGATCCCCGCGACCGCCGCAACCGGCGCCTACAACTCACACCGTCTGGGCAAGAACTCGTTCAACAAGCCATCACCGTCTTACACGATTGGTGGCAACAGGCGACTCCCAATCAATCTGATTTCGACTACGCCGTCATTACGGCTCAGCTTCAGCGGTTATCATCGCGTGTCTTGCAAAAGCAACAGGCCAACAACCATTAGTTATTTGATTCTAAGGAGGGATTTCAATGAGTAAAGCGATTACGATTGCCGAAGCGCAACGCTACGATGCCCACGCGACCAACGTGATTGGCATCCCCGCCATGGTCCTCATGGAACGGGCGGCTTTAGCAACTTTCAACAACCTCTTAAATGATGATTTTGACCTTGACCGTGTCGTCGTTGTTGCTGCTACGGGTAACAACGGTGGCGATGGGATCGCCGTGGCACGCCTCCTCAAAATTCGCGGAATTGACGTCACCATTTACCTCTTAGGTGACCCCGAAAACGCGACACCCCAAACTAGCCAACAATTAAAGATTGCCAATTACTACAATATCCCGGTCACAGCTGATCTCAATCAGATTGTTAACGCCACTCTAATTGTGGATGCCATCTTTGGTGTTGGACTGACCCGCGACGTTACCGGCAAATTTGCTGATGCGATTAACGCTATCAACGCTGCCGATGCTAAGACCGTCGCCATCGATGTTCCATCCGGCATCAACGCTGATACCGGCGCCGTCATGGGCGTCGCAGTTGTCGCCGACAGTACCACCACTATGGCTTACAATAAGATTGGCTTATTGACCACCATTGGTAAACAACATGCTGGCACTATTCACGTGGCCGACATTGGCATTTACGCCCAAGATCGGGTCGAACACGCCCGCTAATTGGGAGGTCAGCTTACCAAGTCCAACTTTTACTCGAAATTCAGCACCAAATCGTGTAAAGTAAAAAGTGTGAAAGTTGCATCAATTATTTTGCGCTTTCCGACTACCCTAAAAGTCTCAGGCCTTTTGTGCCTGAGACTTTTTCGTTACGTACATTTAAAAAAGATTGACATGTACGCACACATGCATATAATTAAATGCAAGAGGTGATACCCATCACAACACAATACGATGCCGATAAATGTCGCCAATGGATTCAAGATAATGTTGATATTGATTTTTTTCATGCGGTGAGTGATCCCGCACGTAGTCAATTGTTAGTCCTCCTTGCTAGCACTGGAGAGCAAACGATTGGGGAGATTGCTGCAGCCTTCCCCCAAAATCGATCGGTGATTTCGCGTCACTTAGACTACCTCAATCGCTTTGGGGCTGTCAGTCGGCGAAAGGTCGGCCGCGAAGTCCTCTATAAGGCCAACACTGAAGCCATTGTCGCTAAATTCGAGCAAACAACAGATCATATGAAGGCAGTCATTCATAAACTGTGACTGCCTTTTCATTGATTTTATATGTGCATGTGTGTGTATACATGCTTAAATAAGAAAGTGAGCCGTCATTATGAATTCATCTAAGCAATCTAAATGGTACGTCTTAGGAACCGTTAGTCTAGCGGTCTTCATGGCTATGTTAGACATCACCATCGTTAACGTCGCTTTACCAGACATTCAAAAAAGTTTCACCGTGAGTTTCACGTCCCTTCAGTGGGTCCTTAATGCCTACACTTTGGTCTACGCCGTCATGCTACTCCCCGTTTCCAAGCTAGGTGATCGACTCGGTCGTAAGTGGGTTTTCCTCGGCGGACTGGCCTTATTCATCATCGGTTCACTCGCCGATGGCTTAGCCACTAGCGACACTTGGCTAAATCTCGCTCGGGGATTCCAAGGAATTGGTGGTGCCGCCATGATGTCACTCTCGCTATCCATTGTCACGGCCTCCTTTCCTGCTAAACAGCGGGGACTTGCCCTGGGTATCTGGAGCAGCGCCGTGGGCTTAGCGGTATCAGGTGGTCCCCTCATTGGTGGTATTTTAGTCGACACCTGGGGCTGGCGCTCTATCTTTTGGATTAATGTTCCCATTGGCCTATTCGCCATTATCATGGGCCTCATCTTCATTACAGATCGTGCGCGGCAAGAAACGGCCGCACTGGATTGGCTCGGTTTACTTTTAAGTGCGCTCATGATCTTCGGAACTGTCCTGGGATTGATTCAAAAAGAAATGCATCCCAGTTACGCGTGGACCAATAGTCATCTGCTAATTTGGTTCATCATTGCCCTGATCTCACTAGGCGGCTTTATCCTCGTTGAACACCACGTGAAAACCCCGTTGGTTGATCTGACAATCTTTAAGTCTCGCACGTTCATTGGCGCTAACATCGCCGCATTTACGCTTGGCGCCGGACTCTATGGCGGCTTTACTTATCTCTCAATTCTCATGCAAAATTATATGGGCTACTCAGCTTTCGAAACCGGCTTAAAATTACTGTTAATCAGCGTCTTTACGTTAGTATTGGGCCCCATCACCGGATTGCTTTCGGATCGTATTGGTAACCGGTGGCTAATTAGTCTAGCGCTATTCATCGGCATGGCCGGAATCCTAGTCATTAACGCCCTGCTTAAGCCCCCCTTCAAATGGGCCTATCTCTACCCCGGTTTCATTCTCTTAGGTATTAGTAACGCCCTAGTCAATCCGCCAATTTCTAGTGCTGCCATGGGGGCAGTCGATGACCGCCACATCGGGATGGCCTCTGGTATTATTAATGTCTTTCGCCAAGTCGGGATTTCCTTTGGTGTTGTCATCTTAGGCATTAGTGTCACTAACGGCTATAACGACAAATTAGCTCATGGATTGTCTCAGCTAACCACATTACCCGCCCTCATCAAAGCACCACTTACAACCATGTTACACAAGGCCGGACCCTTTGCTGGTCAGCAAATTTTTACAGATCACCGGGTTGCTGCCTACCGTGAGCTTCCCGTCTTTAATGAGATCAAACATCTCGTCTACCAGGCCTTCAATGCCGGGATGCATCAAGGAGACTTGATGATTGCGATCTTTCTTGGCATCGGTGGCGTAGTCGCACTCCTCCTCATTAAGGACCCGCGTTCTGCCCAAAAATAACCGCTTACAAAACTTAAACCACAATCCAAGCTTTTCTCATCATAAGCCGGTATACTGGGGGTAATTTCTTATTGGAGGTGCCCCATGTCAGAACTAGAAACTGGTTTTACCAACGTCCAAGCGCTGGACCCCGGCATTTTGGTTGACCTGCGCTACGCCACCACAAATAACTTCACTCACCAAGTGGTCTATGATTTTACGACGGCCATCGCTCGCACCGGAACAGCTAAAAAGTTAGCCGTTGCCAGTGCCGCCCTCCGGCAACAAGGCTACCGGCTGAAAATCTGGGATGCTTATCGCCCCGTAACCGCCCAGCGCCGACTCTTTGACGTCTATCCCGATCCCAGCTTTGTTGCGGAACCCGATCCGAACTTCTCACACCAAAAAGGCGTCACGTTTGATCTCACACTATGTGACCTAGACGGTAACGAGCTTGAAATGCAAACGGCCTTTGACGATTTTACGGCCGCTGCTCACCGGGACGCCCCACGAACGGCCATCCAAGAACGACATTACCAAATTTTGGATCAGGCAATGCGAGCGGCCGGATTCGTCGGCTACGAAAATGAGTGGTGGGACTATCGGGACAGTCAAATGGACGCTTATGGTCCAGCGACTGCCAATCCAGATGACTACGCCCTACCTTGAATCAGGTAACACTAAAACAACTTTAATCAGCGATACCATTGCAAAAAGCGGTTCTTACAGAAGTTAACGTTCTGCAAGAACCGCTTTTTTAATTTATCATCCGAAATTTCGTTTTTATTTACGTAACATAAAGGAGTGATCGGGAATTCGAATCAACGTAAAGCGACTAGCCAAGCGCCCCGCGTGCAAACCGATGCCATTAACAAACGTCTTCTTATACGTTGTCTCGACGACGCCCACCCACGCCTTTTGATGACGTTGATCGTATTTCGCAACCTTTTTAGCGTCCCATTTGTATGCAGATGCTGGCAGGTTAATGGCCTTCTTACCATCCGAGACCGTCGAATCCGTACTGCTGACCTCGTACTTTTCGCCCTCAGTCAGGTACGTATACGTCTGCACGGGTTGCTTGCCCGTACTGTTATCGACCGTCACGTAGTAAGCCGAGCCACTTCCACTGCCCGTGTTAATGACCAATGGCTCATAGCGTGTCGTTTGGGTCACCCGGTCGCCTAACTGATTCACATTTTGAAAGAACGTCGTGTAGCTCATCCCCCCAAAAAACAGTAGCCAAACGACCAGTTCAATCGTCGAAATAGCCAAGTTGCGCCACGAGAAACTATGGTGTTCCTTCACGATGAGCCGAATGCGGCGAACCCGCATGTCATGCACCATCCAGATTAACGTTACGAGGACCAGCACCCACAGCGCCATTCCCACTAAGTTCCAAGTCGATTTCATTTTCCCAGTTCCCTTCCAAAAATCAGCCTTATCAATTAAGCTTACGAGATTCAATCTGGGAATACAAGCGTCATTCCCAACAAGTTTGGCGTATACTTAGCCTAATTATTACTTTAAAGGAGGAATCCCCCGTGTGTACTAGTTTAACCTACACCTCCGCCCCGGGCCACCATTTTTTCGCCCGGACGATGGATTTTCCCACTACGACTCCTTGGCGGCCCGTCTTCTTACCCCGTCACTATCACTGGGAAACGGCCTTACATGTCACCCGGACCACCCAGTATGCCATTCTCGGTGGCGGGCGGATTGCCGCTGATTTTTCGGCCTACCTGTTAGCGGATGGTTTTAATGAAAACGGTATCAGTTGTGCTGAACTTTATTTACCCGGGGTGGTCGACTACGCGCCCGCTCCTGTAGCAGGCCAATTAAACCTAACCCCTCAAGACTTCATCAACTGGGCTCTCGGTGAACACGCCACTTTAGCCGCAATTGCGGCCGATCTGCCGCATGTCACGTTGGTGGATCAGCCTTGGGGGACCGACCGCTACGTTTACCCGTTTCATTGGATTCTCAGCGACCGTTCCGGGCAAACACTGGTCATCGAACCCACCGGTGGCCCACTAACAGCCCAATTAAATCCGGCTGGTGTCCTCACTAATACACCAATATTGGCTACTCACCTGAGAAATCTCAATGACTTTTTAGCCGTTGATGCCTCAGACTTTTCACCAGCAACCGTTGCGGCCGCTCGATCGTATCTGGCTAGCGGCCAACCGTTACCAAGCGGTCCTGTGCCGACCAACCGCTTCATTCACACGGCTATCCGGCGTTGGGGCAATCCGTCAGCAACCACCACCGGTGCAGCTATCACCCACCTTTTTCAGTGGTTAGCCGAAGTTCAGCTCCCTTATCAGCCTGAACGACGCCACGATCGGAATCATAATTACACGCACTACCGGGGAATTTGCGACCTTGATACGAAGTCGTACTTCTTTATTCCCCGAACAACGGGTCGTTTGCAACAAATCACATTGACCCCTGAAATGGCGGCAGGTCGGAATTTTCCTCACGCTTTCCCGACCAATTAACGGCAAATGTTGCAACCGCCCCAACACCTTTAATCCGATTGATAATGGTTTGAGACAATTCTGTAACAACTCCCTGATAGTATTAAACACGTTGATTCGAAACGGAAAATATTTAATACACCAAGACATTAAAAAAATTAAGGAGTTTGTTTACATTTATGAAGAAGACGCTGACTGATATTATCTTGACTTTGGTTGCCACTGTTGCTTTTGCAATTGCTGGGTTTGCCATCACTGAACCTGTCGATGCCAATGCGGCAACGATGTCTTACGACAAGATCCACAAGGTCGCTAAAGCCCAATTGGGTAAGCCTTATGGTTGGGGCTCTACTGGTCCTTCCCGCTTTGACTGCTCTGGTTTTACCAGCTACGTCTACAAAAAGGGCGCTTCCAAGAAGATCCCTCGGACCGCTCAAGCACAATACAACAAGTACAAGCATGTGAGCTACAAGAACATTAAGAAGGGTGATTTGGTCTTCTTCGGCGGCTCCAAGCACTCTATCTCTCACGTTGGTCTGTACGTTGGCGGCGGCAAGATGATCGATTCTCAAAACCGCGGTGTCGTGACCGAAGCCGTTCATGCGCCTTGGTGGCACGCTGTTGGTTATGCGCGCGTCGGTACAGTTGCTTAATTAGCGTCTTCATAAACGAACGACTTCTAAACCAGTCACACTCATCTGTGGCTGGTTTTTTTTGTAAAAAAAACGCCCGGATCAACGTCCCGGGCGTTTTGTATCTACGAATATCTACTTAAATGTGAACCAAAACTAACGCCGCACTGTCAGCGGTCGCTTAAAGATCAACTGTGCCACACCAAACCGGTTAGCCAACCAGATGTACAATCCAATGGCGAGCAAGCCCCAAACACCCACATAGATCATGGCCAAGAACTTTCCCGTAAAGAATAGCGGGCCGAGCCACCATTGCGTGCCATCAATCAGCCCCGTTAAGATGACCGCGAACCACACATTGAGCTTTACAATGGGCCAAAGTAGCTGTAAACGCAAGGCATAACTTTGACGGATAATGTGCCAACTACGCCAAATAATCCAGCCAAAGGCCAAGCTAGTTGTCAATAATGCCCCATAACCTTGCCACAAATAGACTAATGGCAATTGCAAAATCAGCTTAATACCTAATCCACTTAATAAGTAGATGGTCGCTTTTTTACTCATGCGTAAAGCTTGCAAGGTGGTCAAGAGGTCCAGCGCTAATCCTAAGATTAAGCTTTGCCAGCCGTTGGCAATCAAGTACGTCGCCCCGGCGCTGTCGAAATTAAAGAAAATTCCGCAAGTCGGATAGGCCAACAAGCTCACCAACACCACTAACGGCAGTAAGACGAAGGTTAATAATTGAAAATTGTTCGTCAACAGCGCCGTAATTCGCTGCCGGTTGGCTTTCAAATCGGCCAGTTGCCCCGCAAGTAACGGTAAGGAAGTTTCTGCTACCGCCATCGCTAACGAGACCAGTACCGTCGTGATCTTATTGGGATTGGCCGAAAAGATGGTAAACACATATTGGGTCATCGTCGCCGTTTGGTGCAGGATTCCTTGCATAATCTGCTTGAAAAATAATTGGTCCACTAACTGACTCAGGGTAATCCCCGATCCCACAATGACAAAGGGAATCGATTCAACCCCGACCATCTTCAAAAGATCCCGGCCAGCATGCTGCTTGCTCGTTTCACTTGCTGCCGCTAACTGGCGATAAGTATGTCGTTGCCGCCACAAATGACTGAGCAAATAGGCATAACTAGCCACCGCCCCCACAAATGCCGCCGCGACACTGATAAAGACGGCCAATACATAACTCTGTTGGCTCCGTTCAATAATCCAGTAGGTTCCTGCCAAAATCACAATGATCCGAATAAATTGTTCCCATAATTGAGAGATACCAAATGGCTTTAAATCACCATTGCCTTGGAACCACCCGCGTAAAATACTCATTGACGGTAGAATCACAATTGCTGGTACTAAACAACGAATCGCGATGGTGGCATTGGCAACCGAACTGACGGGACTATTAGCCGCCAAGATGGGCGCCAATCCATACAACAAAATACCACAAATCACGCCTGACACCGCCATAAAACCAAAACCCGTTAACGCAATTCGCTTGGAATTTAAAAAGCTCCCCTCACCATTAAAGAAAGCCACTCGGCGGGCAATTGCTGAGGGAAATCCCGCCGTTCCTAGTGCAATAAATAACGCATACGGCGTGTAGGCGGTATTAAATAACGCCTGTGCCACAGTCTGATGCTGAGGCGAACCGATCATTGCTAACCAAGGAATCAGGTAGACAACCCCCAAAACCCGTGAAAAAATACTACCAAACGAAAGCCAAAATGACCCCGAAATAATTTTTTTATCCATAAATAACTGCTCTCATATTTAATCTAGCGATTTAAAACCACCACTAGCCAGAATACCCCACTCCTTTGCCTCTGTACATAACCAACGGCTACCAAACGGGGAAATATTGAGGTCAATGGCACTCCTAGGGCCAGCAAGTCAACTTTCTAAGTTTTCTTAAATTAATGTCTGTTTGCCAGCGGTTGTGGTTATCGCACACTTATCAGCTGTATTGGGCCCATCTTCCAGACACATGACTTCCAAGCTAAGATTGGTTGGAAGTGTTCTTGCCGGGCTTAACTCGTGGTACCATACCACACCACAGTAGCCCGGCGGAAAGCGGCAAATGAGCTCAGTACTGTCATTATCCTTAGGGCGCGTCAGATACATTCCAATTTATTTTATCTCAATCTAATGAGCGTCAGACACTTATTCCCAAACAAAACTGGTTTAATGACCAAAGAACACGCCAATCACGCCAGCCAGCGCCACTAATGCCCACCAGTAATTGGCCAAAAACTCCCAGAAATTCATTGAGTGACCTGTGGTTGCCCCTGCCGGTTCCGGCTGATCGAATGTCGTCTCAGTTTCTGTCTGATGGGTCGCGGTTGAGCGACCACTGACTAGTTCGTCCAGGCTCACCCCCAATACCGTAGCCAGACTAATCAGCGTATCTAAGTCGGGAATCGTTTCCCCCTGTTCCCACTTTGACACAGACTGACGCGTTACAAATATCTGACTAGCTAACTGCTCCTGTGATAATCCCGCTTGTCGTCGTAACTGGCTTAATTGCGTATTAAACTTATTTTCCATTTGTCCCATCTCCCTTACTTTTCAGCAAGTATACCGGTTATCTTTCAAGCAACCTAGCAACGATCTGCTATTTTTTCGCAATTTGCCTGTGCTCATTGCGCACGTCACAGTTGCCATAATGGTTGCGCGCCTTACAGCAGCAAGCCATCACATATCTTCTTTCATCATACACTCACGAAACAAATATCTAATTTTAAATAACCGGTTAGGTCAGTCGCCAAAATAAAAAAGACCGTGACCTTCGCCACAGACCTTTCAAAGCCTAACTGTAAACTTAGTGTTTAACTGTTGGGTGCGCCGTAAACCACTCTGTCATATCGTCTAAACGTTGTAGTCGCAGATTGGGCAACCCATTTCGTGACACCCCGTGGAAACTTTGGGGGTACCGAATCATGTCAGCATCCACGCCATGGCGTTTAACGGCGGTAAAGTATTCCTCCGACTGACTGATGGGACAGCGCATATCCCACTCGCCGTGTAACAACCGAATGGGGGTTGTGACCTGCTGGGCGTATGCCAATGGCGATTGCCGCCAGTACGACGCCACGCCACCTTCCGCAAAGAGGTCCGTTCCCAACTCTTCTGGATTGAAATAAAACCCAATATCACTGGTTCCAAACAAACTAATCCAGTTCGTCACTGGTCGTTGGGCAATCGCCGCCGCAAAGCGCTTGGTATGCCCAATCGCCCACGTTGTCATAAAGCCACCGTAAGACCCGCCGGCAATGTATTGGCGGTCCGCATCTAACTGTGGGAACTTCTGTAACGCCACGTCCAGACCCGTCATGACATCCGAAAAATCATGCTCGCCGTAGTGACCATTGACATCACTTTCAAAGTCTTGCCCATAGCTAGTTGACCCTCGTGGATTGAAAAATACCACGCCAAATCCGCGACTCGCGTGCACTTGAAATTCATGGAAGAAAGTTTCGCCATAGTTACCATGTGGTCCCCCATGAACGTACAACAGGACCGGTTGCTTCGGGGCCGTGGTTTGGGCCGGTAAATACCAACCCTCTAACGCCTGCCCATCAGCCGACTCGAAGTCAAATCGTTGGGGGTGAGCAAACGTATGGGTTTCTTCATAAGCCGCATTAGGATTATATAAGACCCGTTCCGTCTGTTGTGTTAAGTCGCGGGTCACCAATACACTCGGTTGATCTTGATAGGATACCGCCAAGACCACCGTGTGCGCGTCAACCACATCGAAGTCCACAATCTGCCGCGCCGTGTTATCCACACGTTCAGTGCCGTCGGTTGCATTGCCCACATACAGCTGGCTATGGGCGTGATAGACTGCTGTGAAGACAACGCGCTCAGAATCCAACCACCGTACCAGCTTGTTTCCTTGTTGCTGAATGAAGTCTGCCGCCATTTCCGGCGCTGGGTCAGCCGCTAAGTCTGCTGTCAGGTTTTGCATCTGGTTACCAGTCCGGTCAACCACATAGACATTAGCTACCGTATGCCGACCGAACGTCCCATCATCACCCACTAGTGCGACCCGTTGTCCATCTGGCGATAACGTGGCATCTTCAAAGCGTCCAGCGGCAATACTGGTCGTCAACTCGACGGTCTCGCCGGTTGTCGCATCATAACAATAGGCGCCTCGCGCAAAGTCACGATCGTTGTCGGGTTGGACGTCATGTAAGACTGTGATATAGCGTCCGTCAGCACTGACCGAGGTCACATCAAAGTCAAACCCGTGTTGAAATAGTTCCGTTACGGCGCCCGTTTCTGGCTGATAGCCCCGCAAGCGATAGGTCACATTCAGCGGTAACCAACCATAGCCATCGGCCTTGTTGATTAGTCGGTCAACGTGGCGCGTTTGCGGAAAGGCTTGCGGACTAGGTAATTTAGGCTGTTCGGCAGTCGCCGTGGTTTTAAAATAGACATACTGACCGTCAGCACTCGCCAACACCGTCGTCACCACTTCTCCAGCAGCGGTCGTTAACTGTTCCGGTGTCCCACCAGCTAGAGAAACTCGGAACAATTGGGCCTTAGCATCACCTACATTGGCAGCATAGTAGACTTGATCCCCCACAATTACTGGCTGGACAGCCAACTTGCCGGTCGTGGCAAGTGTTTGCTGGTGGCCTTGCAGATCAACGCGTTTTAGATCTGCCAAGTAACTGTTACTAGCCTGATCGACGCGGTTTTCCACAACCACAACTTGACCCGCAGCAACGGTCGGTTGAGTGACTGATTTTAATCTAAATAAATCCTGTGCACTGACGCTTTGTGACATACGCATCGCTCCAATTTTTATTTTCTCATTGTTTTCTCATCAAATAATTGTGTTTCATGTTAGCCCTGTCTATAAGTAATGTCAATTCTTATTTGATTACAGCGAAAATCCCCGAAACCTGCTACACTGAATCTAACTAACGACCTAAGGAGTGAGTTTACATGAAAATTGCAATTGCAGGTGCCGGCGCAATGGGTAGCCGATTTGGTGTCAAATTACAGGAGGCTGGTAATCAAGTCACGTTGATTGATAACTGGTCCGCCCATGTTGACCAGATTAATCAGGCCGGATTAACGGTTACTACGGATGATGGTGTCAATCACGTCTACACCATGACCGCGCAACATCCTGAAGCGGTGACCGATCAATTTGATCTCATTATTCTCTTTACCAAAACTATGCAGATGGACGCGATGCTCCAGCAACTCGCCCCTGTACTCACTAACCATCCTATCGTCTTAACCTTAGCCAACGGGATTGGCAATATCGAAACCATCGAGCGCCACGTGCCCAAGAACCAAATTGTCGTGGGTACCACGGTCTGGTCTTCTGGTTTGACGGGGCCTGGCCACATCACCGTCACTGGAACAGGGAGTATTTCCCTACAAGCCGTCGTTCCCGATCAATTCCCCAATTTGGCTGACTTAATCACCACTTTAAATGCAGCTGGATTAAATGCCAGCGCCGCAGATAATGTCTTAGCTGCGATTTGGAAAAAGGCTGGCCTGAACAGCGTCCTCAATACCTACTGCACCCTGTTTGACTGCAATATTGGTGAGTTTGGGGCTCTCAAAAATTGGCAAACCCTAACGGCTACCGTCCTCGATGAATTCCAAGCGGTTGCCGACGCCGCACAGATTCAATTCAGTGCAGCTGCCGTAACTGATTTAATTGCAGCCCAATTTCCAGCGGCAGTTAACGGGAATCACTATCCGTCAATGCATCAAGATATGGCCAACCAGCGACCAACTGAAATTGATTTTCTCAATGGGTATGTCGCTAAATTAGGTCAACAACTCCATGTCCCCACACCTGCCAACGCCTTGTTGACCCAGTTAATTCACAGCCAAGAACAACTGAAACAAATCTAACAGAAAAGTAAGAGAACCACGTTCTGTGGTTTTGCCACTATATGTAGAAATTTAACTATTTTTTGTCCCATATGTAGTTGTTTTTTTCGCAAATTCATCGTACCATAGTCATAAGCTGATTTTGACGAACAAAGATAATGCATCAATTAAGGTTTGGCAAACCTAGGAGGGCAAGGATAGATGGACGTCTTACGTAGATCACAGGCAACAATGACTCCCACCGGTCTAACCGTGGAGAATCGAGCAGGAGCACACACACCGTTTAACTCACGGCGCATTCACCAGACACTCACTGCCTTAACGAATGACCCCACTGTCGTTCATCGCGTAGAGAGTTTAACCGTTGCGCAATTGGCCGGCTTCGATATCGTGGCAACGGGAACCATCGTTGCCACCATTGCCGAAACACTGGAACAATTGGGCTATGCTCACATGGCTCAGACTTACTTAAAACTCAATCGCTAACGCAAAAAGGGCGTAGCCGATCGAATTAATTTCGATCAGCTACGCCCTTTCACATCTCATTCTGTGGTTTACTAATTTTAACGACAACAAAAAAACCGACCAGCACTCCCCCGAGAACTGATCGATTCGATTTATGAGCTTAATTGTGATTCTAAATGGTGTAACTCTGCAGTCCGCACATCACGTGGTAAGAACCGCCGAATCTCTTCTTCGTTGTACCCCACTTCCAAGCGCTTATCATCAAAGATGATGGGGCGTTTGATCAAGTCTGGATACTTCACAACTAGATCAACCAATTGACTAACTGACAAGCTGTCCAAGTCGACGTGTAATTGCTTGAAAACATTCGAACGGGTAGAGATGATATCTTCACTGCCGTTTTCAGTTAACCGCAAAATTTGCTTAACTTCCGCAGCGTTCAATGGTTTGGACTTGATATTCCGTTCCTTAAACGCAATATCGTGTTCCTTTAACCAGGCCCGCGCTTTTCGACTGGATGCACTACTTGGTGCAATGTACAAATTAATCATATTCAGCACTTCCTTATCGTTGGATTGAGTAACGATAACAAACGACTTCAACTGATCCTGTTACCGATTAATCACAAATCGTACAATAGAACCAACTTATATGTTACCACAATTGAATGAATAATCAACCCCTTTTTGAAAGTTTCTAAATTAGCTCACCGTTTGTCAGGTGAGTTGGTTGCATTTCCCAACTAGTTCATCCTAAAGACCATTCTTTGTGCATCATTTGTGTAATGACTGGTACATCACTCAATGCCGTTATCACAAACTCGATAAACTGATGAAAGCAGTCTTTTCGATGCCCCCATAATTAGGCAAATACCCAACCAGGCGTATCATTTTAGCTGTTTTGCATATTAATTTATTAATTATGAATTAATATTCATTAGCGAATTTTAGCCACTTTATTTCCACTAATTAACAATGAGCTCGCACATTCCCATTTTGACAAGAATTCACGTTCCCTTTATATCGCTGATAGCGTAAAATAAAGACCACAATTAGTAATTCTTGGAGGGATTTTTGTTGGCAGTCTTTTACGCTGTACTACTCTTAGTGCTTGCGACCATTGTCGCTAATACGGTTTATCCTTACTTTCCGATCATTCCGCAAGCCTTTTATCAAATCTTTGCTGGCGCCTTATTGTCTTTGGTGCCGCTCTATCACCACTTTGTCCTGGAACCAGAAGTTTTTATGCTCCTGATCATTGCGCCCCTCATGTTTTATGACGGCCGCAACGCCAACGCTAAGGAGCTTCGAGAAAACTTAGGTTCAGTCTTCTCAATGGCTGTTCTACTGGCCATTTTGACCGTTGTTCTAATGGGGTACCTCAGTCACGCTATGCTGACAACCATGCCATTAGCGTTAGCTTTTGCCTTAGCAGCGATTGTGACCCCAACGGACGCCGTTGCGGTTTCCTCAATTACCACCAACATGGCGGTTCCCGAACGCGTGATGGGAATGCTCGAACGCGAATCCCTCTTTAATGACGCTTCTGGCTTAGTCGCTTTTAGTTTGGCTCTAACCGCCTTTACTACTGGTGAATTTTCTTTGGGCAATGGCATTAAGCATTTCTTGATCGTCTTCTTTGGTGGGCTATTAATTGGTCTCATCTTGGGGCTAGTCGCCGTATGGACCCGGTTATACCTGGTTCGGACCGGTAAGGACTCCACCAGCGTCATTGTCCCATTTGACGTCTTGATTCCTTTTCTGATCTACCTCGCCGCAGAACACCTCGGATTATCCGGCATCCTTGCCGTTGTTGCCGCTGGCCTGATCTACAGCCTTTCCAATAATCAGTTGCGTCTCTCCAGTACCCAGCTACAGCTTGTCTCCCGCTCGACTTGGCGGATTCTCACCAGTATTTTAAATGGTTTTGTTTTTGTTCTACTGGGGGTGTCACTTCCCACAGTGTGGGTAAATATTCAACAGGATCATACGAAATCAATTCCTACCTACGTATTACTTGCCGTCATCTTGTATGTGGTCATGCTGGCTTTGCGCTACCTATGGATTCGCTTCGATTGGGCATTGATCCACTCAAAGCCAACCGAACGACGCGAAAATGCCTTAATTGGCGCACTTTCAGGTGTCCATGGAACCATCACGTTAGCCATGGCCTTTTCCCTGCCTTTAACGCTACATGGCAGTACCTTTCCTCTACGGAATTCCATGATTTTTATCGCCGCAGTCGTTATCATTTTAAGTTTACTGGTGCCAACTCTACTACTACCATTCATTCTACCAACTAAGCAACTACCGGTTGACCCAGCTGAAGCGTTGCAAGAACGTAAAGCGCTCGTTGCCTACGCTACCGACCGGTTAGTCCAGGAAAATCCCGACTACCCAGAACAGGCCCAAAAGGTCGTTGAAATTCTGAATAGTCAAGCGATGACCGAACGCCCCGACCGGCGTAAAGTCCAGGAGCTGTTACAACAAGCGACCCAAATTGAGGTGGAAACCGTTCAAAAGTTGGCTGACGATGGTGTGATTTCCAGTGGTTTTGCCAACCGTTACGTGCGGATGTTGGTGCTGAAATCGCGGATGAGCAACAATAATCCCTTTACCAATCTAATCTTATGGCTACGCTTTGTGGGCCACCGGATTAGCCATAGTTTTGGTCGACACGGCCGGCGCAAGCGGCGCATTGCCCAACAGCAACAACGCTTACAACGGCACCCCGTTTCACCAGAACAGCAGCAGTTGATTCAGCAACGGCTACAACAAGAGCAAGCCGCGCCTCATCACGGCCGGCATAAGCGTGACCCACAAGCTGACAAGCAACGTCGTGAAAGCTTCCTAAAGATTGAACAGGACGTCTACAATAACGTTATTGCCTTTCTCACCGATGTCTCGAGTATTGAGAATCAAGCCGAGGTCAATTCAGTACGAAACTATTACAATGCGCGTCACCGTCGTTTTATGTCGCAAGAAACCACGGATCAGCAAAATGAGTTATTTATTCAAGCTTTCCAGCACGAATACACTTATATTCGTCAAAAGCGCAGTGCTCAGGAGCTTTCACCGGCAATGGCTGAGGAACTTTACCAACAAGTTTCAACCGATCAAATGTTATACATGCAAGAAATAGCAGGCGAAAACTAACTTTCACTAACAGTGTCACACTTTCTTCACAATTTGCTGTTATCATGAATCTATAACTTACGACCAAACAACCGAATAAGTTAATAATTTTACTCCTCCAAGTAAAAATTCGGACGGTTCTATTACGATAGACCGATCCACTCCAAACGTAAGATACGTTTTACGTAAAGCGATGACGCAGACAATTCAGGTCTGGTCATCGTTTTTTGTTGTCCGGCAATAATCGGTCTAAAACCTGATACCATTCGTTTAAAATGAGAAAAATCTCAGAATTTCACAAATTTTGCCACCCTAAATTTACACTCAGGGCAAATTAGCTTATAATTTCTTTAACACGTGAAAGAGCTAAGGCCTTTCACCAACGGTCTGTCAGCAACTGGTCTATGTGACCCGTGGCCAGCCAGACGTCCTAACTTGGAGGGTGACATCTAAAATGAAGCTGACAATTTTATCAACAAGTGATACCCACGGGTACGTCTATCCCACAAACTATGTCAAAAAGGGCAGTCATCAGGGGTTCGGCCTTGCTCGGGCTGCCACTGTCATTGCGCGTGAACAAGCCGCCGCTAAAGCCGAAGGCCCCGTGATCACCATTGAAAATGGTGACTTTCTGGAAGGCTCCCCACTGGCATACTATGTCGCCCGGGTCCGACCCGAACGTGATCCCCAGCCTTTGATGTCCATTTATAATCAAATCGATTATGACTGTGGCATTCTGGGCAATCATGAATTCAACTACGGCCAAGCCTACTTACAAGGCGCCATCCGCGATGCGAAGCGGACAATTCTGTGTGCCAATATTTTAGATCAAAACGGCGACCCCGAATACGGGCAGCCTTACAAGATTATCGAAAAAGATGGCCTTAAAATTGGGGTCTTGGGATTAACCACTCAGGCTGTCTATAAATGGGAAAAAGCCACTAATATTAGTGGCCTACAATTTGAATCCGCCTTTATTGCTGCCAAGAAGTACGTCCCCATCATCAAAAAGCAAGCGGACATCGTCGTTGTCTGTTATCACGGCGGGTTTGAGCGTGACTTATCAACCGGTCAACCTAATGACATTCACGTGGGTGAAAATGAGGCTTACCATATTTTGGAAGCTATCCCCGGCATTGACGCCTTGGTGACTGGCCATCAACATCGCCAATTAGCAACAAACGTATTCGACATCCCTACCACACAGCCAGGCTTTCGCGGGCAGGCCGTCGGAAAGATCATCCTTGACCTTCGGCGGGACGACGCCGGTCACGTCTCGGTCATCAACCATGATTCTGAGTTAGTCTTCACTAAAGACGCCCCCCTTGATCCTAAAGTTATTGCCGCGGCCGATGATCTCAATACAGAAGTCGGTCATTGGTTGGACCAACCACTCGGCCACATTCAAGGTGACATGACGTTTGATGATCCTTTTGCCGCACGCATGCGGGAAACACCCTATATCGAATTTATCCAAAAAGTTCAGATGGCTACGATGGGCGCTGACATTTCGGCAACGGCGCTATTCAACGATGAAGCGCGCGGTTTTGAAAATCCCATCACGATGCGTAATATCATGACAAATTACGTTTACCCCAACGGCCTATCGCTATTAAACATCACTGGCGCCGATCTCAAAGCGGCGATGGAAGTCAGTGCGCGTTACTTTAGCGTTAAGGATCATCAAATCGTGGTTAATCCGGCCTTTATTCACCCCAAGCGTCGTCAATACAATTATGACATGTATGAAGGGGTCAATTATCGGCTAAATATCGCTAAACCAGTCGGTCAGCGCGTCGAGAATCTGACCTACCACGGTCAACCCGTGGAACCAGACCAGCCACTGCGAATTGTGTTAAATCAATATCGGGCCGTTGGTGGCGGTCACTACAGCATGTTTGACGCCAGTAAGATTGTGGCAGAAGGTCAAGGCGCGATGAGTGAAATCATTGCCGATTACCTCCAAGAACACCCCATCATTGACGCCAC
>OMJG01000572.1_pt1 | contig 26483 bp, 23 predicted proteins | sample 1646431 | NCBI WGS metagenome assembly OMJG01 (sample SAMN03771674, study PRJEB25209) | food metagenome | isolation source: Cotija cheese | place: Mexico:Jalisco,Michoacan | collected 2011-12-12
CAATTGTGACGATTATAGGTTGCGGCATAGATAGCCCCGACACTTCTCCCAGCATATGGGCAGAGCACTTCACCGGGCGTCGAGACCCTTTGGCGATTGTTTTTCGAGCCAGAAGCGTCTCAGGACGATCACACCGTGCGACGCCCTGCGAGAGCACGCCCCAGGGTGATTTCATCCGCATATTCCAGATCGCTGCCGACCGGCAATCCGCTCGCCAGACGCGTGACCTTCAAATCCAGCGGCCCGAGCAGCCGGCTCAGATAGGTGGTCGTGGCCTCCCCCTCGATATTGGGGTCAAGCGCAAGAATCACCTCGGTAACCTCATCGTCCTTCAACCGCTTGAGCAGCTGGGCGATCTTCAGGTCTGCAGGACCGACGTTCGCCATCGGATTGATGGCACCTCCGAGCACCTGATACAGGCCTTTGAACTCACGCGTTCGTTCGATGCTCATAACATCCTTGGGCTCCTCCACAACGCATATCACGCTTCGGTCACGCCGCGGGTCCTCGCAGATCGGGCAGGGGCTGCTTTCGCACACATTGCCGCATATCTCGCAGAACCTGACCTTCACCTTCACGGTGACTATGGCATCGGCCAGCTCCTGTGCCTCCTGCATATCCGCCCCAAGCAGATAGAAGGCTATGCGTTGAGCGCCTTTGGGGCCGATTCCCGGCAATTTCGCGAAACCGTCGATCAGATCCTGAATCGCACCGTCGTACGCCAAAGCCATTACTCGTGTCCTTGCTGTTTATGATGTTCGACATTGATCGGATTCAGCGGGTCGTCCGCGGCAAAGGTCTCGACCTGCTTCACGTCGAACAGTCTGGTGATGCCCTCGATGTCGAGGACGCCGTCGCCGTTCAGGCTCTTGTCCTGCATCGTGTAGGTGTCTTCATCGGCGGCGACACGCGGTTGTCTCCTTGCTGGCGCGTCACCTGCATCGGAACCCTGACCCGAAGGCGACGTCCTCGGGTTACCGCCAGAGCGTGCATCGGCGCGATCGTCCGGCTGCACATGCGTGCCGGGAGCATCCTGTTGCGCTTGTCTCTCGTCCCAGGCGGCCTTGTCGCCGGGCAACGCCTCCGTCAGGTGCTCGGGACGCGCCGCAGAAGACCGAGTTTCGTCATCCTGCGGACCGCCATCCGCACGGGACGACTCTTGTACGGGTTCCAGCCACGGATCGTCGTCATTGGACATATCCGGAACGGCCACGACCTTCCGCGTGTGATTGTTGACGCGCGATGCCTCATGGAAGGCAGCGCTCCCCGCACTTCCGACGTTTCCAGCGTCCGCCGATTGCGCGCTCTGCGGTTGTGCAGGATGCGGTTTCGCCCAGGGATCGTCGTCCTGAATCGGGGAATCAGGATTGCTCCGACCTCGGTGGTGCGCGGGGTCCGATTCCCGCCCGTCGGCGTCGTGCCCCGCATCGTCCTCATGCTCTGAATCCACATGTCCGGACTGTGCCGACGCGGCTCTGGGAGCTTTCGACCTTCCACGATTCTGCCCGCCCGCGGCACCTTGCGACATCTGCGATGCCATACCGAGATTGGCGGCGGAGAGCCCCGCCTTTGCCAAGGCTATGCGTCGTTTCACATCCGCCAGCTGTTCAGGACTCATCTTTCTGGTCGACTCCACCGGATTGCCATCCGCGGCGGTCGGCGAGGGAGCGATGAAGGTTTCCGTGCCGAAGGAACGCTTCACCATGAGCAACACGATTTTGGGAATACTGGTCTCCCCTTCGACACCTTCCGATGCGACGGCCAGTGCGAAGGCATGTTGGCTGAGCGGTGTATCGAAGGTCATCCGCAGACGACGCCTTCCGGAATTGGCGACATCAAGAGCGACACTGGGAACCTTGGCCCTGGTCACGTACTCTTTGACATCCGGTGGAAGGGCGCCGACCACCACGTCCCACTGTTCATCGACGCTCCCATATGCAGGAGCCTGATCGAAGGAACCGCGGTCGCCTGCACCTGCACGCTCGGCAACAGCGGCCGAGACCTCACCGGCCCCTTGGCGTGATGCGGCTGACGAGGTGTGCTCCGGAGACTTCACCGCAGTCGCCGAATCGGCTGCGCCCTTGCCGTTCACCGACTGCGGCACGGCAGTTGCAGCGTCATCCGCGCGCGGAGTGCCTTGCGCGCCGTTTTCCGCATCGTTTCGTGCAACGGCAGGGGCCGGCGTCACTTGCTGTTGCGGCTGGGATTGCTGACCGCTCCCGGTCTCGGTGTTCTTGGCACGTCGGGCACCGATGAAACCTCCGCTTTGCCTTGTCTGACGACCTGCGGGCTGCGCAGCACGGGGCGATTCGGCAGGAGCCGACGTCTCAGTGGCGTGTTCGGATTGGGCCATCCGGTACGACAGTAATCGGGCGACAAGCAGTTCCAGTCGCATACGCGGAGATGTCGCGCCGCTCATGGAGGCAAAGGTGTCGTTGATGATCTGGGCGATATGCGTGAGCGATTGCAGTCCGAGACTGGCCGCCTGACGGTGCAGTTCCTCGATGTCCTCCGTCTCGGCGTCATCGCTCAGGACGTTTTCGGCATGAACGCCACCCAAGGTGAGCACCAGCAGATCACGCACCCGCGAGAGCAGGTCTTCGACGAATCTCCGGGGGTCGAAACCTCCCACGACCACCTTTTGCACGACTCCATAGAGTTCCTCACCGTTGCCGTCGATTATGGCGTTGACGGCATCGCGTATCAGCGTCTCGGGCGTAAAACCAAGCAATGCGATGGCGGAATCCTGGGTTATCGTATCCTCCTGCGCTCCGACCATCAGCTGGTCAAGCACGGAAAGCGTGTCTCGCATGGAGCCACCACCGGCCCTCATGGCCAGACGGAGCACGCCGGACTGGGCGTGGATGCCCTCGTTGTCGCACACCTGTTCCAGATACGGACCCATGACCTCGGGAGGCACCAGTCTGAAAGGGTAATGATGGGTGCGGGAGCGGATGGTGCCGATGACCTTTTCGGGCTCGGTGGTGGCGAATATGAACATCACGTGCTCGGGAGGCTCTTCCACGATCTTCAGCATCGCGTTGAATCCCTGCTGCGTGACCATATGCGCTTCGTCGAGAATGAAAATCTTGTACCGGTCTCGGGCAGGGGCGAAGCCCGCACGTTCCCTCAGCTCCCGGGCGTCATCCACACCGTTATGGCTGGCGGCGTCAATCTCCACCACGTCGATCGACCCGGGACCTCCGGTCGCCAGATCCTTGCAGCTGTCGCATTCTCCGCATGGATGACTGGTCGGTCCCTTGGCGCAGTTGACGCAACGCGCCAGAATACGGGCGCAGCTCGTCTTGCCGCAACCCCTGGGCCCCGAGAACAGATAGGCATGCGTCAGTTTCCCCTGGTCCAAGGCACGGCCAAGCGGTACCGTCACCTGGTCCTGTCCGATTACGCCGTCGAAGGTATCCGGACGATAACGCCTATATAGTGCAAGAGCCATGCTTCTAATCTACCGTCCCTCTGCCATGATCGCGTGTGCGAGCGCCGAGAACAAGCCGCTCCGGCCAAGCGCTATCAACCATACAAGCGACGTTCGTCAGAGGCTACGCCGAAGGTGAATGACGCACAGGAAACAGGGCTCCGAGCATTTGGAGATGCCCATGCAGAACATGACAACTGCATCGGAAGGACAGCTGTCCCAGGAATTATTGCCGAAGCTCGTCGCAGAACTCGGGCCCGGCACGGGAACGTTGCTCGACAGGAGGCAGAGACGTCAGCAGCAATCTGCGCGACACCGAGACCAGGGCGTCCTCGTCTACGATTCGACATTCCACAACCGTCGCGTCAACCTTCGACGCATTGTCGACCGCGGCGCGGCAGGGCTCGTTCTCTCCTGCCTGATATGCGCCGGCAGCCGCGAGAGCGGCCATGTCGGCAGCCGAACGAGCCTGAGCCGACACCACCAGAGCATTGCCGACCAGCGTCAGGGCGGTCAGGCACACGGCGACGCCCATAATCAACACGACGCCGAGCATCGTGCCCGAACCGGCATCGCTCTTCATGCAAGTGCTCACGGCACGGTCCGAACCTGCACCGTCCGAACCGGCACGGTCCGAACCTGCACGGTCCGAACCTCCAGGGTCTTGCTCGACACCATCCAGTCCAACACCATCGCGCTCGACACCATCCAGCTTCGCGCAGCCGTTCATGTCTCCACCTCTCCTTCGGTGTCAGCCGGCGGCCAATCCGTGGCGCTGACCGTACACTCGTCGTTTCCCGGGCATCCGATTGAGACCACTGGCTCAGCAGATGCATCAGGCTCAGCAGATGCATCAGGCTCGGCAGCAGCGGCCAGGGTCCCGGCCGCCTTGCCATTCACGTGCAGCGGGAGCGCTCCCAGGACGTCCGGAAGTATGGGGCACTGCGTGGTGACCACGATGTACATGTCCTCACGATGCATCCACACCTCTGTGCCGTTTCCACCCGCCACCCGCGCGACCTGCTCCGAGCGCTGCACATCTCCGGAAGTCAGCATCTCCCTCGCCGCGGCGCTGGCGGCGTCCTGACAGTCGATGCGAGCGGTGACCGCGCTCGTCAGCGCCAGCAACGTCATGGCCAGAGCCATGACGGCAGGCAATACCATGGCGAACTCCGCGGTCACGCTGCCTCTGTCTGCCGGAACGCCCGGCTTTGACGAATTGCTCATCACCCGATGTTGAGGGCTTGTTTGACGATGTTCATCAACAGTTCTCTCACATCGCCCGACTTGAGAATCGCCACGAGAATACCCGCGAAACCGGTGGCGGCGATAAGCACCACGGCATATTCCGCGGTCGCCATCCCCGCTTCGGGTTCGGACGTCACCGTACGTATGCGGGCGTCCAACAGACAGCACCGCTTCGTTATGCCCTTGCCAAGACGCTGCGGGAGGTTCGTGATACAGGTGCCGCAGCTCCCGTCATCCCCGACAGTGCACTCCGGGTCGGTCTTCTTCATGAGATTGTCGTATTGCATGGTCAGTCCTTTCGTGAATTGCTGAATCAATAGCTGCATCATGTGAATCGTCGATATTCCGGGCGGAGCGTCTCTGTACTCCTCTGAGCTCCGGGAAGCAGCTGGAGAGGGCTTCCGGAACGAACGACGACGGCGTGTGTGCGTGACACCACTATGCCTGCGCAGGGCGGGACAGCCCATCCTCAGAGAGACATGTGGTCGAAGGTGGCGGTCGCATCGTGCAAGGTGAACAACTCCGTTCAGTCATGCGACAAGCACGGTCCCCAGGAGCCTACGCAGCGCCGCTGCATGGCAGGAGGCCGTGTGACCTTTGGGGACTGCCTCCGCGAACACCGCCACACGGCGAAATCCCGAGGATTCACTTACGCGAACAGTCCTTGTGCGAAGGCGGAGATGCAGGGAATCACACCGAGCAGCACGAATGCCGGCAGAAAGCATAATGCGGTTGGGAGCAGCAGTCTGATCGACAGCCGCGCCGCTTGAGATTCCACACGCGTGCGCTGTTCTCCGTCCAATTGGGATATCACCGCTTCTATGCGGGGCAAAGGGGACGCTCCCAGACGCCATGAGGCTTCCAAGGTATCTCTCAGTACGATGCACGCCTGCCCCACGTAGCTGCCGTCGTCACAGACCAGGGCCCATGATTCGGACCATGCGACCCCCTGGTGCAATGACGCGGTCACCTTCCCCACCGCCGTGCCGAGACCGACATCCACCACCTGAGCGACCGTATCCAGAGCACGGGTAATCGATGAGCCTTGCCGGAGGGCGACCGCAAGCAGTTCAAGAATCAGCGGGATGTGCAAGCTCGCACTCGCATTCATCCTTCTGAAGGGCGCGATTCTGTCATTTCGGGGCCCGGCGAGCAATATCAGTCCGACAATGGCCAGTGGCATCAGGACGTCTCCCATGCGTATCCTCCCGATTCCCCGCCGTGCACGGAACCGTCGGCGAAGCCGTGCCGGAGCAGGGCACGCATCCATAGCACTCCCAGGACGTAACTGCAGCATCCCAGCACGAGACACAACATGCCGAGTCTCTTGGTGAGGAGAAAGGAAAGCACTGGGATACCGATGAGCTCCCCTACGGCGATGGCGGCAAAAGGCAGAATCGACAACAGCCTCACGGTGGCTTTTGGCATGGAAAACGCCTTGCTTCTCAGCTCGTCCACGTTTCTGGAACGTCTGTAGGCCATGGCTGCGGCGTCAACGCTTCTCGCGGCCTCGCACCCCAATTCCTCACTGAGCCGGTACGCTGCGGTCAGAGCCAGGGCAATCTCTTGGACCTGCGCAGGGCTTTCGCTTTCGCTTCTGCATCTCCACAGCAGAGCATAGCTGCGCTCCAGGCTCAGCACTTTCGTCGCGAACGGCCTTGTCGCCAGGAGCTCCGCACTTTCCACGATGCCCATTCCGCAGCGCAGCATGGAGCTGAGTGAGGCAAGGGTGGATATCGTTCCCGGGCCGAAGCTTCCACGGGGGTTTGGTCGCATGCTTCTTCGCAGACGTCCGCTACCCGGTGCAGCGTTGCTCGGCCATAGAATCAGCAGCGCACTCAGGCATATGGCGAGATTCGCCGCGGCGCTTTCAACGGTCATGACCATCCTCCCCCGCGCGTGGTGCTGAGGAAAGCCATTCGGGATTCCACCGCTCAAGAAAACGGCACCATGCATCACCCCCGAGCACCCCGGTGCCGCCATCCCATACCGACAGCACCCTGCCTGACAGCTGGCCGCCGTCTCCTTGATGCAGACACCCTATCTGGGCTATCCGCCGCACCCCGGATACGCGGTGCACATGGATGAGCACATCGAACGCCCCTTCAAGCAGGTAGGTCATCGCCTTCGCATCAAGCCCTGCGAGCAGCCCCAGGGACACCAGCCTCGCCGGAGTCCCCGGAACACCGTTGGCGTGGATCGTGGCCATACCACCACGATGCCCGGCATTCAAGGCCCTCAGAAGATGCACGACTTCGGCGCCCCTGCATTCGCCCAGAATCACACGGTCCGGTCGCATTCTCAAGGTCGCTCGCATCAACTCCTCCAGCCCGATGGCACCTGCTCCCTCGACGTTCGCGGCACGGGTGGCCAATGACACGTGATTAGGCATGGGCAGTTGACCGAGTTCCCGGGTCTCTTCAACCGTGATGATTCGATCATTGTCGTCGCACTCCGCGAGCAAGGCCCTGAGCAGCGTGGTCTTACCGGCTGCCGTGGCACCCGTTACCAGCAGCGATGCCCTTCTGCGCACCAGGGACTTGAGTGTGGATGCCCAGATTTCCGGCATCATGCCCTCACGTGCCAGGTGGTCAAGTCGCGGAGTCATTCGATTGGGGAATCGTATGGAAATCACCGCACCGTGGGGAACCAGCGGAGCAATCACGGCATTGATTCGTATGCCTCCGGGTGTCGAGACATCGGCTATCGGGCAGGCGTCGTCCAGCCTGTGACCCAATTGCGAGCAGAGCTGAACGGCGAATTCACGCACGACCCTTGGCGAATGAAAGCTGAGACGCGCGAAGCGTTCCTTCATGCCGTCACCGGAGTCGACCCACACCCGACCCTGTTCGGTGACCGCAATGTCGCTGACCTTCGGATCGTGTGCGAACTCATCGAGAGGGCCGAAAATCAGGTCGTCCTCTTCGCTTTCTTCAGACATGGTCGTCACCCGCCTGCCCTGCTTTTCGAGATGTCTCAGCCTTCGAATGGTCACGGTGCGCACCGTCGCAGCCGGCATCCGCATACGGTCCGCCGCGAAGGCCTTCGATGCGATGATGCCCGTCGTGCCCGAGACCGTCCAGAATCGCTTCAACCAGCGCGTCGAGAACAGGGATATGACGCTTCGGTATTCGTGGAATGCCGGTTCCGGACAGTATCGACTCTCCGAGCCGTTTGCTGACTGCGAGCGCACCCAGAATCTCTCTGCCGAGATACTCCTGGGCATCCTTGACACCGACCCCGACCACCCGCATCCGAAGGACTCGAGGCGATATGCCGACAATCATCGGCTCCTGCGATCCCCGTGCCCTGCCACCGGAGCCACGCCTGACTTTGCTGCCGCCGGGGCCTTCGGCACCAAGCGACGGTTCGGACCCGAGCAATGCCTTCGCCCGCGCCAGGCCGAGCACCGACAGCTCCGCCAGCAAAACGGTCTGAGCCGACGAGGGCAGCGCCAGATCGGCGAGGCCCTCTCCCAGCCCGGCATCGATAACCACCACGTCATTGACTTCCCGCAAGGCTTTGACGGCCGCCTGCTGCTCCCACCAGTCAGGACGTTCGGCCTTCCATGGATCTACGCTCAGCACCTTCATCGTCTCCCAGGAAGCGAGCTCGTGGGATAGCGCATTGCCGTCAAGGCGGCCAAGGGGTGCCGTGACATCGCCGAAGCGCAGACCATGCTCCGATTCGATGCCCAGAAGCACGTCGAGTCCTCCTCTGGAGAAATCGGCATCCACGATCGCCGTGCGCATCCCACTGCGGGCAAGATGCCATGCCAGCATCGAGGCCATGGTGCTCACTCCGAGCCCACCGCTCACGCCAACGCACACGACCACACGGCACAACCCGTCACCCGCGTCGAAAGCGTCGGCACTCGCCGAGACCGCAGTTCTGCGAGTTGTTCCACGCACGGGTCTCTGCGCGGTTCGTCGCGAACCTGAATGCGCTGTTCTGCTGTTCATTATCATGGGAACATTGAATATACGAACCAGCGGCCTTGCCGCATCTGCAAGGTCTTGTGGTCGAAGGTGCGACTATCCGCGTGAGAGTGGATAACCACGGCCATGAGACACACCACCAATCACGATTCTGAGGGCATGTCACAGAAGTGAACAGAATGGTGTTCATTACAGGGCCGAACTGCACTTTCCTCGGCGCAAGAACACCATTTGCTACCACTTTCGACAAGAAGGTCACAATGCCCATATAGGACTTGCAAGCGCAGAAATTAGGGGCATAATAGTCATTACAAGGACAACAGAACAGAGCAGAAGCCCACAAAGGTATATGGTCACGAGGACCGTTACGTTGGACGGGCAATGGATAGACTTACCGTCGCAACGATGATGTTGTGCAGAGATTCTGCTGAGTTGGACTTGTAGAGGAGGCGCCTCGGCGGGGCGCCTCCTCTTTTGCTTCCTCAGCCCATGCCCCTCTGATGCGATAACTGCATCACCAGGACATCTTTCCGCGTAGACAACGGGGAATGCACTGCCCTGGTGATGCAGTTATCGCATTCTCCCCTACACGCCACAACGGAAGGGGCCGGAAATCCGAGCTCGAACCGAGTATCGTTATGTGAATTCATCTTGAATTCTCATCAGCTGGGCATGAAGTGTTATGCCCCTGCATCTAGGATGGTTTTATGGTTCAGATTTTTGATGCTCCGTCAAAGGCGGTTCTGCGCAGCCAGATCGCAGAGCATATTGCGGAAACCGACAAGCTTGACCGTCGCGCGGACGGCTCCGGGGCGGATGCGACCCCCTTGCCCGAAGACCGTTTCTTCGACAGAGAGATCAGCTGGCTGAAGTTCAACAAGCGCGTGCTAGAACTCGCCGAAGATGAGACCCAGCCGATGCTTGAACGCGCGAATTTCGCCGCCATCTTCGCCAGCAATCTCGATGAATTCTTCATGGTCCGCGTCGCAGGCCTCAAACGCCGTATCGACAGCGGCATAGCGGTGACGGCCGCCAGCGGCCTCAGCCCAAGGCAGCAGTTGCGCGCGATTTCCGATCACGCCCACAAGCTTCAGGACGAACACGCACATTATGTGAACGAGCACATCCTTCCCGAACTGGCGAAAGAGCACATCGTGCTGCTGCGATGGAACCAGCTCAATGCCACCGAGCAGGAGCGGCTCTCACGTATATTCCGCCGTCAGGTCTTCCCCGTTCTCACGCCCCTGGCCGTCGACCCTGCCCACCCCTTCCCGTACATCTCCGGAAACTCGCTGAACCTCGCCGTCATAGTGGAGAATCCCGCTTCGGGCAAGTCACACTTCGCGCGCATCAAGATTCCGGACAACATGCCTCGACTGGTCGCCGTCGAAGATTTGACGGATGAGGAGGGACGTGAGGAACGCTACGGCTTCATCACCATGGAGAACCTGCTGATAGCGCATCTCGAAGCCCTGTTCCCCGGCATGATCATCAAGGAGGCACGCTCCTTCCGCGTCACGCGCAACGAGGATATAGACGTCGAGGAAGATGACGCGGAGAATCTGCTGAACGCGATGGAGAAGGAACTGCTCCGTCGCCGCTTCGGACCTCCTATCAGACTCGAGATCTCCGACACCACATCGCCCTTCCTCTCCCAGCTCCTGGCCGACAAGCTCGGCGTCAACGAGGACGAAGTGTATCGTCTGCCCGCGCCTCTGGACTTCACCGTGCTCTTCGAATTGCAGTCCATAGACCGCGCCGATCTCAAGTACCAACCCTTCATTCCCGCGACGAACAGACAAATCGCCGAAGTCGAATCCAGCAGGGCCCAGGATATCTTCGCGGCGATTCGCGAACGCGACGTGCTGCTGCATCACCCCTACGATTCCTTCTCCACATCGGTCCAGGCCTTCCTCGCGCAGGCCGCCGCCGACCCGAAGGTGCTTGCCATCAAGCAGACCCTCTATCGCACATCCGGCAACTCGCCGATTATCGACGCCCTGGTGGATGCCGCACATGCAGGCAAACAGGTGCTGGCATTGGTGGAGATCAAGGCCCGCTTCGATGAAGAGGCCAACATCGCCTGGGCACGCAAGCTGGAACGGGCCGGAGTGCATGTGGTGTACGGCATCGTGGGCTTGAAGACCCACTGCAAGCTCTCCCTGGTCATCAGGCAGGAGCAGGAGGGGTTGCGCCGGTATTGTCACGTCGGAACGGGAAATTACAATCCCAAGACCGCCCGTATCTACACCGACCTCGGACTGCTGACGTGCGACCCTGTTGTCGGGCAGGATCTCACCAGGCTCTTCAACCAGCTGTCGGGCTACGCGCCCAAGTCCAGCTTCCATAGGCTGCTGGTCGCGCCTCGCACCGTGCGCACGGGACTTATCCAGCGTATCCAGCGCGAAGAGGCCGCAGCACGTCAGGGCAAGGATGCGTGGATAAAAATCAAGGTCAACTCCCTCGTCGACGAGAAGACGATTGACGCCTTGTACCGTGCGAGCCAGGCAGGCGTGAACATCGACATCGTCGAGCGCGGAATATGTGCGCTCAAACCCGGAGTCCCCGGTCTCAGCGACACGATACGAGTTCGTTCGATCCTCGGTCGATTCCTCGAGCACAGCCGTATCTTCGCCTTCGCCAACGCGGAAGGGCCACAGATCGGCGAAGGGCCGATTTCCGGCCCCGAGGTGTGGATAGGCTCTGCTGATCTCATGCACCGTAACCTCGACAGACGCGTCGAGGCGCTGGTGCGCATCACCGCTCCCGATGAGGTCGACGAGCTCATCAAATATGTGGACTTGCAGATGGCCGACACCACCAGTTCCTGGCATATGCAGGGAGACGGATCGTATATCCGCCACTCGCGCGACGAGCAGGGACAGCCCCTCATCGATTGCCAGGAGTATCTGATCAAGAAGCACACACGCGGACCTCAGCTTCCCCGCTGATGCTCGCAGACTCAAGGACCAGCCATGTCTAAGACCATCGAGGCAGCCGGAGCGATACTGGTCAGGGTACGTTCGGGCTGCCTGCCACCGTCGGATAGGCACAGCGCAACGGCGCTTGACGACGAAGAGCTGCACGCTTTGAGCGACAGCCTGGAGGTCTGCCTGGTCCACCGGCCGAAGTACGACGACTGGAGCTGGCCAAAAGGCAAACAGGAGCAGAACGAGTCGCTGTTTCGAACCGCCGTCCGCGAAGTCGGCGAGGAAACCGGCACACCTGCACGGCTCGGCCCCTTCCTCACCACCGTGGAATACCCTTTGAACGAAGAGGGCGGACGCAAACGAAAAGGTGTGTCGGGCTCGACCACCAAACGGGTGTCGTTCTGGATGGCGACACCGCTGACCGCCTTGCAGGAGCAGCAGCGGCACGTCGCCTTCGGCCCCGTTCATGAGCCCGATGCCTCGGAAATCAACGACATTCGATGGACGTCCATCCAGCAGGCGAGGCGTATGCTCACTCATTCGACCGATCGCACCGTGCTCGATGCCCTTGTCTCCCGCCTTCGCGAATCGGCGTTGGGTGCCGTGTCGCTGATTGTCGTCAGACACGGCAAGGCCGAATCCAGGAAATCATGGATAGGCACCGATGACGTCCGTCCGCTGACACCGCAGGGTGCCGCTGCATCCTATGCCCTGTCCCGGGAGCTGGCGTGTTTCGCACCCTCCCAGATCGTGAGTTCCTCGTGGACCAGATGCGCGGACACCGTGCTCCCCTATGCCTTGCAAAGCGGCATCCCGCTGGAACGCAGCGACGACTTCACCGAACAGGCTTACGAAACGAGCCATCAGAGGGTGCTCGACGCCCTCGATTCCTGCATCATGTCAGCTCTGCGAGAATCACGGCATACGGTGCTGTGCACCCACCGTCCCCTGTTTGAGAGCATTTTCGAAGAGTTACGAGGCATGTGCACCTCTTCCGGACTGGCGAAACGGCTGCCGAAGGCATCACCCTACATGCAGACGGCCCATGCCTTGGCACTGAGTGTAGTAGATTCTGCTGATGGACCTGTCATCATCGATATCCAGAAAGTGGCACCTATTGTCTATTGATTCCTTCTCATCAGGCTCCGTCCGTTCATCGTCGCATGCCTTCTCATCGGCACGCTCGGGCTCCAATCGTCCTGCCCGTCCAGCACAACTGGACCAGGCTGTGGCCGATCATCTTTCAGGAGGGATGGATCCCCAGCAGATCAGCGAGCTGAGCCACACCTCTGCTGCATCGCTCCTTGACCGCGTTCATCACACGCAGGACCCTCAGATCGTTCAGCGGGTTCTGTCCCTCATTGACCATGAGGGCATTGACATCGTGGCCGAACTGTGGAGCAGATCCGAAGCGGACTCCCTCCCCGGCATCCTCTGGCGCCTCTATACGCTACGTACATGGATGCACCGAAACCGCGAATCCATCAGCCTGCTGTGGCGTTCCGGCGAGCCCTTCGATACCGCCGCATCCGCGATCGTCGGCATCGACCAAGCTCCTACGGCGTCGGACATCGCCAAAACAGCGGATTCCATCCTCTCCGGCGCCTTCACCGGGGATTTCGCGGTCGCATTGGAACGGGCGTGCGTGTTCTGCGAAGTCATCGCGGCAGGACTGTCATCGGAGGCCGAGCATCTGGGCAAAGAAAGCATCGGAAGCGAAGCCCTTGGAGCGCAACATGGCAACCCGCGTGTTTCGTCCATGCTGAAGACCTCCCGGAATCTGGCCAATACCGCGAAGGATTTCAAGCACGGAGCATCATTATGGCGTCGTGGGAAGCTGGAGTAAGTCCCTCGAACCACCGCAGACTCCGTTTGTGTAGGGATTCGCAAGTACACGAGCAGTCCTATACCCCAATAATGGCGTGATGCCGAGAACTTACTTCGTCGTCAAGCGGTGTTCATCTGAAAAATCCCCACACAAACGGTCTGTATCCGTTTTGAGCGGCAATCAGGGGAATTCAAACGTATATTCCTCGGTAAGCACAACACTCGTCAGGCATTCGCGGCCAGTGCCGTACAATGATTACCGCGTCGGGCCATGTCAAAGCCCCGGGCTCCATTTGTTGCCGCTGCGAGCGGCGTTTGCGCCGACAGGCGCTTTCTTGGTTCGGCGCATTTCTCTTCGCTTTTGCGACTTTGTGACTGCAAACCCCCTGTTCGCGCACTTTTGGGGTTTACCCTTGAGAGTATGGAATTACACGTACTGCAGCACCCTCTGGTGGAGCATAAGCTCACCGTCCTGCGAAATAAGAACACCCCCTCCAACACCTTCCGCGAGCTGGTCAGCGAGCTGGTCATGCTGGAAGCCTATGAAGCCACCCGCAACCTCGCCATCTCCGACTACCCCATCGAAACTCCGGTGGCTTCGATGGTCGGCAAGAAGCTCAGCACGCCAAGGCCCATGGTCGTACCCGTCCTGCGCGCCGGTCTGGGCATGCTCGATGGCATGACCCGCCTCGTGCCGACGGCCGAGGTCGGATTCCTCGGCATGAAACGCGATGAGAACACACTCGACATCGTCACCTATGCGAACAGGCTGCCGGAGGACCTTTCCGGCCGTCAGTGCTTCCTGCTCGACCCGATGCTCGCCACCGGCGGCACGCTGATCGCCGCCACCCACTATCTCGCCGAGCGCGGGGCAAAGGACGTCACGGCGATCAACATCATCGCCGCACCCGAGGGCCTCGACCGTCTGCGCGAGGAAATCGACCCCAGCATCGACTTCAAGGTCGTGGTTTGCGCGGTGGACGAGAAGCTGAACGAGAAATCCTACATCGTACCCGGCCTGGGCGATGCCGGTGACCGTCTCTACGGCGTCATCGACTGATTCCGCCTCGCTACGTACGGAACGACGAATACACGAGTCCCGGATATGCGCCTCTCGAAGGTGTGCATATCCGGGACTCTCTCATTGCGGCGGGAATCGTCGCCCCAGCGGGCGGTCGGCGCCATGCCAGTAATACAAACAGTGCAGCGCTATGCGAGCGGCACGAAGGACTCAAAAATCATATAGTCGAAGTACGGGTCCGATGCCTCTTGTTCGGCGCTGCTGCGAACCGTCCAAGAAACGGTGATCGCTCCGAGCGAACGAGCGCTTCGCACCGGGAAGCCATCGCCGCCATGCCAGTCGAAGGCGACGAAATCGGGACGTCCCAACCAGTTGAACAACAGGCTTCCGGCCAAGGTGCGTTTGACTTCCCGAACATTGCCGCATGCGAAGGATTCGGCTTCCGCCAGCTGTCCTCTGCACACCTCGGGACGATGATTCCGATACCAGTTCACGGCCATCGGATGGAAGGACTCGATTACGTATGGCCCCTGATATCCACGAAGTATGGCATCTCCACGGGTCATCAGTTCCTCGTCGAAGTCCTCCCCCATCTTGTATTCGACAATCAGGGGAACTCGGCCATCCACCACTGCGAGCACTTCCGTCAGCAAGGGCACGTACTGCGCATACTCGTCACCGCTCTGCGCCTCGGGGATGTCCTCGCTCACCGTCTCGACGCGAGCATCGCCTGCTCTGGCAGGGCGTGGGAAGAGTGGAATCCTGCAGAGCTGCGCGTAGGTCAGATCGGCAATGTTGCGATTGACACCGGCGACCCTGGCCAGATTGTCGTCATGCACGACGACGACATGCCCATCCTTGGTCAGCTGCAGGTCCAGTTCGATGCCGAATCCGGCCTCGCAGGCCGCCGCGAATGAGGCCAGGGAATTCTCCGGTGCGATAACCCCGGAAACACCCACGCCGTATCCGGCCTTCTGGGCCATCTCCCTGGCGAGCGTGACGTAATCGACGCTCTCCGCAAGGTACCCGGCGGTAAGGCCTGAACCGGCATCATGCAGGCCGCGGTGAGCAAAATGCACGTTGGGTATGGGACTGTCTTCGTAAATCTCCTGACCCGGTATGCCGTTGGGGGTGGCGCTGACCCCTGCATTGGATCTTCCCCGAGGACCTCTCGGCGCGAGCGCCCAAGCGCCCAGTCCCGCTGCTGCGGCACCTGCGAATATCAGCCTACGAACGTTTTTCCCGAAGCTCATTGTGGGTACTCCTTCGTTGCATCGTCGTTACACACTGTCTTTTGCACGCTGTCTTTTGCGCATTGTCTTGCACACACTGTCGTTAACAACAGTGTCGTTATCACGGTTTCGGCCCACCACCCCTGCGGTCCGTCACACCTCGTATCTTAACCGGCGCTTCGTAGAAAGAGATACCTGCATCAAAGGTGGCAGCTATCTGGAGGAAACCCGCTATGTTGCTACACTTATGATGCAGTTATCCAGTCCATGCAGTTTCGACAGGTCAGACCAGAATATCGATGCTGTTGCGGTGAGACAGCCAGTTGGCGAAACGGGAAATCGCGTAGTTGATGAGCACATAGACAATCGCGACAACAAGATACACGGGAACCAGACTGCTGAAGTTGGCAATGACCACCTTGGCATTCACCATCAGCTCGGGATAGGTCACCACATATCCGAATGTCGTATCCTTCACCACTACGACCAGCTGCGCCACCAAGGTCGGCGTCACGATACGCAGCATCTGCGGCATGACGATATAGCGGAAGTTCTGCGAATCAGCCAGGCCAAGGGATATCCCCGCTTCCTTCTGACCGCTGGGCACGGCGGCGACACCTGCCCTGTACACTTCCGCGAGGACGGCGGAGGCATACGCGGAGGTCGGAATGACCACCATCCAATACGTGCTCATGTGTAGGCCGAACTGCGCGGGGACGAGGAAGAGGAAGTAAATGAACAGCAGGGTCGGCGTGCCCCTCAGGAATTCGATGATCGTGGTGGCGATCCACGACAACGGTCTGATTGAGGAGGTACGGCAGAGCATCAGCAGCATGCCTGCCACGAGGGCGATCGCGCCGGCTCCCAAGGCGGCACGCAATGTTCCGACCAGGCCCGCACCAAGGAAGGCCAGCACGTTGGACTGCCCGAAGAAGTACCAATACCGGTAGTCGAGCTGGCCCTTCTCGTAGAAGCGGTATACCACCCAGGCAAGCAGCAGGGCCAGCAGAATCGCACTGATGATGGTGCCGACGATGATACGGCGACGAGCCTTGGGCCCGCCGATTTCGAATAATGCACGTTCCGTACGTGTCATCGCCATATCGCGAGCCTCCTCTCAACTCTGCGGCCGAAGAAGGCAATAATCAGGCCGGTGAATACGTACAGCAAGGAGGCGACCAGGAAGGTCAGCACTCCCAGCGCCTCATGGTTGTTTATTTCGGCGACGAGACCGGTCAGCTCCTTGTGCGCCAAAGGCACCAGGGAACCGGCCGAGGAACTGATGACCACCGAGATGAACAGGGTCACCATCGGCTGTATGACACTGCGGAAGGCCTGAGGAAGGACGACGGAACCCACGATGGAGGTGAACCCCATGCCCAGAGCGCGGGCGGCTTCGATCTGCCCTGCATCGATGGTGTTGATGCCTGTGCGCAGATTATCGCAGGCGAATGCCGACGACACCAGAATGAGTGCGATGATCACGCTGGGCTCATAGTCGATGACCACGCCGAGATCGGGAAGTGCGTAGACAATAAAAATCAGCACGCAAAGCACCGGCGCATTGCGAAAGGTCTCGACGTATACGTTGACTGCGCCTCGTAAAGGCGGTATCGGGCTCACTCGGGCGACCGTCAACAAGGTGCCGAGCAGAAATCCACCGGCGAATGCCAACAGCGCGATCTGCAAAGAGACCCAGTAACTGCTTAAGAACTGCATGCCATATGTATTCAGTAGATGGCTGAGATCAGCTCCCATGGCACCTCCTTAACCGTGTCGGACTTCAATGGCATGTGGCCGACGCCTGGAACGGCGAAACGGCCACATGCCTCACGAAATGCGAATGTGCCACTACTCGATGGAAGGAGGCGTCGGAACCTCGGTCACACCGGTACGGTCGCCGATGGCAACCTTCCACAGCTTCGCCCAAGTGCCGTCTGCTTCGATCTTCTTCAACCAGGCATTGACGAATTCAGCGGCGTCCGAGCCCTTCGGCAATCCGATGCCGTAGGGGTCCTTGTCGCCGAATGGTTCTCCGACGATCTTGAAGTCGTTGGGGTTCTTGACGACATCGCCCAGCAGCAGCGTCTGATCCACGACATAGGCATCGATACGGCCCTGGCGCAGCGCCTGCGTAATCTCATCGTCGGTCTGGAATTCCTGGACCGTGGCCTTCGGCGCATTCTCCTTGACCACATCGGGGCCTGTCGAACCAGCCTGGACACCGACCTTCTTGCCGTCGAGGTCCTTGACGCCGGAAATGTCGTTGGTGGACTTCTTCACCAGAATCGCCTGCTGGGATACGTAATACGGTCCTGCGAAATCAATCTTCTGCTTGCGCTCATCGGTAATCGAGTAGGTGGCGAACACGGAGTTCACGGTGCCGTTCTGCAGCACGCTCTCACGGGTCGACGAGTCGACCACGGTCAGCTCGGTATTCGACTTGCCGATGATGTACTTGGCGAGCAGCTGGGAAAGTCCGGCATCGAAGCCGCGTACCTGGTTGTCGCTGGTGGACTGCAAGGAGAACAAGGTCGAGGTCTTGGTACCGCCGACCTTGAGGACGCCTGCATCCTTGACGGCCTTTGCCCAGGCATTGCCTTCCACCGTAGCGGAGTCCGCGGTCTCTCCACCGTCGATGATTTTCGTGTAGGCAGCGGTATCCAAATCAGGATTCACCGAGCTGTTGGTGCTGGATGCCGAAGGCGCGGGCGCTTCGCCACACGCTGCGACAACGGCCAATCCGGTGACGACCATCACGGCTGCGGCCGTGGTCGCGACTTTCTTGGACAATCTGGTACCCAATGCAAACATAGACATCTATCCTCTCCTTGTTACCGCCACCCCGACTGCGAAGCACGCGGCAATCCCTTACCCCCGCATGTAGGAAACACACCAAATATATGCGACGATTGCTCCCTTACTGTAACGAAGAAACGCTGTATTCACCCGTAGCGTTATCGCTTTAACATATCGCAATAATCTTGAACGGGCTAACAACTCCGATGATTCCGCCCTTCGCGGCGGACTCAGTGACGTTTGACCGCCCTGTTCTTCCGCATGATGTCGAAGACAATCCAGACGGAAAGGATGAACGCCACCACGTAGCCCATCAGCCCGATGACCGGAATGCCGAATATGACCGGCTTGATTCCCGCGAAATACACGATGGACGACCCCACATACAGACCTACGACAATCAATGCCATCGTAATCCGGTTGACCATATCGGAGAGTTGCTGCAGCGGCTGCTCCGACCCCACCAGCTCGATGTTGATTTTCGTCTGTCCTCGGGTGAGCATCTTCGTTGCGGTCTTCGTCTCGCCCAGTGCGGCAAGCAGGCCATGCAACGCCAGGTTGCCCTGATTGAGCAATGCGCTCGTTTCCTCCTTGACCCGTTCGCCGGTGGTCTTCGAGGCCAGAATGTGCTGCGAAATAATCGCAATCATATTCGTCGAGGGGAGAAACTCGTCGAGGGTGCCTTCCAAGGTGACGAGACCGCGTGCGACGGTGGTCACCGTGCTGGGGACCTCAACCGCGTGCCTGCGGGCCAGTTGCATCAGCGCATTGAAGAACTCGCCGATATTGAGTTCCGCCAGTGCGATGGTGCCGAAACGTTCGATGACGGCATCGAGATCGCCCAGCAGTGATGAGTAGTCGTCGGCACGCTGCTGGTCCGAACCGGCGAAACGCAGCAGGGCGTTCGCCAAGGATGGGGAGTCCTGCCGCGCCACGGCGTAGAGCATATCCCGCAGAGCGGAACGGGTGCTCGAATCGAGTCTGCCCGTCATCCCCAAATCGATGAACACGATGCGTCCGCCGTCGATGAGAATGTTCCCCGGATGAGGGTCGGCATGGAAGAAGCCCACATCCAGCACCTGGGTGGCATAGTTGTCCACCAGCTTCATCCCGATTTCCTCGAGATCGTATCCTGCCTTCACCAGTTCCTTGGGGTGCGAGACGGAGATTCCGTCCACGTAATCCATGACGACCACGTGCTGCGTGCACAGCCCCATATATGGACGCGGACAGTCGATGTAGGCGTAGTCCTTGCAGAAATCCCGGAAGTCCTCGAGATTACGGGCCTCCATCATGAAATCGGTTTCGGTCTGGAAGGTCTCCCAGAGCTCCTCGACCACACCTTTGAGGTCGAGTATCTGTGCGCTTCGGGCGAAGCGGGTCGCCACCTTAGCGAAGGAACGCATGATGTCGATGTCCTGCGCCATGATCTCACGCACGCCGGGACGCTGCACCTTGATGGCGACGTCTTCGCCGCTCACGAGTTTTGCCCGGTGGACCTGGGCGAGGGATGCCGACCCCAGAGGAGTCGGGTCTATCCGCGAGAACACCTCCTCGACAGGACGCCCGTACTCCCGTGCGAGAGTGTTGACGACTGTCTGGTAGGGCATCGGGTCGGCGTTCGCGCGAAGCTTCGACAGTTCCTTGCAGAAGGCGTCCGGCAGTATTTCGGACCTCATCGAAAGAATCTGCCCGACCTTCACGAAGGTCGGCCCCAGAGCCTCCAGCATCAGTCGCATCGTCACCGGCGTCAGTCCTCTGACAACGTCGAAGCGCGTGGCGATTCTCGCTATCTGCCACAGGCGCCGCATCTTGCCCAGAGCGGTGAGATGGTACGTATCCGGATTCGTCTGCTGCGTTTTGCTGCCGAACAGCCCGATGGTCTGTGTGCGGAGCATGTCGTCATCTACCGTGGAAGCGCGATATGACCCGGGAACCGCGGCAGCATGCTGCATACGGTCCTGAGATGCGTCGGTCGGGTTCGTCGGAACCCGATGCCCTTGAGAGGTCATCGCTGAATCACCAGTATCGCTCGTGCCTGCCTTGGTCTCGAACTAGGCCTGTGCCGCGTGTTCTCCGCCGTCATGCTCATCGCCGGATGCATGTTCCTGAGCTTTGCGCTTGAGCTCCGTATTGAGCTGTTTGCCCTGCTCGACGGTGATTTCGCCCTTTTTCACCAATTCGTCGACGATTTCCTGACTCTTCTCAACACCTGTGGCGAGTGCGCCGACACCGGCGAGAAACACCTTGCGCAGACCTTCACCAAAATCGAAATCAGCCATGATTACCTCCTCGTATCCGCATGTTGTCCGGCCACCGTCATGTCACACCCGCATGCATCCTTCGGTGGCACCCTTCCTTCAACTCTACAGCAGTGAATTTCGAGCGTAATTCCGGTGGCATACCGTATATCGTCAGCTGACGATGTCAGCGGGGGCGTTGCATCGCCACCGCTCTGGCCTTCGACGCGATGTCATCAAGACCTTTCAGCTCCTGGAGGGCAGAGGCATCGGACTGCGCTGCGAACTCTCCATAGCGATGCTGGCATGCCGCACGAATCAGGAAATCGGTAATCTCAGGATTCTTCGGCAGCAGAGAACCGTGCATATAGGTGCCGATGACATGGTTCGTGCGGGCTCCTTCGGTGCCGTCGGAACCATTGTTTCCCGTTCCCGGATTATCGACGGTGCCGAGCGGCCGGGTGCCTTCATGCAGGAAGGTCTTGCCGGAATGGTTCTCATAACCGACGATGTCGCCGAACTCCTCCGAGTGTTCGACCAGATTGCCTATCAGGCGTTCTTCCTGACCGATGGTATGCAATCCCAGGATGCCGATGCCTGGCAGCCGGTCTCCCTCGATGGTTTCGAAATAGTCGCCGAAGAGCTGGTACATTCCACAAATCATCAGCATCGGGACGCCGTCGTTCGCCAGAGCCCTGATGGCATCCGCGCGTTTGAACAGGTCTCGGATGATTTTGCGTTGCCCCTGGTCCTGGCCGCCTCCGCCGAGAACGAGGTCCACATGTTCGGGCCATTCGTCGTCCTGGTTGTAGGCGTGCATCTGCACGTGGTATCCGAAAAGCTCCAGTCGACGGCGTATGGAGAGCACGTTGCCGGAATCACCATAGATATTCATATCCTTCGGATACAGCGACAGCACATCGATGCGCCTGTCCATCACGACCTCCTATTCACCATCCGATTTCCGTCTCTTCGGCATTCACACCAGCATAGCCCCGTCGCCACAGCGCGAAGCCACCCGCCCGGCTCACTGCGTCAGAGCCCAATCAGACGCCGGCGTCAGCGACCTTGGTCAGATGAGCGAGTGCGGCACGAATCTTCAACATGGCGGTATAGGTGCAATAGATTCTCTTCGGCCTCTGTGGGGTGTCCTGATTCCCTGCCAGAAAAGCATCCAGGGCGTGAGCGGGATTCGTTTCCACGCCGGAGACGGGAACCTCATCGTATTCCAGACGCAGCGCCATATCCCAGGCGCGAACACCCGAGACCATCGCGACGCCTTCGGCTCGCAGCGAGGTGAAATCGACATCCCAGAGCCAGCTCATATCCCGGCCGTCGGCGAATTCATCGTTGATGACCACCATCGTGTCGCAGCCTTGGGGGTCGAAGGATTGCAAGGCCAGTCGGAATCCCATCGGGTTCTTTACCAGCACGAGCTCCACAGGCACGCCACGGTAGTCAATCACTTCGCCTCGTCCGAAGGCCGGCGTCACACCGGATAGCGATGAGAGCAGGCTGTCGTCGTCTGCTTCATGCTCCGTGCCCGAAGAGCGCTGCACCGCGCGCACGACGGTAAGGGCGGCCGCGGCGTTGAAGAGGTTGTACAGCCCTTCCAGTTTGACCGAGGTGCCACGCGTCACGCCGTCCATCTCGAACTGCGCGTACTGTTTGCCCACCGACACCAAGGTCACATCGGCCACGGGCGTACCCATGGGGAGCAGCAGACTGCCGGCGGAGACTTCGATGGCGTGCGACGAGGACTGACGGGAGCCTACGGCCGTTGGACGCTGCTCACTCGACTGAGCGGAATCGTCATCATCTTCGGTATGCTCCGCCCTTGCGGGTGTCTGCGTGGATGTGTCATCCGCGTGCATGTCGTCATCGGAGGGGAACGCGTCCTTCAATGTCTCGCTCAGCCCGAAATATCGTACGGAGGTGTCTTCCGGAACGCATTGTGCCAAAGCCGCGATACGTCGGTCCTCGCGGTTCAGCACCACGGTGCCCGTGGTGGATTCGGCGACATGGCTGAGCAGACGGGCGGTGTTGTCGATTTCTCCGAAACGGTCGAGCTGGTCACGCATCACGTTCAGCAACAGTGAGAATCGCGGTTTGACCTGTTTGACGAAATGCACCGCATAGGCCTCGTCAAGCTCCAGGACGGCGATGTCGGCATTCAGCTTGCCTGCGGCGTTCACCGAGCCCAGCAACGCCGATACCACCCCTCTGGTGAAATTCGAACCGGTGGGATTGGTGAATACCTTCAAGCCCTGGTCACCCAACATTGAAGCGACCATACGCGTCGTGGTGGTTTTGCCGTTGGTACCGGAGACCAGAACGACCCCCAGAGGAAGCTGCGCCAGTGAACGGGCGAGAAATCCCGGGTCCAGAGCTTCGATGACCTTGCCGGGGAATGCGCTGCCGCCGTGCCTGGTCAGGCGGGACAGCAGGCGGATGCCTTTGCCTACGAGTGGAATCGTCGGGGAATACCACGGTTTCTCGTTGTTCGCGCGCTCGTGCTGCTGGTCTTGAACGGACATCTCATACCCCCGCCTGTTGGTAGTCCTGCGGCATGTCCTTGAACTTGGAGGTCGCTCCCAGGAATGCCAGATGGAAGGTGTCCGTGGGACCATTGCGGTGCTTGGCCATAATGATGTCCGCCTCGCCGGGTCTGTCCTCTTTGTCGTAGAAATCTGGTCTGTGCACCAGCATCACCACATCGGCGTCCTGCTCGATGGAACCGGATTCGCGCAAATCCGACAGCATGGGCTTGCGGTCGTTGCGCATTTCAGGACCGCGGTTCAACTGGCTCAAAGCGACCACTGGGAGTTCCAGTTCCTTCGCCAGCAGCTTCAGAGCTCGTGAGAACTCCGAGACTTCCTGCTGTCGCGACTCTATCTGTTTGCCCGAGCTCATCAGCTGCAGGTAGTCGATGACCACGAGTTTGAGGTCGTCGGTCTGCTTGAGACGGCGGCATTTGGCCCGAATCTCCATAAGGCTCATATTCGGGGAGTCATCGATGAACAGCGGGGCATCGTCCAGTTTGTTCCAGAAGTTGTTCAGGGTGTTCCAACGCTCGGGTGTGATGTCATCCGCCCTGCGCAATGCCACCAGCGGAATGTTCGTCTCGGCCGAGATGATGCGCTGCGCCAGTTCGGTTTTGCTCATCTCCAACGAGAACACGACCGCGGCATCGTGATGGTGCAAGGCAGCCGAACGGGCGAAATCGATGCCCAGGGTGGATTTGCCCATCGCGGGGCGTCCCGCGACCACGATCATCTGCCCCGGTTGCAATCCCTGCGTCACATCGTCGATGTCCTTGAATCCGGTGGGTACGCCTCGTTCGAGGTCGCCGTTCTGCAACTTGTCCAACTGGTCCAAGGCGTCATGGACAACCGGCCCTATCGCCTGATAATCCTGTCGGACCTTACCTGAACTGACCTCGTATATCTCGGCCTGCGCGAGATTGACCACGTCCTCGGCCTGCGAGCCCTCGGCGGAATATCCGAGCTGGGCGATTTTGGTACCTGCAGCAATCACATTGCGCAGGATGGCCCGTTGATGGACGATATCGGCATAGTAGGTGGCGTTCGCCGCGGTCGGAACGGATGCGACGAGGGAATGCAGATAATCGGTGCCTCCGACCTTCTCCAGGTCACCGTCCTTGAGCAGGGCGTTGGCGACCAGCACGGCGTCGACGGGCTGCGATGCGGAGAACAGGGTGATAACCGCATCGTAGATCGTTTGGTTCTTCGGTTGGTAGAAGTCGGATACGTCGATAAGCTGGCTGACTTCGCCGATGGCGTCCTTGCTCATCAGCATGCCACCGAGAACGGCCATCTCGGCCTCATCGTCATGTGGTGGGACACGGTCGAACAGTGCGTCGCCGGACAATGCGCCCGCTCCGCCGGATGCTCGGCCTTGGTGTGAGCCTTGTTTGCGGCCTCCTGCTTGCTCGGAGCGCGAAAAATCAGGGAAGTCCTCGGAATTCATGGTTTAGATTCTACGTTCGCCCCTTGTCAGTTGACGACATGGACTATCCACACCCCTTGTGGACAGAAAAAACAAGTTATCCACATCGTAGGCGTGTTCAGGGGGATAATCCCCAGAGTTATCCACACGATGGGTATAACTCTGTGCATAGCTTGGGGATAGACCCTCGTGAACATTTGTACGATTTCCAAAACCTGATTCATGTGCTATTAGCTTTGCCGTCACAGGTCGTTTACCCTGCGTTCGCCGACGTCTGAGGCGTGATATCCCTCACAGTCCGACAGTCCCTTCCTCAAAGCTCGAAACATCGTCTTCCCTGAATTCAAGGTGCTGATAGCCTGAACCCGCAGCAACGCACAGGACAGACAATTCACGCACCATCGCGGAAGAAGGACGCAGTGAGCAACAAACGCGAGACCGGGCATGCAATTTTGTCCCTGGCGATACCCACATTCGGCCAGCTGATCGCGGAACCCGCATTCATCCTCATAGACACCGCCGTGGTCGGGCACATCGGCGACGCATCTCTCGCCGGTCTGTCCATCGGTTCCACCATCCTGCTGACCACGGTCGGCCTGTGCGTATTCCTCGCGTACAACACGACCTCGCAGGTTGCCGCACTTATGGGTGCAGGTCATAAACGCCGTGGCATCGAAGCGGGCATCGACGGCATGTGGCTGGCTCTGATTATCGGCACGGCGGCATCCCTGCTGCTGTTCTTCTTCGGGGGCGAGCTCTGTGCACTGATGGGAGCGCGCGGGCAGGTGCTCGTTCAGGCCGAGCTGTATCTGCAAGCCATCATTTTCGGTCTGCCGGGAATGCTGATCGTCTATGCCGCCAACGGCATTTTCCGCGGCATGCGCAAAGTGCGCATCACTCTCGTCGCCGCCATCGTGGGCGCTGTGGTCAATACCGTCCTCGACCTCCTCTTCGTCCTGGTGTTCCACTGGGGCATCGTCGGTTCGGGCATAGCGACGCTCATAGCCCAATGGGTCATGGGCATCATGCTCGCCATCCCCGCCTTGGTCTGGGCCAGGAAATTCGGCGCAAGCTGGAAGCCCCGATTGGAAGGCATCGCATCAAGCGCAGGAGACGGATTCCCGCTTTTCATACGCACACTGGCTCTGCGCCTCTCCATGGTGATGACCGTCGTATTGGCCACGCATATGGGAGAACAGGTGCTGGCCGCATACCAGGCGGTCAACTCCACCTGGAACTTCGCATTGAATATGCTCGACGCCATCGGCATCGCCGGGCAGGCCCTGGTGGCGACATCCATCGGAGCCAGAGACAGGGACGAGGCGCGCCACATGACCCGCGAGGCGGCCCGCGCCGGCTTCCTCGCCGGTATCCTCATCGGGGTGGGCATGGTCGTTCTGGGACTCATCGCATCGCCGCTGTTCAGCGCCAGTCCGCACGTGCAAATGCTGATTACCGTCGGCATGATTGTGCAGGCCGTATTCCTGCCCCTCGCCGGATGGATGTGGGCTCTGGACGGCATTCTTATCGGCGCCGAGGACTATCGATTTCTGGCCTACTCCTGCACGCTCACCGCTGCGGTATATCTGTTGACGCTGTGGGCGGCGGCAGCCGTGCCCTGGCCCGATGACATCTGGCGCATCGGCATGCTGTGGGCACTCATCAGCGTGGTGTTCATCGGGGTTCGAGCCATATGCAACGGACTGCGCGTGCGCAGCGACATCTGGATTGAAAGGGCGATAGCCAAGGTCTGAAAGCGGCACTTCTCATTTTGGCGTGTAAGGCCGAAATACGATAACTGCACTAAAAGGACAGCTTTTCGGAGAAATTATTACCACATTGCTGT
>OMJG01000573.1_pt1 | contig 26465 bp, 32 predicted proteins | sample 1646431 | NCBI WGS metagenome assembly OMJG01 (sample SAMN03771674, study PRJEB25209) | food metagenome | isolation source: Cotija cheese | place: Mexico:Jalisco,Michoacan | collected 2011-12-12
CAGCGCCACCGTGCTGGCGGTGTGCCGGCGCACCTGGAGAGATGACCGGGCCCCGGCCCGGTTGCGGGGGGCCGCGCTCGGCCTGTGCTGGGCCCTGGGCGAGGCCCCGGCGGATCCGGGCCGTCAGGTGCGCGCCTCGTCGCGGCCGCAGACCGTCGGGGACTGGCTCTTCGGACTGTTCGCCCTGGCCCGCGACGAGGCGGTCGACGACCCGTCGGTGATGCGCGCCGTCGACGAGGTGATCACGGCGATGGGCCCCGAGGAGTTCCTGGTCTGTCTGCCGGGCCTGCGGGAGGCCTTCTCGGTCTTCCCGCCCGCAGAACGGCAGTCCCTGGCCGCCGTCGTCCTGAGCCTTCATGGGACTGGTACGGCCGGGGCGTCCGCGCTGGTCCGCGGCGGAGGCCCGGCGCCGGAGCTGGTGGCCGAGGCCCTCGCCGCCGAGGCCCGCGCAGAGGCGCTGCTGTCATCGGCCGGGCTACTGGGGGACCACGATGGATGAGGCCCTGGCCCGTCGCGGCGTCCGCCGCGCCAGGGGGAGGGGCGGCATCCGACGCACCGGGGGCCGAGGAGCATCGGAGCTGACCACCTTCGACTGGCTCGACGACATCACCCGGCTGTTCCCCACCGAGACCGTCGAGCGGCTGGAGCGCGACGCCGTGGAGCGCTTCCAGATCGACGATCTGCTCACCGACCCGGAGGTGCTCGCCCGGGTGGAGCCCAGCACCGCGATGCTCAAGGCCGTCCTGCGGACCAAGCACCTCATGAACCCGCAGGTGCTCCAGGCCGCCCGACGGCTGGTCCGCAGAGTCATCGACGAGCTCATGGAGCGGCTGACGCGCAGGGTGCGTACCGCCTTCACCGGGGCCCGCACCCGCACACCCACCCGGGTGCGCAACAGCCGCAACTTCGACCTGGGGCGCACCCTGCGCGCCAACCTGCGCCACTACGACCCCGTCCACCGCCGGGTGGTGATCTCCGAGCCCCTGTTCGTCGCCCGCGACCAGCGGCGGCTGCACCCCTGGCAGGTGATCCTGCTGGTGGACCAGTCCGACTCGATGGCCGGATCGGTGATCCACTCGGCGGTCACCGCGGCCTGCCTGTGGGGTCTGCCCGGCATCCGCACCCACCTGGTGGCCTTCGACACCGAGGTGGTCGATCTCACCCGCGACGTCACCGACCCCGTCGAACTGCTCATGAAGGTGCATCTGGGCGGTGGCACCGATATCGGCCGGGCCGTCCAGTACGGCGCCCAGCTCATCGACAACCCGCGGCGCGCCGTCGTCGTCCTCATCACCGACCTGTACGAGGGAGGAGCGCCCGGGCTGCTCGTCCAGCAGGTCTCGCGGCTGCTGGACCAGGGGTCGGTGGTGCTGGTGCTCGCGGCTCTCGACGACGAGGGGACCCCCGAGTTCGACCACGGGCTCGGCCAGCGGCTGGCCTATCTGGGCGCGCGGGTCGGCGCTATGACGCCGGGCCGCCTCGCCGAGTTCCTGGCCGCCACGATCGGGGGCTCCTGATGCGCGCCGATCTGACCGCTCTGGATCAGGACGCCCTGGCCGCCCTCACCAACCGCGGCCTGGTCAAGCGGGCCGCGCGGCTCGCCGAGGAGCCCGCCACCCGGTGCCGGGCCGATGACGACGGCACGGTCACCTGCGACTTCGGCGACGGCGCCCGGGCCGTGATCGACTCCTCCGGCCTGGAGGGGGCCCGCTGCTCCTGCGCCGCCACCGGCCTGTGCCGCCACATCCTCGCCGCCGTCCTCTCCTACCGTGCCTCCCTGCCGCCCACCGCACCCGAAGCCTCACCCGAGGGGTGGACGCCGTCCTGCGTCGACGACGAGGAGCTCGTGAGGCGCTACGGCACCGCCGTCCTGGAGGCGGCCCGGTCACGGATCGCCTCCGGTCTGGTGGCGGTGGTGCTGCGCCCCGACCCCTCCTGCCCGGCGGTGGGCGCCAATGCGGCCGCCGTCGAGCTGCCGTCCACCACCGTCAGGTTCCTGGTGCCCGGCGATCTGGGGCCGCGCACACCGACGTCGACGCCGCCGCCCGGGCCGAGCAGATCGCCGTCGCGGTGCTGGCCTGGAGACTGGCCGACCATCAGGACCCGTCCTCACGGCGGGTGGAACTGTCCCTGGGCGGGGTGGCCTCGGCGGCCACCCCGCACCGACGATCTCACCGGGATCGCGCGCATCGTCCTGTCCGACGGCGTCAGGCAGAGCGCCGGCACCCTCACCCAGCGTCTGGCCGCCGCCCGGGCCCGGCTGGACCGGGCCGGGCTGCGCTGGGCGGTGGCGGTGGCCGACGACCTCTCCGACCAGCTCAGCGCCTACGCCACCGGCCACTCCGGATACTCGAGGCGGATCACCGCCGAGCTGCTCGCCGAGTCCCACGCACGCGCACAGGCGGCCGGGACCCTCGGTGCCGCGGCCGTTCTCGGCTCCGGGGTCGCGGCGTCCACCCCGATGAGGAGGGTGCGCCTGGTCGGACTGGGGGCCCGGGTGTCGCGGTCCGACGATGACGGCTCCAGGGTCGAGGGGCCCGTCACGGTGACCACCGACATCTTCCTGGGGGACGTCGACTCCGCGGTCGTGGTGGCGCTGAGGACCCGCACCCACCAGCCTTCGGAGGATGCGCCGCACAGCACGGCCGGGAACCGGGCGGGCGGCGTGCGGATCGGCGACCTGGCCCGCGGCAGCCTGGTGACCGAGTCCGCCTCCAGGTCGGCAGCCCGGATGCTCAGCCTGGCCAACAGCCGCGTGGCGAAGACCACCGTCACCACTCCCCCGCAGATCTGGGCCCGGGCGCTGCCACCGGGCCTGGTGGTGAGCGACTACTCCGAGGCCCTGGAACAGCTGGCCGCGCGCAGTTTCCGGCTGGTCCGCCCTCGGGTGACCGCCGAATCGGTGCGGGCGGTGGAGGTCGCCGAGGTGGGGCCGATCGGCTACAGCCCGGGAGACCAGCTGCTCACCGCCGACGTCACCGACGCCGACGGGCACCGCGCGCAGGTGGTGGCCCGCTACCGGCCCGCCGCCCCGGCCGGCCTGGACGCACTGGCCACAGCCCTGGCGTCCGGCCCTCAGATGATCAGCGCAGTGCTGGGACGCAGGTCGGGCCGACTTCTCATCGATCCGCTGGCGGTGGCGACCCCCGACGGGATCGTTGTGCCCGACCTGACCGAGGGCGGGGACGCGGATGCTCTGATGCATGGCGCCCCGGACCGGGCGATGAGCTCGACCGGGCCCTGGCGGCCGCCGCCGACCTGATGGCAGACGCCGCCCATGCAGGTCTGCGTCACGTCGGCGGGGCTTTCCCGGGCCGGGTCGTCAGCGCCTGCGAGAGGCTGCATCGCATCGGCCTGCATCGCCTCGCCGCCGACCTCGACGCCCTGCGGGGCCCCGATCCGAGGGCCGCCTGGGTGCGCGCCGAACTGCGGCTTCTCGCCACCATCGACGTGCGCTGAACCGGTTGTCCACAGGGACGGCCCGAAGTGGCGTTGCGAAGAAGTTGTCCACAGATGTTGCCGTCATCGACAGATCGGGGGTCCCGACAGCGAGAACTGAAGTATGAGAGGTGCACTGAGAACCCCCGCCCGCCAGTGGGCCGCCACCCTTGCCTGTACGGTCCTGGCGACCCTGCTCCTGTCATGCATCGGAGCACGAAACGCGCCCCGCGCCTGGGCCGACGTTGGCCTCGCGCCGCCCGTTGCGGGCAGGGTCCTGGACGGCTTCGCCCCACCGGCCCAGCGGTGGCTGGCCGGCCATCGCGGCGTCGATCTGGCCGCCGAGATCGGCGACCCGGTGCGATCGGCCACCGCAGGTGTGGTGGTCTTCGCCGGCGTGGTGGCGGGGACCCCCACCGTCTCTGTCCAACTGCCCGACGGGCGACGCACCACCCACCAACCGGTCCTGGCCGTCGTGGTCGTCGGGCAGGCGGTCGCGGCCGGGCAGATCCTGGGCGAACTGGCCGCCGGCAGCCACTGCGCCGTGGCCTGCCTGCACTGGGGGCTGCTGCGCGGGAAGACCTACGAGAACCCGTTGAGTCTGGTGGGCGTGCAGACCGACACCCGAACCCGCGGCCCGGTGCGGCTGTGGCCGGCCGGTCACAAGCCCTCCCAGCCCCCGCCGGGATTCGATCCGGGCATCGGAATGCCCATGGCCGTCGGCGCGGGGCAGCCGGGCACCTTCTCCCGGCCCGCCCCGGGACCCATCTCCTCGCCCTTCGGGATGCGCTTCCACCCGGTCCGCGGCATCTACAAGCTCCACGACGGCACAGACTTCGCCGCCGCGTGCGGCACCCCCGTGCAGGCCGCGGCGACCGGCCGGGTGGTCGAGTCGGGTTACAGCGCTGCCTGGGGCAACAGGGTGGTCGTCGATCACGGGGTGGTCGCCGGGGCACGGGTGCGCACCACCTACAACCATCTGTCGGCCCCCCGCGCGGCGGTCGGCTCCGTGGTGGCCCGCGGCCAGGTGCTCGGCATCGTGGGCACCACAGGGTTCTCGACCGGCTGCCACCTGCACTTCGGGATGGAGCGCAACGGATCACTCGTGGATCCGATGGGCTACCTGCGCTGAGCCCTGCGGCGATCAGTCAGGCACGCGGGTGGGCCTGATTGAAGGCTCGCCGGAGCCTCTCGGTGGAGACGTGGGTATAGATCTGCGTGGTGGCCAGGGACTCGTGGCCCAGGATCTCCTGGACGGTGCGCAGGTCCGCGCCCCCCTCCAGCAGATGCGTGGCCATCGCGTGGCGCAGCCCGTGGGGCCCCAGATCGGGGGCCTCTCCGTCGGTGCGCAGGTGCTGGTGGACGACGCGGCGCACCACCCGCGGGTCGATCCGGCCTCCCCTGGCTCCGAGGAACACGGCGTCACCGGAGGCCTCGGACATCCATTCGCCGCGGCGGCCGAGCCACGCGTCGAGGGCTCTCATCCCCGGATCCCCCAGCGGGACGGTCCGCTCCTTGTCCCCCTTGCCGAGGACCCTCAGGGTGCCCCGGGCCCGATCGACGGCGCCCAGATCCAGGCCGCACAGTTCGGCGACGCGGATACCCGAGCCGTAGAGCACCTCGAGGATCGCGGCGTCGCGGGCGCCCTTGGGGGTCTCGTCGGTGCGGGCGGCGGCCACGGCGTCGTCGAGGATCCGGCGGGCCTGGTCGATGCCCAGGGTGCGCGGCAGTCGTTTCGGGACTTTCGCCGATCTCAGCACGGCGGCCGGGTCGGTGGCCGTGAGTCCCTCGTCGCGGGTCCAGCGGAAGAAAACCCGGATGCTGGCCCAGTGCCGCTGCAGGGTGGCCGGTGCCATTCCGGCGCTGCGCTGGCGGGCCAGCCAGCCGCGCAGGTCTGCCAGCCCGACGTCGGCCAGCCGGGTGACGCCGTGGCCGGCGAGGTCGGTGAACAGCTCGGTGAGGTCGGTCCGATAGGCCTCGACGGTGTGCGCCGACCGTGACAGGTCGGCGACCAGGTGGGTGCAGAAGTCCTCCAGGGGCACCGACAGCGCATCGGGCAGCGCCTGGGCCGTTTCGTCCCCGTCCTCGCTCATTCCTCCACCTCCCACTCCCCCACTGTGTCACGAGCGTGCGCCCGCTAGCCTCGGGACATGACCAGTCGCCCCATCCCCGTGCTCGCCTCCGGCTACACCACTGATTCGGGGCCCGGCGGCCTCACCACCTGGCTGGTCGCCACCGGGGAGGAGCCGACGACGGCGGAGGTGACCGGCGAGCTGGTCCTGGGCGACGCCTCCTGGGTGACGCCGACCCCCTCGGGGCTGGCCGTCATCGGGGAGCGCGATGCCCACCTGTGGCTGGTGGACCCGTCCCGCCTGTCGATCACCGCGGATCTGGATCTGGGCGGCGGGCTGCCCTGCCACGCCGCCCTCGACCCCTCGGGGCGTCTGCTGGCGATCGCCCACTACGGATCCGGCGAGGTCTCGATGATCGAGCTGGACCGGTGGGGTGACGGGCCGCAGCAGGCGGCCCGGATCCGTTTCGAGGGCCACGGCCCGGTGACCGGCCGCCAGGAGTCGGCCCATTCCCATCAGGTGACCTGGCTGGACCGCACCCATCTGGCCGTCACCGATCTGGGGGCCGATCTCATTCGGATCCTCAAGTTCGGGCCCGCCGGGCTGGAGCAGATCGGTGTCATCGAGACACCTCACGGCTTCGGCCCCCGCCATCTGGTGCTCACCACCCGCGGTACTCGCCAGGTGCTGGTGGTCGACGGCGAGTTGTCGGGCGAGGTGCTGATCTTCACCCGCGCGGCCGGCGACGACGTCTGGGCCAAGGACTGGCATCCCCGCACGCCGGTGCCCGCCTCCGCCCATGGGCGTTCGCAGCCCTCGGGGCTCATCCCGACCGGCGGGGGCGACCTGCTGGTGGCCAACCGGATGCTGGGGACGGTCTCGGTGCTCACCGGCCTGGACGCCCTCACGACGTGGTCGGGCAACGTGAGCGTGTCCGAGGAGTTCGACTGCAGCGGCGCGAATCCGCGCGACATCACCTCCGACGGGGACCGGGTCTGGGTAGCGCAGCAGGACGACGGTGTCGTGGTGGGTATGGTGCGCACACCCGACGGCTGGCGTGCGGACGTCCGGCTGGACCGTCCCGGCGCGACGCACGTACTGCTCGGAACTGCGTAGAATCAGGCGCGTTTCCCAGCATCTTCAAGGAGCATCCATGCGCGACAACACCCCGACCGAGAACCCCGGATGGGCGGATCTGTTGACCGGGGGGACGCTTCGGCGGGTGACCCGGTGGGGTGAGCCGGTGCTGCATGCGCAGACCGAACCCGTCACCGAGTTCGACGACGACCTGCGCGTGCTCATCCGCGACATGTTCGCCACCATGACCGCCGCCGAGGGGGTCGGGCTGGCCGCCACCCAGGTGGGCCTGGGCCTCTCCTTGTTCGTCTACGACTGCCCCGATGACGACGGACGCCCCCACAAGGGTGCGGTGTGCAATCCGGTGGTGACCCTGCCCACCGGCCGCGACCGTAACCTGGTCTCCGGCGACGAGGGCTGCCTGTCGTGGCCCGGCGCCTTCCAGCCGCTGGCCCGCCCCGACCTGGCCACCTGCACCGGCCAGGACCCGTGGGGCACCGAGTTCACCGTCACCGGCACCGGCTTCTTCGCCCGCTGCCTCCAGCACGAGACCGATCACTGCAACGGCACGGTGTTCGGCGACCGGCTCTCCAAGCGCTCCCGCCGCAAGCTCGACGAGCAGCACGAGAACCTCGACCACCTCTACCCGGAGGACTGGCCGGTCCACCCGAAGGGCTGATCACCCCTTCCCTGTTCACGTCAGATATGACAGAACTCAGGTGATTTCTGTTCATATCTGACAGGGGAAGGTGGTCCTTATGGCTCGGCAGCCGATCGGCGTCCGGTCCGCGATGACGCAGATCGGGGAGAACCTGCGGCACTGGCGACGATTGCTTCACCTGTCTCGTCGGGAACTGGCACGTCGTGCCGACGTCTCCGAATCCACCCTCACGCGGCTCGAGTCCGGGCAGGGCGCCTCGCTCGACAACCTTCTGAAAGTCGCCCGAGCGCTCGGTGTACTCGGCGAGGTCACCGAGTCCACCAGTCCGTGGGCCAGTGAGCGCGGCCAACTCCTCGCGGGCGCGGAACTCGATCGCAGGAGCGCGCCGTGAGGGGCGATCGGAGCATCCACGTGTGGACCCAGGTCGGGCCCGACACGATCCGGGTCGGGACGCTGTACGTCACCGGCGGCGGACGGCGCCTGGCGTTCCACTACGAGCAGTCCTATCTGGAAGACCCCCGGCATTATCCGGTCGATCCGGCGCTCCCTGAGACGACCTCGATGCGCTACTGGGGGTCGACGACAGACTGAGAAAAGCGATGATCTGAGCGTCATCGCCTGGGACGCATGGCCGAGGACAGCGGCATCGACGTACCGGCCACACGACTCATCCGGGTCGGAGGCCGACCCGTGCTTCTCCTGGACCGCTTCGATCGCGAGTACCGGCCCGACGGGACAGTCATACGTATTCCGTACATGTCTGCCATGACCCGGCTGGTGAGCCACGACGGCACCGAATCCAGCTTCGCGGAGATCGCCGAGACGGCCGACACTTCGTCAGACCGTCAGCAGCTCTTCACGCGCGCGGCCCCGCTCTTCGATCTCGACCCTGAATCGGCTGCCTCTGCCGTCAGGAAGGTCCTTGTAGTCACGGCCAGGTGGCGGGAATACGCCCGCCGGTCCGGTATCGCCGAGGCCGAGATCACCGCCATGGAACCTGCATTCGATCACGAGGCGGCCGCACAGGCGAAGTCCTGGCTCAGCTCGACCGGTTGAGCGCGTAGCACGCCACCGCCGCCGCGGCGGCGACATTGAGGGAGTCGACGCCGTGGGCCATCGGGATGCGGACCACGACGTCGGCCTGGGAGATCCAGTGCGAGGACAGCCCGGCCCCCTCGGTGCCCATCAGCAGCGCCACTTTCCTCGGCGTCCGCGCCAGGTCGGCGGCGAACTCGTCCAGGCTCACCGAGTCCTCGCTCAGCGCCATCGCCGCCACCGTGAAGCCGTGGGCCTTGAGATGCTCCAGGCCCTGCCGCCAGTCGGACATCCGGGCCCAGGGTTCGGCGAAGACGGTGCCCATCGACGTCTTGATGGCCCGCCGGTACAGCGGGTCGGCGGCGCGCGGAGCCAGCAGCACTCCGTCCCAGCCCAGCCCGGCGGCGCACCGGATGATGGCCCCCACATTGGTGTGGTCGACGATGTCCTCGCACACCACCAGACGCCGGGCGTCCATGAGATCGTCCTCGGTCCACCGGGTGACCCGCTCCATGGAGGCCAGCGCCCCGCGGTGGACGTGGAACCCGGTGACCGTCTCGGCCATCGCCTCGCTCACCACGTAGACCGGAGCGTCGACGGCGTCCAGCAGATCGCGGAGCCCATCGATCCAGCGCGGCGCCAGCAGGAAGGACCGGGGCCGGTATCCCGCCTCGGCGGCCCGCCGGATGATCTTGGCCCCTTCGGCGATGAACAGCCCCTCGGCGGCCTCCAGGCTCTTGCGCAGGTTGACGTCGCGCAGGCTCACGTAGTCGGCCAGGCGGGGATCAGCGGGATCATCGATGTCTATGAAACGGGCCACCGCCACAGCCTAGGGCCACCGGTCATAAGGTGACCGGGTGAGTCAGTCCTCTGGTCAGCACGGGTTCCGCGTCAACTGGTTCCTGGTCGGGATCGTCGCCGCCGCGGTGGTGGCCAGCATCCTGCCGGCCCGCGGGCCCATGGTGCCGGTGGTCGACGACGCCGTGATCGTCCTGGTCTTCCTGCTGTTCTTCCTCTACGGCGCACGTCTGAAGCCCTCGGAGACCGTGGCCGGCATCAAGCACTGGCGGCTGCACGTCACGATCCTGGTGTTCACCTTCGTGGTCTTCCCGATCATCGGCATCGCCCTGAAGCTCCTGGTCGGCTGGGCGCTGCCGAACATGCTCTACCTGGGGCTGCTGTGGGTGTGCCTGGTGCCCTCCACGGTGCAGTCGTCGATCAACTTCACCTCGATCGCCCACGGCAACATTCCCGGCGCCATCGTCTCTGCGACCATCTCGAATCTGCTGGGCACCTTCCTCACCCCGCTGCTGGCCTTCGCGCTGGTCTCCTCCAGCTCGGGGGTGACGATCACGCCGGCCTCGATCCTCGACGTCCTGCTTCAGATCCTGCTGCCGTTCATCCTGGGTCAGCTGTCACGGCCTCTGACGGCCCGTTTCGTCACCGAGCACAAGAAGCCGCTGAAATTCGTCGACAACGGCGTCATCCTCGTGGTGGTGTACTCGGCCTTCTCCTCGGGGATGCGCGAGCACATCTGGTCCATGACGAGCATCGGCCAGCTGGCTCTGACGATCGGCATCTGCCTGGTGCTGCTGGCGCTCATGCTGTGGCTCACCTGGGCGGCGGCCGGCCGGCTCGGGTTCGACCGGGCCGACCGGATCGCCATTCAGTTCTGCGGCACCAAGAAGTCCCTGGCCACCGGGCTGCCGATGGCCACCGTGCTGTTCGCCGGTCAGCCCATCGGGCTCATCGTGCTGCCGCTGATGATCTTCCACATGGCCCAGCTCATCGCCTGCGGGGCGATCTCATCGCGCTACGCCCGGCAGTGGGCGGCCGAGCACCCCGAGGGCTGACTCACCCCTCGTCGCCGCGTCGCGGGTTGAAGGGCTGATCGTCGGGACGGGGCGGCTGCGGACGCTGGGTGGTCGCCTGCTCCTCGGGCGGGGTGGGGGCTCCCCATCCGGTTTGATAGCTGCCCCCCATCGGGCCCTGGGCCTGCTGGTCGGCGGGGGTGTGGCCGCCGCTGCGCTGCGGGCCGGGGTTGGGAGGGGTTGCCGGCTTCGAGGACGGTAGGGAGCTCTGCTTGGGCTTGGTGGCCAGGCCGGGGTTCTCCAGTTTGGCGGCCTCCTCGATGGCCTGCTGGACGGTGGCGTCCGACTGGGCCTTCTCGTCCTCCTTCTGCTGGGCGATCTCGGCCATCACGTCGACCTTCTTCGGCGCGTCGAATTTCGACGGGTCGGTGGCCTGATAGGCGGGCTTCCGGTTCTCGCCGTCGCCCACCATCTGCCCCAGGCCGCGCAGGGCGTCGTTGAGCTCGCTGGGCACGATCCACACCTTGTTGGCGTCGCCGCGGGCCAGGGTGGGCAGCATCTGCATGTACTGGTAGGCCAGCAGCCCCTGGTCGGGCTGTCCGGCGTGGATGGCGTTGAAGACGGTGGTGATGGCCTGGGCCTCGCCCTCCGACCTCAGCATCTGGGCCTGCCGGTCGGCCTGGGCGCGCAGCACCTGGGCCTCGCGATCGCCCTGGGCCCTCAGGATCGCCGACTCGCGGTCGCCGCCGGCGGCCAGGATCTGGGACTGCCGCTGGCCCTCGGCCAGCAGGATCGCCGCACGCTTGTCCCGCTCGGCGCGGGCACCCTTCTCCATCGCGTCGCGGATGGTGGGCGGCGGCTCGATGGCCCGCAGCTCCACGCGGTTCACCTTGATGCCCCATTTGCCGGTGGCCTCGTCGAGGACCGAGCGGAGCTTCTGGTTGATCTCCTCGCGGCTGGTCAGGGCCGCCTCCATGTCCATGCCGCCGATGATGTTGCGCAGCGTGGTCATGGTGAGCTGTTCGATGGCGGTGCGGTAGGACTGCGCCTCATAGGCGGCCCGCTCGGGATCGACGATCTGGAAGTAGATCACCGAGTCGATGTTGACCATCAGGTTGTCCTCCGTGATCACCCCCTGGGGTGGGAAGGGCTGCACCTGCTCGCGCATGTCCAGGTTGTACTGCACTCTGTCGATGACCGGCACCACCAGGTGCGGGCCGGGGTTGAGACGGCGGTGGAACTTGCCGAGCCGCTCGACCAGGCCGATCTTCTGCTGGTGGATGATCTTCACCGACGAGGCGAGTGCGACAACCACCAGCACGACGATGATCAGCGCGATGATGAGTTCGGGCATCTGAGCTCCTCGACGAGACTGCGGGGCCCGTACGGTCCCCCGACGTCCTCCATCCTGCCATTCCCGCAGGCCAGCACGTGGACGGACGCCGGGAATCGGGTTGAGGACTCAGACCCCGGCCCCGCCCGACCAGCCCAGCCCCTGGCTGGACGGGTAGACGATGAGCGTCGTCCCGTCGATCTGGAAGACCTCGATGCTCTCACCGGCCTCGATGGTGACGCCGGGGGCCATGGGGCGGGCCTCCCACAGCTCGCCGTGCACCTTCACCTCACCGGCCCCCTCGGTGATCTGGTGGGTGGCGGTACCCTCGGCGCCCAGCAGGGTGTCCAGGGAGGAGCGGTAGCCGGGGGCGTCGCGGACCTTCTTGAGCAGGGTCGGCCGCAGCACGGCGAGCATGATGCCTCCGACCGCCACCGCCACGAGCACCTGGGCGATCCAGGCGCCCGGCAGGATCGCAGCGGTGATCGCACCGGCGAGCGCCCCGGAGGCGAGCATGAGGAGGGTGAAGTCCAGGGTGAGCATCTCCGCGCAGGCCAGCACGGCCGACGCGGCGAGCCAGGCGACCCAGCCGTGGCGTGCGACCCAGTCCCAGAACTCGTTCATCGCCCGCCTCCTGTTGACATCACAACACCTTGCCGGAGGCCTGTGCGCTCCAGCGACCGTTGCGCGATGTGACTTCCAAGGGTAGCCCGAATGCCTGCGAGAGGATCGGCGAGGTGAGCGCCGACTCGACCGGCCCGGCGGCGACGATGCGTCCCTTGTCAAGCACCAGCCCGTGGGTGATGCCGGCCGGGATCTCCTCCAGGTGATGGGTCACCAGGACGGTGGCCGGAGCGTCGGGGTCGGTGCAGATGCCCGAGAGCACACTCACCAGCTGTTCGCGCCCGGCCAGGTCCAGGCCGGCGGCGGGTTCGTCGAGGAGCAGCAGTTCGGGGTCGGTCATCAGCGCCCGGGCGATCTCCACGCGCTTGCGCTCCCCCTCGCTCAGCGTCCCATAGGTGCGCTCCTCCAGGCCGGCCAGCCCCATCCTGGTGATGAGCTCGGCGGCGCGCTGGACGTCCATCGGGTCGTAGGTCTCGCGCCAGCGCCCCAGGACCGCCCAGGCCGCGGAGACGACGACGTCGCGGACGACCTCGTGGGGTGGAATGCGGTGAGCCAGGGCCGAGGAGGCCACACCGATGCGGGGCCTCAGCTCGAAGACGTCGACCGCCCCGATGAACTCGTCGAGGATCTCGACGAGACCCTCTGTGGGGTGCATTCGGGCGGCGAGGATCTGCAGCAGTGTCGTCTTGCCGGCCCCGTTGGGGCCCACCATCACCCAGCGCTGCCCCTCGTCGACCTCCCAGTCGATATCGGTGAGGATCTGGGTGGATCCGCGTCGTACCCCGACTCCGGCAAGCTGCGCCACTGCACTCATGAGGACGAACCTACCAACAATCCCCGCCGGTAATGACTGCCCGGCTACGGGAGGGCCTGCCGCGTCCTCACAGAGCTGCGATGACGTCGTCGGCCCGGCGCCGAGCCCATCGCTCCGCCTCGGCCAGGGTCTCCAGGGTGAGCTCGCCGGGGGCGTCGTGGGCGTCGACGACCCGCTGGATCGCCTCGACGATCCCCAGGAAACTCAGCCTGCCGGCGTGGAAGGCCTCCACTGCCTGCTCGTTGGCGGCGTTGTAGACCGCCGGGTAGGTGGCGCCGGCGGTCCCGACCTGGCGGGCCAGGGAGACGGCGGGGAAGGCGGCGTCGTCCAGCGGTTCGAAGGTCCACGACGAGGCGGTGCTCCAGTCCAGGGGCGGGACGGCGTCGGGGATCCGGTCGGGCCAGCTCATGCCCAGGGCGATGGGCAGCCGCATGTCGGGGGGCGAGGCCTGCAGGATGGTGGCCCCGTCGACGAACTCGACCATGGAGTGGACGATCGACTGGGGGTGGACGACGACGGCGATGTCGTCGAAGTCGACGTCGAAGAGCAGGTGAGCCTCGATCACCTCCAAGCCCTTGTTGACCATGGTCGCCGAGTTCGTCGTGACCACCCGGCCCATCGCCCAGGTGGGGTGGGCCAGGGCCTGGGCGGGGGTGACGTCGCCCAGTTCGGCCCGGCTGCGGCCGCGGAACGGGCCTCCCGAGGCGGTGACCACCAAGCGCCGCACCTCCTGGTGGGTGCCCGAGCGCAGCGACTGGGCGATGGCCGAGTGCTCGGAGTCCACCGGCACGATCTGGCCCGGTGCGGCGGCGGCCCTGACCAGCTCCCCGCCGACGATGAGGGACTCCTTGTTCGCCAGGGCGAGGGTCCGTCCGGCCTCCAGGGCCGCCAGGGTGGGGCCGAGCCCGACCGATCCGGTGATGCCGTTGAGCACGACGTCGGCGTCGACGTCGCGGACCAGCCGGGCGGCCTCGGCGGCGCCGAATGCGGTGTGCTCGACGCCGAACTGTGCAGCCTGCTCGGCGACCTTGTTCCGGTTGGATCCGGCGGCCAGGCCCACCACCTCGAAGCGGTCCCGGTTACGGGAGATGACGTCCAGGGCCTGGGTCCCGATGGATCCCGTGGAGCCGAGCAGAATGATGCGACGCATGGATCTCAGCGTAGGGGCTCGTATTCTTCTGTGCGTGCTGGAGACCTGCCTGCGTCTGACATGTCTGCTCAACGACCTCTCGGCCGGACGCATCACCGCACCCGAGGCCGAAAGGCAACTCGGCCCGCTGCACCACGTCCACGACGCCGACGAGGCGCTGGGGCCCGGCGATCCCGATCCGATCGCATCGGTGCCCATCCGCCAGCCCCTGGCCAGGGTCGCCCACCGCGCCTCCCCGGGCACTGTGTGGGGTCTCTACCCGGTGGCCCCGGGACGCCTGGCCGGGCTCCGCGGGCCTGCGCGGGTCAATCAGGAGGCCATGACCGCCGGGGTCGCGGTGGTCTGCCACGCCTCGATGCCCGGGGCGATCCCGGCCGGCACCGCGTGGATCCCCACCCCGGTCGGCCCGGCCGTCCAGTGGCAGATCCACCGCGCCGCACCGCCTCTGCCGCCGCCCACGGCTCCGGAGGCCGGCCAGCAGCTGCGCGCGGTCGTGAGCCAGGTCGCCGCGGACCTGGGACGGCTCGAGACCGTCGCCGGGCGCAGGCCGGACGCCCTGGCCCCCAGGCTGGGCAGGGGCCACCGCCACTCCGACCAGGTGCTGCTCGATCTGGCCTGGACGATGCTCGCGGCCGCCGACGCCGGCCTGGAGACGGCCGGCCAGATGCTCACCGCCCACGGCACCGGCATCCGCGAGACCTCCCTGCGACGCCTGCGCGACGCCGCCCTGGACGCCGTCGCCGCCGCCTCCTCCTGGCCGCAGAACAGCTGAAACAGTTCTGTCACCTCGCCGAAACGGGAACCGGGAAGAGTCGTGGGCGAGGTGAGAACTGACATGAAGACGACATCCACGACACCAGCCGCCACGACTTCAGCACCAGCCCCGACCGTCCCCACCCGCACCGAGCGCGACCTGCTCGGCGAGGTGAGGATCGACGACCGCCACTACTGGGGCATCAACACCGCCCGCGCCCTGGAGAACTTCCCGATCACCAGCAAGCGCATCGGTCACTACGCGCACTTCGTCGAGGCCCTGACGCTCGTCAAGCAGGCCGCGGCCACCGTCAACGCCGACCAGGGCCTCGTCCCGCCCGAGGTGGCCGAGGCCATCGTCGCCGCCTGCACCCGGATCCGCTCCGGCGAGCTCCACGACGAGTTCATCGTCGGCACCATCCAGGGCGGGGCCGGCACCTCGACCAATATGAACGCCAACGAGGTGATCGCCAACGCCGCCCTCGAGCACCTCGGGATCGCCAAGGGCCGCTATGACGTCGTCGACCCCCACAATCACGTCAACTGCTGCCAGTCGACCAACGACGTCTACCCCTCGGCCATCAAGATCGCCCTGCTGCTCATGCTCGACGAACTGTCGGCCGCCCTGGAGCGCACCGCCGACGCCTTCGCCGCCAAAGCCGAGGAGTTCGCAGACGTCCTCAAACTGGGCCGCACCCAGCTCCAGGACGCCGTCCCCATGACACTGGGCCAGGAGTTCGGCACCTACGCGGTGATGATGCGCAACGACGTCGCCGTACTGGCCGCGGCACGCAAGCTGCTCACCGAGCTCAACCTCGGCGGCACCGCCATCGGCACCGGCATCAACACTCCCCCGGCCTACGCCCCGGCGATGATCGCCGAACTCAACCGCCTCACCGGGCTGGACCTGTCCGGCTCGGACGATCTGGTGGAGGCCACTCAAGACGTCGGCGGCTTCGTGCAGCTGTCGGGGGTGCTCAAACGGATCGCCGTCAAGACCTCCAAGATCTGCAACGACCTGCGGCTTCTCTCCTCAGGCCCCCGCGCCGGCCTCGGCGAGATCAACCTGCCCGCCGTCCAGGCCGGCTCCTCCATCATGCCGGGCAAGGTGAACCCTGTGATCCCGGAGATGGTCAACCAGGTGGCCTTCGAGATCGTCGGCCACGACGTCACCATCTCGATGGCCGCCGAGGCCGGGCAGCTCCAGCTCAACGCCTTCGAGCCGATCATCGCCCACCTGCTCTTCGAGGAGATCCGCCACCTCCAGCGGGCCCTCGACGTGTTCACCGACCGGTGCATCATCGGCATCACGGCCAACACCGAGCGACTGCGCGACGAGGTGTGGCAGTCGGTCTCCATCGTCACCGCCCTGTCCCCGGCACTGGGCTACCGCACCGCCACCCGGGTGGCCCAACAGGCCCTGGCCGAGAAGCGCACCATCGGGGAGATCGTGCTGGAAGAGAAGCTGCTGGACGAGGAGACGCTGACGGCGGCCCTGGAGCCCGAGCACCTCATCCACCCCTGGATGCCGATGTGAGATTCAGCGCAGGTGTCGCAGCGTCCACCGGCGGTCGGCCTCGTTCTCGGCGGCCGACAGCGCGCCGGTACTCACATCCGCCGCGTCCTGCTGGCGGGCCAGCATCACCTCGACCACCTCGTCGAGCCCGCACTCCCAGCCGTAGGCCGCGGTGATGACGCCGATCCTGTGCCGCACGATCTCCGGGTCGGCGCGAGGCCCGACCCCGGTGAAGGCCCAGCACATCTGGGCCAGGTCGGTGATCCGGGATCCGGGGGCGGCCATGTCCCAGTCGACGAGGGCCACCGGCACGAGGCGCTGGCCGATCCACCGGTAGACGGTGTTGCTGGGGTCCAGGTCGTTGTGGCAGACGGTCTCGGCGTCACCGGCCAGATCAGTGCCGGCCATCAGATCGTGGAACTGGCGCACCAGTGCGGCGACCGCAGCCAGGGGATCGTCCTCGGCCGCCTCGTGGCGCAGCAGCCTGGTGGTTGCTGCGGTGCCGTCGACGTAGGACAGCACGGAGCCTTCGGCATTGCGGGCGATGAGGGTCGGGGCGTGCGGCCAGGAGCTGCGTTTGAGGTGCCGCAGCACCTGGGCCGCGAAGTCGGGGGTCGGGCCGCGCTGGACGACCCGACCAAGGCGACGGGCATTGCTGTCGCGCCCGCCGAGCAGCTCCCCGGTCATGCACCGACTCTACCGGAGCGAGAACCTCAGGCGCCGGTGGAATGCAGCCCGCCGTCGACGTGGATCATCTCGCCGGTGGTGGCGGGGAACCAGTCAGACAGCAGGGCCACGATGGCCTTCGCGGCGGCGGTGGCGTCCTTGGTGTCCCAGCCCAGCGGGGCCCGCTCCCCCCACAGGTCGTTGAAGGCGTCGGCTCCGGGGATCGACGTCTTGGCCATGGTGTCCAGGGGTCCGGCGGAGACGAGGTTGCAGCGCACCTGGTCCTTGCCGAGGTAGCGAGCGAGATACCGGTTGGCCGATTCGAGGCCGGACTTCGCGACGCCCATCCAGTCGTAGAAGGGCCAGGAGACGGTGGCGTCGAAGGTGAGGCCGACTACCGACGCGGTGTCGCCGAAGAGCGGCTGGACGGCCTTGGCCAGTGAGACGTAGGAGTAGGTGGAGGTGTGGAGGGCGACGTCGACGTCCTTCCACTCGGTGTTGAGGAACTCCCCGCCCAGGGCCGTCTTCGGGTTGGCGAAGGCGATGGCGTGGACGACGCCGTCGAGCTGCTCGACGCCCAGGCCGCGCAGGGTCTCGGGCAGGGCGGCCAGGGCCTCGTCGTCGGTGGCGTCGAGCTCGATCACCTCGGGTACCGGGTCAAGCTTCTTGACCGCGCGGTTGGTGACGCGGATGGCGCGGGGGATGTTGGAGACGATGACGCGGGCGCCCTGCTGCTGGGCGATCTCGGCCACCTTGAAGGCGATCGAGGTGTGCATCGTCACGCCCGTGACGAGGATGGTCTTACCGTCGAGAAGTCCCATTTCATGTCCTTTCAGAAAACCAGCAAGATGAACCAGAACCCGAGCCTCCACGCCGTCCCGACCTGTTCGGGGAGGCAGCGAGCCAAACTTGACCCGCTCGAGGGGGTGCAGGGGGAGTCGTCTCCCCCGCCGGCGGCATAGCTCAGTGCCCCATCGCCAGGCCGCCGTCGACCGGGATGACGGCTCCGGTGACGTAGGAGGTGGCGTCGTCGGCGAGGAACCGGACGGCGTTGACGACGTCGTCCACCTCCCCGAGCCGGTGGGCGGGGATGCGCTGCTCGTAATCGGCGATCGTCTTCTCCGGCAGCACCGAGGTCATGTCGGTGTTGATGAATCCGGGGGCGACGACGTTGCAGGTGATCCCGCGCGAACCGAGTTCCCGGGAGACGCTGCGGGCGATGCCGACCAGGCCGGCCTTGGAGGCGGCGTAGTTCACCTGGCCGGGCGATCCCATGAGCCCGACCACCGAGGACATCACGATGATGCGGCCGAAGCGCGCCCGGGTCATCGCGCGGGCGCCGCGCCGGATCACCCGGTAGACGCCGGTGAGGTTGGTGTCGACGACGGAGGTGAAGTCCTCCTCCTTCATCCGCGCCAGGAGCGTGTCCTTGGTGATGCCGGCGTTGGCGACGAGCACCTCGACGGGGCCGAGCTCCTTCTCGACCGTCGTGAAGGCGGCGTCGACGGAGTCGGCGTCGGTGACGTCACAGGCGATCGGCAGGACGCCGTCGGGTGCGGTGCCGGCCCTGCTGGTGGCCGCAACGCGGTAGCCGTCGGCCGCCAGGCGGGCGGCGATCGCCGCCCCGATGCCGCGTGATCCCCCGGTGACCAGGGCCACCCGGCCCTCCCCGGCTGTGCTGGCAGGCTCATCAGTCATGCTCTGAACCTAGCGTCAACCCCGGCTCGGCGGCCAGACAACGGGATCCTTCGGGGCCGGGAAATCCCGCTGCTGCGCTGTCGGCACAATGTTGTCATTGCTTGTCTGTGGGGTCCCCACCACGGCTGTTCCGGGCCTACCCTGTCTGCGTGTCCACACCTGCCAGGGCCGCCGGGGAGCACCGGCACCGACGGCGGAGGCGCGACGGCCAGGTCATCACCGGGGCCCGGCCCCCGGCCTCCGACGATCTCGAGAAGCGCCAGCGGCACTATCTGGTGTCGATGGGGATCCGCACCCTGTGCTTCATCGGCCTGGTGATCACCCCGAGCCCGTGGCGGTGGCTGTTCATCCCGGGGGCCGCCTTCCTTCCGGCGATCGCGGTGGTGCTGGGCAATGTCGACGACCGCCGTTCGCCGCAGCCCACCCAGGACCAGGATCGGCGTCGCGAGATCGGCCCGTCGCTCACCATCCCCGGGGAGCTCGAGGACGACGAGGACGACCCCGGCGGGCCCGGCGACTAGGCTGGCGCGAGTGAGGAAGCTGTGGTTGCGCTGGATCGGGCTGGCCCTCTTCGTCGTCGTCCTGAGCGGGGTGATGATCCGACTGGGCCAGTGGCAGATCCACCGCCTGGAGGGTCGCCGCGAGGCCAACGCCACGATCCGCGTCCATCGGGCCCAGGCCGTCCAGGAGTGGACTGCGGTCATGTCTCCGGGAACCGCCGTCTCGGGTGACGACCAGTGGAAAAGGGTCCGGGTGACCGGCCGCTACGACGTCTCCCATCAGGTGCAGGTCCGCTACCGGAAGGTCGGGGATCAGCAGGGCAGCGAGATCCTCACACCGCTTCGCGCCGCCGACGGCCGCACTGTGCTGGTGGACCGGGGATTCATCGGCCGCAAGGACGACGGCACCGATCCCGACATCACCGACATCCCCGCCCCGCCGTCGGGTCAGGTGACGGTGGTGGGCTACGTCAAGGGCAACGAGAACGGCAAGGACACCGCGGTGGTGCCCGTCGACGGCCGTGCCCGCCTCATCAACTCCGACTCCTTCGGCAAGGTGGCCGGCGCCGGCTACGTCAACGGCTACATCGTGCTCATGAGTTCGACCCCGGGGCAGACGGGGATGACGCCGGTGCCCTTCCCCGAGCTGGACGAGGGCCCGCACCTGTCCTACGCCGTCCAGTGGTTCTGCTTCACCGCGATCGCGGTGGGAGGGCTGTTCATCCTCATCCGCGGCGACATCAAGGACCGCAGGAAGCGCCGGGATCGCGCCGAGAAACGGCACCGGGCCAGGCCGGCACCGGTCGGCAAGCCGGCGACCCGCGGCGGAGTGCCGATCGACCAGCTCACCGACGCCACCACCGATCAGGAAAGGCACTGAGATGGATCTGGGACTGAACGGGCGCACCTTCGTCGTCACCGCGGCCAGCTCCGGCCTCGGGCTGGCCGGAGCACAAGCCCTGGCCGCCGAGGGGGCCAACGTCGTCATGGTGGCCCGCCGCGCCGAGACCCTGGCCGAGCTGGCCGACGGGATCGGCGAGCACGCGCGGCCGATGGCCGGCGACCTCACCGATCCCGGCACCCCGCGCCGTGCCGTGAAGACCGCACTGGAGGCCTTCGGTGGCATCGACGGGGCGCTGGTGAGCGTCGGCGGGCCGTCGGCCGGATCGGTGCTGGGCACCGACGACCAGACCTACCGGGACGCCGTGGAGTCGGTGATGCTGCCGGCGGTGCGGGTCGCCCGGGAGGTGGTTGCCGAACGCCCCGACGCCCGGCTGGCCTTCGTACTGTCGAGCTCGGCGCGCTCCCCGCTTCCGGCGATGGCACCGTCGAACGCGACCCGCGGGGGGCTGGCGATGCTGGTCTCGCAGCTGGCAGACGAGATCGGCCCGCAGGGCGGGCGCGCGGTGGGGCTGATGCCCGGCACCATCGCCACCCCGAGGATCGCCCAGCTCCACGGCAGCGGCCACCAGGGGTCGCGCGCCGCCACCGAGGGGCCGATTCCGCTCGGCCGCCTGGGACAGCCCGAGGAGTTCGGGGCGGTCGCCGCCTTCATGCTGTCGGACCGGGCCTCCTACATCACCGGCTCCCTCATCCCGGTCGACGGCGGCGCACTGAGGGTGCCGTGAACACGGCCGCCCTGTCCCAGGTGGTCGGCTGGCTGTGCTGCCCCACCTGCCTGCGACGGACCGGCCGCCGCGAACATCTGAGGCTGGAGGGCTCGGCCCTGCGCTGCGCCGCCGGACACAGCCTCGATGTGGCCCGCCAGGGGCATGTCACGATGATCGGCGCCCGACCCGGCGTCAACGCGGACACCGTCGCGATGGTCGACGCCCGCACCCGGTCGCTGGAATCGGGGCTGCTGGCCGGCGTCGACGAGATCCTGGCCCGGCGTCTGGCGCGCTCACGACGGATCCTGGAGGCCGGGGCCGGCACCGGCCACCACCTCGCACGGCTGCTGGACGCCGTCCCCGCGGCCACCGGGCTGGCCACCGACATCTCGGTGGCCGCAGTGCGCCGGGCCGCACGGGCCCATCCGCGGATGGCCGCGGTGGTGGCCGACACCTGGGCGGGTCTTCCCCTGCGCGACGGGGCGGTCGACGCCGTGCTGTGCGTCTTCGCGCCCCGCAACCGCGACGAATTCGCCCGGGTGCTGACGCCGGGCGGGCATCTGGTGGTCGCCAGCCCGCTGCCCGATCACCTGGCTGAGCTGCGCGAGGCCACCGGGATGATCGGCATCCAGGCCGACAAGCATCAGGAGATCGTGCGCGCCATGTCGGGGGCCTTCTCGCCGGTCGCCCACGACGTCGTTCGCGAGCAGCGCACACTCTCTCCGGACCTGGCGGCCGACGCCGTGCTGATGGGCCCCAGCGCTCACCACAGCACCCATCCGCAGCTGGTGGAACCGATCGAGGTGACGGTGGCCGTGGAGGTCACCACCTTCGCCCTGACGGCGCGATCCTGAGACGGCCCCGAACCCCGACCCCGCTCTCCCGTCTGAGGCTCAGGGCCGGTCCATCTGCTCGCGGAGGCGCCCGAGACGCTGGGCGGCCTTGTCGGCCTTCCGGGAGCGCCTGGCCACCTTCTCCTTCGCGGCCCGGCGCTCCTTCTTCGTGCTGGTGCGCTTGGTGAGTTTGGCCCGGGAGCGCTCGGCCTTGGCGAGCCTCTTCTCGGCCTTGCGCGCCTTGGCCTCGGCCTCCTGGAGTTCGACGAGGAGGGCCGGATCGGGCTGGTCGTCCGGGATCTGGCCAACGGGGCCCGCTTCGCCCTGCCGCCCGGCCCGGGTGGCGGGGGACGCCGGATCAGCCCCGCCACGAGGGCGGGTCCGCACGCCGGCCTCGCTCAGCAGCCGCTGCACCAGGCCGTAGGACCGTCCGAAGGTGGCAGCCAGGGAGCGGATCGAGGCACCGTCGCGGTACCGGTCTGCCAGCACCCGGGCCATCGCGGCCCGTTCATCCCCGGTGAGCCGGGCCTGCGATGGGGCCATGAGGTACCTCCAGTGAGTCGGTCGTCGGCCCCATGCTATGGGAGATCTCAGGCCAGCGAGATGAGCTCGGCGTAGTCCTGGCTCCACAGGTCCTCGGTGCCGTCGGGCAGCACGAGCACCCGGTCCGGCTCCAGCGCCTGGACGGCCCCCTCGTCGTGGGTCACCAGTACGATTGCGCCACCGAAGTGGGCGATGGCGTCCAGCACCTGCTCCCGGCTGGCCGGGTCGAGGTTGTTGGTGGGCTCGTCGAGCAGCAGGACGTTGGCCGAGGAGACCACGAGCATGGCCAGCGCCAGCCGCGTCTTCTCACCGCCGGACAGCACGTGGGCGGGCTTCTCGACGTCGTCACCGGTGAACAGGAAGGAGCCGAGGATCTTGCGGATGTCGGTGTCGGTCATGTCGCCTGCGGTGCGGGCCATGTTGTCCAGCACCGTGCGGTCCATCTCGATGAGATCGTGCTCCTGGGCGAAGTAGCCGATCTTCAGCCCATGGCCGGGCACCACCTCGCCGGTGTCGGGGGTCTCCACCCCGGCCAGGATCCTCAGCAGGGTCGTCTTGCCGGCGCCGTTGAGGCCCAGGATCACCACCTGGGAGCCGCGGTCGACGGCCAGGTCGACGCCGGTGAAGACCTCCAGGGAGCCGTAGGTCTTGGTGAGGTTGTGGGCGGTCAGCGGGGTCCTGCCGCAGGGCGCCGGGCTGGGGAAGCGGATCGCGGCCACCTTGTCGGCGGCCCTCTCCCCCTCCACACCGGCCAGGAGACGCTCCGCCCGCTTGGCCATGTTCTGGGCGGCGACGGCCTTGGTGGCCTTGGCGTGCAGCTTGTCGGCCTGGGCCATCAGGGCCGAGGCCTTCCGCTCCGCGTTGACGCGCTCCTTGTGGCGGCGCTTCTCGTCGGCGGCGCGCTGGTTGAGGTAGCGCTTCCAGTCCATCGAGTAGATGTCCATGGTGGACCGGTTGGCGTCCAGGTGGAAGACCTTGTTGACGGTGGCGCCCATCAGCTCGGTGTTGTGGGAGATCATCAGCACGCCGCCCTGGTAGCTCTGCAGGAAGGTGCGCAGCCAGCCGATGGAGTCGGCGTCCAGGTGGTTGGTGGGCTCATCGAGCAGCAGCGTGTCGGCGCCCGAGAAGAGGATTCGCGCCAGCTCGACACGGCGCCGCTGACCGCCCGACAGGTTCCCCAGAGGCTGACCCAGCACCCGGTCGGGCAGGGCGAGGTTCGAGGAGATCCGGGCGGCCTCGGCCTCGGCCCCGTAGCCGCCCTGGGCCATCAGCCGGGCCTCCGCCTTGGCGTACCTGTCCATCGCCCGCTCGCGGACGGCGTCATCGTCGGCCGACATCTGATCCTCGAGCTTCTGCATCTTCTCGAGGATGTGGGACAGGCCGCGGGCCGACAGGATCCGGTCCTTGGCCAGCTGGGTGAGGTCCGGGTCGCGGGGGTCCTGGGGCAGGTAGCCCAGTTCCCCGGTGCGCTTCACCGTGCCGGAGGTGGGCAGCCCCTCCCCCGCCAGGATCTTCGTGAGAGTCGTCTTGCCGGCGCCATTGCGCCCCACCAGACCGATCTTGTCCCCGGGCGCGACCTGGAAACTCACCGGATTGAGGAGGAGACGGGCCCCGATTCGGACCTCCACATCATTGACCTGCAGCACCGGACAATCCTGCCCCGACCGGGGCGCACGGCCAAATGCACGGGAGAATATCCGCTCACCGCGTCATGGACATGGGCACATGGAGGATGCCCGCCTCCATGAACTCGGGGCCGTCGACCGCGAAGCCGAATCGGGCGTACCAGCCGGCCAGATGAGCCTGGGCATGGAACGCCAGCGGACCGTCGACGGTGGCGATGACCTCACGCAGAAGCGCCGCGGCGATCCCACGGCCACGGTAGGCGGGCTCGGTCACCAGGCGCCCGATCATCGTCCTCCCGTCCTCGTCGAGGAGGCGCAGGCAGGCGACCGGCGGGCCGTCGATCTCGGCCCACATGAGGCGCGACGCCGACTCCAGTTCGCGGCCGTCCAGATCGTCGTCGGTGGCGTGCTGCTCCCCGTTGAAGACGCGGCTGCGCAGCCACAGCAGCCGGTAGAGCACCACCGGGTCCATCTCGTCGAGACGACGGCAGAAGATCTGCGGTGCGGGAGGCTCAGCAGTCATGCCGGCAGTATGTCAGCGGATGCCGTGGCCCGGCGTCGCGTCCACGGCGCACGACTGCACGGCATCCCGGCGCGCCGCTCGGCGGACGTTTCCCGTCCCCCGGCCGAACTGTTGGCACAATGGGTGGCATGTCAGCCCCCCGACGCGCAGCCCCCGAGAATGAGGAGGAGCTCGTCGCCGACGCCAAGGCGTGGCGGCGTTACTCCGTTCTGGTGATCATCGGGATCGTGGTGGCCGTCCTCGGACTGGGGGTCTTCGGCTACCTGGGCTGGTGGAGTCTGTGCGACTCCACCGTCACCGGATGCCGGCCCGGCGAGGCCGCCACCTACTGGGGATCCACCGTGGCCGCCGCGGCCCTGGGGGCGATCATCGGCATCCTGTCCCAGATCTGGCTGCCCCGGAAGGCGCACATCGGGTTGAGCATCGGACTGCCCGTCCTGGTCGTCATCGTCGCGGTGGTGTTCTGGTTCGTGGTCTGAGCCTCGGGCCGGCCGCGCGTCACTGCCGGTAGGAGCGGTCCGCATCGGTGATGGGACGGACCACCCGGCAGGGCACTCCCACGGCCACCACCATCGGCGGCACATCATGGCTCACCACGGATCCCGCGCCGATCACCGAGCCGTGGCCGATCCGCACCCCGGGCAGCACGGTGACATTCGAACCGATTCACACCTGATCCTCGATGACGATCGGCTCGGAGAACCGGCCGAAGTCGTACCGCATGTCGGGGTGGATGGCATGGCCCGTCGTGGTGAGGGTGACATTGGGGCCGATGAGCACGCCGTCGCCGATCGTGATCGCGACGTCGTCGACCAGCATGAGATTCGAGTTGCCGTAGAAGCCGTCCCCGATGCTGGTGTTGCTGACGAAGGCGGCGCTCAGCGGAGAGTTGAGGACGACGCCCTCGCCCACCGAGGCGAAGATCTGCTCCATCAGTTCACGGCGTCTGTCCAGGTCGCCGGGCCGGGTCCGGTTGCCCCTCGAGGAAGAACTCATCGCCGACGCCAAGGCGTGGCGGCACTACTCCGTCCTCGATCAGCTGAGCACAGAGCGGGCAGACCTCCTGAACAGACTGGCAGAATGAGCTCCCGTCCCTCTTCGGACGCACCGCCTGACTCGGAGGAAGCATGGACTTCAAGGACGACGCCACAATCGACTCCGACTCCATCGACAGCAGCGCCGGCGGACCGGGACGCGGAGGCGGCGGCAAGATCGCGCTGGGAGGCGGGGCCGGCGTGGTCGTGCTCATCCTCGCCCTGATCTTCGGCATCAACCCCGGAGACATCCTCGGCACCGACGACGGATCCCAGGCCGCGCCGACCTCGACCACATCATCGACCTGCCACACCGGCGCCGACGCCGACCGCGACCCGACCTGCCGGTGGGCGGCCTACGCCACCAGCATCAACCAGTACTGGGGCGAGGAGATCTCGGGCTACACCAAGGCCCGCACGAAGCCCTTCAGCTCCTCGATCTCGACGGCCTGCGGATCGGCCACCGCCGAGGTGGGCCCCTTCTACTGCTCCGGCGACAAGCTGGTCTACCTCGACACCAGTTTCCTCTCCCAGCTGCTCGAACAGCTGGGCACCGAGACGTCGACCGCGGCAGAGGCCTATGTCATCGCCCACGAGTACGGCCATCACGCCCAGGACCTGCTGGGCACCATGGCCAAGGCCCACGCCTCAGGGAACCAGACCGGCGCCCACTCCCCCTCCGTCCGGCTGGAGCTGCAGGCCGACTGCTACGCCGGGGCCTACCTGAAGTGGGCCGCCGACAACCCGGACGACCTCATCGAGAACGTGACCTCCTCCGACATCACCAAGATCGTCAATGCCGCGAAGGCGGTCGGCGACGACCACATCCAGCAGCAGTCCTCGGGCCGGGTGAACCAGGACGCCTGGACCCACGGCTCCTCGAAGATGCGCGTCTACTGGACCCAGAAGGGGTTCAACGCCACCAGCCTCAAGTCCTGCGACACCTTCTCCACCAACAACCTGGGTGACTGACGACGGTTCCAGAATTCCCAAAAATGGTGTCCACATTCTGAGACCCAGGGGGTTCTGTCCCCGGGAATTGTCAGACCCGGCTGGTTGGCTTGATCCATGGAGGCGATGACGCGGTTCAGGCAGGCGAGCGACCGGCTGGTCGACGCCGATACCGCGGTGCGTCGCGCCGAGGCCGAC
>OMJG01000576.1_pt1 | contig 26377 bp, 23 predicted proteins | sample 1646431 | NCBI WGS metagenome assembly OMJG01 (sample SAMN03771674, study PRJEB25209) | food metagenome | isolation source: Cotija cheese | place: Mexico:Jalisco,Michoacan | collected 2011-12-12
CTCGTTGTTCTCTTCGTTCATTACAATATATCCTCCTGGTCACACGACTCTAATGAATATTATACCCAATATTGGTATATATTACCAGTGCTTTTTACACTTTTTTGAGTTGTATTTATTAATTTTGTAATTTATTTTCAATAATGCGTTTTACTTCAGCAACCACTTCTGAAATTGATAGTCCAGTAGTGTCCAATTCTACCGCATCGGATGCTTTTTTTAGTGGTGATATTTCACGGTGAGAATCTAAGTAATCTCTTTTTTCAATTGCTGTTTCTAAGCCCGCTAACGTCGTTGTCATACCTTTTGCTTGGTTTTCCTTAAAACGGCGGACTGCTCGTTCATGAACTGAGGCAATCAAAAAAATCTTGACTTCAGCTTTTGGTAATACCGTGGTGCCAATATCTCGTCCATCCATCACGACACCACCCTCACTTGCAATATTACGTTGCAAGTCAGTCATTGCAGTACGCACCTCACCATAAGCTGAAACAATCGATACATTAGCTGTTACTTCAACTGATCGAATATCATCAGTCACTTCTTCATCGTTTAAGAACACACGTTGTACAGGATTACCCGGCTTAAACGAGATATCAATTTTAGGTAACAATGCGACAACTGCTTCTTCATCCGTCAACGTAACACCTGCTTTAATCGCAGCCAGTGTAACGGTACGATACATTGCGCCTGTATCAACATAGACAAAATTTAAGTCAGTAGCCAAAATTTTAGCAATCGTTGACTTTCCTGCCGAGGCTGGTCCATCAATTGCAATCTGAATTGGGTTCATGATCCACATCCTTATTCAATTTATTACTGTTTTATTTTACGCTTAATTTAGCTGAAACACTAGGTATATTTAGTAAAAAAAGCCGGAACAATTAACGTTCCAGCCAATTTGATAATCATAATCAAAATATTTCTATTTAACTTTTAATCCCTTACCATAGTATGATGCATAATTACTTGCCGTTAGTCCAGGATTCAAAGTATACAACTCTTCAGGGGTTGTGCCATTTGCAACGGCAAAACTATACAGTGTACCAGAATCAAATGAAACGGTTTGAGAAGCCTCTTCTGAAGAAGATGAAGCTGCTGCTTCTGATGAAGAAGACGCTGCTGCCTCTGCTTCACTTGATGATTTAGCTGCCGCCTCTGACGATGACTTTGCTGCTGCTTCTAATGATGATTTGGCTGCCGCTGCCTCAGATGATGACTTTGATGCAGCAACCTTAGCTTTTGATTCTGATTTTGCGGTATCGGTCACTTTATTCGTTGAAGTGGTCGTTTTCGTTGATGAAGCAACTGGTAATTCAGTGTTCGATGTGGCATCAACTGGTTTATTCAATTCCTGCAAATACTTATAAACAGGAACGAAAGACAAAGCAATGACAATCAGTACCAGAATTCCGACAACCATACTGACACGTTGTGACTTGCGTCGATTTTGTGTTCTTGAATACTGGTTGGTTGTTTCATCTTTAAAAGATGCCTCCCATGGCTGTTTTTCATCCTTTTTTTCGGTCATGATTGGTGGCTCTCCTTACTCTCTTTTTTTACTATCTCTAATAATACACTAACCGCCTTAAAATAGTTAGTGTCACACCTAATCTTTACTGTAAATTAAATAGTTTTTTTAGTTGTTTAGACCAATTTACCACCTTTGCTTGCTGTTTACCATCTTCTTTTCGCACGAAATTCAATTCTTTGGGATGCCAATCTGTCACACCCACACTTTCATCCGTTTGCGATAAGTTGTCAGTGGCATTACCAAAATATTGACTGATTTGATTACGCAGCTGACCATCGGACTTTGCATAGTTAATCATTGACCATAAATTACTCTGTCTCATCACGCGTCTACTATCAAAAATTTGAATAATTTCAGCTGATGATAAGCCCTTATTTTGATAAAAATTCAATAATCTGACCTGCTCAGGTGTTAGTGTTGTCACCAACGACTGATCCAAATAACTTTGAATCGCATAATTATCAGGGATGGTTTGATCAATCAAATTAAATTGAATACGTTCATCCCCAGGTACATACAATAAGATTGCAACTGCTTGTTGTCCGTCACGTCCTGCACGACCAATTTCTTGCAGATAATTTGAAAGATCATTGCTCAAATGATAATGAATGACAAAACAAATGTCTTCTTTATCAATGCCCATGCCAAATGCGGAAGTCGCCGTAATGACATCGATCTCTCCCTGCATAAATTGTTGTTGTACACGATACCGAGACATTGTATCCATACCAGCATGGTATGCAACGACCCGTTGTCCAGTTTCATTTGTTAGCCACTCCGCCATGCTTGTTGCTAGCTTACGTGAAGTAAAATAAACGATACCAGGTCCATTAACCGTCTGAATTAAATATTTTAAGCGTTGTTTTTTTTCAATTTCATTAGTTAGTTGCTCTGTATGCAAAAAAATATTTGGTCGATCAACCGGTTGTTGATAAATAAACCATTTATCTTGCAGCGCATGAAAATTCTCAGTAATTACTGACATCATACTTGGTGTTGCGGTTGCCGTTAATAAAAGTAATTGTGGTCGATTAAGCTGTTCGTGAATACTAGGTAATGATAAATAATCTGGTCGAAAATCCTGACCCCAAGTAACCATTGTATGAGCTTCATCAATAACCATTAAGTTAATTTTCACTTGTTTTAAAGCTGTTTGTACCTGTTCTTGGTTAAGCATCTCAGGCGAAACAAATAAAAAATGATAACGATTTAAATTTTTAAGGACACTCTTTTTGTTCTCAAATGTTAATGTCGAATTTAAAGCCACCACATTTTTTTCACCAAGATAATTCAATCGTGCAACCTGATCCTGCATTAGTGAAAGTAATGGCGTGACAATCATAACCAATCCATCTCGAACCGCCCCCATCATCTGGTAAATCAACGTCTTACCACCACCTGTTGGTAAAATTGCTAATGTTGATTGCTTTGACAATAAGGCCGCTAGGATTTCTTTTTGACCCGTTTTAAAACTCTCAAATCCAAATTTATCTTGTAAAACCTGTTCTAAGTTAATTGTCATCGGTGCTTAATTCCCCTGTTTGGTTAAGTAAATTTCATATAATCTGAAGATAAAAAACTCATTTGGGTTATCTGACGTTCTAATGTCGGAAAATTGCCAATTATCAATATTGCCAGTCAAATGTTGTTCTAGATATTGAATGGTTGAAGCACTTAAAAACAATTCATAGGGAAAATCCGCTTTAGGTAGCCAAACTGCTGCTGTCAGCAAGTGTTCCCTAACCGTGCCGATTTTCAAATGGCGTTGCTTACTAATGGTTTCAATAGACATCCCCCGATGCACCTGCTGGCATGTTAATTGCACGCTGGGTGACAAGTTGGCTTGTTGCTGTGTTAATTCCCATAACCTTTTTAATTCACTGCTAGCATTAGTCTGTGATAATTGCTGGCTCCAAAAAGAAAATAAATCAATTTCCCAAAGATAAAAATCAGTTGCCGTCCAAGATTGCGGTAAATCTAGTTGGTCACTATTTCGTCCAGGTATTTGATGTCCAACCCATGTCGCAACTAATTGATCCGCAGTTTGTTGATCAAGTAATTTTAAAAAGTCGGTTAATTCTGCAAACCAATCATTGATTAAGTGTTTTTTATCTGTCTGCCCATACCAATTTTTTACTAATTTTTTCGTTTTAAAATCAATTTGTAACGGATAGTAGTGTTTGTTGTGATATGCCACTTCCGACACGATTTGATTCGCCAACCAAAACGCTTCCCGGAACTGCCGGATATTCGCTAGTGGTTGGACCATTAGAGGAATGTATTTTAATTGATAATGGTATTGCCTATAATTCTGTTGAAAAGTAACGCCCTTATCGGTTAGCAATAATTGTCCAGAACTTGGTTGCTGTTCAATGAGCAACCCCTGTTTGATGAGCTGTGCAATTTGTTCATCAAAATCATTTTTTTCTAATTGTGGCAATAAACCAATAATGGGTAACAATTGATAACGTAATCCCCAATATTCTGTTGATACTGTCAAACGACGCTTTAATAAACCAAAAATTACCCGATGTCGCCGTGGTTGAACCGGCGAAAAAAGGGTAATCAGGAAATCAGTTATCACGACATTGCCCACCTCTCACTTTGTGCTGTACTATTGTCTAGTTTAAAAAAATAGTGAGGTAAGTGCAAGCTGCGTGTTTTAATTTAATTGTGAATGCATGTTGCTTAATGCCCGCTGAAATGAATAGAAGACAACGCCTGATACAGTACCAAGAATAACGCCTTCAATTAAGTTAAATGGCACAACCATCCAAAGTAAGTAGTGTCCCATGCCAATTGTTGCTCGGATATCAAAATTTGCAAACAAAGCATATAATGGCACTGCATAAACATAATTTAGAATAACCATCACCAATGTTAACCCAAGCGTTCCAAGCAATGTTCCCCACATAAACTGCTTTTTAGACACATTTGTACGACGCATTACTAGAATAATTATGGTAATAAAAATAGCCATACCAATGATATTCATTGGTAGCCCAATTAAATCACCAGGCCCTTCATTATTAAGTAATAGTTTCAAAACCGACCGTAAAATTAAAATAAGATAACCTTGTTTTAACCCTAATAGTAAAGTTCCCATTAATACGGGAACAATTGAAAAATCAATCTTTAAAAAGCTTGCGCCAGGTAAGATTGGAAATTGCGGGAAAACCATCAAGACAAACGAAATTGCTGACAATAAAGCAATGATTGTTAAATGACGTGTTTTATTCATGTGACTACCTAATCCTCCACGCTGATAATTAAAAAGTCGATCTTATTTATGTCAGGGCGACACAAATAAGACCGACTCTATCAGTCAAATTCATTAATTTCTTCTGCATACCAGACTTTACTGTCGGTTATGGATTTTCACCATATCAACCACAAAACTGTGGGTCGCGGACTTTTCCGTAAAAACGAAATTACCGCCGGTCGGGAATTACACCCTGCCCTGAAGATATTTAGTTATGTTATTATCATATCTTTCTGCTAATTAAAAGTCAATAAAAATTCATGCCACCATTTTACCAACGACCAGCTGATTTGCGGAATTGACGCCCAGACTTGAGCGCTTGGACCTCTTCATGACGCAATGGGCGGTATTCACCAGGTGTCAAACCAGTCAAGTCAAGCATCCCATAACGTTCACGAGTTAGCTTAATAACCTCATGACCAACTGATTTTAACATTTCTTTCACTTGATGATACTTACCTTCATGAATAGTTAATTTGACGATTGCCGTGTGCTTCTTTTTATCAGTTGATAAGATTTCTGCATGAGCTGGTGCCGCATTAAAGGTATAATGACGTCCATTTTGGACAGTCTTTACAGTCACACCATGACGCAATTTTTCTAATTCCTCATTCGTTGGAATACCTTTGACCTTGGCAACATAGACCTTATCAATGCGATACTTAGGATGCATCAACTTATTAGCTAAATCACCATCATTGGTTAATAGCAATGCACCAGTCGTATCATAATCCAAACGTCCAACGGGATAAACCCGTTCAGGTTCATCAACAATGTCCATGACCGTTTGACGCCCTTTGTCATCAGAATTAGTCGTTACAACACCGCGTGGCTTATCCAATAGGAAGTAAACTAGTTTCTCTTTTGAATCAATTGGTGTGCCATTTACTTCAATGTGATCAGTGGGCTCAACCTTCGTTCCTAACTCTCGAATTACCTGACCATTAACCGTGACTTGCCCTTCAGTAATCATTTTTTCAGAAGCCCGGCGCGAGGCAACCCCTGCTTGAGCCATGACTTTTTGTAATCGTTCTGCCATTATTTTTCCTCATTACTTTCTGATTGTTTTGTTAATTCAGCAATTGTGACATCAAATGAAGACTGTTGTTTTTCTGATGGTAATAACGGAATCGTCACATCTTGCTGATTTTGTAAATCTTCTAGTGCTTTAGCAGTAACCAACGGTGGTAACTCATCTAAACTGGTTAACCCAAAATAATTTAGGAAATAGTTGGTTGTCACATAAAGAATTGGTCGTCCTGGTTCAGTCGATCTTCCCTTACCCGTTACTAAATTACGAAGAATTAATTTTTGGATGGTCGATTGTGATTGGACACCACGAATTTCATCTACCTCAACACGTGTAACCGGTTGTTTATAAGCAATAATAGCTAGAACTTCCAATGATGCTTGTGATAGAGCTGTTGTTAGTGGCGCTGTAAAGAAACGATGAATGGTTTCTGATAAATTTGCCTTCGTCACTAATTGATAACGATCATCTGTTTTGAGAATTTCAAAAGCACAACTTTCATCTTGCGCATACTTAATCGCCAACTCGTCTAGTAGACCATTAACTGCTGGCTTTAAAAATTGTGTTGCTGCTGACAGTTCTGCCAAAGAGATACCCTCATCTCCTGCAACAAATAATAATCCTTCAATTTGTTGTAAGCTATTTTGCATCAGCCTCTTCATCCTCTCTACTTTCCTGCTGGTAGGGTACCTTACCGCGTGAAACATCAATTCGGTCAAATAAATTATTTTGTGTCATAGTCAAGTGCTGATGACGCACTAATTCTAACATTGCCATAAATGTTGTGACCATTTCATCCTTATCTGCATTTTCCGCAAAAAGTTGGTCAAAAGTTACAACATGATCAGTGTCTACCTTTGACATAATTTTAGTCATTTGTTGTTGAATTGACCAGTTATCACCTTGCAATGAGCGTGGTTGTACCCGCTTTTGATAGCGTTTTTTCACCAAACGATCAAATGCATTTTGAAGATCGCGCAATACGAGTCCTTCTGGCAGAGGTGCGCCCTTTATATCGTCTGGGATTGACATCGGTGCTCTAGAAAACTGTAATTGACGTTCTTCTTCTCGTTCACGTAAATCACCTGCAGCTTGTTGATAGCGCTGATATTCAATTAATTGTGCCATCAATGTGTCTCGAGGATCTTCTTCAGTAACAAATTCAGCTAAATCCTCATCATATTGAAAGACATCATTTTTAGGTAGTAAGTAATTGGCCTTTATTGACATCAACGTTGCGGCCATGACCAAAAATTCACCAGCAACATCTAAATTACGTTCTTGTTCCGCATGTAGAAATGTCAGATATTGTGCCGTAATCTCAACTATCGGAATATCCATAATATCCATCTCATTCACCCGAATAAGATGGAGCAATAAATCCAATGGCCCATCAAAATCTTCTATATGATATGTTAATTCTTCACTCATTGCATATCTCGCCATTTCGTTACAAATTTTTGTGTGGCAATTGAACCCATAATCACTTGATCTGGATATTGAGATTGCAACGCTTGATATATTTTACGGCCAAGTTTTAATTTTTGTTTTGGTTGTACTTCGGGACTAAAAACAATCCGTCGAATCACCAAGGAATTATAAACACGTGCAACCCCCAGTAATACGGTAAAATGATGTGTATTTTCATCACGCCATAGAAGAATGTCCCGGTTATCATCAGACTGATACCAATCATATTCACGTTGCACAGCTAAAATATCTGGTAAATTCGGACTGTAAGACAGCAGCCCCATAACAATTTTTGATTGATCTTTACGTACGATAATTAACATATTTTTCTCCAATCAAGCTAAACTAAGCACGAGGATGCGCCTTTTCATATACCTCGGTTAATCGTTTGTTTGAGATATGAGTATAAATTTGCGTTGTTGAGATATCAGCATGCCCCAATAATTCCTGAACAATTCGCAAATCTGCCCCATTTTCGAGGATATGGGTGGCGAATGAATGTCTTAAAGTGTGTGGCGAAACATCTTTCGTAATCCCAGCCTGCTTGACCCATTGCTTAATTAATTTCCAAACACCTTGTCGTGTTAACTGATGACCGTGATCATTTAAAAAAATAACGTGTGGGTCTTGCTGTTTACCTAGCAACGGGCGACTAATATTTAAGTAGTTCTCTAACCACTTGACTGCAACATCACCAATTGGCACAATCCGCTCTTTGTCCCCTTTACCAATCGTTTGAATGAGACCTAAGTCCAAATGTAAATTATCTAAGCGTAAATTAACCAACTCACTGACACGTAAACCTGTCGCATACATGACTTCAAGTATTGTTCGATTTCGTAACCCAAGTGGCGTGTTTGTATCAGGAACCTGCAACAACGCTTCAACTTCTTCTAAAGTCAATACTGCTGGTAGATGCTGCGCCTTTTTGGGTGAATCTACTTGATCCATCGGGTTACTGGTTATCAAATTATTCATTTGAACAAATTCAAAAAACTTTCGCAAAGTCGATACCATGCGAATAATTGTATTACGTGACTTGCCTTTTTGTTCTAACTGTCCCAAAAATGCCATGATTGTAAAACGATCAACTGCTGTCAACGTATCATATTTTTCAGCTATCAAATATTGAAAAAATTGGACAAGATCTTGTTGGTAGGAATGCTTGGTATTAGCTGATAAGCCTCTCTCAACAGTTAGATAATGAAGGTAGTCAACCAAAACATCCTCAAATGGTCCTACCTGCACTTTCATCCTATTCGCCTTCACTTTCTACTAAGAAAAGACCGTTCTCATTTTGTGTGATGCGACGTTCTTTATACAAACGACCTACAGCACGTTTAAATTGTGATTTTGACATACCAAAATATTTCTTAATTGCTTTAGGATCTGATTTATCTGTGAACGGTAAACTGTGGGTTGTTGAACGTTCTAACAACGTTAACAACATCTGAGCATCTTCTGGGATAGCTTCATATGCTCGTGGGCGCAATGATAAGTTCAATACACCATCAGGGCGCACACCAATTACTCGTGCAGATACAACTTCACCTAAACGGGGCTCACGTTGTCGTTCATCAGGATGAATAAACCCAAAGTTATAGTCTGAAGTAACGACCAATGTACCAACCTTCTTTAAGCGGTAGGCCGTTGCCTGGACTTGTTTGTTATGCATATCTGGCTTCGCTGGAATTCTAACTGCTTGCAGAATATCTGAGGTAACCAGTTCGCCCCACAGACGATCTTTTTTATCAATGCGTAGCGTAATCATTAGCTTATCCCCACGCTGTGGCCATAATTCTTTAATAGTTGGCAGTTCATCTAAAGAAACCACCACATCTTTATTAGGTAACCCAATATCAACAAAGACACCTAAGTCACGACGAATATCTGTCACTGTTCCCCAGGCATAATGACCAAGGCGAACCTCTGGTAGATTCTTCGTTATTTGTAATTGATGTTTTTCATTTTCGTAGGCAAATCCTGAAACTAGTCCACCAATCGATAATGGCTTCTTTAATTCTGATTTGTCAATCTCGTATGTTTCACCGTCAATTTGTGCGTAGTAATAACGATCATTTTCGTCAGTTACTTTAGCTGTAATCACGTCTCCAAGTTTATGTGTCATTTTTCTCCATCCTTTTACATCAGCTGCATCTATTGTTCTATAAGTCCGATGCCACAGCACTGGTAAAGGTTATTCATAACCAGCATCATAGCGCCAGTAATCTTGCTCACTATATCTAATTATCTTAACAGATATACATTGGATATGATATATGTAAACCAGATTCTCTTGTTTGTCTCGCCAAAAACAATATTTTTTTGCTAAAATAGTTAGTAATAATTTGAAAGTGAGTTAATCATTATGAAAGCAATTGGTATGGAACCACAAGTACTGATCGACATTCTTGTGGGTGCCAAGATTGGTGTTGTTTATCCGTTTGGAACAGAACATCGTGGTGATTTAGTTGTAACCTCTTATGCGCTTAAGCAAAGTGGCTTACCATCAAGTATGGCTGGTGCCGTCGTGCAATTAGAGGATGTTGAAGAAACTGCACCTGGCAATTTTGTTTGGAAATTTAATCCTGAAGTCACTCTAATCCGCCCATTTAAAGTACACGGTACCATGGAGTTATTTGATGTTGATGATACCTTGATTAAACCTGAACCAACTAACTGGTTTAACGTTGAGGCTGAAAATGCTGGTCACGAAAAAATTTCAACTTGGTTAGATAGTTACTTTGCCGAGCACCCTGATCTTGATCGTGTGCCGCGCCAAGAAATTCCTGAAGAAATCGCAACATTAGCCTCATCATTTGATGATTGGCGTGCTGCTTATTTTGAATTCCTGTATAATCCAACGAAAGCCCAGAAGCGTGAATTACGTACAAAACGCTACGATATTGAGCCATTGTAATAAATGAAAAAACAAAAGAAGTTGGAACAAAAAAATTTGTTCCAACTTCTTTTTGCTAAAAATGTATTAATTATCAGCATTAAATTTTTATAGCATAAATGCGTTCCAAAAGTCTGAAGTCTCAATGTAACGCAATTTATGCCATTCCTGTCCTTCGATTTGCTACGACCAAACATGACGCAAATCACGTGTCACACCGGCTTCAAAACAACTTTTGTCTCGCTCTCCTTTTTGCTAAATTCTTTTAAGCAGCGGCCGCAATAGTAACGGCGCAATGATTGTTGAGATAATAATCACAAAGACCATATCACCAAAAATATTTTTAGCGATCAAATCAGCACTTAACCCAATTTGAGCAACGACGAGCGCCATTTCACCTCTTGAAACCATACCTGCCCCGACTGCCCGTGCGGCTGGTTTATCTAACTTGGCAAGCCTGGCTCCCCATTGCGCACCATAATATTTTGTTGCTACCGCCAACACGGTTAAAACAATAATCAAAGGCCACGTTTTTTGTAGTCCATTCAAAGAAATATGTAATCCAATTGAGCCAAAGAAGATCGGAAATAGCGTCCAAGTACCTAATAAGTTGGCAAACTTTAGGATTTTTCCTGAACTCGGTAATCGATCAGCCACTAACCCTAAAATAAACACCACAATTGGTAATAACGTTGATAAACTCAGACCTTGTCCACCAAATACTAAAACATATGCCCCAACCAATAACAAGGCTAACATATCATCCAAAACAGCCGCTCCTAGAACGACTGCACCAACCTGTGATCCCAGTTGTCCAGATTCGCCTAACACACTAATGGTAATTGAAATTGATGTTGCAGCAAATACAATACCCCAAAAAATAGAAATATTAAACTGATAGCCTAATACTAAAGCGACTACTATGAACAATATTAACGGAACCACCACGCCCATAATAGCGGTTAAAGTTGCCCCATTTAAATTGCGTTTCAATTGACCAATATCTGTCTCTAACCCCGCTGTAAACATTAGTAGCAAGACACCCAATTCTGACAAAAAACTGACTGTTTCTCCTGTCGTTACCCAGTGTAAAAGTGCTGGTCCGATGATTATACCCGCAATCAGCTGACCAACAACTTCTGCAAATCCAAGTTTTTGCCCGATGCGCCCCATAATAAAAGTCACAATAATTAAAATGATTAATTGTCCCAAAATTCCCATATAAACCTCCAAAAAAAACGTATACTTCAATCCTAACTGGTTACCCACCCAGGAACTTGAAGCATACGCCCAACCGAAATTTTATTTACTTTGATAAATTGCGTGAAAACAAGTTGCTGAATGGTGATTCACCAGTATTTGCAACCTGTGTCAAGAAGATTTTGATCGCAGTCTGCGTGGTTAAACCTTGTGACTTAAAAATTTCATCTGCTTTGTCTTTAACATTGTCCTCGACACGCAATTGAATTAACTTTTCTGCCATAATGTTACTCCCTTCACAATAATTACTTTCTATACAAATATTATATCATGGCACACTTTACATGTACCTTAAATATAAATCAAATACTACACGCTTTTATACGTTTTGGCTAGTACTTTCTATCTAAATTCACATATTTTACTTATTTTCAGTATCAAAGATTATTGTGACTGGACCATCATTTATTAGTTGAACTTGCATATTTGCACCAAATTCACCAGTCTCGACAGTTAAGCCTGTATCCCGCAACTTTTTATTAAACAACTGATACATCTTGTCAGCAAAATCAGGTGCGCCTGCTTTCGTAAAACTGGGACGATTACCTTTTTTAGTGTCAGCATATAACGTAAATTGTGAAATTGATAAGATTTGTCCACCAACATCCTCAATACCCAAGTTCATCTTACCAACTAAATCTTCAAATACCCTTAATTTTGTTATTTTTCTCACTAAATAATCTAATTCAGCTTCCGTATCACTATCAGCAATGCCAACCAGTAATACAAAGCCAACACCAATTTTGCCAACAACCGTTTCATCAATTGATACACTAGCTGATTTGACTCTTTGTAGAACTATTCTCATTATTTGAATGCTCGCTTTACTTCATAAACATCTTTAACATCTCGGATATTGACCATGATTGATTCGAGTTGCTCTAAGTTTTTTACACCGATACTAATTGAAATGCGCACATCATTGTTATGATTGACGCGCCCATTGACCGAATTTAATGAGCGAGTTGTATTATTGACCATCCGAATAACATCATTCAATAAACGGTTGCGATTGGTTGCTGAGACCTGTAAATCAGCATCATATTCTGTTTTGCTATTGCCTGCTGGGTTTTCCCAAGCCACATCAACCAATCGATTACCTTCCACTTCAGCAGCCTTGAGATTAGGACATCCCAAGCGATGTACTGATACACCACGCCCCTTGGTGACGTAGCCAATAACTTCATCCCCAGGTACAGGTGTACAACAATGCCCCAAGCGAACCAGCATATTATCGACACCTTGAATCACGATTCGATCTTCACGAGGTGCATGATTTTTTGCAGATTTCGTTTCTTTTTCGATTGTTTGATGATGTTCTAAGATTGCTTTTTGCTCAGCTTCTTGACGGGCAGTTTCAATCTCAGCACGTTTCTCTTCTGAAAAACGGTTAGCGACACCTTGTGGTTTAATATCACCAAATCCAAGTGAGGCGTACATATCATCAACTGCTAAGAAATGCATTTTTTCAGCTGCATGTTCCTCATTTTCAGGTTGCATCAGTTCTTCAACATCGTAACCTTCATCTTCTAACCAGTCAGCCACCATTTTTCTACCGGCTTCGATGTTATCAGCTTTGTCCTGCTTACGGAAATACTGTCTAATTTTATTACGCGCCCGACGCGTAGACACCATCGTTAACCAATCCCGATTAGGTTGGGCGTTTGGCGATGTTAAAATTTCAACAATGTCACCCGTTTTGATTGGAAAATCCAACGGTACCATCCGATCATTGACCTTAGCACCAACAGTATGATTACCAACATTCGTATGAATCGTATACGCCATATCTAGTGGACCAGCATCCTTAGGCATTTCGATCACATCGCCTTTTGGTGTAAAGACGAAAATGCGATCAGTAAATAAATCACCTTTAACTGACTCCATAAAGTCATCAGCATCTTGCGCATCTACTTGTAATTCTAAAATCCCTTGAATCACATTTAACTTTTGCTGATCAGCATTCTGAACATCGGCGCCAGCAAAATTACCTTCCTTATATGCCCAGTGGGCAGCAATACCAAATTCGGCAATTTCATGCATTTGATACGTACGAATTTGAACTTCTAGTGGGCGTCCCCCTGGTCCAATGACAGAAGTATGTAATGACTGATACCCATTTGCCTTTGGTAAAGCAATATAGTCTTTAAATCTGCCAGGCATTGGTGTCCAACGTGCATGAATTGCTCCCAAAACTGCGTATGTTTCGGGAATGGTGTCAACTAACACACGAATGGCTAATAGGTCATAAATTTCTTCAAAGCGCTTATTTTTATCAACCATCTTCCGGTAAATTGAATAAATATGCTTTGGTCGTCCATAAACCTCAGTGTGGTCTAAATGCAAATCTGTAATTGCATGCTCGATTTCACTAACGGCTTGATCAACAATCTCCAGTCGTTCCTGACGTCGTAAGTTCATGGACTTTGCAATATCGTGATACGCTTCAAAGTTAAGATAGCGTAACGCCATATCCTCTAATTCCCACTTGATCGTCATGATTCCAAGCCGATCAGCCAAAGGTGCATAAATTTCAAGTGTCTCAGAAGCAATTCGTTTCTGTTTTTCTTCTCGTAACGCAGACAACGTCCGCATGTTGTGTAGACGGTCAGCTAATTTAACAATAATAACTCGAATATCATGTGACATTGCGAGTAACAATTTACGATGGTTTTCAGCTAATTGTTCTCGCGAAGACTTATATTTGATTCGTGACAACTTTGAAACGCCATCAACAATGATGGCAACGTCGTGTCCAAAAGCTTGTTCTACGTCAGCTAATGTCGCCGTCGTATCTTCAACCACATCGTGCAAATATCCTGCAACAACCGTATCAGGATCCATATGCAATTCAGCTAATATTCCTGCCACCTGAATTGGATGAATGATATACGGTTCCCCGGATTTACGCTTCTGCTCTTGATGCAAATGGTATGCAAACTGGTAAGCTTTATCAACCTTCTTGACATGCTCATCGTTCATATAGTCTGCAACTAAATCATGCACGTCTTGTGCTGTCAAATTTTTTGCCTCTGCCATAAAAATCATCCTCTATTTTTAGATTCACGCCGATTGGGATTCATACCCGCAGCATCGCATCTTTCACCTATCACTCTGAATAGTTAATTTATTCTAACGCATTTTATAGCTGTTTGTATTGTATTTTGCTTTTAATTTTAATAATTCTCTAAAAAAATTATTGAATTGATTTGAATACGACATTGTTTTCGCCCAAAATTGACCGAATTGCCTCACCGGTTTCATCATCAGCGGTTAACCAATACGTTTCATTCAAGGCAATTTTACGATGATCTCTTTCAAATACAATCAATACCGGATTAGCACCATGGTGTTGTCGCAAAATATTCTGCAATGCTGGCATGACACCAGCATCTTCAGCTGATGCCATAATTCTTAAGTACCATTGTCCAGTCGATGCTGCTGCTTTTTCAGAAACAGATGATTCTGCCAATAATTCATCACCATTAATTACTTGATTTGCAATCATCTGTAAAGTATCACGACCACGTTGTTGTTCAATTTTTCCAGTAATTAATAGCACTTTTTCATTTACCAATAATGGCTCGATTTTTTTGAAAACCGTTGGAAAAATAGTAATCGATAAGGTCCCAGTTAAATCAATACCGTCTACAAAAGCCATTGGATCACCTTTTTTAGTACGGATTTTTTTAACATTTTGGACATAAATAACGACCGTTACCGATGTCATACCTACTGCTAAGTTAGCAATGTCAGTCCGTCTGTTCTCTGGTATCGCAGCCAAATAAGGTTCAATTGGATGACCACTTAGATAAACACCTAAATATTCATGTTCATAACCCAACTTTTCATTGAGTGGAAACTCAGCAACTTCATGCATTTTTGGTGTTAGCGACTCAAATAATGAAATCGATTCACCAGCCAACCCAACTGCATCAATGTACCCCTGCATTGACCCTAACAACGTTTTACGATTAAATCCAAATTCATCCAAAGCACCCGCATAAATTAACGGCTCTAACTGTGAGACTTTGCGATACTTGCTAGGTAGACGACCAATGAAGTTCGTTAAATCACGATATTGTCCACCTTCTTGCCGTTCTTGAATCAGCGCTTCACGAAAATCACGTCGTAAGCCGCTAATTGATGCTAGTCCCATTTGAAGCTCGCCTTGTTTATTCATACTGTATCCCTGCCACGAATGATTAAGACTAGGGCGCAAAATAGTCACATGGCTTAATTTTGCCTCGGCGATGTAAATACCAACTTTTTTATGATCAGCAATTGAATCATTTAATACCGCCTTATAAAAAGCGGCTGGATAATGTGCCTTAATGTATGCCAGTTGGAAAGCTAGTTTCGAGTAAGCAACGGCATGTGATCGATTAAAACCATATTGAGCGAACGTTTCAATATAGCTGAATACCTGTTCGGCAACTTGCTGGTCATGATGTCGGCCAACCGCACCATCAATAAATTTTGATTGCATAGCCGCAATTTTATCATGGTCTTTTTTTGACATTGCTCGACGCAACAAATCGGCCTCACCCAATGAAAAACCTGCAAAGCGTTCGGCAACCCGCATAACTTGCTCTTGATACACGATAATGCCATATGTCGGCGCTAAAATTTCAGCCATACTTGCATCTGGTACATCTTGTTTTTCTTCTTGATGCTTACGGGCAACGAAATGAGGAATATTCTGCATGGGTCCTGGTCTGAAGAGAGCATTTGCTGCCACAATATCTTCAAAACTATCAGGACGTAATTGACGCAAAATATTTTTCATCCCCCCTGATTCAAATTGAAAAACACCATTCGTCAGACCATTTTGAAACAGCCTTAACGTCGCTTGATCATCCAATGATACACTTGCGATATTAAATGACTCATGATCAGGTATTTTTTGAATTTCACGAATAGCAATATCTAAGATGTTTAAGTTAGATAAAGCCAAAAAGTCCATTTTTAACAGTCCTAATGCTTCTACGGGACCCTTGGGGAGTTGTGTGACTAAACGCCCGTCGTCCCCTAGTTGAACTGGCATATAATTTGCTAATGGTTCGGCGGATAAGACGACCCCTGCTGCATGTAATGATGCATTGCGTGGCAATCCCTCTAACTTCAATGCTGTCTGATATAACAGTTGTCCATCAACAGGTAAGTCTAATAACGCATTACGAAATGGCAAAGACGACTCATATGAAGCTTGTAAACTGGCAGTCCCACGAGGCATTGATTTTGATAAATTATCGATTTGTGTTGGATTCAAACCAAAAACTCTGGCAACATCTCGAATAACTGCGCGCTGGGCCATCGTTGAAAAGGTAATAATTTGAGCAACTCGCTCATGCCCATAATGCTCATGTAGATAATCCAAAATTTCTTCACGTCGATTGTCGGGGATGTCAATATCGATATCCGGCATTTGATGACGTTCTGGATTCAAAAAACGTTCAAAAAGTAAATCATAAGCAATGGGGTCAACATCCGTGATCCACAAAACATAGGCAACTAATGAGCCAGCTGCTGATCCACGTCCAGGCCCAGTTCGAATTGATTTTTTGTGCGCATAATTCAAAACATCCCAAACAATTAAGAAATAATCGGCAAAACCTAGTTCATTAATGATACGTAATTCTTCTTTTAAACGTGCTTTATACGGTGTAGCATCAACAGCCATATCATGCAAACGATTGGTCAACCCGGTTGTCGCTAACTCTGCAAGGTAATCCGAGGAAGATTGTCCCTGCGGTGTTTCATATTTTGGCACGGTCACTGATGACTGCTCTAACACCACATGACTATGTGCTGCAACCCAATCTGTATTCTCGACAGCATCTGATAAACCGTGGCTATTATATTCGTTTGCCCAATCGGTACTTTCTTTCAAATATGCTGTTGCGGCTTGTTTTTGTGCCAAACCAACATTAGATATAATCTCACCTTGGCCTAGTTTCTGAATAACTTGCGCTGAAAACTGATCAGATGCGTTAGGATATAAGACATTTTCATTCGCAATGATACGTGTGCCAGTATTTTGTGCAAGCTCTTTGATCGATTGCAACATAGCCTCACGCATATCCAACGAAACTCCCAAAAAGACATGAGTAGCATCAGATAATGCGGTGACTGTTTTAACCAATGTCATTGCTCGTTCAGGTTCAGTTCCTAACAAAACTGCTAGTTCACCGATACTGGGTAAGATAATATATAAACCTGATAAATACGATTTTAAATCGTCGAGCGTCATTTTCTCATTTTGGGTATTAATGGCACTACTGATTTGCAATAAGTTGTGATACCCAACCTGATTTTCAACCAGAAAAATTACCGGATAAGATTGTGAAGATTGCAAACCAATCAATTCAGCTGTCAATCCTAAAATGGGCTGTATGTCAGCTGCCTGGGCTGCTTGGTAAAAATCATACATCCCGTATAAAACGTTGTAATCCGTCAACGCAACGGCCTGATAACCCTTATCTTGTACAGCCTTTATCAATTGCTGAGGAGTCATCGGGCTCCGCAACAAACTAAATGCTGTCATGGTTTGAAGTGGTACCATAATAGCCTCCTTCTTTCAAAGAATCCAATTGATGAATATTTATTTTAACTTAATTTAATTATAGCCATTGCAAATAAAAAAGACCACCTATGATGGTGATCTCCTTATACTTAGCTTGTTAATGGTCATTATTTTTCTACGTGAGGCGCAGCTGATTTTGAAATTGCAACATAAGCAATTGTTCCAATCATACCGATAACCACAGAGAACAAAGAAGTCATAGTTGCATTGTAAGTTGCACTCTCAAGCGCACTACCAATGTAACCAAGTACTTCTCCCAAAACAAATGTCCAAACAAACGCTACAACATACTTCATATTGACACCTCTTAGCATATCGCCAAAATGTTTTACTCCATCATTTTACGCCTCAGCAACCAATTTGTCACATGTTAATTAATTCACAGAAATCTATTGTCTTGTGTATTTCACTAATCGCCAATCATAATCATTATCTGCATCGGCAGGTCCTTGATCAATCACTTCACCTTGCCAGACAGTCAAATCAACTGGTGCCATTTTAACATCCCCAGAAAAATCTGTCTGTAAATAGGTCACATATAATGTATCTGCTGTATCCATGAAACTTTCATAGATTGGTTTACCACCAATAACTTGCAACTTCAAGTTAGCATTATCAGCGACCTTTTCGGCTTCAGCAACACTATAAACTTTTTGAAAACCCTCTGGAACTTCCAAATCATGATTTCTTGTCAGTACTAAATTTAAGCGTTCAGGCAATGGACGACCATGAAAACTAGCCATTGTATGGCGTCCCATTAGTGCTGCCTCATGAATAGTGGATTGTTTAAAAAATTGTAAATCAGCCTTTTGATGCCAAGGAATATGTCCATCAATAGCAATCGTACCATCCAGTGTTTGTGCCCAAATTAAGTTTTTCTCAGCCATCTTATGCACCACCTTCTACAAGTTCAGATAATTCTTCCCATCGTATCATCTTTGCTTCTAATGCGTCATTTGTTTGCTCTAATTCTTTTTGCAAATCCGCTAATTTTGTAAAATCATCACCACTTATATTCATTTCCTCTTCAATAGCGCTAATTTTACTTTCTAAATTGGCAATATCATCTTCGATAGTTGCCCATTCTTGTTTCTCATTCCAAGTCAGCTTTTTCTTTTTAGGAACTGATTTTTTATTGACCTTTTCGTCTACTTCAGCAACTGGTTTAGTGGCCTTTACATCAAGAGTTGGTGCACCATACGTGTCCAAATAATCACTGAAACTACCATTGTAGCGTATGATTTCACCCTGTCCTTTAAATATCCACAGTTTGTTAGCTACCTTATCTAAGAAATACCGATCATGAGAAACAGTTATCACCGTACCTGCAAATGATCGTAGATAATCTTCAAGAACGGTCAAGGTACCAATATCTAAGTCATTCGTTGGCTCGTCTAGTAGTAATACATTCGGTTGTTGAATTAATAATTTCAGTAAATACAGCCGGCGCTTTTCACCACCAGAAAGCTGTCGAATTAACGTACCATGCATGAATGGTGGGAATAAGAATTGCTCCAATAATTCAGCAGCCGAAATGTGATTACCATCCGAATCCGTAACCTCTTCAGCAACTTCACTTAAATAGGCAAGCACTCGCTTATCTTCTGGTATTGGTTCGGTAATTTGCGTATAATACGCCATTTTAACGGTTTCACCAATTTCAATCACACCACTATCTAGTGGCTGTTGCCCTGCAATCGCATTTAAAAGGGTTGATTTTCCAGAACCATTTGGTCCGGTGATACCAATCCGTTCATTACCTTGCACCAACTCACTAAAATCTTTTAAAATCGTTAATTGATCAAATGCCAAATTTGCATGGTCAATATTGATAACTTTTTTACCTAAACGCGTTTGTCCAAGATTGACTGAAACTTCACCTTCAACCTGACGAGTCCCCTGTTGTGCCGCTAATTCTGCAAAGGCATTTTCGCGAGCTTTTTGTTTGGTAGAACGAGCTTTCGCACCCGCATGCATCCAAGCCAATTCCTTTTTGTATAACTGTGCTGATTTGTGTTCTGCAACAGCTTCAGCACTAACTCGTTCAGCCTTGGCAGTAACATATTTCTCATAGTTACCATGATATTCATAGAGTTTTCCAAATGATAACTCAAAGATACGATTGGTGACACTATCTAAGAAATACCGATCATGAGTCACCGTCATGACGGCACCGGAATAGTTAGCTAGGTACTTCTCCAACCACGCAATTGAATCAAAATCAAGGTGGTTCGTGGGCTCATCTAATAACAATAGATCTGGTGCCTGAATAAGCACTTGAGCAAGACCGACACGCTTACGTTGACCACCAGATAGTGCAGATATTTGTAAGTCCAAGTTTGGTAGGTGTAATTGTGTCAGAATATTTTTAACTTCAGACTCAGCTAACCAGGCATCTTGTTGCGTCATTTGTTGTTCTAGTCTAGTGTAACGAGAAAGTCGCTTTTCATCAGCTGGATTTTCGGAATATTCAGCTAGTGCCGCTTGATAATCACGAATTAACTGAAAGACTGGTTGGGCACCACTAAAAATGGCATCCATCACTTTTTTATTTTCATCTAGTGGTGGTTCTTGCTGTAAATAGCCAATCGTGTAGTCATTTGGTGTTTCAATTTGACCACTATCAGCAGGCACAACTTTTGAAACAGCATTTAATAACGTTGTCTTACCTGTACCATTAACACCAACGATTCCCACACGGTCACCTGTCTCAATCAAAAATGACACTTTGTCTAACAGTGTTTTTTCACCATAGACACTATGTAGATCTGTTGCCCTTAATTGCTTCATTTTATATTATTTCTTCTCTTTCTCTACAATCTCAGCAGCAGCGTGCAATAAAGCCGCTCGCTCATTCTCTAGCCCACCAGTTACAACCCGATGCTCTAAGTCAGCTAATATTTTCCCAAATAATGGTCCAGGTGCAAGATGCAAACTTTTCACTAGTTCACCACCATTGATGGCCAATTCTTGTTTATGTTTAATAGGTAATGCTTGATAGCGCATTGACAAATTGTCAACATTAGCGCTAATTTCACTTATTTTGACAGTAGCTAAAGCTGTCGTAATGGCATCCTGTGTTTGATAAAGATCCCAATCGTTAACATCACCAAGACGCAGTTTATTCATCAGTGTAATGACTAACTTTGCCGTCTGAATCATTTCATTTGGTTGCTTCCATAGCTTTAAGAATTTACTCGTATCCTGTGGATTTAATCCCAGCTCGAAAGATAGTAATGACCAAGCTTGGTTATCATCAGCAGGCTGCGCAATTTGTAATAATTCAGCATAGGCAGCTAGGTCCTGATCTGTGCTTGATAACCCCGGCATAAATCCGTTCAAGCCACTTTTAATCATTTCAACTAAACCATAGCTAGCTGAAGTTCCCTGCATGAGTTTACTAAATTCAACATTGATCCGTTCCACAGCAATATTTGCTAGCAATGGTGCGTTTTCTGCAATCGCCTTTTGTGTATCAGGATCGATTTTAAAGTCTAATTGGGCAGCAAAACGTACTGCTCTCATCATGCGTAATGCATCTTCGTGAAAACGTTCCTCAGGTCGGCCAACAGCTCGTAATACTTTAGCTGACATATCCTGGACACCACCAAATAAGTCAATGACCTCACCATCTTTTGTTAAAGCCAGTGCATTAACCGTAAAATCACGTCGCTTTAAATCTTCATCTAAGGATCTAACAAATTTCACCTCATCTGGGCGACGAAAATCTGTGTAGGTTGATTCTGTTCGAAATGTGGTTGTCTCATAACCAGTGCCATGATCCAGAATCATAACCGTCCCATGTTCGATACCGGTATCTACCGTACGATTAAATATTTTCTTAATTTCTTCAGGATAAGCCGAGGTCGCAATATCAACGTCATGGATTGGTTTACTGAGCAATGTATCACGAACCGATCCACCGACAAAATACGCCTCATAACCCGCATTTTCTATCGTTTCTAAAATCGGCAATGCCTCAATAAACTCCAATGGCATTTTATTTATTTTCATGTTGGGCCTCCTTTTTTCTACTACTACTCAGTATATCAGACACCTTAATCTTTTTATGAATCGTGTACACCATTGAATGCACGTTATATAAATAAACGAACATTCATTTATTTTTAGTTTTCTCGCCCATCCAGTACTTGCTGGGCTAATTGCAATGCATGTTCTTGTGTATCTACGACTGCCATGAAACCAGTGCGATGTATAAATACGATACCATCTTCTTTTACTTGTGGAATCGCATGCTTAACTTCAAAACTGCCATGGGTTACTGGAACACCTTGTATCATCCAATTACCGTCTTTTCTCGGCAATACAACAAATACTAATTGATCAAATTGCTCAGCATAATCTTTCCAAGGTCCCGAAATTGGTAATAATAAGATTTGATTAGATACGAATGTTGCTTGTTCAATAACCGCCTGTTGTGCAATTTGCTTAGCTACTGTCTTTTTAACCCGATTTTCCAAAATCAATGTCGCACAAGCCACTGCGTGATTAAAACTATTTGTTTCATCATCTTCTTCATAGAAGTCATTAATCACATCCGGTACTGTAAAGACTTCACTTTGGTATTCGGAAACACCATTATCCAATGCATCGATACCAATAACGAAGCTACTATCAACATGACGATGAACAGACTTAATAATTTCTTCTGATAAGTCAGGAACTAATTTTTCAATATATTGTTGACCAAAAGTTTGCCAAATTAACCCAAACGCAGCCATTGGTACCCCGTTTTGATGCTGACGAGTATCATCAATGCCATGATGGTCAAATTCACCACCACCAACATCATAGACAAAATTCTGATGATCATCAGTAACGACTTCATCACGTGTTCTAATGATTGTCAATTCTGGAAAAAGCTGTGTCATGATAACACTCGCAAAGACATCATCTGCGTGAAACTTTCCATTATGTGTGACTAAGTTTTTATACATCGTTAGTCCTCCAAATTACCTTTTTTCCTACTCTCTATTGTACACGTCATCTGCTAATAAAAACCACCCGTTGGACGGGTGGTTTTTATTGTCAAAGTAAATCTATTTAGTTGTTTAAACTATAATTGGAAGATGTCGCATTACCCAGTTTTCATTAGTTTCATGAATTAGCCATGGATATTCTTGCTACTAACTGTTAACTCTCATTAAATACTTGAAAGTGGTGCCCCTTACGTTGAAATTCGTCAACAAAAACATGCACTTCTTTTGTTATGCTGCCAGTATCATTAAAAATTCCTTTAATGACAACTGATTCATAGTTACTTTACTTGGCTAATCAAACCGTCCAATTACACTTGACACAAGGGTGCTTCCGATAAATGACGACTTTGTTCATTCGCTTCCTCCTCACCCAATTTATTCAACTGCTAAAATAATCAATCCATTGTCTATTGACAGAATCCTTTTCACCAGTATTTGGTCAGGTCTTGGTTTTCACAGCCTTAATGATTGAATCGTGTTCACTAGTTGAGTCGGTCACTTTATCGATTTGAGTATTCTTCCTTCAAGTCTATCTATTACACTATTATGATAGATTATCTTTATACTTGTAGTTGACCATGTACATCGTTAAGGCAAAAGGGATAAAGAAAGGAAAATGTATGCAAAAAACTACTAATATCATTTATAATAATGAACTTTGTAACTATTCAATTGAAGATATCTTTGATATTAAAAAATATAATCAATTAACTGCTGTTACCTATTCAGCATCACCTAAATTTATTAATAAATATTTGATTGGATTCAATAATATTAACATGGTTGTCGGTATCCCTGAAGAACGAGTTCAAGCCGCCACAAATGATGAACTACTAAAACAAACTCTTAAATCTTCATTTAGAAGTACATTAGCTAATGAGTCCTTGAAATTTCTTAATGAATTAGATATATCAATGAAAAAACAAGTGATTAATAAGAAATTTCAAGTCCAGGTGCCAATTGCTGGTAATGTTATCCACTCAAAGTTTTATTTACTTAGTAACGATAAAACTTCAAACACAAGGATTATTCTTGGATCGGCAAATTTATCTAGTCAAGCTTTTGAGCAACAATATAACCAATTTGAAGAAATTTTAATTTATGATAATTCACCCTTATTTGATATATATCAACAACATTATTTTTATGATTTAGAACCCATTTTAACTGATTATATTTCTAAAAACACTTTTCAAATGATTCAAAATCACTTAAATGATGGGTCGAGCAGATTATTAGAACAGGATGAATTAGTGAGTGCAACTATTTTTACCTCAGATGATATAGCCAACATTCAAACAAATGATTTAAGTGAAAAAGTTCAACAATTACGTAATGGCATGAAAATCGGAATCATACCTGAAAATACAGGTGAATTAGTTAATCAAATTAAGAATGAAAAAGTAGTGGGCACTAATGAATTTGAAAAGAACCAAATTGAACAATCAACATCTGACCAAGTATTTAATTTAATCAGTAATATTATCAGCACAAACAAAGGCACCCATAGATTGGTAACTAAAGAAACTGCTAAGAAAAAAGTAAGTAAAGTTCTTTCTGTAAAACTTCATCAACCCATCAATAAAAATGTAAATATCAAAAGGCCCCTACTAGCTTTAAGTACCTCCAATATTGATGTTGATAATAACCAGTCTGGACTTTTTGTTAAGGATATCCTCAACAAAAACAAATTATTACCATTTGGCAAACGAAGCTCCACTGACTCTATCAAAAATAGTTTACATGTCATTGATCAACTAATTGAAAATTATCATAAGTTCGCAATCGATTACAGTGATGAATATGGTCAGCGAATTTATGAGGCAATTTTATTTGCTTTTACTTCACCATTTATTTCTATCGTCAGAAGTAAAATTGGGCGTTCAGATGACGAGGAAATCCGTGATATACCACAAATTTTATTTATTGGTGGTGAAGCAAATTCAGGTAAATCAAGTCTTTTGAGAGTTCTGTCAAAAATGGTAAATACCAGCAGTACTCCAAGAGACTTTGTGTCTTACGATTTAATTTATCAGGATGATTACCAAAAAGGAGCTAACACAGTTAAAATTCTTAAGAATTGGTTGAGTGAAGAGAATGTAACGCCATTATTAGTTGACGAATTACCCAATGATTTTTTCACGAATGACAAACGTGGTGAGGAACTTATTATGAATCTGAATAATAATGTAGCAGTCCAACATTTGTGCTATCCCGCAATGATTGGTACAACAAATAATGAAGATTATACCTTAGGAAGTCGTGCCCGTCGTAGAAGTTATTATTTAAAACATGATGCAGTTTTTGATGATGACTACAAAGAAGCATCTTTGCAGGCTTATCATGAAATTATTAATCAAACTGATAATAAATTATTTCAAGATTTTGTTTTACGCTTTGCAGCAAAAATAGACAATGACACTACGAATTGGAACGTTTATCAGAATGGAAAAAAGAATGACTTTTTAGCTGTCACAAGAGATGTTTTCAAAGAATATTATCAAGAAATCGGTGAACCACTGCCCAAATATTTTCCACTAGACCGCTACGATGATGCCAATGAATCTGGCCAAGAGAAATGGCGGAAATTATTCGACTATGATCGTGAAAATTTTGTTTATAACAATGATACTGATCGACTGCTTTACAGCATTTCGAAACTAGATGAAAATATAAATCGTTATGGTACAAAACCTTCTATTGAGTACGTGAATGCATTGTCATCCAAAGTCAAGGCAAGTTCTGATAATAGTATTGATCAAGAACTAAAAGGCAATGAATTTTTCAAATGGATCGGCGAAGATAATCCGTTTATTAAAAAATCTTTATTAAGTAAACTATTCCAGAAATAAAGAATTCATATTCTTAATTCACGAAAACAAGAGTTGTTAAAATGATAATTGAAGTCTACTTTTTCACCCATTAGGGTTTATCAGTAAAAGTCTGATAACTTGACAGATGTTATATGCCAAACAAATTAATAATATCTTTTAGAGTCTAAACTCTTAAAACTCACTAATACAGGTTACTATAGTCCCCTAGTGAGTTTTTTTCTATTACAAAAAGGTACAGTTTGTGAATTCAAAAAATTCTAAAGAATAAACGTTCTTAATTGTATGTAATTTAGAAGACTAAGAGAATACTATTTATTTATTTTGTTATAATGATAAGTGTCTATTTTTTCAAACATAAAATAAGCAGATTAAAGGAGCAAATCATGCTACATAAAATTAAACACTACCTAGTTAGTAGTGATTTTATAAACGTGCTAATCATCTTCCTAGCCGTTTCACTATTATTTGGTGTCTCCATATTCCAATCAACAATGACTTGGCG
>OMJG01000577.1_pt1 | contig 26354 bp, 21 predicted proteins | sample 1646431 | NCBI WGS metagenome assembly OMJG01 (sample SAMN03771674, study PRJEB25209) | food metagenome | isolation source: Cotija cheese | place: Mexico:Jalisco,Michoacan | collected 2011-12-12
TTCTAGTGTGTCAAGTGGAGAATCAGCGCCATCAAGTTCAGTGACAGAGAGTTCGGCAGTCTCGAGCGGATCAGATGAAGAAACAAGTTCAGCGACGGAGGACACCTCTTCAACAACGTCTAGCACGGCAGATGTAGCGTCAGAAACGCAAAACACATCAGGCAATACTAGTTTGCAAAGTAGTGAGACAACAGCTGCAAGTGACGCTACAGCTTATACGAGTTCTGCAGATTCAACTGCAGCAGATGCTTCAGCCAACATCAATAGTTCTTACGGTGCAGCTGCTGTTTCAAGTTCCGAGTCGAGTGCTGGACAACAGTATAATCAGCTATCTTCAACTACGAATAGCAATGGTAATTTAGTCAATCTTTCTACTGGGTCTGTCAGTCAAATAGTAAATTCTAATACAACACAATCTACGTCTGAAAATTCTGCCGCAATTATTGCGCTAGCGCAACAATTGGTAGCACAAAATATTCCTTATGTTTGGGGTAGAGGAACGCCTTCAACTGGGTTTGATTGCTCTGGATTAGTGAGTTATGTTTTCAAAAATGCTGCCGGCATCTCATTACCACACTCGTCCGTTGAACAAGAAATGTACACTCAAAAGAAGTCGGTTTCTCAAGCTCAGCCAGGTGACTTACTATTTTGGGGTACGCCAGGCGCTTCATACCATGTGGCTATTTATATTGGCAATAATCAGTATATTGCCGCACCAAAGCCTGGATTGAATGTACGCGTTGAAACGATTTCACCGAACTTTTTGCCATCTTTCGCCGGTTCAATTAAGTGATTTGGTGCGTCAAAGCAAGAGACTAATTGTAGTATGAGCACTAATCCATCAAGAGGGATAAGTGCTTTTTATTTTATTTTTAAATAAATAGTAATCATTACTTTTATATGGTATAATTAATTCATGAGTTACTTTAAGTAAGCTCATTTTACTATTGTAATTACTGACAGTTACTACACATTTCTTCCATGATTAGATAATTGTAACTTACAATTTCATTTATCTGTTTGTCAGCATTGCATTATTTAAGCGCCGTAGCAGGTGCTTTTTCTTTTGAACAATCCTTGTTTTATTGACTATCGTTTTGGCTTGTAACCGGCTTTTAGAGAACTTATAATTAATAATATAGTTTGGTTGATCTTCAATGAGAAAACTTGAACTTTTGCGAAAGCCACTCACCCCCGTGTGGCTTTTTGTTTTGCACTTTTTGAGGTAAATGGACCCATTATTAGAATCAAAATAATTTACAAACATTATGTACTACGATATGATTGATTTGTAACATTGAATAAACCTCAAGGAGAACATGTACGATGACAGTTGAAGAAAAATTTGATAATGCCAAGGACAAGATTGCTGGAAAAGCAAAGGAAGTTGAGGGGAAAGTTACTGGTGACAAACAACGGGAATTACAAGGTAAAACCCAAAACATTTTCGGTAAGGCAAAAGACGCTGTAACTGATATCAAGGATGCAGCAGAGGAAGCCGTTAAAGATACAATTGATGACTACAAGCAAGATAGCAAAAAAAATATTGATAAATAAATATATGAAGAAAAGAGCAACTGATTGTAAAAAAAAAAAATCAGGTGCTTTTTTTATAAGTTATTGAGTGTTTAATTAGTTGTAAATTACATATCTCTAGGAAAATTTTAAGTCAAGTCAGATGGTTTTTTCCTGCCTAACTAACGGTTGCTTTTTCTCATAAAAGCGGGTAATATGATAACAACAACTAAAGAAGTTATTTGCAGATATATCGTTGGAAAACGGCCAACAGTTTCTACCACGCCCCAAAAGTCGTGACTATCCGCAAATGTTTTTGACGATTCAAAAGCATTTGTGGATCTCTGTGTCCCAGATGCTTTTTTTGTGTTTAAAGATGATGGCGGATCCGTTAACAATTGTGTTAACAAAAAGGCCTGATTAAATTATATAAACTACCGGTGAAGTTCGTGTTAAAAACAAATTGCAATACCTACTGGGGATGGGTTCAATTGTTTATTTGTTTATACGACAAAGGTAGAATGCATGTTTATTTTGGAGGATCTTATGCAGAAGTTTAGTTCAACAAACAAGTTTGTCCCAATGGGATTAACATTTGAAGACGTCAAGTTAGTTGACGACTTACAGTCAACTGTGACACCTGAATCTGTTTCGGTGACCACAAGCTTAACACCTACTTTGAAGCTTAATATTCCATTACTATCAGCTGCGATGGATACAGTGACAGAAGCACGCTTTGCCACAGCTTTAGCTAAGTTAGGTGGCCTTGGTGTCATTCATAAAAATATGACAATTAGTGCACAGGCTGATGAAGTTCGCAAGGTTAAAACGGCAACGTTTGACTCAGCGGACTTTCCTAATGCAGCTGTTGATGTTGAAGGACATCTGCTTGTTGCTGGTGCCGTTGGTGTAACGAATGACACTGTAGATCGTGTGCAAGCTATGGTTGAAGCAGGAGCTGATGCAATTGTGCTGGATTCCGCACATGGACATTCTGAGGGCGTTCTCCGCAAGGTATCTGAGGTAAGGTCGACTTTCCCTAATTTAAATATTATTGCTGGTAATATTGCAACTCGAGAAGGTGCAGCTGCATTATACGATGCGGGCGCTGATGTTGTTAAAATTGGAATTGGCCCTGGATCAATTTGTACCACACGTGTGGTTGCTGGTATTGGTGTACCACAAGTTTCTGCTATTCGTGATGCCGCCCTTGAAGCGGCTGCACGTGGCAAGAAGATTATTGCTGATGGCGGTGTTAAAACGTCATTAGATATTGTTAAAGCAATATCAGCTGGTGGAAATGCGGTTATGCTTGGATCAATGTTTTCTGGGACGGAAGAAACACCCGGTGAAGTGTTTGAAGACAATGGTCAAAAGTACAAAACATATCGAGGTATGGGTTCAATTGCTGCGATGGAAAATGGATCAAAGGATCGTTACTTCCAAGGTGAAGTGAACGAAGCTAAAAAGATGGTACCAGAAGGTATAGAAGCTCGTGTTACATACAAAGGCGATTTGACAACCATTTTAAATGCTATGTTAGTAGATATTCATAAAAAAATGGCACAATTAGGAGAAACGACGATTGATGACTTAGTTAATCATGAGCATATCGCACGTGATAGCGAAGTATTTGATTTCGAAGCAGCAACAGATAAGCAAAAGCCTGTTGTTGCTGCCCAATTCTAATTATCATTGCAAATAATAGTTCAATCATCTTTGGAGAAAATCATGCCTGAAAATACAGAGTTCATAGGTCTTGGCTACGATCAAGTTTTGTTAGTACCGGGAGCCTCAAATGTTTTACCATATAGTGTTACCTTGCGTACACAATTGTCAGAAAATTTTGAATTAAATATTCCGCTTGTTTCAGAGGCTTTTGGTCCGGAAACAGATACACGTGTTGTGCCAACCGCTTTGAATGGTGGGTTAGGCGTTGTTGCTGAGCAAGAAGATTTATCAAAACAAGTAGCCAGTTTGCAACAAGTTAAGGAGACAGTCGTTGATACTGAAAAATATCCTAATGCTTTGGTTGATTCACAGAATCATTTACGTGTAGCAGCTGAAGTGTGGTTAGTGGCTGGTGCAGAAACTCGTGTTGCTGCATTGGTTAATGCAGGAGCGGATGCTATATTCTTTTATTTGCATGAAACGCTAGCCAAGAATACGCGTGATCTTATTAAGCAAATACGACAAGCACATCCAGATTTGTTCATCGCTGTTGGTGTCGTTGAAGATCAAAGCATTGCTGCTGCTTTATATGAAGCAGGAGCAGATACAATACTTGCAGGACGTTCAGTTGACTCATCACTACCAAACGACATTACATACCCATTCTTAACAGTCACAATGAATATTGCAGATGTGGCAGCTGCATATGACAACAAATCAGTCATTGCTGTTGGTGGTATTCATTATTCGGGTGACATTGTTAAAGCGATTGCAGCAGGGGCAGATGCGACAATGGTATCAGATCTGTTAAAAGGATCAGTACTGGAATCTGACGGTTCGTTTAAAGAAGGAGATATGTCAATTGATGATGCAATCTTCCAAACTGACGGTGGCTTGCGCGCCGGAATGGGTTACACGGGGTCACAAACAATTGAAAGCCTAAAATTGAATGCTAAGATTGTTCAAATAACAGATAACGGTTTGCGTGAATCACATCCACATGATGTTGAAATTACTAAACAAGCGCCTAACTACGCGAAAGGATAAGCAATGGTTGACAAACTTGATAAAGTCTTAGTTTTAGACTATGGAAGCCAATATAATCAATTAATCACACGACGTATACGTGAAATGGGTGTGTTTTCAGAACTTAAGTCACGTAATATGACTGCCGAAGAAATCAAGTCCTATAATCCCAAGGCCATCATCTTGTCTGGTGGTCCTAAGTCGGTTTATGAGGAAAATGCGTTTACCATTGATAGCGAAATATTCAATTTAGATATTCCAGTTTTAGGTGTATGCTACGGTATGCAACTAATGGCACAAGAATTAGGCGGTAAAGTTGAAGCTAATCCAGGCAATGGCGAATTTGGACAAACTGTCCTACAACAAACTGAGTCTGCTGGGCGATTATTAGCTGATACACCAGTATCACAAACTGTTTTGATGAGCCATTCAGATAATGTCATTGAATTACCTGAAGGATTTAAAGTGATTGGTGGCTCAGATAAAACACCAATTGCTGCTATTGCTAACGAAGAGCGTCGCTTGTATGGGGTTCAGTTCCACGCAGAAACGACCTTGTCAGAAAATGGAAAGCAAATTTTAACGAATTTTGTTAAAAATATTGCTGAAGCAGAATCTAACTGGGACATGAGTGGATTTATTGATGAACAAATTCAAAAAATTCGCGAAATTGTAGGGGATAAAAAGGTATTGCTTGGACTATCAGGTGGTGTTGATTCATCAGTTGTTGGTGTTTTGTTGCACCGCGCGATTGGTGACCAATTGACATCTATATTTGTAGATCATGGCTTGCTCCGTAAAAACGAAGCAGATCAGGTGATGACAATGTTGGGTGGCAAGTTTGGATTAAACATCATTAAAGTTGATGCCCAAGAACGTTTTTTGGATAAATTGGCCGGTGTTTCAGATCCTGAACAAAAGCGAAAGATTATTGGAAATGAGTTTATCCAAGTTTTCAATGATGAGGCTAAAAAGTTAGATGGCATTGAATTCTTAGCACAGGGTACGCTATATACTGATGTGATTGAATCTGGTACCGATACGGCACAAACTATCAAGTCACATCATAACGTTGGTGGCTTACCAGAGGATATGCAATTCCAGCTAATTGAGCCACTTAACACATTATTTAAGGATGAGGTTCGTGAATTAGGTGAAAAGTTGAATATGCCACACGAAATGGTCTGGCGTCAACCATTCCCTGGACCCGGATTAGGGATTCGTATCCTAGGAGACATCACTGAAGATAAGTTAGAAATCGTACGTGACTCTGATTGGATTTTGCGTGATGAAATCGCCAAAGCTGGTCTAGAAGGAGACATATGGCAATACTTTACGGTATTGACTGGTGTCCGTTCAGTTGGTGTCATGGGTGATTACCGTACTTACGATTACACGATAGCAATTCGTGCCATTACTTCTGTCGATGGTATGACAGCTGATTTTGCACGTATGCCATGGGAATTATTGCAAAAAATATCAGCTCGTATTGTCAATGAAGTTGGTCATATTAACCGCGTGGTGTATGATATCACGGCTAAGCCACCTGCAACTGTTGAATGGGAATAACAGACAACGTTAAGTTGAAGCCAGAACGTTTATTTAACAACATTTAGTTTGTAGTAAAACGGATTATTTGGTGAAATATGTAGTATGTACCCCACCAAATTCACCACCACATAAAGTCATTGTTATTTAGGTAACAGTGGCTTTTTTTTAATAAAATAAGGTAAACTGTAATAAATTTACAGTTAAATCTTGCTTGGTATTTTGTGAAAACGTAACTTGTTTCATGTGAAAGTAACACCCTCAAAAACAAATATTGAAGAAAATTGATATTTAACATTTCTTTTTAATTTAAATAGCATTAGAATAAAGTATGTGTATTTGTGTTTCTCCCAGGCTCAAACAAAACGCAACAAGGACATATAAAAAGTTGATACACTAACTAATTGCACTATCAACTTGTATATTCCAATCTCACTGCAATAGGTTGCGCACGATCTCGGACGAGAGATTTGTTCAGTCTCAGCAAAATAAAATTCTAACAAGGTTCTTAAATTAATGAGGCAAATGAATTTAAGAACTAAAAGTTTCATACACAGCCTCAAACCAATATCTCTTCTAATTCTTGACCTGACTAAACAGTAATTCAATATTATGAACAATAGTTAATGTATTAGAAAATTTGTTGAAATTTTCTCTCAGAATTTTTTTGAGATAATCGCTTACGATTCTGATAATTTTTATTAAATCAATTGTTGAAGAACTGAAGAGTAAACTTCAAGTATTTTTAATACAGCTGTCAGACAATAATTTAAATCGGAATATTGGATTTTAACCTTATTCACTAAAAAAAATTTTGAGATTGTTGTTTTTATTTTAAAAAAATAGTTAAAAAATCGTGATTGATTATTAGAACGTAAATTAGAGAGGGTAAAAAAAATGAATCCTAAAGTGCAAATTCCTAGGTTAAAAAAACATTTAGAATGGTTGCTGTATCAAGCCATAGTAACCAGACAAACATTTAACGCTACATATGCTGTGGGTAAAATGTTATATAAGACAGAGGTATTACTCACTTATGGTGATTATTTTTCTTATTCACAAAGTATCATGATAGAAAACGTTCAGTTACAATTATCTAAAATGTATGAACATAACAAGCAATCTTATACTATTCCAACAATTATAGAAAATTCAATAAAGATATTTAGTTTAAAATATTACGAAGAAGTCAGCCATTCTGCGCAAGCATCTTATTCAGACTGTGTAAACAAACTAAAAAATTTAAAGGTCAAACTTGATGAATTAAATGATCCAATAAATCATCTTAAAAAAATAAGAGATATAAACTTAGCACATTTGGATAAAAGTATTGACACTTTAGACAAATTAGAGGATGTTCAAAATAGCAATCCAATATATCTTATAGAAACAAAAAAATTAATTGATTTTGCAGTAAGCTGTTTAACTACTATTAAGTTAATTATGTTTAATATTGATACTCATGTTCATAACCGAGAATATGAAAATGAATTGAATGAAATAGCTAAAGCAATTGCAGAATATCAACAAAGTGGGAATTTAATTAAGAACTATGGTCAAGTTTGATTTTGAAATGTTAGTTAGTCCAACATCTGATGAGTTCAATTCAGTAAGTGCTTTTTGGACAGTTATTAGTAGAAATAGTTTTTTTTATTGTTGTGAGGATGATAATGTTTTTAATTATCAGGTGAATGATCAACTGACGCTGGAATTTGTAGTAACTCAGCAAAAATCTGACAATTTACTACTTTTTAAAATAGAATCCCAAACTGATGTGCATTGGCGAAAAACTTATTTTTATGATGAAGTTAGATCAAAACTAATTGGCTTATTGAGTTCAGGGTATGAGGTCACACTTTTATCACGGGAATTGTCAAGATATTATGCTCAAAAATGTTATCCAATCATTGATGAGTATGAAAACAATCTTCGTCAACTGTTCTATCTTTTGTTTCATTTCAAAGAAATTGGCGAAATAGATAATGCAATAAAAGGAAAAAAGTTAAAGCAGGGGAAACTGAACATATTTGTGGAAGACTTAAATCTAGGGGAATTAGAACGTCTTTTCTTTTCTAAAATCTGGCTTTTGAACGAAAATGGGCAATATGAATATTTTGATACCAGCGACGGATTAAAAGTAGTTGAGAAAATATCCCAATTACATACTAAGCCAGAATTTAAAAGTACGTGGGAATTGTTCATACTTCCAGTTACAGAAGCAGTAAAAGTTGATGATGATCTTCTAAAAAGAATACGTCAAATCCGTAACAAAGTTTCGCATTATAAGGAAATGATTTTCGAAGATTGGAAATTTTGTCAGGAAGAAGTTCGGGGTATATCTAAAGCTTTTTATGGTATTCAGCAACAAATGATTTCAAATGAATTTTATTCAGATATTAACAATAAGTTAATCCAAAATTCCTTGTCTCTATTAGCCAACGTTTTTCAAAATTTTCAAAAACAAAATTCTGACATAATTAAACAATTAACTGAATCTACTCGAGTTGTTAGTAAAATATTGGAAGGAGTAAAATTACCAGATTTTTCGTTGCCGGTTGTAAATATGTCTTTTATTACAAATTCAATGAATAGCTTGAATATTGGGGCTCAAATAGGAAATAATTTTCTGAAATTTAATTCCGTCTTTCGTTCAGTGAACCAACAGCCCCAGTGGAGTAAGATGTTGCATTTCAATGTAAGTACAGCACTCCCAAGTTATCAAGTTATGCAAAGTTTTTTTTCAAGTAATAATGAAATTACTGGTAATATTAGAAATTATGAGTCTTCTACTTTAGATGATACAGACATTCATGAATATAATAAAGATAAAAATAATGATTAGGAGAAAAATTTTGTAATATATAAATCAACATTAGCATGGAAGTATTAACAGCAGGAGTACATTTATGAGAGAATATGATATAACAAAAACTCAATTATTAGTCATAATTGAGACCTTAATGGACTATACTAAAGAGCCAGATATTCAAATACCGTGTACAAAATTAGGCGAAGGAATCGTCAGCGGTAATATATCTTTTACCTTATTTGAATATTATTGTCAAACAATATTAGACTTTTATGAAAATAATATTGAAAAAATACGTTTGAATGTATACGTTTATAATTTCGATAACCATCAAAAAAATATGAAATTAATAAAAGAAATTGTGCAAGACATAGAATCTAATAAAGAAGAGTATAAAGATAAGATATCTTCACCTCGAATAAAAAAAGAAAACCCAGAATTGAGTGAGAATGAAATATTTCTGGTACACGGACACGATACTGGTCTCAAAAATGAGGTGGCACGTTTTTTGGAAAAGTTAAATATTGAGCCTATTATTTTGCATGAACAGGCCAGTTCGGGCGACACGATAATTGAAAAAATTGAACGATATTCTAATGTTGGTTTTGCGATAGTTTTATATACACCGTGCGATGTTGGTAATTCCCTAGATAACAAAGAAAAGTTAAACCCGCGTGCGAGACAAAATGTAGTTTTTGAACACGGTTACTTTATTGGAAAATTAGGTAGGAAAAATGTTCTTGCCCTGGTCAAAGATGATGTGGAAAAACCAAATGACATTTCTGGGGTTTTGTATATTAATTATTCCGAGGACGATGGTTGGAAACTAGAAATTGCAAAAGAGCTGAATGCTGTTGGTTATAACATTGACTTTAATAAAATATTTCAAGTGTGAGGTACTATTTAACGATGAAGCGTACATTTGAAGACGTTACAAAATATGTAGAGTTGGAAAGCCAAAATAAATGTAAAGTGTTAAGTGCTAAACCTGAATATAAATTTAATGATTTGGGCATGGAAGTTTGCGTATGGAATGTTAAAACAGATAATGATGGAGATTGGTGGGTTGTTGAAGGCGATGAGGTACCTATGAATTTATATTCTCAGTCTGCCTATTATTTTGGAGCAGATGAAGCGTATTCCTTTCACATGGGACTAATGAAAAGAATGCGGGTAGAGCAAGAAAAATTTAGCTCAGAAGACTTTGTTCGTGGAGTTACACTTGGTACAGACATTGCTCCACAGCTTTTCAGAAAATTAAAAAACGTTGCTCAACTTATAGATAGTGCTCATGAAGTTGAAGATTTTCAATCGATAGGTGTTCAATGTAGAGAAATATTAATTGAGTTGGGTAATTATATTTATGTTCCTGATATGGCAACTAATGGTGAACAACCCCAGAAATCAAATTTCAAGCAAAAAGTAGAACTTTTTCTACAATTTTACTTAAAAGGTTCTGAAAATTCCGATTATAGAAGTATGATAAAGAAGTTAACAGAATCAACATGGGAATATGCCTGTAAAATCACTCATTCAAGTAAGGCGACTTTTTATGAAGCATCATCCTGTGTGATGATGTGTACATCTTTGATTGGAGTTTGTGAAAACATCTTGCAGAAAATCTATGACCCTGTCTCTCAATATGAGTGTTCATCATGTAAGAGCAAAAGATTGGTGATAGATTCTGATGAATCAAATGAAGATGGTATTGTTCAGAAGTTATTTCTTAAATGTGACGAGTGCGAGACAATTACTGAAGTTATCTTTTAAATTAGTGGAGATAACAATTATGTCAGTGGGTGACATCTACAATCAAAGAGAAAATTAGCCACTTTTCAAAGGTGTGCTACCAGTCCTTTATCTATGTAAGAGGGAATAATATCAAAAAAATAAACCTCAAATGGGGTTTATTTTTTTCGACAAATTATCTGTCTTTATTTAATTAATATGTACGTCCAGAAGGACTTTTTATTTCAAGAAATTATTGCGGTTTTCCCAAAGATATGAAATCGCTAAAATAAGCAAGCCTAAGTTAGAGGCAATAATAGCAAAAGTTGGTTGGCTCATAATCCAACTAATCAAAGACGCAAACATAAGTATGAGTGAAATCATTAAAACAAAAACTGACACTTTTTTCATAAAATATTCTCCCTAATTTTGATCGTGATTGCTTGAAATTAAATATAAAACATAAGGCACGACTACTACCGTTCATGTTATCACAGCAATTATCTTTATTCAAATAGACCGCTTATCAAACAAAGCGTAACGTTTGGCTCAATGTGACTATTTTTATAGTGATGGAATAAATATGAAACACAAATAAATGAGCACAATAATTTGCACTACAATCCCTACAACAGCTGTGATGATCATATAACGATTATGAAGGATTAGTCCAGCGATTAACAGTGCAGTTAATAGAAGGGTCAGAACAAATAACAATGAAAAGGGCACTATCATATTCTCCGATGTTTTTGCTACTGCTATTTTATCACAGATGGCCTGAGAAAAAGCCAACGGAATATCGACTTTTATACAGTTATTGCGTCTGAAATAGCAAAAAGACTGCAATAAGAATATTGGTCAAACAAATAGATTATAGATAATTTATGTGAACATAAAGAAACGAAAAAAACAAAACAGTATTGTTTGAATAACAATACCAAAAGAGGTGATAATGATTGTTCCGCGGCTGCGAATTATAATTCCGACGAATAAAAAAGTAATTAAACAGAGTGTTACGAATAAAATAAAAGTGTAAAGAAAAATAATTGTCATGATGACTCCTTAATGAGCTTAGTAAAAATTATATCAAATTCTGGAAAAGGCGTACACACTCGATTTTGAGAATAAATATTGACATAGACAAACCACCCACAGAAACGAGTGGATGGCATGTGACATTATTATGTAATTTGAATATTTAACGAGGATTAACTATAAATTAAATGACTAATTGTTTTCTCTATGATGGAAGATCAGCTGTTAAATATACAATGTAACTTTACTGTAAGTTGTTTACAAGCGCTTACATTTAAGTTATACTATATATGTAACATCAAATAAAGTTCAAGGAGGACATTATATGTCAGTTGAAGATAAGTTTGATAATGCTCAGGACAAGGTTGCTGGTAAAGCAAAAGAAGTTGAAGGCAAAGTTACCGGTGACAAGAGTCGCGAAGCACAAGGTAAAGCACAGGGACTTTTTGGTAAGGCGAAAGACAAGTTATCTGATGCTGCCGAAGCCGTTAAGGATTCTGCTGAAGATGCAGTTGATGCCGTCAAAGATGGCGTGGAAAAGTTGAAAAAATAATAAGTAAAACCGTCCGACTAACTCTTTAGTTGGACGGTTTTTGAATGACTTGCAACACACAAGCATTGACATTGCTTAACCTAATTATGGTTAAGTTCTTTTTTATGGTAAAATAAAAAATATATATTTTACAGAAAATATTGAGAGTTGCGATGACAATTAATTATCCAGTCGGTACTCATCACGGTAAGACGTTAAAAAATAACACATTGCGTACCGGTAAAACAACTAAAAAGGTATTATTTGGTAAGCGAGGTATGGGTTTGGAAGATGAAATTAATCTTGCAAATGACTATTATCTTGCTAATCGTTTGGCAGTAGTTCATAAAAAGCCTACACCAATAACCATAGTAAAAGTTGACTATCCTGCTCGCTCTGCTGCCAAAATTACAGAAGCTTATTTTAAACAAGCCTCTACAACTGATTATAATGGTGTTTATCAAGGAAAGTATATTGACTTTGATGCAAAGGAAACAAAAAATAAAACGTCATTCCCTTTGAAAAATTTCCATGAACATCAAATTTCTCATTTAGCAAGTATTTTGTTCCAAGGTGGTATCGGGTTTGTTATCATCAAATTTACGAGTTTAAATGAGAATTATGTCTATCCTGCTAGCGAATTAATACAACAGTGGCAACATTTGAATGGCAAACAGTCGATTTCTTATCAAGAAATAGTTGATAAGAGTTTTGTTGTGCCTGAAAGTTTAAATCCGAGTTTGGATTATCTCACAGCTGTGGATAAAATGCTTGAAGCATTACATTAAATTTTAGGAGTTTTCAATAGTATGGCAAATGACAAAGCGAATCAATGGTCGCGTGTAAATCGTAATCATAAGATGTACGACCAATACCCTGCACAAGAACCACCACGTCCGCCAAAACCAAATGGTCCAAAGGGTAGTGAGCCCAGAAAACCAAGAAAAACTAAAAAGAAGCGTCGTTGGATATTAGCCATATTCTTATGGTTATTTACTCTTGGACTGATTGCTGGGCTTGCGGGAACAGCCTTGTTCTTCACTTATGCGAATGATGCACCCAATATTACAGAGTCGGATTTAGCTTCGGAAAACTCTACACAGCTCTTAGATTCTAAGGGGAATGTCTTTTGGAGCATGGCCACTCAAGATCGTGATTATGCTAATTCCAATGAAATACCCAAACAATTAAAGCAAGCTGTTGTTTCTATTGAAGATCGACGTTTTTACAAACATCATGGTGTAGACCCAATACGTATTGCCGGAGCTGCAATTTCCAATATTAAGGGTTCTTCTCTGGGGATGCAGGGCGGATCTACTCTGACGCAACAATTAGTTAAATTGTCCGTCTTTAGTACATCAACGTCTGACCAAACATTTAAACGTAAGGCGCAAGAAGCATGGTTAGCCTTACGTGTGGAGAAGAATTTTACTAAAAATCAAATTTTGACGTTTTATATGAACAAAGTGTACATGGGACACGGCGTTTACGGAATGAAAACAGCTTCAGAATATTTTTATGGTAAAGCGTTAACTGATCTTTCTTTGCCACAATTGGCTTTGCTTGCTGGTATGCCACAATCACCAACTTATTATGATCCCTACTTAAAGGACACCACGGCTGCAAAAGAGCGTCGTGACACAGTTTTGAAAGCTATGGTTACTTATGGTGCGATTACGTCAAAGCAAGCGACAGAAGCAATGAAAGTGCCTGTCAGCGATGGCTTACAAGATTTAAATGCCAAAACAGAGGCGGCTAATAGCACTCGTCAAGTTGCTGATGGGTACGCTTTATCAGTAATAACGGAAGCCAAAAAGCTAGGTTATGATACAACAAAAGCCGGTTTGAAAATCTATACTAATATGGATTCTAATTTACAACAATCCCTTTATGATAATGCCAATGATGGTTCTGTTACTTTTTCTAGTGATGACTTACAAATTGGTGCAACAATGACAGATCCAAATAATGGTCACGTTATAGCCCAAATTGGCGGACGTAATGTTAATACCTTGCAGGCACTTAACCGAGCAACCGGCAAGAACCGTTCATCTGGTTCATCAATTAAACCATTACTAGATTATGGGCCAGCAATTGAATACCTTAACTGGCCAACTTATCGAACAGTTGAAGATAAAAAATACAAATATAACGGTACAAACATAAGTGTTTACAACTGGGATAAAAAATACATGGGAAACATTACCATGCGTACGGCCTTAACGCAATCGCGAAATATTCCTGCAATCAGAACCTTAGAAGAGGTTGGTGGTTCAAATGCCGAGAAGTTTGTTAATGGACTAGGCATTACGACGAACTCAACACCGGGTGGTTCAATGGCCATTGGAATCGATGTTTCAACCGAACAGGAGGCAGCAGCGTTTGGTGCTGTTGCTAATGGTGGTGTCTATTACAAGCCAACTTATATTTCTAAAATTGTCACTGCAGATGGCACAACCCATAGCTACACATCAAGTGGCACACGTGCTATGAAGACCAGTACAGCCTTCATGTTAACTGATATGATGAAGGGTGTTATCAAGCCTAATGCAACCGCAGCAGATGCCGCAATTTCTGGGTTATATCAGGCTGGTAAGTCAGGGCTAGTAGCCTATGATGATAATGCTGGGATGCCTGATAAAGCGATATCGGATGCTTGGTTTACCGGCTATACAAAATCGTATACGCTCTCTGTATGGACTGGATTTGATGTTCCTAGTAAAAATTACATTCCTTGGACAGAGCAAGATTTACCGGCGCAGTATTATGCCAAAGTGATGGCTTATGCTATGCAAAATAAGTCAAATACCGATTGGACCGCACCAGATACAGTTACTGCTAAAGTGAAGGGAAATATCGTTGAATATGAAGTCAAAGATGCTTCTTGGAGTAACGGTGGACTGCCGAGTGTGAATTCCATTGCGCAATCTGGGGAAACTCCATCTGAAGCAGGAATTAGTGCAAACTCTGCTTCAACTGGTTCTACAACTGGCAACAATTAATTTAGAGTTTCTCGGTCTTGCTTTCATAGCAAGACCTTTTCTTATAGAGGAGAATATTATGCGACTTTGGGTAACGGGTTACCGAAGTTATGAATTAGGAACATTCGGTGACAAAGATCCTAAAATTAAAGTTATCAAGTATGCATTACATCAAACGCTAAAAGAACAAGTTGATAATGGATTGGAATGGGTTATCACAGGTGCCCAGCTAGGCATTGAGCAATGGACAATTGAAGTTGTTGCTGATATGAAGAAAGACTATCCGCAACTTAAATTGGCTGTAATGTTGCCTTTTAAACAGTTTGGCAGTCAATGGAGTGAGGATAATCAAGCTAAATTGCAGAAATTGATTGCACAGAGTGATTTTTCTGAGAGCGTATCCACTAAACCCTTTCAATCGCCTATTCAACTAAAAAATTACCAGAAATTCATGTTAGCGCACACAGATGGCGCATTGTTCTTTTATGATACGGAATTTGAAGGGAAGACAATATTTGATTTTCAAGTTGTGACAAAGTATCAAACGCAAACGCCGTATCCTCTTGTCCAAGTGGACATGTATCAGTTACAAGAGTATGCATCGGAACTTGAAGAAAAAATGAATGAAAACCGTTACGATTATTAGTATTAAAAATGCCTTGTAATTCATTAGAATTATTGGTAACATAGGATGAGTAAAAAAATAATCGAGGTATAGCTTGTGGAACAAGTAAAATACACGCAAAAAGACATTTTGGAACGCGTCTTTAAGCAAAAACGTATGGGGGTCGGTTATGATCCTGCTGATGTTGACAGCTTTCTAGATGATATTATTAAAGATTATGGTGCATTTGGTAGCCGAGTTGAACAACTAAAAAGTGAAGTGGCTCGTTTACAAGTTGCTTTGAAAGATGCACAAGATCAACTAGTTGCTGTTAAACAGCAACAAAGTGTTGCACCGCAACAACCATTTCAAACTGCTTCTCAACCTCAACCAGTTGAGGATCAAAGACAAGCAGCAGTCGCACAGCAAGCGGCAGTAACTAACTTAGATTTGATTAAGCGTGTTGCTAATTTGGAGCGTGTGGTGTTTGGTCGCGATCATAATAGTGCTGAATAAATAAAAAGATAATAATTTTTGCAAGTATCGGGTAATTGCGCGTTATATTTCTAACGTGAGGAAGGTCCATGCTCGTACACTCTGAGATGGGTGTAGTGTTTGTGCTGGGATAAAAAATAAACCCAGGAACAGTGATGTTACGGCAGTCGAAAGGGCTAAGGCTTAGGCTATGTCTGAATAGGCTCGAAGGTGCCATAGAAACGTATATGCTAGTGAAAGCTAGTATTTGAGACGAGGTAAACCCCACAAACGGGCAACCCAAACTTTTGGTAGGGGCGGCTGGCCTAGTGAAATGAAGCGATGGTCGGTATGGTTCGTTTGAACGAACTTAGATAGATGATTACCGAAGGTGTAATGTTACCTGCATTACACTGGAACAAAACATGGCCTATAGATACTTGTAACAGGTAGACTCGCTTCGGCGAGTTTTTTTGTATAAAAAATTTAGTTATTCAATATATTTTGTATATCTACGTTTTTTTATTGTATAAAAATTCAAATCAAGGTAAAATTAGTAATGTTGTTTCACATGAGGAGAAATTAAATGAATAGTATATTAAAAAAAATATCAATCGTGATAATGACGATTACAATGTTACTGCCATTGTTAGCAGTTTTGCCAACTCATGCTGATGCTGCGACTACGGATCCGGCCCTAACTAAAATCAAGAAAAAGGGTACGTTAGTAATTGGTCTGTCAGCAGATTATGCACCATTTGAGTTCCATGCTACGGTCAACGGACGTGACCAAATTGTTGGTTTTGATGTTGAGATGGCTAAAAAAATTGCTAAGGATCTTGGTGTTAAGCCTGTTATTAAGGAAATGGGATTTGATGGTTTAATCGGTGCCTTGCAAACTGGTAAAATTGATGTCATTATTTCGGGTATTAATGCCACACCAGAACGAGAAAAGGTAGTTGATTTTTCAAATTCATATATGAAGCCTTTGCAGACTGTAATGGTTTTGAAAAAAGATGCCTCTAAATATAGTGGCAACCTAAACTCTTTTTCTGGTAAGAAAATTGGTGTACAAAAACAAACTACCCAAGAAACTTATGCTCAAGAAAGTATGAGTGGATCAACAATAGTCAGTCTTCAAAAAGTTCCTGATTTGGTTGCACAATTATCTACTGGTAAAATTGCTGGAATCGTGCTTAATGAACCAATATCTAAAGCTTACACACAACAAAATAAAGCCTTTAAAATCATTTATCCAAAGCCTTCTTCTGGAGAAGGGGCAGTTTCAATCGCAATGCCTAAAAATTCTCCAGTCCTAAAAGCCAAAATTAACAAGTCACTTGGTAACATCATTAAATCAGGTGAATTGGAAGCTTATCAAAAAAGAGCTAATAAGCTAATGTTTGCCGATCAAAGCTTCTGGGCTAAGTATGGTAATTTGTTTGTTAAGGGAACATTGTTGACGCTTGCCTTAGCTGCAGTGGCGGTAGTTTTGGGTATTGTGCTTGGAACAGTCTTTGCCTTATTCAAGTTGTCTCCCAACGCCATTTTAAGAATTATTGGTAATGTTTATGTTGAGTATGTCCGTGGCACACCGTTGCTAGTACAAGCGTTTATGGTATTTTTCGGTACGCAAGTAATTGGCTTGAATTTATCAGCTTTTGCTGCTGGTGCTCTTGCAATGGGACTTAATTCAGCTGCTTATGTTGCTGAAATCATTCGTTCAGGAATCAACTCTGTTGACTTTGGACAAACGGAGGCTTCGCGCTCACTTGGCTTGTCAAAAGGCAAGACAATGCGATATGTCATATTACCACAAGCGGTAAAAAACATTTTACCTGCTCTAGGTAATGAATTTGTGACAATTATCAAAGAAGGTTCGGTTGTTTCTGTTATTGGTGTTGGTGAATTGATGTTCCAAACTGGTGTCGTTCAAGGAGCTAGTTTCAAACCATTTTTCCCATTAGTTATTGCATCACTGATTTACTTCGTTTTGACGTTTGGAATTAGTCGCTCATTGGGTTACGCCGAAAAACGTATGAATCGTAGTTCACGATAAGTTATTTTAATGCAAATAAAAAAGGACGCATCTGTCAATGATGCATCCTTTTTTGTTATTCAAATAATACACGAACACCTTCTGGAACTGTGAAGTCTTTTTGGAGTAGTGATAATTCGCCGGACTCGTCATCACGAGCGTACAATGATACATTGTCGGTATCTTGATTAGCAACCACCAAGAATTGTTCAGATTCATCCCAATTCATGTCTCTTGGGAACTCACCTTCAGTACTGATTAATTGAATACGTTCAATTTCAGATCCAAGATTGGTTGTTTTGAAGACTGCGACTGAGTTATTACCACGATTTGAAACATATATGAAGCGACCGTCTTTACTGATACGGATTGCAGCAGCTCCGTTATGTGCTGTCCAATCTGATGGTATAGTTGGTGCTGTCTGTACGTGTTCAAAAGAACCATCTTCACTGTTGTATTTCAAAACACTGAGTAGACTTGATAATTCGCCGAGGAGGTAAGCATATTGACCATCTGGCGAAAATCGAATATGACGAGGGCCAAAGCCATCTTCTGCTTTGAAATGAGCGGCTTCAGCTAGCTTGCCATTGTCTGATACGTCAAAAGTAATAACTTCATCTGTACCTAGATCAACTGCAACTAAACGGTTGTCAGGAGTTAAATTGCTAAAGTGAATATGTGAAGATCCTTGTTCAGGACGTGGACCTGACCCTTCATTTTGCCAAGTATCGGTTAACGTCAAATTACCATCATCATTAATTCGGTAAACTTCAACAGTTCCACGGTGATAATAACCTGCATAAACAAGTTGACGATCTTCATCAACACCAATATATGCAGGTGCTGAGCCTTCACTTAATTGTGCATCAATCTCAGCAAGGGGTCGAACGGAATTATCAAATGTAACAACACCACCTTGACCATCACGATTCTCAACCGCGTAGACTTTGTTGGCTTTTGATATTGCCAAATAAGTTGGATTTGTCAAACCCCCAACGAATGTGGAGTTTTGTAATAATTTTTTCTCTGTATCAAGCTCAGCTTCATATATACCTTTTGAAACGCGCTTTGTATACGTACCAAATAGAATTTTATAGACTGCCATTATATAGTAGCTCCTTTGAATGTCTGTTTTAATTATACTTGTATGTAAGCATTTACACAAATATAATTTTTAGCCTTATTTAATTATCACATCATCGTAAAAATATTGCAAAGTAACAGCCATTCGCAATTCTATGGTAAAATAATTACAATTGTATAGCATGAGAAGGGGCGTTTTTATGAAAAAACCAGAGCAACAGTCATGGTATAGTCGTTGGTTTTCTGGCAATGACTTGTTAAATGGTCTGATTGTAATTTTATTAGTTTTGCTAATCATTTTTTTGGCTTGGCAAGTACGTTTTTTGTTTGAACCAATTCGTGCATTATTTACGGCTGTCGGTGCACCTATAATGATAAGCGGTGTGCTGTATTATTTGCTGAGTCCGATTGTCGGTCTTCTGGAAAAATATGTGCATTTACCAAGAAACTTATCGATTGGTGTGGTCTTGATTGTCTTATTAGCTATCATTGGAGTAGCCATTGCTGCTATTGTCATGGTATTGCGCAATCAAGTCATTCAATTTATCGATAACTGGCCAAATTACTGGAAAACCAGCGAAGCTTTTATTAATGAGACCTTTGCCAGTGAACAATTTAAGTTTATCAGAGATTATTTGAATCATACGAATTCTGATCTTAATCAAAATGTATTAGATTGGAGCAAAAAATATTTGACAAGCGGGGTTGCAGGCATCAGTTCATTTGCATCAATCCTTACATCAATTGGTGTGACAATTGTTTCGACGCCGTTTATTCTTTATTATATGCTGTTAGATGGACACAAATTTTCGTCATTTGTTTCTAGTAAGTTTCCAAATAACTCACAACTATCAGTACGCTACTTATTAACGGAAATTAGTAAGCAAATCGCTCAATATATTCGTGGACAACTTGGTGTTGCACTCGCTGTAATGATTATGTTTTCCATAGGGTATACCATTATTGGTTTGCCGTACGGTATTTTATTAGCGCTGATGGCAGGCTTCTTTAACTTAATCCCGTATGTTGGATCAATTATTGCACAAGTGCCAGTTTTCACAGTTGCTTTGATTGCTGGTGGCCCAAAAATGCTAATATTAGCTATTATCGTGCTAGCTATTGAACAACCGATTGAAGCACATGTTATTTCACCAAAAATTCTCGGGGAGGCGTTATCAATTCACCCTGTTACTGTTATCGTTGTGTTATTGAGCAGTGGACATATTTTTGGTGTATTAGGTATTGTGTTAGCGGTGCCATCATATGCTGTAGCTAAAGTGTTTGTTACACACATCTATGATTGGTGGCGTGCAAACTCAGATTTATTTGAAGTAGAGGAAGTAGCTGAAAAATGACGAATCATATTGTTTTATTTGAACCTTTAATGCCTGCTAATACGGGAAATATTGCTCGTACGACTGCTGGAACTGATGCAGTCTTACATTTAATTGAACCGTTGGGGTTTGAACTTGATGACAAACACGTTAAACGTGCCGGGTTAGATTATTGGGATCATGTAAAGTTGGTGAAACACCCAAGCTTGCCTGATTTTCTAGACACTTTAGCAGAAACAGACAACTTATACTTGGTTTCTAAATTTGCTAACCAAGACTATACACAGCCTAATTACGCACAAAATGATACTGACAATTACTTCTTATTTGGAAAAGAAACCACAGGGTTACCAGAAGTATTTATGCGTCAAAATCCGGAGAAGGCTATTCGTATCCCACAGGATGATTCACATGTTCGTTCGTTGAATTTATCGAATACTGTCGCAATTGTGCTTTATGAAGCATTGCGCCAGCAATCTTTTTCAAATTTAGAAACAACTCACACATACGAGCAAGACAAATTGAAATAAACAGTTGACAGATATAAATTTCCCTGATAAACTAATATAGTTGTTTCGTTACAACGAACAACTATTGACCATGGCTCGTTGGTCAAGTGGCTAAGACGCTGCCCTTTCACGGCGGAATCGAGAGTTCGATTCTCTCACGAGCTACTAAAAAGCGCAACTCTGGTTGCGTTTTTTTGTGTTTAAAAATTAAATTTTTGAAATAGAGTTAAGCAAAGCTTAAGAATTTGATGTGAACATTTGTTCGAGTTTCAAAAATGATAAAATAAAGTGTTAGAATGAACTGACTAAGAGGTGGAACTTTGGCGACAAGAAAGACTACACAAAGACGGCGTACAACACGTGGTAAAAATAGTAAAAAAAAGAACCCTTTAGTTCAAAACCTATGCTTCTTGGGTGGTATTGTCTTAGGTATACTAGGTATATTTAAGCTTGGCATATTAGGGGTATTTATTGCTGACATTTTCCGTTTTTTCTTTGGAAACATGTATCTTGTGATTTTAATACCTATGACATTATTTTTAGGGTACTATTTTATTACTCGAAAAACACCCAAAATAGCAACTCATTTTTGGGTTGGCGCTTTTATGATGTTTATTGCTATTGAGACAATTTCATCATTGTTATTTTTTGAATACACACTCAAAAATGCAGATGGATATGTTGGCGAAGTGGTGCGGTTAATTGGTCAAGATTTTGTCAATCAATCAGCAAACACACCGGTTGGCGGTGGTATAATCGGCGCAGCATTATATCATCTACTGTTTATGTTAATGTCTAGCATTGGCACGTGGATTGTAACAATAATCTTATTATTCAGTGGTATTGCAATCTTTTTCCGTATTCCAGCTCGTGACATTGTTCAGCAAGGCGTTGAAAAAGCTCATGAAGGGGTTACTCATATTCAGGAAAAACGAGCTAATGAAAAGCCAACCCGACAATCGCTTTTCAAACGTGATAGACACAAGAAAGATATTACTGATTATGGAGATGATCCATTAGGTGTGAGCCGAGATGATAGTTTGTCAACCGATGTTCTCCCAAAAATAGAAAAAGACGTCAATCCACCTAGTGTTCATGAAAATTTCAATGAGCCTGAAATTAAATGGAATGGTCCTATAGCGCCTCAACCAACAAAAAAGTCTTCCAAAGATCAGGCCGAAAAGACTTCTGTTAGTGATAGCGAAGTTTCTACAGATATGTTGGAAAAAGAAAATCCGGATTACCAGTTACCAACTGCTGACCTATTAACGCAATTAGCGCCTACAGACCAAACAAAAGAGTTTAAAGGTTTAACCGACAAATCGCGTCTTGTCCATGATACGCTGCAAAGCTTTGGTGTTGAGGCGGAAGTGACCAGTGTCTCATTAGGACCTACGGTAACTCAATATGAGTTGAAACCAGGGCAAGGCGTTAAAGTAAATCGAATTGCTAATCTATCGGATGATTTAGCATTGGCATTAGCTGCAAAATCAATACGAATTGAGGCGCCAATCCCCGGTAAACCCTATGTTGGTATAGAGGTTCCTAATGATACTCAGGCAACTGTTGGATTCCGAGACATGATTGAGAATGCGCCATTTGATGATAATCCACTCAATGTGCCACTTGGCCGAGATGTAACAGGAAATATTATCATGGCAGACTTATCGGCTATGCCTCATTTGCTTATTGCTGGATCTACTGGATCTGGAAAATCAGTAGGGCTTAATGGTATTATTGTATCTATCCTTTTGCGTGCAAAACCTAATGAAGTTAAATTAATGATGGTTGATCCAAAAGTTGTTGAGTTATCTATTTATAACGGGATACCACACTTGCTGACACCAGTTGTTTCGGAGCCCCGTAAAGCAGCGAAGTCTTTGCAAAAAGTTGTTGACGAGATGGAAAATCGTTACAAGCTTTTAGCTCAATTTGGAAAACGTAATATTGGTGAATATAATGCGGCGGTTGAAAAGCAGAATGCTGAAGCTAAGGAAACAGATCAGCCAATTATGCAACCAATGCCATATATTGTTGCTATTGTAGATGAATTCGCTGACCTAATGAGTACGGTGGGTAATGAAATTGAAGTTTCTATCGCGCGCCTTGGTGCTAAAGCTCGTGCAGCCGGTATTCACATGATTTTGGCCACACAGCGACCTGACGTTAAAGTGATTAACGGTACCATAAAAAGTAATATTCCTGGTAGAATTGCTTTTAGAACAGCTTCTGGAATTGATTCGCGCACTATTCTGGACAGTAATGGTGCTGAGAAGCTGCTCGGAAAAGGGGATATGATTTTTGCACCGCCCGGTAAGCCGACACAACGTGTTCAAGGTGCATTTATTAGTAACACTGATGTGACTAATATTGTTGAATTTGTTAAGTCACAACAAGAGGTTCAGTATTCCGATGCAATGACTGTTACAGATGAAGAAATTGCTCAAGATAATTCGGAAAATGCTGATGGAAATAGTGATGATGAGTTATTCCAAGAAGCTTTGCAATTTGTTATCGAACAACAAAAAGCCTCAACATCACTGTTACAACGTCGTTTCAGGATTGGTTATAATCGAGCCGCTCGATTAATTGATGATTTGGAAGCAGGCGGTTACATTGGACCAGCAGACGGATCACGGCCAAGACACGTCAATATTTCAGATGGTAGCTCTGGGATAGAAAGTTAGCATTAGTTTCAAACTAAGTAGTATGATTATATTTTTTGAGTAGAATTAAATGATTAAGCAAACAGGAGAATAATAAAAATGGCACTTACAAAAAATCAAATTGCTGCACTACAAAATGTTTTTGATAATGGTATTTTAGATCATGATGCCGAGGCATTAGAAGCGCTAAAGATTGTATTAGCAGATTTAAAAAAATAATTGCAACACAGCAAAAAAAATGTTATGATGTTTCTCAGAAACATTGATAAGGACAACTCGATTGTCATGTACTTAAAGAGAGTTCATGTTTGGTGAAAATGAGCAGTGCATACATAAGAGACTACCTTTGAGTGGTGATTTAGTAGTTTTAAATGAAAAGTTGCCCGGGTGATACCGTTATATATCATTTGAGAGAAATAGGAATTTTTCCTGTTTTAAACTTGGGTGGTACCGCGGTAAAACGTCCCTTTAGATCTAATAAGGATCTGAAGGGACGTTTTTGTTTTATTAATGTAAAATACTAGAATGGAATTTGAAAGGAAAATAGCATGGCAGAAATCAGTCTTACATTCCCAGATGGCGCTATTAAAAAGTTTGATGAAGGGATTAAGCCAATTGGGGTTGCCGAAAGTATTTCAAAGTCATTGGCAAAGAAGTCAGTGTCAGGAAAAATAAATGGTTCATACATTGGCATGAACGATGTTATTACTGAAAGTGGCGATTTTCAACTAATCACTACATCAGATAGCGAAGCATTAGATCTACTTCGTCACTCAGCATCTCATTTATTAGCACAAGCATTAAAGCGAATTCCAAAATTTGCTAACATTCATTTTGGAGTTGGTCCTTTTATTGAAAATGGCTTCTATTACGACACAGATAATGGGGCTGGCAATCAAGTGTCAATCGAAGATTTCCCTGAAATCGAGGCGATGATGCACAAAATTGTGAAAGAGGATCTACCAATTCTTTCTCGCGAAATCACACGTGATGAAGCATTAGAAATATTTGCTGATGATCCATATAAAGTTGAGTTAGTAAATGATCTACCAGTCGATGAAAAGATCACAATTGCTGTTCAAGGAGATCATATTGAGCTTGATAAGGGTGGTCTGGTACCATCAACGGGTTGGATTAAGCATTTTAAGCTTACTTCAGTGGCTGGCGCTTACTGGCGTGGAGATTCAAGCAACCCAATGATGCAACGAGTATATGGAACGGCCTTTTGGAAAGCAGCTGACGTTGAAGCAGAAATTGCTCGTCGTGAAGAAGCTAAGGAACGTGATCATCGTGTCATTGGACGTGATCTTGATCTATTCTTTACTAGCCAGGAGGTTGGTTCAGGATTACCAGTTTGGCTGCCAAATGGTGCAACAATTCGTCGCCAAGTTGAAAGATATATTACAGATAAAGAGCTGTCAAATGGCTACCAGCACGTTTACACACCAGTATTGTCTAATTTGAACTTATATAAGACATCTGGTCACTGGGACCATTATCGTGAAGATATGTTCCCACCAATGGATATGGGGGATGGCGAATTTTTGGAATTACGTCCAATGAATTGTCCATCACATATCATGGTATTTAATCATAAGCCACGTTCATACCGTGAATTACCAATGCGTATTGCTGAATTAGGAATGATGCATCGTTATGAAAAATCTGGTGCTTTGACAGGGTTATCTCGTGTTCGTGAGATGACATTGAACGATGGTCATACATTCGTTGAACCAGAAAAGTTAGAAGAAGAGTTTAAGTCTATTCTAACAATGATGATGGGTGTCTATCGTGACTTCAACATTAAAGATTATCGTTTCCGTTTGTCTTATCGTGATCCCAAAAATACAGAAAAGTATTTTGATGATGATGAAATGTGGGAAAAGTCACAAAAGCAATTGAAAACAGCAATGGATGATCTCGGTCTTGATTATTTCGAGGCTGAAGGTGAAGCTGCTTTCTATGGTCCAAAGTTAGACGTTCAAACAAAGACTGCCTTAGGTAATGAAGAAACATTGTCAACTATCCAATTAGACTTCTTGTTGCCAGAACGATTTGACTTGAAATATATTGGTCGTGATGGTCTGGATAATCATCGTCCAGTGATGTTACATCGTGGTATTGTTGGTACGATGGAACGTTTCACAGCCTACTTGATTGAAATGTACAAGGGTGCTTTCCCAACATGGTTGTCACCTTTACAAGTACAAATCATCCCTGTTAATTTAGGTGCTCATGGTAATTATGCGAACGCTGTACAGCAGAAGTTACAGGATGCTGGATTGCGCGCTAATGTTGAAACAAAAGACGCTAAGATGGGCTACCTCATTCGTGAAGCGCAAACGAACAAAATTCCATATACTTTGGTACTAGGCGATTCAGAGGTAGATAGTAACACGGTTACTGTTCGTAAGTATGGTGATACAAAAACAGTTACAATGTCATACGATGAATTCCAATATTTGATTTTGTCTGATGTTTCTAATTACTCACGTGAAACCGAATGAACAAAATAGCGTTGTTTATTTTTAGAAAAAAATCAGCATACTAGATCATGTATGTATGAAAAGTCAAAGCACCCTGAGATGATCGAGGGGTGCTTTGCAATAGGAAAGGGAAATTTATATTATTATGTCCGATTCAAAAGGCGACAGTAATCTTCCGAAACGAGGTTTACAAAACCGACACGTTCAGTTAATAGCTATTGGTGGAACAATTGGTACTGGTCTATTCATGGGGGCAGGAAATTCAATCCATTTTGCTGGACCGTCCATTTTATTGGTTTACTTAGTTATTGGAAT
>OMJG01000578.1_pt1 | contig 26353 bp, 22 predicted proteins | sample 1646431 | NCBI WGS metagenome assembly OMJG01 (sample SAMN03771674, study PRJEB25209) | food metagenome | isolation source: Cotija cheese | place: Mexico:Jalisco,Michoacan | collected 2011-12-12
GCGTCGCGGGCGAGCCGCTCCAGGGCCGGGGCGTGGAAGCCCCCGGTGACCACCACGACGTCCCCGCCGTCGCGGCGGGCCGCCCGCACCCAGGAGGCCATGTGGGCCTCGCGTGCGGCGTCGGACTCGTCGGCGGCGGCGTCGCCGCGCAGCATCTCGAACCAGGCGGTCAGGCGCTCCCCGACGCCCGACGGGTCGGCGACCTCGAAGACCCGGTCCCACAGGGCGTCGGCCGACGCCGCCCCGAAGTCCGCCTGGAGGCGGGTCATCGCCCGGTCGTAGCGCTGGTCGGCGTCGGCGTACCGGTTCTGGCGGTCCGCCAGGGCCGGATGCCAGGCGGGCAGATCGATGAAGCGCAGCTGCGCACCCACCCGAGCACCCTCCTGGAGGGCGACCCATTCGGGGGAGTAGTCGCACATCGGGCTCCAGGAGGAGTGCATGCGGGCCCCGTCGCGGTAGCCGGTGAAGATGGCGATGGGCGGGCGATGGTCGAGCAGCAGCTCCCCGATCCGATCGTTGAAGTCCGCGGGGCCCTCCACCAGGACATGGCGGGGCCGGACCGCGGCGATGACCGCGCCGACATGGCGGGCGCAGGCGGGGCTGTGGTGACGCACCCCGATGATCGTGACGCCCATCATCCCGGCAGCAGGCCGCGGGCCTCGCCCAACCCCCGTCAGGCCCTTCCTCGTTTGCGGGGCACCTGCTGCTCGAGATAGCGGCGAAGACGGGTGAGGTCCTCGGCGTCGTCCTTGACCGCGGCCCCGGCGAGGGTGGCGACGATGTCGCCCGGATCCGGCTCGGTACCGCGCAGGTACCAGGCCCGCACCCCCATGGCGTGGGCCACTGAGACGGCCTCGGCGGTGCTCATGACGGTCGACATCGGGTCCATCGCGTCGCCGTCGGCTGTGCGTCCCTCGCGCAGCTCCCGGAAAGCGGTCACCAGCACCTCCATGACGTCGGGTGGAGGGGAGACGGGCACCCCGGACTCGTGCAGCAGCCGGGTGGCCTCGTCGAGCACCAGCCGGTACTCGGTGTCGAAGTCGGCGATCGGGAAGACGGTCTCGAAGTTGAACCGTCTCTTGAGGGCGGCGCTCATCTCGTTGACGCCCCGGTCCCGGGTGTTCGCGGTGGCGATGACGTTGAACCCCTGCCGGGCGAAGGTCATGGCCTCGGGCCCCGACAGTTCCGGGACGGCCAGGCTGCGCTCCGAGAGCAGGGAGAGCAGGCAGTCCTGCACCTCCAGGGGGCAGCGGGTGATCTCCTCGAAGCGGACGACGCCGCCCCGGACCATCCCGGTGAGCATCGGCGCCGGCACCAGGGCGGCCGGTGTGGGGCCGTCGGCCACCAGCATGGCGTAGTTCCACGAGTACTTGATCTGGTCCTCCGTGGTGGCCGCCCCGCCCTGGATGGTCAGTGTCGAGTCCCCGGAGACGGCGGCGGCGATGAGTTCTGACAGCAGAGACTTCGCCGTGCCCGGCTCCCCGATGAGCATCAGCCCGCGGCTGGTGGCCAGGGTCACCAGGCAGCGGTCCACCAGAGACGGGTCGCCGACGAATTTGGCGGTGACGCCCCGGGCGGGGTCCCCGCAGATGAATCGCCGGGCGGCGTCCAGCGACATCGCCCACCCCGGTGGCCTGGCCGCGGTGTCGGAGCGTCGCAGGGCCTCCAGCTCGGCGGCGAAACGCACCTCCGCGGGCGGTCGCTGCACATCCGGGGCGCTGCTCATGAGACCAGCCATTCCAGGTCGCGCAGGATCTCGGAGACGAGCACCTGGCCCAGGGCGCCCAGGTCGCCGTCCGGATCGTTCTGCCAGGAGTACCCGCCGCGGGTGAGGATCGCCGGGCCGAGTTTCTGCTCGGCGAAGTCCTCGAAGTTCGGGTCTCCGACGATGATGCCGGGTTCCAGGGCGATCACCAGGGTCTGGTCCCCGGGCAGGTCGCGGCACACCCACGACTGGATTCCGGCGTCCTCAAGGGCGGCCCGGTACCAGCCGCGGCTCTCCAGGCCGACGATCTTGGTGGTCTTGACAGTTCTGGCCTCGGCGCGCCGGATGGTGCTGCTCGACATCTCCTCGGCGGTGGGCGTGTACACCGCCCGGCCCAGCTGCTCGAAGGGCTGGAGGATCTCGTAGTCGCTGAAGATCTGCGACCAGCCGGCCGTCAGGTCGGTGCCGAGCAGCAGCGGATGGGCCACCCGGATCTCCGCGGCCTCGGGGAGGGTGTACTCCTCGTCCTCGACGTCGGCCAGTGTGCGGTCCTCGGCCACCCGGAACCCGATGGAGACGCCGCCGGTCTGCGCGGTCCACACCAGCCGGCGGGCCAGATGCACCATGAGGGGGTGTTCGGAGAACACCTGTGTGAAGATCTCCGGTGTCCAGCTGCGCTGGGACACCATCGCCGACTCAAGGCGTCTCACCTGATCCGAGGCGACCGCGCGGGCCTCCTTCTTCATCACCCGGAACCAGTCGTAGGAGGCCTTCGCCAGTTCGGCGTCGTCCTTGGCGCCGGGCTTCGGCAGGGCCTTGCGGCGCACACCGTCCTGGCTGACGAAGGGTCTCAGGGTCTCGTCGAAGCCGACGGTGAACTGCCTGGGGCCGTAGTTCAGCACCCGCGATCCGTCCGCATCCAGATCGAGATCGGGCACCAGCCTGTCGGCGAGCTCCTCGGACGTCAGGCCCCGTTCCTCGGCGATCTGGTCGATGAGGGCCACCGCCTGGGCGCGCAGCGGCTTCGAGGGCACCTTCAGCGAGATCCGGTGCAGGTGCATCAGGGCGGTGTCGGTGCCGATCGCAGCCAGCACGGGCAGGGCGTTGACGGCACGCCGATAGCCGCCCGCTTTCGGCCAGGCCCGGATGAGCGGGGAGAGCATCCGTACCGTCTCGTCGTCGCCGAGAAATCCCTGGGCGTCCAGCACCCATCCCTGCTTCGACGGGAATCCGGCGATCCGCCACTGCTCGAACAGGGCCCGGGCGAAGGCCGCCAGGATGCCGGCGTCGAAGGACTCCCGGAGCACCTGCACCCCGGCGTAGCGATCATCGAGACTCGACAGCGCCAGAACGGTGACGACGTCGGGCACCATCGGCGACGGAACGGCCGAGTCCGCACGGGTGAGGAGCCGGGGCAGCGCAGCGGGGTTCAGCCAGGTCGGCTGCTTCGGGATCCTGGCGGGCAGGGCCTCCAGCGGGTCGGCGTCCAGCACGGTGGCCAGGGCGGCCGCAACCCCGGGCCCGAAGGCGGACGCCGCCTGCTCGACCCTCGGCCGGCCCGCCTGCGCGGCGATCCGGCGCAGCGCGTTCTCGGCCTCGGAGCGTGCCTTCCCGGGCTTTCCCAGGGCTATCGGGGTCAGCCCGGTCACCGCGCTCTCAAGATGACGTGCGAACCACTGCTCGGCGAGGGGGCGCACCGTCTTGAGACGCAGCCAGCCGGCCATCATGGCGGCCACCGGGGCCCCGTCCACCGGCATCAGGAGACTGGCGCAGGTGCTCGGCTGGCGGCGCGCGGCGTCCAGGACGATGGGCAGCGCGTCGTCGGCGAAACGCGCCAGCACGATCCGCATCCAGTCCTGGGCGCCCCACAGATCGCGGATCGTCATACGGCCCAACAATGGCCGCAGTAGTTCCTCGGGGGCGTTGATGAGCAGCAGCTGGAGGTGCCCCCACATTCTGTCGCCGGCCAGCACCTGATCGGCGAGTTGCTGCCAGCTGACCCCGGACGGGGGTTGTGGCCGCGCTGATAGTTCGGCACCGTCAGCCACTCCTCCTGCTCACCGGGCAACCAGTCCAGGCGGGTGTCGTCAGGGGCCTTGAGGCCCTCGATCACCGTCTGAGTCTTCCGGGACCGCTTCCCGGCCCACGGCGGGGAGATGAGGAGGGCCGGGAGCTGCGACGGGTCGGCATCGGGGTGGTCCCCCTCGGCCAGAACCTCCCGGATGCGGGCCGCCGCCCCGGCCGGAAGCCGATCCGCCACATCGGAGGCCAGATCGCGGTCAGACCGCACCCGGGCGGCCAGGAGTGCGGCACATGCCTGGTTGGCCGAGGCCCTGCGGGCCAGCAGGTCCAGGGCCGGACCGGGCCGCCGGTCGGTGGCGGTGAGGACGGAGGCCCCGGCACGAGGGTCGTCGATGTGGTCGATCAGGAGGTCCAGCGCCTCGTCGGAGGGCAGTTCGGCGATCAGGGAGTAGTAATTCCTGGCCTCCGCGGCATCGGGATCGTCGTCGAGGAGGGCCTTCAGGGTCGGCAGGGCATCCGCACCGATCCTGTCCACAGCGGTCACCAGGTTGGTGAAGCCCGTCCCTCCCACCGAGTAGCTGGGGACCCGGTCGAGGAGCCCGAGGAGCTGGTCGCCGGTGTGGGGCACGGCGAGGGCCATCACGGGCAGCGGATCGGCTCCCTCCAGGGCTGCCTGCGCCCAGTCCCCGCGCTCGGGGGCGAGATAGGCCGCGACGAGGCGCTGCAGGGGCTCGGCGGAGGCGTAGCTCGTCAGCACCTCGATCACCTGCTCGTGGGTGGCGTCCTCGCAGGCGGCCACGGGGGTGCGAAGCGCCTCGGCCGCCCACGTCCAACTGACGGCCCATGCCTGAGAGGTGTCACCGGTGCCGGCAGGTCGCACGATCATCTGCTCCACGTCCTCCTCGAGGCAGAGCCCGGCGAGGCCGGCGGCACAGGACACCGCCGAGGGAAGGGACATCTGAGCCAGCCACAGCTGCGGGAGGGTCTGCTGCAGCTTGCCCCGCGTCGTCCAGTCCGCCCGCGCGGCGGACAGCATGGCCAGGGTCATGGCGGCCACTCCGAGCGGGCTGGCCGGATCGGCGTCGCGGACGGGGGAGGGACTGGCGGCCACCATCCGGCGGGCCCGGGGCATCAGCGAGGAGATGGTCTCCTGGGCGGTGTCGACGTCCTCCTGGCGGATCCTTGGTGCCGACGCCGGCCGGTGTCTGTCGCGATCGGGCAGGATCTTTTGCCGCCAGGAATCGGGAAGCTCGAACCGGTCCTCGTTCACCAGCTGTGATACCGGGCACTCCTTCGCGTCGTCGAAATGAGATAGCGGCACGCTACCGGTCCCGGGTGACAGTTCTGTCCAGGAAAGGCATCACGCGGTCTCGTCCATTCCCGGCCGGAACCGCCCGGGTGGCGTCGCGCCGGCCTGCGTCATACACTGGCCGGGCAGTCCGGGCCGTCCCGGGCTGACTTCGCATGCGCCGGACTCCCCGAGGAGGCCGAGAGCCCGGTCCCGCCCCACGGCGGGTGGCCCACGGTGGCGCATCAGGCGGTGGCGATCCCCGTCACCGGACAACCGATCGGCGCATCCGTGCGCCCAGATGAAAGGACGAGCCCCATGGCCGTCGTCACCACCCGTCAGCTGCTCGAGAGCGGCGTCCACTTCGGGCACCAGACCCGTCGCTGGAACCCGAAGATGAAGCGCTTCATCTTCACCGAGCGCAACGGCATCTACATCATCGACCTGCACCAGTCGCTGACCTACATCGACAAGGCCTACGCCTTCGTCAAGAAGACCGTCGCCAACGGCGGCCAGATCCTCTTCGTCGGCACCAAGAAGCAGGCCCAGGAGTCCATCTCCGAGCAGGCCAGCCGGGTCGGCATGCCATACGTCAACCAGCGTTGGCTCGGCGGCATGCTCACCAACTTCCAGACCATCTCCCAGCGCATCGCCCGCCTCAAGGAGCTCGAGGCGATGGACTTCGACACGGTCGCCGGCTCCGGTCTCACGAAGAAGGAGCTGCTCATGCTCTCCCGTGAGAAGGACAAGCTGGCCAAGGACCTGGGCGGCATCCGCGACATGCCCAAGACCCCGCAGGCGGTCTGGATCGTCGACACCAAGAAGGAGCACCTCGCCGTCGACGAGGCCCGCAAGCTGCGCATCCCGATCGTGGGGATCCTCGACACCAACTGCGATCCCGACGAGGTCGACTACGCGATCCCGGGCAACGACGACGCCATCCGCTCCGTCTCGCTGCTCACCCGGATCATCGCCGACGCCGCCGCCGAGGGCCTGATGGCCCGCTCGCAGGGCAGCTCCGAGGCCGCCGAGGGCAAGACCGCGGCCGAGCCGATGCCCGACTGGGAGCGCGAGCTCCTCGAGGGTTCCGAGAAGGCCGAGGCCGAGAAGCCGGCCGAGGAGGCCAAGCCCGCTGAGGAGGCCAAGCCGGCCGCCCAGGCCGAGGCCGCAGACGCCCAGGCCCAGCAGCTCGCCGCCGAGGTGGAGACCGCCAAGCCCGCCGAGAACAACTGAGCCCTGCTCACACACACCACGACAGGATCAATCACACATGGCAATCACTGCTGCTGATGTCAAGAAGCTCCGCGACGCCACCGGCGCCGGGATGATGGACGCCAAGAAGGCGCTCACCGAGGCCGACGGCGATTTCGACAAGGCCATCGACCTGCTGCGCGTCTCCGGCGCCGCCAAGGCCGCCAAGCGCGCAGACCGCGAGGCCAGCAACGGCCTGGTGGCCGCCTCGGGCAAGGCCCTGGTGCAGATCGGCTCCGAGACCGACTTCGTCGCCAAGAACGCCGAGTTCATCGAGGCCGCCGAGGGCATCGCCAAGGCCGTCGAGGCCGCGAAGGCCGACGGCAAGCAGGCCGCCTCGGCGGCCGTCGTCGACGGTGGGAAGACCGTCGCCGCGACCCTCGGTGAGCTCGCCGCCAAGATCGGCGAGAAGATCGAGCTGGCCGACGCCGCCTACTTCGAGGGCGACGCGCACGTCTACCTCCACCGCCGTTCCGCCGATCTGCCGCCCCAGGTGGGCGTCATGGTCGAGTACACCGGTGACGACGCCGAGGCCGTGCACAGCACCTGCCTTCAGATCGCCGCGATGAGCCCCCGCTGGCTGTCGCGCGCCGATGTCCCGGCCGACGTCGTCGAGCACGAGCGCGGCGTCGCCCGTGACATCGCGCTGGAGGAGGGCAAGCCCGAGAAGATCATCGACCGCATCGTCGAGGGTCGTCTGGGCGGCTTCTACAAGGAGAACTGCCTGCTCGAGCAGCCCGCCGTCTCCGACGACAAGAAGACCGTCGAGCAGCTGCTCAAGGCTGCCGGCGTGACCGTCTCCCGGTTCGTGAGGTTCTCGGCCGGCGACTGATAGCGCCATCTGACCTGCGGGCCCCGTCCACCGGACGGGGCCCGCTCGTCGTCCTCGGACCCGGGGACCCGGCGGCGACAGGGCCGGATGCTCTAAGCTGAGGCGACGGAACTGCCCCGATCCAGGAGAAACGATGCCCACGCCCTACCGCCGTGTCCTGTTGAAGCTGTCCGGAGAGGTCTTCGGAGGGGGCAAGGTCGGCGTCGACCCCGACGTCATCGCCGAGAAGTCCCGTGAGATCGCCGAGATCGCCGCCTCCGGCGTCCAGGTGGCCGTCGTGGTGGGCGGGGGCAACTTCTTCCGCGGAGCCGAGCTGCAGCAGCGCGGCATGGACCGCGACCGCGCCGACTACATGGGGATGCTCGGCACCGTGATGAACTGTCTGGCCCTTCAGGACTTCTGCGAGAAGGCCGGGGTCGCCACCCGGGTGCAGACCGCGATCACCATGGGGCAGGTCGCCGAGCCCTACATCCCCCGTCGCGCCGAGCGGCACCTGGAGAAGGGCCGCGTCGTGATCTTCGGCGCCGGTTCGGGCATGCCGTACTTCTCCACCGACACCGTCGCCGCCCAGCGGGCCCTGGAGATCGGGGCCGACGCCCTCCTGATGGGCAAGCAGGGGGTGGACGGCGTCTACGACTGCGACCCGAAGAGCAATCCCGCCGCCCGCAAGTTCGACGAGCTGACCTACGATGAGTTCCTGGCGCGCGACCTCAAGGTGGCCGACGCCACCGCGGTGGCGATGGCCCGTGACAACAACCTCACGATGATCTTCTTCAACCTGGAGAAGAAGGGCAATATCGCACGCGTCGTGGCGGGGGAGCCGATCGGCACCACCGTCCACCGCTGACATCCACCACACCGCATACCAGACAGATTCTCGGAAGGACCGACAGTGAGCGCAGACATCATCAAGGACGCAGGCAAGAAGATGGAGTCTGCCGTCTCCCACGCCCGGGAGGATTTCGCGGCCATCCGCACCGGCCGCGCCAACCCGGCGATGTTCAACAAGATCATGGTGGACTACTACGGCGCCATGACCCCCCTCCAGCAGCTGGCCAGCTTCCAGGTGCCCGAGGCCCGCACGGTCCTCATCTCCCCCTACGACAAGGGCTCGGTCAACGCCGTCGAGAAGGCCGTCCGGGACTCCGACCTGGGCGTCAACCCCTCCACCGACGGCAATGTGGTGCGCTGTGTGCTGCCCAGCCTCACCGAGGAGCGCCGCAAGGAGTACACCAAGATGGCCAAGGCGAAGGCCGAGGAGGGGCGTATCGCGGTGCGCAACGTCCGCCGCTCGGCCAATGACGACCTCAAGAAGCAGGAGAAGGACAAGGAGATCTCCGAGGACCAGCTCACCCGGCTGGAGAAGGAGCTCGACCAGGTCACCAAGAAGCACGTCGAGGAGATCGACGAGCTGCTGAAGGCCAAGGAGGCCGAGCTGATGGAGGTCTGAGGACCTCCCTCAAGGATCCCATGCCGTGACCAGCGCATCCTCCGACACCACCCCCGCGCCCGGACGCACACCCAGAGCCGGTCGCGACCTGCCCGCTGCCATCATCACCGGCGTCGTGCTCGTGGTGATCGTCATCGGCACGGTCTTCTGGTGGCACTGGGGATTCGTCATCTTCGTGGCGATCATGCTGGGCCTGGGGGCGGTGGAGCTGCACCGTGCGATCGGCGTCCTGGGGATGCGCTCCGCGGTGGTGCCGATCGTCATCGGAACCGTCATCATGGTGCTGGGCTCCTTCGCGGCGTCCAGCTACGACCTGGGCATCGGCGCCAACACCTTCCTCATCGCCGCACTGGGGCTGACGACCGTCACCTCCCTCATGTGCCGCCTGCCGGGCGGTGCGAAGGGATTCGTGGGGGACGCCGCGGCCAGCCTGTTCACCATCGCCTACCTGCCGCTGATGGGATCCTTCATCCCGCTCATGATGGCCGACGATCTGGGCGCCCGTCGGATCCTCTCCTGGATGCTGTGCATCATCGCCTCCGACACCGGCGGTTACGCCGTCGGCGTGCTCATCGGCCGCCATCCGATGGCTCCGCGGATCAGCCCGAAGAAGAGCTGGGAAGGGATGGCGGGCTCGATCGTGCTCGCTGCGGCGGTCGGAGCCGGCTGCTCGGTATGGCTGCTGGGGGCCCCGGCATGGGTGGGTCTGGTGCTTGGCGGGGTACTCTCGGTGGTCGGCACCTGCGGGGATCTGGTCGAATCCATGATCAAACGCGACGTCGGGATCAAGGACATGTCGAACTTCCTGCCCGGCCATGGCGGCGTCATGGACCGGCTCGACTCCATGCTGCTGTCGGCCCCCTTCGCCTGGGCGGTCCTCTCGCTGTGCCTGTAGGAACCGCGTGCCTGTAGGAGCTGCGTGCCTGTAGGAGACACTTCACCTCGAGGAGACCGATGACCACCGATCCGCGCCCTGCCACGTCCCCCTCGGGACTGGTGCTGCCGATCACTCCGCTCGCCGAGCCCGGCAAGGAGATGCCGGTGGTGGTCCGCTCACCGCGGCGCACCAAACCCCCGAAGCACTGGATAGACCTGAGCATCGAGGAGAGGGTCGACGCCGTCAAGGAGATGGGGCTGCCGGGGTTCCGGGCCAAGCAGATCTCCGAGCACGTCTTCGTCCATCACGACCTCGATCCCCAGAACTGGACCGACCTGCCCAAGGCGGTTCGCGGGCAGGTGGCCGAGGCGTGGTTCCCCGAACTTCTCACCGAGGTCTCCCGTCAGTCCTGCGACAACGGCACCACCGTGAAGACGCTGTGGCGCCTCCACGGCGGATCGCTGGTGGAATCGGTGCTCATGCACTATCCGGCCACCCGGCACAACTCCGCACGCACCACCCTGTGCATCTCCTCCCAGGCCGGATGCGGCATGGCCTGTCCCTTCTGCGCCACCGGCCAGGGCGGCATCCAGCGCAACATGGCGACCTCCGAGATCGTGGCGCAGGTGCTGGCCGCCGATCGTCTCCTCGAGTCGGGGGCGGTTCCGGGGGCGGGCCGGGTGAGCAACATCGTCTTCATGGGCATGGGCGAACCGATGGCCAACTACAAGGCGGTGCTGGCGGCGATGCGCACCTTCATCGCACCGGCCCCGCACGGCATCGGGATGAGCGCCCGGGGCATCACGATCTCCACCGTCGGACTGATCCCCCGGATCAAGGCCCTCACCGAGGAGGGGATCCCGGCCACCCTCGCGGTCTCCCTGCACGCCCCCGACGACGAGCTGCGTGACGAGCTCATCCCGGCCAACAAGCGCTGGAAGGTCGACGCCCTGCTCGACGCCGCCTGGGAGTACGCCCGCACCACCGGCCGCCGCGTCTCCATCGAGTACGCCCTGATGCGTGACATCAATGATCAGGCCGATCGCGCCGCGGTGCTGGCCCGCCAGATCCGCCGCCGCGGAGACTGGACCTGGGCTCACGTCAACCTCATCCCGCTCAACCCCACCCCGGGCTCCCGGTGGACGGCCTCGCGGCCCGAGGACCAGGACGCCTTCGTGGCCACCCTGGAGCGCTGGAAGATCCCGGTGACCGTCCGCGACACCCGCGGCAAGGAGATCGACGGGGCCTGCGGTCAGCTGGCCGCCCGCGGCCGGGCCGAAGGGGTCGGAGTCTGAGGGGAATCCCCGCCCGGCTCGAGGCATCTCAGAATGTAACCATTGTGTTTCAGGATGGGAGAATGCCAGAGCCACGCGGCGCACGCCGGACGGCTGCGCTCTACAGGAGGTTCCATGGATACCCAGCTGCAGAAGGTGTACGACCAGGTCCTGAGGATGAATCCGGGGGAGGTCGAGTTCCATCAGGCCGTCAAGGAGGTCTTCGACAGCCTCGGACCGGTGCTGCGCAAGAAGCCCGAGTACGTCGAGGGAGCGGTGCTCTCCCGGATCTGCGAGCCCGAGAGGCAGATCATCTTCCGCGTCCCGTGGGTTGACGACGCGGGCCGCGTCCGGATCAACCGCGGCTTCCGGGTGGAGTACTCCTCGGTGCTCGGCCCGTACAAGGGTGGGCTGCGCTTCCACCCCTCGGTCTACCTGGGCATCGTCAAGTTCCTGGGATTCGAGCAGATCTTCAAGAACTCCCTGACCGGCATGCCGATCGGCGGTGCGAAGGGCGGCTCGGACTTCGACCCCCACTCGGCCTCTGACGGCGAGGTGATGCGGTTCTGTCAGTCCTTCATGACCGAGCTCTACCGCAACCTGGGGGAGCACACAGACGTTCCGGCCGGCGACATCGGCGTCGGCGCCCGTGAGATCGGCTACCTCTTCGGCCAGTACAAGCGCATCACCAACCGGCACGAGTCCGGGGTGCTCACCGGCAAGGGCCTCACCTGGGGAGGCTCCCTGGTGCGCACCGAGGCCACCGGGTACGGCGTCGTGTTCTTCGTCGAGGAGATGCTCGGCGAGATCGGAACCAGCCTCGATGGCCGTCGGGTCACCGTCTCCGGATCCGGCAATGTGGCCACCTACGCCATCGAGAAGGCCCAGCAGCTGGGCGCGAAGGTGGTGGCCTGCTCCGACTCCGGCGGCTACGTCGTCGACGAGGAGGGCATCGACCTGGAACTGCTCAAGCAGATCAAGGAGGTCGAGCGGGGGCGCATCAGCTGCTACGCGGAGCGCCGTCCCTCCGCCGTCTTCTCCGACACCGGCTCCATCTGGGACGTGCCCGTCGACGTCGCACTGCCCTGCGCCACCCAGAACGAGCTGGACGAGGCGGCCGCCACCGCGCTGATCTCCCACGGGGTGCTGGCCGTCGCCGAGGGCGCCAACATGCCCTGCACCCCGGGGGCCATCGCCATCCTGCAGGAGGCCGGCGTCAAGTACGCCCCCGGCAAGGCCTCCAATGCCGGTGGCGTGGCCACCTCGGCGCTGGAGATGCAGCAGAACGCGGCCCGTGACTCGTGGAGCTTCGAGGACACCGAGAAGAAGCTCCACCAGATCATGCACGACATCCACGACCGGTGCTCCGAGACGGCCGAGGAGTACGGCCAGCCCGGGAACTACGTGGTCGGTGCGAATATCGCCGGATTCACCAAGGTGGCCGACGCCGTCATCGCGATGGGCGTCGTCTGAGCCGTCCGCTCAGCGGCCGGGCGCCGGGCGCGCCTGGCCGAACAGGCCCCCCGGGTTGAGCGGTTCGGTGTCCCACTGCTCGCTCAACCCGTCGGGGCCCCACCGCAGCCGCAGGGTGTGCGGGGTGGTGACCACGGCCAGGTCGATGGTCAGTTCGGGACCCGCCCATCCTCCCGAGGCGGCGACCTCCAGCTCGCCGTCGGCCAGCCGGAGGTGGGTGTGCAGCCACTGCCCGCAGCCCACCCGGATCGCGAACCGCCCGCCGTCGGTGCGGGTGAGATCGACGGTCCAGCCGCCACCGGTGGGCCTGATCACCAGCCGATCCCCGGCGCCGGTGGTGGCCCGGACCGTGCGCTCCGGCGCCGGCTCCCCGGCCACCGGCGCCACCTCCAGGGTCCGACGGTAGGGCTCGACGTCGTCGTTGAGCCCGGAGCCACGGGCCTCCAGAGCGGGCCACAGGTGGGCCCACACGGCGTCGAGCACCGGCTGTGCGCCGTCGATATTGTTCGTGGTGACGATCACGGCGTCCGCCTCGGGCAGGATCAGTGCCAGCTGGCCCATGGCCCCGTCGATCCGGTAGCCGTGCAGGCCGCGCCAGACCTGCCAGCCGTAGCCCATTCCCCAGTCGGTGCCGGTGTCCCCGTCGGAGTCGATGTGGGAGACGCGGTGGCCGGCGATCCACTCGGCCGGCAGGAGCCGCCTGCCCCGGTGGACGCCGTCGTCCAGCAGCAGCTGGGCGAAACGGGCGAGCTGATCGGGCCTCAGATGCATACCCGAGAAGCCCAGCGGAAAACCGTCGAGATCCCTGGTCCAGGGCACCGGGCCGATGCCGATCGGATCCAGCACCCGCCGGGTGAGGAGCTCGGCGACGTCGCGCCCGGTGGTCCGGGCCACGATCCGCGACAGCATCCAGGTGGCCAGGTTGTTGTAGGCGAAGGAGCTGCCAGGATCGTGCTCCGGCTCGGCGGCCAGGAAGGCGCGGGCGGTCTCGTCGCCGACCGGGCGGCGGTGCCAGGCCATCGCGGTGGCCACCTCGTCGGCCTGCTCCTGGCTGTGGCCGGTGGCCATCGCCAGCGCGTCGCGGATCCGGATCCGCGACGCCCTGGGCCCGGCCGCGTCAGCCACCTCGGGCCACAGGTCGACCAGCGTGTCCTGGTAGCCGAAGGCCCCGTCCTCGACGGCCATGCCGACCGCCGCCGAGGTGAAGGTCTTCGAGCAGGAGTAGACGAGGCAGGGTTCCTCGGTGTCCCAGGGCGCCCACCGCAGATCGGCCAGGGTCCGGTCGTGCTGGCGCACCAGCAGGCTGTGGGGCCTGGTTCCGGCCCTGGTGAGGGCGGCGGCGGTGGCGTCGATCGCAGGGGCGAGGTCCGCGGCGGTGAGGCTCATGTGGGAAGGATATGACCGGCGCGCCGCCCGTGGGAGGGCGTGTCAGACTGGGGCGCGTGACTGTGCTTCTCGAGATCCTGGGCGCCCTGGCCTTCTTCGCGCTCATCATCGTGTCCGTCCTGCTCCACGAGTGCGGTCACTTCATCCCGGCCAAGATCTTCGGCGTCAAGGTCACCGAGTACTTCGCCGGCTTCGGTCCGAGGATCTGGTCGGTGAAGCGCGGCGAGACCGAGTACGGCTTCAAGTGGATCCCGCTGGGCGGTTACGTGAAGCTCGTCGGGATGTACCCGCGCCATGTCGAGAGACGCCGGCACAACCGGCTCACCAGGCTGGCCGACGAGGCCCACGAGGTGGAGGCCGAGGACATCGGACCCGGCGACGAGGGCCGGATCTTCAGCGACAAGCCGGTCTGGCAGCGTCTGGTGATCATGAGCGGCGGCATTCTCACCAACCTGCTGCTGGCCTTCCTCATCTTCTGGGCGGTGTTCGGCATCTACGGGCGCACCGGGCAGACCACGACGGTGGCCACCGTCCAGGAGTGCGTCATCGCCGCCGACCGCGCCGACCAGCACTGCCGGGCCGGTGATCCGGAGACCCCCGCCCGGCAGATGGGGCTGCGCAGCGGGGACACCATCGTCTCCTTCAACGGCCACGCGATCACCTCCTGGGAGCAGCTCTCCGATCTCATCCGGGCCAACCGGGACAGGCCGGCCGCCATCGTGGTGGAGCGCTCCGGGCAGCGGGTGAGCCTTCCGGTGGCCGACACCCGGATCAACCAGGTCGCCGACCGCCTGGATCCCGGCAAGACCGTCGAGGCGGGATTCCTCGGCTTCAGCCCGGACACCGAGATCATCCATTCGGGGCCGATCGACACCGCCGATCAGATGTGGACGATGTCGCAGCAGGCCCTCTACGCCCTGGTCCGGCTGCCGGTGCTCACCTGGAACGTGGCCTCCGACATGGTCACCGGGCAGGCCCGTGACGTCAACAGCCCGATGAGCATCGTCGGTGCCTCCCGGGTCGCCGGGGACGTCGCCGGCGACAAGGCGCTGGGACTGGGCGACAAGGTGGCGATCGGCGGGAGCCTGCTGGGCTCCCTCAACCTCTTCCTGTTCTGGCTCAACGTCGTGCCGCTGCCGCCGATGGACGGCGGGCATATCGCCGGCGCCGTCTACGAGTCGATCAAGAGGGCCATCTGGCGGCTGCGCGGCAAGGCCGATCCCGGGCCCGCCGACACCGCCATGATGCTGCCGGTGGCCTGGGCGATCGGCGTCGCGATGGTGCTGATGGGGGCGGTCCTCATCGTCGCCGACATCGTCTCCCCGGTGAAGATCCTCTGAGCCTGGTGGAGAAATCCACTGCTCAGCACGGCGGATGCCGGTCTTGGCCGAAGGTGAGAGACTGAACCGTGGATAACGTCGACTTCTCAGGAGCTGGACCTCGATGAGCGTCAATCTGGGCATGCCCAAACCCCCCGTCCCCACCTTGGCGCCGCGCCGCCCGACCCGTCAGATCCGCGTCGGCGACGTGCTGGTCGGGGGAGACGCCCCCATCTCGGTGCAGTCGATGACGACCACCAAGACCCACGACATCGGCGCCACGCTCCAGCAGATCGCCGCCCTGACCGCCGCCGGCTGCGACATCGTCCGGGTGGCCTGTCCCACCGACAAGGACGCCGCCGCCCTGCCGATCATCGCCCAGCAGTCCCAGATCCCGGTGATCGCCGACATCCACTTCCAGCCGAAGTACGTCTTCGAGGCCATTGAGGCCGGATGCGGCGCGGTGCGCGTCAACCCCGGCAATATCCGCAAATTCGACGACCAGATCGCCGACATCTGCAAGGCCGCCACCGAGCACCGGGTGAGCCTGAGAATCGGCGTCAACGCCGGATCCCTGGACCCCCGCCTGCTGGCCAAGTACGGATCCCCGACCGCCGAGGCGCTCGTCGAGTCGGCCCTGTGGGAGGCCAGTCTCTTCGAGGCCGTGGGCTTCAGGGATTTCAAGATCTCGGTCAAGCACCACGACCCGGTCGTGATGATCAAGGCCTACGAGCAGCTCTCCGAGCAGTGCGACTACCCGCTGCACCTCGGCGTCACCGAGGCCGGCCCCGCCTTCCAGGGGACCATCAAGTCCTCGGTGGCCTTCGGGCATCTGCTCGCCGAGGGGATCGGCGACACCATCCGCGTCTCGCTGTCGGCGGATCCGGTCGAGGAGGTCAAGGTCGGCATCAAGATCCTGGAGGCCCTCAACCTGCGCGAGCGCGGCCTGGAGATCGTGTCCTGCCCCTCCTGCGGGCGCTGCCAGGTGGATGTGCTCACCCTGGCCAACCAGGTCACCGACGCCCTGGAGGGTCTGGACGCCCCGCTGCGCGTCGCCGTCATGGGATGCGTGGTCAACGGGCTCGGCGAGGGCCGGGAGGCCGATCTCGGCGTGGCGGCCGGCAACGGCAAGGGCAAGATCTTCATGCACGGCGAGGTGATCCGCACCGTTCCCGAGCACGAGATCGTGCCCACCATCGTCGAGGAGGCGAACCGGCTCGCCTCTCAGATGAGCGAGGCCGGCGCCCCCGCGGTCTCGGTCTCCTGAGATGAGCACCCGGATCCGGGTGCTCGACGACGCCGACCTGCCGGCCGCCCGCGAGCTGGCGTCGGCCGATCCCGTCACCAACGTCTTCCTGCTCTCCCGGATGACCGAGGGCGGCCTGGACCGCTCCCGTCTCGGATGCCCCGTTCACGGGGCGTGGCGCGACGGCGAACTGCTGGCGATGCTCCACGTGGGCGCCAACCTGGTGCCCTGCGGGGATCCTGAGGCCGTCGCGCAGCTGGCCGGGCATGTCGGGCCGTGGCGGCGCTCCTCCTCGATCATGGGGCGCTCGGATCTTGTGATGGCGCTGCACGCCGAGCTGTCGCGACGCTGGGGGCATCCGTGGGCGCACACCCGCGAGATCCGCGCCCACCAGCCCCTCATGGCGATCGACGGCCAGCCGGCGATCGCCTGCGACCCACGGGTCCGCAGGATCGACGAGTCCGACTTCGACTCCTACTTCCGGGCCGCGGTGGCCATGTACACCGAGGAGGTCGGCGTCTCCCCGCTGGACCCCGGCGGCTCCTACAGCAGGCACATGCGTGCCCTGGTGGCCCGCGGCCAGTGCTTCGGCATCGTCGACGACGGCCGGGTCCGATGGAAGTCCGACATCGGCGTCGCATGGCGCGACGTCTGCCAGATCCAGGGGGTGTGGCTGGATCCCGTGCTGCGCGGGCACGGCACCTCGGCGTCCGCCATGGCGGGAGTGGTGAGCCTGTGCCTGCGCCGCCACTCCACGGTCTCCCTGTACGTCAACGACTTCAACACCCGCGCGCTGCGGATGTACCGGCAGGTCGGCTTCCGTCCGGTCGGGGAGATGGCCACCGTCCTCTACTGAGAACGGGCCGCCTCCTCCGCCCAGGAGACCTCCAGCGGTTCGGTCAGGGTGAGGCGCTCGGCCACCTCCCCGCCGTCGCATCGGCAGAGGGCAACGGTCGCCGAGCCCTCGCCGACGCTCAGCACCCGCCAGGTGCCGCCCAGCCCCTCCCACCGCAGGACCGCCGGAGGGGGAGGGGCTGGGCGGCGATCGCTTCCGCGGCTCTCAGCCATGGTCATGGCCGCCCGAACCGTGGCCGTGATGGATGGCCAGGATGTCGCGGGGCAGCACCACGAAGGGCCGCATCATCGTGTGGTCCTCGTGATCGAGGATGTGGCAGTGGTACATGAACTCTCCCGTCGCGCCGCCGAAGCGTCCCAGCACGCTCACCACCTCGCCGGGCTGGACCACCCAGGTGTCCTTCGTGCCGCCGGTCACCGGGTCGATCGCCGGCCCGGCACCGGGGACCGGGAGTGGGGAGGGGGTGGAGCCGGTGGCCGGATCGAAGCCGGGCACATTGCCGGTCTTCTGATCCAGCTTCCAGGCGAGGCGCTCGATCATCTGGAAGGACGTCATGTGGATGTGCATCGGATGGGCCGGGCCGCCGAGGTGGACGACGTTCCACCGCACCCACGCCCCGTCGGCGATCATGACGTTGACGGTGTCGTCGAAGAGCTTCGCCGCGGCGCGCAGCACCATCGGCTTCCCGCCCTTCCCACCGGACAGCCGGATGACGTCGTTGGCACCGACCTGGTCGGGCGGCAGGTCGCTGACGTCGGCCATCTCCCACAGCTGGGGGTGACCGTTGCCCTCGGTCCCGGGCGGGGCGACCACGAGCCAGACCTGCTGCTCGGGGGTCACGACGTCGTGGTCGGGATCGGGCCCGACCACCACCCGGTTGTCGGGCAGCAGCTTCCAGCGGGGGTTCGGGGACAGCGACTCGGGCAGCGTGAACGGGTCGTCGACCGGTCCCGAGCCGACCCTGATCTGCATCGCCGTGGCGTCGGTCTGGCCCGGCTGCGGGTTCAGCGCGGTGGCGCTCTCATTGCGCAGCTCCAGGGTCCGTCCGGCCAGGGGCGCCAGGTCCACCAGGACATCCATCCGCTCGCCCGGGCCCAGATTCACCGCGCCTCCGGGTGCCACCACCGGTGCGGGCAGCAGGCCGGCGTCGGTGCCGATCACCACCAGGGCCTCGGGCAGCCGGTGCATCCCGAAGGCGGTGGGGTCGTCGCCGAATCCGCCGTCGGAGCGGGCCGGCAGCGGATCGCTGTCGGCCGGGATGGCCTCATCGGTGGTGTCGTAGAGGGCCAGCCTGAGGATCCGCGCGTTGGAGGCGTTGAGGAGCCGCAGCCGCTGCCAGCCGGGCCGGGCCTCATGGGTCGGCCAGATCTTGCCGTTCACCAGCGTGTAGGGACCGGTGACCGGGATCTCGGCCGCCGCGTCGCCGGTGCCGATCCCGGCCTGCTTGTACAGGAGTCTTCCGGTCGGGACGAAGGAGTCGGCCGCACCGGCCTCGGTCTCCAGGTTCGCGTCGCGGATCGCCAGGACCAGCTCCCGGTTTCCGGAGGGCAGGTGCAGGGACTCCTCGACGTCGTCGCGGATCAGGTAGAAACCGGCCAGGCCGGCGAAGACGCTGAAGCGGGTCACCGCCATGGCGTGGTCGTGGTACCACAGCGTCGCCGACTCCTGGCCGTTTGGGTAGGAGCAGCGCGTCCAGCGGCCCGGCAGGGCGACGTTGTGCGCCCAGCCGTCGTTGTGGCCGTCGGTCAGGGATCCGTGCAGGTGGACGACGGTGGCCGATCGGATCTGGTCGGTGCCCTCCAGCATGGGGTAGGCGTTCGCCGGGCCGTGCCGGCCGTGGGCCTGCATGCGGCCTCCGGGAAGGGTGGCGATCCGGACGGTGTCGGCCACGCCGCCGGGCTGCGGAGGCACCCGCACCACGTCATAGGGCAGGGCCGCCCGCTCGTCCGAGCCGCCCGCGTCCTCGCTCACCAGGGCGTTACCCCAGTCGATGCGCACCGGATGGCCCGAGCGCACCACGATGGTGGGGCCGGGCACCGAACCCTCGTAGCCCCAGATCTCGGTGTCGGGCAGGTCGGCGTGCAGCCGGGTGCGGAACGGTCGGGCGCAGATCGGCAGCACCCGGCCCTCGGCAAGATCCCGGGCGTCGATCACCGACAGCCTGCGCGGGGCCGTGGGGGAGGAGGGCAGTGCGAGGCCGCCGGTCTCGGCGAGTGCGCGCAGCCTGGCCTGGGACTCCGGGACGGGTTCTGCAGACATCTGAACTCCTTGGACAGATCCTCGATCGAAGGACGGAACGGTGCCCCGGTCGACGGCCTCTGGTCGGCATCGACCGGGCAGTAGCAATGGTTACCCCAGAGCGCCGTGTATACACCGCCGCGGGTTCAGGTCGGCCGCGGCCGGGGGCGGGGGCGAAACACTGCTGTAACGGCGCTCACCGGGCCCTGTAACACGATTCAGCCAGCATGTGGCCATGGAGTCACTGCTCGACGGATATCCGACCTCCCCGCTCATCCACGATGAGCTGCTCGGCAGTGACGGCGTCCGCCCCCAGTGCGCCCGCCTGGCACGCGGATTCGACCGCCTGGGGGCCGAAGAGGTGCGCTCCCGGGCCGCCTACCTGGCATCCCGATACGTCGACTCCGGGGTCACCTTCGACCTCGGCGGAACGGAGAAGCCCTTCCCGCTCGACATCATGCCCAGGATCATCGAGGCCCGCGAGTGGGACACCATCAGCACCGGCGTGGCCCAGCGCGTCTACACCCTGGAGCGCTTCCTGGGCGACGTCTACGGGTCCGGGCAGGTCTTCGACGACGGGGTGGTGCCCCGCAGGCTCGTCGTCTCCTCGCCGAATTTCATCCGGGAGGTGGCGGGCATCGCGCCGGCCAACGGGGTGCGGATCCACGTCGCGGGGATCGACCTGATCCGCGACGGCGACGGCACCATGAGGGTCCTGGAGGACAACGTCCGGATACCCTCGGGGGTCTCCTACGTGCTCACCAACCGGGCCGCGATGGCCGGCGTCCTGCCCGACATCATGCGCCGGCACAATGTCGAGCCGGTCGACGTCTACCCCTCCCGGCTGCGCGCCGCTCTGGAGGCCGCGGCCCCCGCCGGGGTCTCCGAGCCCAACGTCGTCGTGCTCACCCCCGGCGTCTACAACTCCGCCTACTACGAGCACTCCCTACTGGCCCGCACCATGGGCGTGCCGCTGGTCGAGGGCCCCGACCTGGTGTGCCGCCAGGGCCGGGTCTACGTGCGCACCACCTCGGGGCTCAACCGGGTCGACGTCATCTACCGGCGGGTCGACGACGACTTCATCGACCCGGTCCACTTCCGGCCCGACTCGGTCCTGGGCGCCGCGGGACTCGTCTCGGCCGTCGCCAACGGCACTGTGACGGTGGCCAACTGGATCGGCAACGGAGTCGCCGATGACAAGCTCATCTACACCTACCTGCCCGATCTCATCCGCTACTACTGCGGTGAGGAACCGGTGCTGCCCAATGTCGACACCTGGCGTCTCGAAGAACCCGACTCCCTGGCCGAGGTGCTCGACCGGCTCGACGAGCTCGTCGTCAAACCCGTCGACGGATCCGGCGGCAAGGGCATCATCATGGGACCCGAGTGCACCGGCGCGCAGATCGACGCCGCCCGCGCCAGACTGCGCGCCGACCCCAGAGGATGGATCGCCCAGCCCCTCGTGCAGCTGTCCACCGTGCCCACCTTCATCGACGACAGGCTGGTGCCCCGGCGCGTCGACCTGAGACCCTTCGCCGTCAACGACGGCAACGCCATATGGGTGCTGCCCGGAGGGCTCACCCGGGTCGCCCTGGGAGAGGGCCAGTTCATCGTGAACTCCTCCCAGGGAGGCGGATCCAAGGACACCTGGGTGCTGGGCGCACCCGGTACGCGCAGGACCGAGCCGTTGCCCTCGATCCAGATCCAGGCCGCCGCGCCGACCCGCCAGGCCGAGCCGCGGCTGGCCGCATCCGGGCCGATGGAACAGCCCGACCGGTCCATCTGGGAGGCCCAGCAGGGCCAGCAGCAGCAGGCCGGGCTGCCGGGCCGCGACGTCGAGGCGGGGGAGGAGACGGCATGCTGAGCAGGTTGGCGGAATCCATGTTCTGGATCGGCCGGTACCTGGAGAGGGCCGAGGACGTCGCACGGCTGTTGCGCGTGCACCTCGAGGTGACCGCCGAGGAGACCGGAGAGCGCGGCGCCGACTCGGCGACCCTGATGGCCAGCATCGGCGCCCCTCCCGATCCCGACTCCGGGCCACCCGACGTGTGGGGGGTGCTGGGCCACGACGCCTCCTCCCCGGTGTCCATCGTCTCGGCGCTGAGCAGCTGCCGAGACGCAGCCAGACGCGCCCGCGAGGTGCTCTCCCTGGAGACCTGGGAGGAGATCAACCGCGCATGGCGGGCCGTCTCCCAGGGCCAGCTGCGCAGCACCTACCAGCAGCTGGCACTGCGAACCGTCCTGGACCACTGCTACGCGGTCACCGGCATCGTCGACTCCACCATGAGCCACGAGGAGGGCTGGGACTTCCACTGCCTGGGCCGGATGATCGAGCGGATCGACATCACCGCACGGATGGTCTCGGTGGCCCCGGTCGACGACGGGGAGGCGCAGATCACCACGCTGCGCGCCTGCGGGGCCGATCACGCCTTCCTCATCAGCCGCGGAGGAGACCGCAGCCGAGGCGCCGCCGTCGACTTCCTGCTGCGCGACAGGCTGTGCCCCAGGTCGGTCGTCCACTGCCTGGCCGAGGCCGAAGGATGCCTCGCGCGCCTCGACACCGGGCGGCGCACCGGCTTCCAGTCCGACGCGCAGCGGCTCCTCGGCCGTGCCCGCGCCGAGTTCGAGTACCGCTCCGACGAGGCCCTGCTCACCGGACTGGGGGAGCAGATGTCCGATCTCAGCCGGACCTGCCACCGGGCGACCGACGCCCTGTCCGCCCACTACTTCCATGGGGCCGATGTGGCCTACTGGCATGAGGGATGACGCCATGACCTCCACCCTGCGCATCCAGCACCGCACCAACATCCACTACGACGGCCCGGTGTCCCACAGCTTCGACGAGGTGCGGATGACCCCGCTCTACTCGGAGTCCCAACTCATCAGGCGCACCGCGATCAGCGTGACGCCCCAGCCCTGGCAGTACTCCTACGTCGACTACTGGGGCACACAGGTGACCTCCTTCGAGATCCACGAGCCGCACCAGCGGCTCACCATCACCGCCGACTCCACCCTGGACGTCGTCAAACTGCCCCACCTCGATTCCGGCATGACCCTGCCGAAGGTCGGAGCCGGCCACGAACGCTGGTACGAGTATGTCCTCAACTCCCCGGTGACCGACCCCGGCGAGGACCTGCGGGAGCGCACCCGCGAACTCGTCGACGACACCATGACCATCAACCGTATCGGCCACACCGTCTCGGAGATGATTCACGACCAGGTGCACTACGTGCCCGGATCGACACGCGTCGACACGACCGCGCAGCAGGCCTGGAAGGTCAGATCCGGCGTCTGCCAGGACATCGCCCACCTGGTCATCGGGTGCCTGCGCAGCCTCGGAATCCCCACCCGGTACGTGTCGGGATACGTGCTGCCCCGCAACGAGGCCGAACCGGGGGAGCCCGTCGACGCCCAGACCCATGCCTGGGTGCAGTGGTGGGACGGCGCATGGACCGGTTTCGACCCCACCAACCTCGTCGACTCGGGGGAGAGCCACGCCCGGGTGGGCACCGGACGCGAGTACGCCGACGTCGCCCCCTTCAAAGGGGTGTTCACCGGGGCGGGCAGCACGTCGACCTACGAGGCCTCGGTGGTGATGCGCAGACTCTCCTGAGGGGCCCGGGAACAGTCGGGCAGACTTGACCCATGACCCCCTCAACCCCGGCCTCATCCAGACCTGCCGATCTTGTGTGGCGGGGACTCACCTTCCCGCTGCCCGTGCCCGCCCACACGCGCAAACTCATCCTGCCCCGGGCCGGTACCCCGAAGCGATACGCCACCGAACCGCTGCTGCTGGTCAACGTGGAGCGCCCCGCCATCACGGCGCCCTGGCTCAAGGACCACCAGTGGCACCGGCTGGTGCGCGGCCAACTGTCCGGGGGACGCCAGATGGACAGGGCCACCGAGGCCGTGCTGGAGGTGTCCCCGGGCCGCGTGGCGGTGAGCGCCTTCGAGGGCGGTCCGGTGATAGAGGCCGAACTCGCCCCCGATCTGGAACCCGACGTCGCGACGAACAGAAGGCTGCTGGTGATCGTGGCCGAGCGCCCGACCCTCGAGGACCTCCGCCAGATCCCCAAACGCCCCGACGCCTTCGTCCACTCCGTCTCCGAGACCATGCTCAGTTCAGGACCAGTGTTCTACACGGTTTCTACTGTGGCGGGGGGACAACCCGCCACAGTGTGATGCAACGCCCTGGACCGGTAAGATCTGCGCGGATCGTGCCGGGTCACGCCGAAGGGCGGCGGAGGGCCAGGGCGACCGGAAAGGTAAGTCACGTGTTGACCCGCATGTCAGAGCTGTTCGTGCGCACCCTGCGGGAGGATCCCGCCGCCGCCGAGGTCCCGAGCCACCGCTGGCTGGTCCGCGCCGGCTACATCCGCCGGGCGGCCCCCGGCATCTACACCTGGCTGCCGCTGGGGCTGAAGGTGCTGCGCAAGGTCGAGGGCATCGTCCGCACCGAGATGGACGCCATGGGCGCCCAGGAGGTCCTCTTCCCGGCCCTGCTGCCCTCGGAGCCCTACAAGGAGTCCAACCGCTGGGTCGAGTACGGCGACAACCTCTTCCGCCTCAAGGACCGCAAGGGCGTCGACATGCTGCTCGGCCCCACCCACGAGGAGATGTTCACCCTCCTGGTCAAGGACCTGTACTCCTCCTACAAGGACCTGCCGCTGGCGATCTACCAGATCCAGACCAAGTACCGCGACGAGGCCCGCCCCCGGGCCGGCATCCTGCGCGGCCGCGAGTTCGTGATGAAGGACTCCTACTCCTTCGACGTCGACGACGAGGGCCTGGACGCCTCCTACAACAGGCACCGCGACGCCTACATCAAGATCTTCGACCGGCTCGGATTCGACTACGCCATCGTCAAGGCCATGTCCGGCCCGATGGGCGGCTCCCGCTCCGAGGAGTTCCTGGCCGTCGCAGAGAACGGCGAGGACACCTTCGTGCGCTCCCCGGGCGGCTACGCCGCCAATGTCGAGGCCGTGCGGATCGCCGCCCCCGAACCCCTCGACTACTCGCAGACGCCGGCCCCGGAGGTGGTCCACACCCCCGACGTGCCGACCATCGAGACCCTCGTCGCCATGGCCAACGAGGTCAAGCCCCGCGCCGACCGGCCCTGGCAGGGCTCCGACACCCTCAAGAACGTCGTCTTCATGGTCACCGGCCCCGACGGCACCCGCGAGCCTCTGGCGATCGGGCTGCCCGGCGACCGCGAGGTCGACGAGAAGCGCCTCGAGGCGGCCCTCGACCCGGCCGTCGCCGAGCCCTTCACCGACGAGGACTTCGCCGACCACCCCGAGCTGGCCAAGGGATACATCGGCCCGCGAGCCCTGGGCGAGGAGAACCCCTCGGGAATCCGCTACCTCGTCGACCCGAGGGTCGTCACCGGAACCAGCTGGATCACCGGCGCCGACCGGAAGGACCACCACGTGTTCAACCTGGTGGCCGGCCGCGACTTCACCGCCGACGGCATCATCGACGTCGCCGAGATCCGCGAGGGCGACCCGGCCCCCGACGGCTCCGGCCCGCTGACCCTGGCCCGCGGCATCGAGATGGGCCACATCTTCCAGCTCGGACGCAAGTACGCCGACGCCCTGGGCCTCAAGGTGCTCGACCGCAACGGCAAGCTCGTCACCGTCACCATGGGCTCCTACGGCATCGGGGTCTCCCGAGCCGTGGCGGCCGTCGCCGAGTACACCTGCGACGACAAGGGCCTGTCCTGGCCGCGCGAACTGGCCCCCTTCGACGTCCACGTGCTGGCCACCGGCAAGGGGACCGACGTCCTGGCCGAGGCCACCCGGATCGCCACCGAGCTCCAGGAGGCCGGCCTCGAGGTGCTCCTCGACGACCGCAAGGCCTCGCCCGGCGTCAAATTCGCCGACTCCGAGGTGCTCGGCATGCCCACCTCCGTGGTGGTCGGCCGCGGCCTCAAGGACGGCGTCGTGGAGATCCGCGACCGCCGCACCGGCAACCGGCGCGAGGTGCCGGTGGCCGACGCCGTCGCCGAGATCCTCACCGAGGTCCGGGGCTGAGAGGGATTCGCGGCTGAACGCCCTGCGGCGTCACCGGGCCCGGTGACGCCGCACCGCCGCCCTGTTGTTGCAGCGGGTGGAGCAGTACTTCTGCCGCCCGTTGCGCGAGGTGTCGGCGAAGACCCGGTCGCAGTCGCCGGCCGCGCATCGTCCCAGACGGTCCATCCCGCGCCCGGACAGGTGCAGCGCGGTGCCCACGCTGATGAGGGTGCCCAGCATCCCGGCGAAGGTGACGTCGTCGTCCCGGTAGTGCAGATGCCATCCCTGGTCGTCATGACGGATCAGACGCGGATGACCCGACCAGCGCTCCAGCAGGTCGTTGAGCAGCCCCGCACGGGCGTCCTCGTCAGCAGAGTCGACGACGGCGACCCAGTCGGCGAGCAGGCCGCGGGCCGCCTCCAGGTCCCTCCCGGTGACGGGACGGTCGACGTTGAGGCCGGCCGCATCGCAGCGAGCCTCCAACTCGGCGGGGGACTCCGGCGGATCATTCACCAGATCCGCGGCCAGATTCACCGGATCGGCTCCGTAAGGGTTGAGCAGCACAAACCGATTACACCACAGTGGTGCCGTGACTCTCGACGCCTCGCTGGCCCCGCACCTGATGATCCTGCTGATGGCCGCCGCCTTCCTCGCCGGATGGGTGGACGCCGTGGTCGGCGGCGGAGGGCTCATCCAGCTCCCCGCCCTGCTGGTCGGCCTGCCCCAGGCCACCCCGGTGGCCACCGTCGCCGGCACCAACAAGATCTCCTCGTTCGCGGGAACCCTCACCGCCTCGGCCACCTATCTGCGCACGGTCCGGGTGCACTGGCCCTCGGCGGCGACGATCATGGCCGGAGCCTGCCTGGGGTCCAGCGCCGGTGCGCGCCTGGTGCAGTTCCTGCCCAAGCGGTGGTTCACCCCGATCGTGCTGGTGGTGATCATCGGCGTCGGCATCTTCACCTGGCGGCGGCCCACGATGGGGCTGGTGAACCGGGTCCGCCACCACGGTGCTGCCCGGTACCTGCGACTGGCCGGCATCGGAGCCCTGATCGGCGTCTACGACGGCGCCGTCGGCCCGGGCACCGGCACCTTCTTCGTCATCTGCCTGGTCGCCGTGATCGGCTA
>OMJG01000579.1_pt1 | contig 26326 bp, 35 predicted proteins | sample 1646431 | NCBI WGS metagenome assembly OMJG01 (sample SAMN03771674, study PRJEB25209) | food metagenome | isolation source: Cotija cheese | place: Mexico:Jalisco,Michoacan | collected 2011-12-12
CCCAAGCCCGCTTTTTCTGCGCGCTATTTGCTTTGATTCCGCTACTTGGGGTCTTGCTCAGCTTCGTTGTTCGGAAAAGGCTCGAAGTGGACCAGCCTCAGAAAGAACCAAGTAACAGTTAGGCTCGCTAGTACGTAGGAGCGGTTGGGTAGCCATCATTGGAGACTCGGAAGCTTGTCACAAGGAGAAACAAATGGTCGTTTCCAATGTCAATCACCGTCACCAACTCGCGTTTCTTACAGCATTCTCCGCTATTGGCGTCTTGTTCAGTGCTACGTCATGTTCGTCTACTGATGCCGATCAGGGACCAACAGCAGCAGTATCCACCATTACTGAACCTGCCGAGGATCTCTCGGACGTCCCACCGGAGTTCGTCGAATTCGCCACCAAAGAGCTGAGTCTCTTCGATCACCCATATCCCAAGCGTGCACCACAGCCTGGCCTACTCGCACTTTTCCCTGAGGTTGAGGGATCTACCATGGCAACCGATCAATCAGAATCCACTACGCTGGTCGGTATTGACGACACCGGTGAAGCAGAATTCGTTTTTTCAGAGGGTGACATCTTTACTGCGAAGGAGCTCGCTTGGCATTGCGCATGGGCTCAGAGCTACGTGGATTCAATGACCAACAGTGAAGATGAGGCCGCAAACGAGGCGCTCAGCCAGCTGCAGCAGTTTCCTAAGTTCGATCAGGTGAGCGAATATGTCGAGGGCGCAGAAGATCTGACTACCAACTTAGTCTCACCAGCAGTTCAAGGAGACACCGAGCCCATCGAAAACTACGCCGCATCCTGCATCTCAGGAAACGAATGACCAACTGGCAACCCGGGAGCTGACGGGCGCCCGTCGTCGTTCTTAATCCGCGTACTCGATCACCACGGTAGCCGTGGCAAAGTCTCCATCGTGGGAAAGGGAAACGTGGGTGGCCACGGGGCCGAGGCTTTGGGCAACGGCGGTCAACACGTCACCGTAGAGGGAGATACATGGCCGATTCCATTTATCGGCCACAACCTCAATCAACGCCCACACGGACTCTTCACCAACCACAGGAGGACGGCCGTAAATACCCGCGCTCCACGCCTTAACGAAGGCCTCTTTGGCGGCCCACCTCGCGGCCAGATGAGGGGCAGCATCACCCGACGTTCCCGGCACGGCATGGTCCCGAGCCCGCTCGGCCGCCGCGCGCCGTTCCCGCCCGGTAAATACTCGATCGAACTGAGACCCGGGCTGGGCTAACTGCTCCCGAAAGGAACGAAGGTCCACGATGTCCGTGCCGATGCCGGCGATCATTACCGCATGACAATCTTGTTGAGGTCCATTCCAGTGTCCACCGTGATCCCAAGGCCGGACGGCTCGATGCCGTTACGGACCAGCTCGTATCCGAGGGAAGCCACCATGGCCCCGTTATCAGTGCAGTAGCGGATCGGTGGGATGCGTACGGTGATGCCGCGTTCGGCGGCACGCTCGGCAGCCAGCTCGCGCAGGCGGGAGTTCGCGGAGAAGCCGCCGCCCACCACAAGGGTGTCGTAGCCAAAAGTCTCGCAGGCATTCAGCGCCTTCATGGTGAGCACATCGTTGATGGCCTCGCTGAATCCGGCGGCAACATCGGCGGTGGGGACTTCCTCGCCGCGGTCTTCTAGTCCCTCGACGTAGCGAGCCACGGCCGTTTTCAGACCCGAGAAGGAAAAATCGTACTGGTGGCGAACTTTGTCCTTGCCGGCGGTTAGGCCACGCGGGAATCGAATCGCGTCCCGATCGCCTTCCTTGGAGAGCCTGTCAATGTGGGGACCACCGGGATAGGGAAGGCCCAGAAGCCGCCCCACCTTATCGAAGGCCTCGCCGGCGGCGTCGTCCAGCGTGCCTCCTAGTTCTTCCACATCCGTGGCGATGTTGCCCACGCGCAGAATGGAGGAGTGCCCGCCGGAAACTACCAGCCCGATGAAGTGCTCGGGGAACGGCCCGTCCACAAGCTCGTCCACGCACAGATGCCCAATGATGTGGTTGATGCCGCACAGGGGCTTGTCCAGCGCTAGTGCCAGCGCCTTTGCCGCAGAAACCCCCACCGTGAGCGATCCGATAAGCCCCGGCCCGGCCGTCACGGCGATGGCATCGATTTCGCTCAGCTCTACGCCTGCCTTCTCTAAGGCCGCGTCCAGCGTGGGAACCATCGTCTGAAGATGGGCACGCGAGGCGATCTCCGGGATGATGCCGCCATAGCGGGCGTATTCGTCCATGGAGGTAGCGGTAACGTCCGCCAAAAGCTCCCCATCGCGAACTACCGCGATTCCGGTCTCATCACACGAGGTTTCAATGCCGAGGATTGTAATGCTCACGATTCCCCAGTGTACTACGCATGATAAGGGCGTCCTCCCCGTGATAATAGTTCGGCCGCTCACCTACAATCTCGAAACCGCGAGTGCCATATAGGTGCCGTGCGGCCGCTCCGGCCTCCCCCGCGCGAACCTCCAAGAACACCTGCTCGGCGCCACCAGCCCACGCGATCTCCAGAAGTTCGTCCAGAAGCTCCCCGCCGATGCCCTGACCACGCGCCGCTTCTGCGACACCCAACGTCAGTATCTCCGCGTCCACCCCGGCCGAAACACCGCCAAGCGCCAAGATCTCCGGCAGCGCCGCAATCCCGCCGCCGCGTACGAGCACCCGATAGGAGGCCGCCGTAGAACCAAGCTCGTGCTCCCACACGGCTAAGGGCCAAGCCTCAGCCCCGAACACACGATCGTCGAAAGCCGCACACCGCCCGGCCCAGGAGGGGCGCGGGGTCACGAACCTACTACTCATTTGCCGGCTGGCGTCCCCTGAATATCGGGGCGGCGCAAGTACTGAGGCTCGGTTCCCAGATCGATGTCCTCACCAGCCTGGCTGCGCGTCAGATGGGAGAGCGCAAGGGAGGCCATGACATCCGGCGCACACTGCGCCACTAGGGCGCCCTCCAGCCCCAAGCCTTCGCGGGCAACCACGAGCTGGCCCGGATCGGCCTCCAACATCTCCGGAAGATCTGCGGGCCTGACGATCCGGGGGCCATCCAGAATCTCCACGTCATCCCCGCTCATGGGCCGGGCGCGAAGCACAAACAGCTCCTTGCGGCGGGCATCAATCACGGAAACCACGTTGTTGTATCCGAGCCGGCTCCCAGCCAAGGCCAGCGCCTCGAGCGAAGAAACTCCGTACAGCGGTACGTCCCACGCCCGCGCGAGAGTGCGCGTGGTCACCAGCCCGGCGCGCAGCCCCGTGAAGGCCGCTGGTCCGGTTCCAGCCACCACGGCATCGGGGCGCACCCCGCCAAGCACGGCTTGAACCATCGGTGTCAGGGTTTCTGCGTGGTGTCGGGAATCCTCGGATACCTCGCAGGCCACCGTGCGCACTTCGCCCTCGGCTTCGGCCAACCCGACCACCGAGAGGTCCGAGGTATCAATCGTCAGAATCTTCATTCGTTTTCTCTTCTCGTCTAAATCTACGCTGTGGGCGCTCGAGCACTTTGACTTCATCTCCGGTAGGCGCAGTCACACGCTCGCGCCGCTTGACCCCGGCGTTATCGGAAAGATCGCGCCGTAGCCATACAAGCAGCCCCACGACGATCAGTAGCACCACCAGCACGATGATGACGGTGCGGACGATCGTGCCCGTGGATGAACCACTATCCTCGGCCGCAGTGGTTTCCTCGGGAACGCCATCGGAGCTGATCAGATCCGAGCGGATTTCCTCAAAAAGTGTTTGGGATACCTCCCCGGCCAGGATTGATCGCGCCACCGAGTCCAACGGACTCACTGTTTCCCCCACGAGGAACCAGCCGCCCAAATGCCCGTTGCTGTCAAACGCTGGCTCGATAACTACCTGTGAGTCCTCGGGAACGGCGGTGATCGCTTCGCCAAACGAAGTGTCCGCCGTAATCTCCACCTGTTCGGAGGAACCGGATACAAACCGCGATGCCACGGTCCCTACCACGGCATCGTCCACCGAAATTGGTGCTACCCATATGTCCGACTCCTCGTATTCGCCTTCCGTTCCGCTGAAGGTTGCGGCGCGCACCGGGTCGCCCACGGTCAGATTTGCCAGTTGATCCGTGGTCAGCTCCGGGAGCGATTCCGCCGCGTGGGAGCGCACCACGCTTACGGCCGAGTCTGCGAACCAGTCCTCTGCCTCCCCGGTTGCTGCGTTCGCCGGTGCTGCCCCCACCAGTAGAAGGAACAGGGCGGTGACGAGCCGCGCCAGTTTCACAAAGAGTCCCGGAGTTGTTCGGCTAATTGTTCGGACCTAGGACCCGTAGTTTTAACGACGACGGTCCGTGGCGCATCCACCGAAAGATCCTCAACTTCGTCGCCCTCATCTGAGCCCTCGGGGCGAATGATCGTCAAAATGAGCCGATCCTCGGTGAGAACCTCCACCTTGCCTTCGCCCCATTCCACCACCGTGGCGGATTCCTCAAGCGAGGCATCCAGGTCAAGTGCGTCCAGTTCGTCTAAGGATGTGAGGCGGTAGGCGTCCACGTGAACAAGATCGGGGCCGGACGTCCGTGGATGATGAACCTGCGCAATCACGAATGTTGGCGAGGCCACTCGGCCAGTCACATCCATTCCCTTGGCGATTCCTTGGGTCAGGGTAGTTTTGCCAGCACCCAGTGGGCCATCGAGCATCACGAGGTCTCCCCCGATCAGCTTCGTGCCCAACACCTCGCCAAGTTGGCGCATGTCATCAGCTTCGGCAACCGTTAGCTCCATACTTTCCTCCTGTTAGCCTTCGCCATGATAACGCCGCGGAACGCGCGCCCCAAGGCGAGTGACCACCTCGTAGCCAATTGTTCCCATTGCCTCAGCCCAATCGTCAGCCGTTGGGAGGCCCGCTCCAACATCTCCAAAGAGGTACGCACGGTCTCCCGCGGTGGCACCTTCGGGAAGCGTGACAACAAATTGGTCCATGCACACCCTGCCCATGATCTTCGTGGGCTGGCTATTAATCACCAGCGGAGCAACGTTGGAGGCCTTGCGGTCAATCCCGTCCGCATAACCGAGTGGGACAACCCCAAGCCGGGTGTCCTCTTCCGTGTGGGCCGTGTGGCCGTAGGAAACACCGGTACCAGCGGGAACCTCGCGGTCCACGATGAGGTCCGCGCTCAGCGTCATCGCTGCCTTCAAACCCATCTGGGCAGCGGTGCGGTGATTCGGGTTGGGCGATAGGCCGTACAAGGCAATGCCCGGGCGGACCATGTCATAGCGAGCCTCTGGATGCCAGAGCGCCCCGCCCGAGGCTGCGAGATGGCAGAGCACCGGGTCTAGGCCTGCAGCCTTGACGGTTGACCGCGCCTCCTCGAAACGCTCAATCTGGATTTCGGTTAGCCCGCAGTCCACATCGTCGGCCCGCGCGAGGTGGCTCCACAGGCCCTGGAGCTCGAACACTCCTTCCGCGACGAGTCCCCGAATTCGGCGCGCCGCCTCCGGCAAATCCTGCAGGTTGAAGCCGCCACGGGCCATCCCCGTGTCCGCCTTCAGGTGAATCCGCGCGGTAATGCCGGTGGAACGCGCAGCCACGGCAAGCTGGTCCAGTGCCCAGAAGGCCCCGACGGACAGCTCGATATCGGCGGCGAGAGCGGCCTCTAGGTCCGCTCCCGGCGCGTAGATCCACGCGAGGATTCGCGGGCCTGCCCCAACCTCTTCTCGCAGATTAAGGGCCTCGGCCACCTGAGCAACGCCCAGATAGTTGGCGCCTGCCCCGAGCAGTGCTCGGGCACATTGGGCTCGCCCGTGTCCGTAGGCATCGGCCTTGACAACGCCTAGGAGCTTCTGGCCTTCTACCGCGTCTCGGACTACACCAAGGTTTGACGCGATCGCGTCTAGGTCAATATCTGCCCGCGCAGGAAACAAGTCACTCACCGGTGCTCGCCAGAGCCTCTCCAATAGCCTGCGGAATCGCGCCAGCAATCTCGCTTGCCACAATGGGCCTGCCAGTGCCGTACGCGATGGCCGCTGCCCGGCCATGAATATAACTTGCGGCAGCGGCTAGACGTGCGGGTATTCCATGTCCCTTGCCGAGATCGGCAAGCTCATCGCCCCACTGGGCCAAGATGGATCCGAGCAGGCCCGCCAGCACATCGCCGGCTCCTGCGGTGGCACGCCATCCGGCCGCTCCACCCTGAGCCCACAGTGGATCGTCCGGAGCGCAGGCCACATCCACCGATCCTTTAAGAAGTACGGTAGCCCCCGTTAATGTAGCGGCAAGGCGTGCGGCGCGAGATGGGGCCGCTGCGATTTCCTCGCGGCTCAACGGCTCCCCGCGGGCAGCTAGCAGCTCAGCTAGTTCGCCGGCGTGCGGGGTGATCACCACTGTTGAAGGGACATCGATGCTACCTAGAAGGGTGATGGCCCCGGCGTCAAGTACCACGGGAATGCCCGCGGTGATGGATTCCTGAAGACGGCGCGCCACCTCACTGGCTGCCTCTGGATCATCCATATTCACACCCGACCCGAGCACCCACGCCTGAACGCGTCCCATATCGGTCACAATCTCAGGGTGATGGCTCACCACGAGGCGAGAGATCTCCCGCGGGCCGGCATAGCGGACCATGCCGGCTCCTCCCGCGAGGGCGGCGCTGGTAGAAAGCAGCGCCGCGCCTGGGTAGCGGAGCGATCCTGTCATGACCCCCACAACCCCACGGCTGTACTTGTGCGAATCTGGACCGGGAACGTCCCACATGTCCGCGATGTCGCGAGCACCTACGGACAGCAGTGCGGGCTCGCTGGGCAGAAACTCTTCGAGACCTAGCGGAACCTGAACGATCTCACCCGCGTATCTGCGCCCGGGATCCAGCACCAGGCCGGGTTTTGCGATCCCCATCGTCACAGTGACATTCGCGCGCAGGGCAAGGCCGGGGACCGTGCCGTCGTCGGCCCCAATTCCGGATGGAAGATCCGCAGCAATAACTAACGGCTCAACGGGCCTACCAACTCGCACTTCCTCTAACTCGCGCACAATTTCCAACGCCGGCTCACGCAGCGGGACACGGGCGCCGATCCCAACTAGGCCGTCAATCCACACCTCGGCAGATTCGGCCAGACTGCGCAGGGTGCCAGCATCCGCGAAACGGACTCCTGCCCGGGAAGCGGCCGAGTATCCTGCGGCGTGTGGCGTTCCGGTCAAGATCGCCGAAGCGGACACACCACGCCGGGCCAAACGAGCCAGCGCGAACAGGACGTCGCCGCCGTTATTTCCGCTGCCAACCAGCCCGAGCACCTCAGTGCCCGGAACCCGGTTGCCGAGGGCGCGGACCCGCCGGATTACTTCAGTAGCAAGGGCCGCGGCCGCGCGATCCATCAGCGGCACACCACGTTCTAGGAGTGGAGCCTCGGCTTGGCGAACATCGTCACTTCTGTATGCACGTAACATGGCTACTCCACCGTGACCGACTTGGCGAGGTTTCGGGGCTTATCAACGTCATAGCCCTTGACTCGCGCCAGCTCGCTAGCAAAGATCTGCAGCGGCACTACCGTGACCAGCGGCATCATGAGGGTTGGCGTGGTGCGCGGAACCCAGAACACCTTCTCTGCATATGCTTCGGCCTCGGTATCCCCTTCTTCCGCGATGGCGATGGCACGGGCACCCCGGGCGCGGACCTCCTGCAGGTTGGAGATTACCTTCGAGTGAAGGAGTGGGCGGCGTGGGGTCGGGACAATTACGAAAACGGGCAGATCCTGCTCGATGAGGGCGATCGGGCCGTGCTTGAGCTCGCCAGCCGCAAAGCCTTCCGCGTGTATGTAGGCGAGCTCCTTCAGCTTGAGCGCGCCCTCCATCGCTACCGGATAGCCCACGTGGCGGCCGAGGAACAGGACAGAGGTAGCGTCCGCGAGCGAACGGGCGAACTCCCGAATATCCTCTTCGGACTCCAGTACCTCTTCGATACGGCCGGGCATCTTCCCCAACTCGTCCAGGTACGTGGCCACCTCATCCTCGTACTTGTTGCCGCGCAGCTCCGCCAGATACAGGCCCAGCAGGTAGCACGCGGTAATCTGAGCGATGAACGCCTTCGTGGAGGCCACGGCCACCTCTGGGCCAGCGTGCGTGTAGAGCACCGCATCCGATTCGCGGGCGATCGTGGAACCGTGCGTGTTGACGATCGCGAGGACTTTCGAACCCTGCTCGCGGGCGTGACGGATTCCCATAAGGGTATCCATCGTTTCACCGGACTGAGAGATGGCCACCACAAGGGTTTTCTCGTTCACTACCGGGTCGCGATAGCGGAATTCGTGGGCCAGCTCCACTTCCACGGGGATGCGGCACCAGTGCTCAATCGCGTACTTGGCCACGTGGCCGGCATACGCTGCCGTACCGCAGGCAACCACGATGATTTTGTCGATGCTCCGGAGTACGGATTCGCCGATCCGCATCTCGTCCAGCATCAGGCGGCCGCTGGGGGAAGTACGGCCGCGCAGCGTTTCGGCTACCGCCATGGGCTCTTCGTGGATTTCTTTATCCATGAAGGTGTCATAGCCGCCCTTAACTGCGGCGTTAACGTCCCAGTCCACCTCGAAGGGATGGCCCTGCTGAGGCTGGCCCTCGAAGTCCACCACATCTACGTTGTTGGAGCTGACCTTGACGATGCGGTCCTGGCCAAGCTCAAGGGCGCGGCGGGTCTGCCCCACGAACGCCGCTACGTCGGAGCCGAGGAAGTTCTCTCCGTCCCCCAGCCCCACCACAAGGGGCGAGTTACGGCGGGCTGCCACGATCGCCTCGGGGTTCTGGCCATCAAGGGCCACGAGGGTGAAGGAGCCTTCGAGGCGGCGGGCCAGCGTGCACATGGCGTCAAGCAGATCCGCGCCATCCTCGAGCAGAAGAGCTAGGTGATGCGCCGCAATTTCCGTGTCCGTCTGGGAGGTGACAGAGACGCCACGGTCAGCGAGCTCTTCCGCCAACTCCCGGTAGTTCTCGATGATGCCGTTGTGGACCACGGCAACCCGGCCGTCGAAGCTGACATGTGGATGGGCGTTGTTATCGGTGGGCCCGCCGTGGGTGGCCCACCGCGTGTGGCCGATTGCCGTGGTTGCTGGAGGCGCCGGATGATCCGCGAGCTCTTGGCGCAGGTTATCCAAGCGTCCGGCGCGCTTGGCCACGTGCATGCCATCTTTTCCGGCTAGGGCAACGCCCGCCGAATCGTAGCCGCGGTATTCGAGCCTCGAAAGGCCCTCCAACACAACGTCAAGTGGTCTGTTTGAGGGGGCCTGCGGCCCTACATATCCAACAATTCCGCACATGCTCACATTCTAGCGGCCCGAACCCGTTAGTCGGCTAACACAGCAGATGGTTTTCCAAGCAAAGCCTCGCAGCACCCCGTAAAGTTACACGATATGGAGACGGCAAATCACGTGCTGAGTTTCTCTCACGAGCAGTGGAGCGCTCTGGCGCAATCCACCCCGCTACCACTGACCCATTCAGACATTCGGCGGCTCTCCGCGCTCGGTGACCCTATCGATCTGGCCGAGGCGGATGCGGTTTACCGCCCCCTTTCGGCACTCCTTCAGATGTACACGGCCGAGGTTGGGCGCCTCCACACCCGTACCTCCGAGTTCCTCGGGGTTCGCGAGCAGCGCACGCCTTTCGTCATCGCCGTGGCCGGCTCTGTGGCCGTAGGTAAGTCCACCACCTCACGGCTCTTGCGCGAGCTCCTGCGGCGCTGGCCCGCCACTCCCAAAGTGGACCTAGTGACTACCGATGGATTCCTCTTCCCCAACTCGGTTCTCGAAGAACGCGGCATCATGGACCGCAAGGGTTTCCCCGAATCTTACGATCGCGCTGCCCTCATGGCATTCCTCCAGCAGATCAAAGCCGGCGCGGCCCAAGTGAGTGCTCCGGTCTACGATCACGTCACCTATGACATCATCCCCGGCGCGCTTCAGACCGTCAATCACCCGGATATCCTCATCATCGAGGGACTCAACGTCCTTCAGCCCGCGCGCGTGACCTCCACTCGCGAGCTCTACGCCGTCTCCGATTTCTTTGATCTATCCATCTACGTGGACGCTCCGGCCGAGGATATACAGCGTTGGTACCTCGAGCGCATCTTCAAGCTGCGCAAACTCGCCTTCACCAAGCCTGAGGCATACTTCTACAAGTTCGCTTTTATGCCCGATGATGAATTGGCCGCCTACGCACACAACGTCTGGAACACCGTGAATCTACCGAATCTTCTCGAAAACATTGAGCCCACCCGCTCACGGGCCGATATTGTTCTGCGCAAGGGGAGCGACCACACGATTTCTGAGGTACTTCTCCGCAAGTTGTAAGCGCCCCGCCCTCGGTTTTGCGTCAAATCTACAGCGGGTTGTGTGAGGTTGCGTCAGCTCTGCGGGAAGCAACCACCACTACTCGGAGCCTGTGCGGCGCGAAAGCACCCGATCAAGCACCATACCAATGGCCGTACCCGCCACAATCCCCACCACAACGGAAAGCAACGGCTGCCCGGAAAACAGGTGTCCCGCGCCCGCACCCATCGCGATCATGTACGCGGTCCACAACGCGGAGGTGGCGGCAGCCAGACCCATGAAACGAGAGCGGGGGAAGCCGGCAGCGCCCACGCTGATGTTCACAACTACCCGTACGCCGGGGATAAACCGAGCTGCGAGAATATAGGCGGAGCCGTGCGTGCGCAACCGATCACGAACCATCTTGACGCGCCGATGCCCCGAGCCGTCGTTGAAGTACTTCATCCGGTCTATCGGGATCAGCGCACCGATGCTATACGCGATGTTCTCACCCACGAAGGCACCGAAAAATGCAACAGCGGCCAAACCCGCAAGAGGTACACCCTCTCCCTGGACTGCCAAAGACGCCAGCGAGATGAGGAATACCTCTGAGGGCACCGCTGGGATTACGCCATCGCCAACAACAAGAAGCCACAAAAGTGGAAGGGCCCACGGTGAACCCGCGGACTCAAGGAGCCATTCCTCCATTAACTGAGGGACAACCGTTCTTTCACTACCCCAGCGAGCGAGGAAGCCACCTCGTCCGCTTCGGCTTGGGTAGCGGCCTCCACCATCACGCGCACCAGCGGTTCCGTTCCCGAGGGGCGCAGCAGCACGCGTCCGGTACGGCCCAGCCGAACCTCTGCGGCTGCAACCGCGGCGGCCAGCTCGGTGTCTTTTGCGGCAGCCCGCTTGTCTACATTGGGGACGTTGATGAGGGTTTGCGGAAGGCGAGTCACCACTGAAGCCAGCTCGGCCAGCGGCTTACCGGAGCGCACCACGCGTTCAGCCAAAAGCAGGGCAGTCAGAGTGCCATCGCCGGTGGTCGCGTGATCTAGCGCAATGATGTGACCGGACTGTTCGCCGCCCAGAACGAACCCGCCAGCTCGCATCGCCTCGAGCACGTAGCGATCGCCCACGCCAGTCTGCACGGTTTCGATGCCCGCGTCCTTCATAGCCAGAATGAGGCCCAGATTGGACATGACGGTGACAACCAGCGTGTTATTCGCCAGCTTTCCCTCATCCTTGAGGGCGATGGCCAGTAGGCCCATGATTTGGTCGCCGTCTACGAGCGTGCCGCTGGCGTCTACCGCGAGGCAACGATCAGCGTCGCCATCAAACGCCACTCCAAAATCGGCACCGTGCTCAACCACGGCCGTCTGAAGCTGTTCGGGATGGGTGGAGCCGCAGTGCAGATTGATGTTGTAGCCATCCGGTTCAGCGTTGATCACAACTACTTCGGCGCCGGCGCGGCGCACGGCCTCCGGGGCAACACGCGATGTGGCACCGTTTGCACAGTCCACAACAACCTTGAGGGATTCGAGAGACACCCCGATCGAGTCCACCAGATGTGTAATGTAGCGTTCATCGGCCGTCTCGGCGGCGCTCTCAATGCGTCCCACGCCCTCACCCACCGGCCGGGTCCACGTCTTGGCTAGCAACCCCTCAATCTCATCTTCGAGGGCGTCCTCCAGCTTGAAGCCTCCGCGTGCGAAGAACTTGATCCCGTTATCCTCCATCGGGTTGTGGGAGGCGGAGATCACGACCCCCAGATCCACATCCGCGCTAGCCGTCAGATAGGCGAGCCCTGGGGTTGGGAGAACATCCACGTGATCCACATCCACGCCCGCGGCAGCGAGCCCTGCGGCCACGGCCTGCGCGAGCATCGCCCCCGAAACCCGTGTATCCCGCGCGATCACCGCGTGCGGCCGGCGGCCCGGGGCTGTTTCCTTGGTCAGGACACGGGCGGCCGCGTCTCCAAGCGATAGTGCAAGATTCGCTGTGACCTCTTTATTGGCCAAGCCACGGACGCCATCGGTGCCGAACAAGCGGGGCATATATTCCTCCTCGGAAGCTGTTACCCCATGATTATGGCACTTGTGGGAGGCTCGGTGCCGCGACTTATGGGCAGCGTCGTAAATTCCGCCCTCTCCGGGATTGCGTCAGATCTCTACGAAACACTTGCTATTCCGCGGTTTTGCGCCAAATCTCTAGTTGTGAGTTTAACTGCGACGACGTTTACTCCCTCGATCATCCTCCTCGGTCAAGGAGAGCCCGCGTGGGTGTGGTTTCGGAGCCGACAAAAGCCACATATGACGCAATCCCGGGCGGGGATGAGCATACAAAATGAGGGGCTCCGAAGAGCCCCTCATTTTGAGAGCATAAACTCGCTTGCGCGAAATCGATCAGCGCTTGGAGAACTGCGAAGCCTTGCGGGCCTTCTTCAGTCCAGCCTTCTTGCGCTCGACTGCGCGAGCATCGCGGGTCAGGAAGCCGGCCTTCTTGAGAGCGGGGCGATTGTTATCGCGATCGATCTCGTTGAGGGCGCGGGCAATGCCCAAGCGAAGCGCGCCGGCCTGACCGGAGATTCCGCCACCGTTAATGCGAGCAATAACGTCGAAGCGGCCTTCCAGATCAAGAAGGGTGAAAGGATCGTTCACGAGCTGACGATGCAGCTTGTTCGGGAAGTAATCCTCCAAGGTGCGGCCGTTGATCTTCCACTCCCCTGTGCCGGGGACTAGACGAACGCGGGCAACAGCCTGCTTGCGGCGGCCAAGGGCCTGTCCTGGAGCGGTCAGGGATGCACCCTGACCGGTTTGGGCGGCCTCGGTCTCCGAGGTGTATGAGCCGGAGAATTCATCTTCCAGCTCGGTATCAATTGTGGTCTCAGCCATGTTTAAACGTCCTGTTCCGGGAAGGCTCACTGAGCAATCTTCTTGAGCGTGTAGGGCTCAGGCTGCTGGGCCTTGTGTGGATGCTCACTGCCGCGGTATACCTTCAGCTTGTCCAGCTGCTGGCGTCCGAGGGTGTTCTTCGGGAGCATTCCTGCCACTGCCTTCTCCACAGCCTTTTCAGGATTGGTGGCGAGCAGCTCGGTGTATGAGGTGGCCTTCAGACCGCCCGGGAAACCGGAGTGATGATACGCGAACTTCTGCTCGCGCTTGCTTCCGGTCAACGCAATTTTGTCTGCGTTCACGACGATGACGTAATCGCCACCGTCGGCGTGCGGTGCGAAGGTCGGCTTATGCTTCCCACGGAGCAGGGTGGCAACCTGAGCTGCCAGTCGGCCTAGGACAACATCGGTGGCATCAATGATGTACCACTTGGTATCGACGTCGCCTGGCTTCGGTGAATACGTGCGCACGGGCGTAGCCTTCGTTTCTCGTTGTAGGGACGCGAAAATGAAGCATTGCGTCCCAGAGGATAAGGGTCAATTGTTGGACTCTGCTCTGGCGAGTGGGAATACACCAAAGAAGCAGTGTGCACAACAACATTTAAGAATAGTTGCTATACCCGGTCCGGTCAAAAGGTACGGGGCATGGAATCGGCCACATAGTTAACAGCCACACGCCTCCTGGCCCCGCACGTTCCGCGTTTGGGCGGCGCGGGCCGCGAGCTGATCATTGTCCGGATAGTCGACGCTCTGAAGGGTGAGTGGATGTGGCGGGGCAACGATCACCTCGCCATTACGCAAGCGCTCGTCCAGCCGCCGCCGCGGCCATTCCTCGTCTCGGCTCCCGCTGCCCACCTTCAGGAGGGTGCCCACGAGCGTGCGCACCATCGAGTGACAAAAGGCATCGGCGGTTGCAGTGATCTCCAGAAGGTTATCGCGCCGCACCGCATCAAGACGCTGAAGTTCGCGAACCGTGGTGGCGCCCTCGCGCGGCTTGCAATAGGAAATGAAATCATGTTCGCCGAGCAGCCGCTCCGCTGCGCGGTTCATGGCGGGCACGTCCAGCCGCTCAGCTACCCACAGTACGTCCCGCCTACGGAGCGGATCCCAATACTCCGGTTCGTCGCATATCCGATACGTGTAGGTGCGCCGCAGCGCAGAAAAGCGTGCGTCAAACTCCCCTAATACCACGCGGGCACGATAGACCACCACGTCAGACGTCCCCTTTGGTTCGCCTGATTCGCGCGCCAGCAATGCGTTGAGGCGCCTTACAAGCGCCTCGCACGGCTCACGGTTCGAGCGGCCCGGCATCCCGGCCAGCATCTTAGAGTCCACATCCACATGAACCACCTGCCCGCGCGCGTGTACCCCGGCGTCCGTGCGCCCGGCCACGGTTATGGCCAGCGGCTCCCGGAACAGTGTCTCCAGCGCCTTCACCAGCACACCTTCCACGGTCCGCAGCCCGGGCTGGCCCGCCCATCCGTGAAATTGACTGCCGTCATATGCCAGATCGAGGCGAATGCGTTCCAAATGCGCTACGGTCAAACTCATGAACGCAGTGTCCCATACCGATGGCTCCACCCCAAAGCTCCGCACACTCTCCGTAGACTGCGGCGGTGGCGGCATCAAGACCAGCCTGCTTGATAGGGCCGGCTTCCAGATCGGAAAGGCCCAGCGGACGGCCCTGCGCTACCCGCTTCCGCCAGAGGACCTCATGGGTATCGTCAAGAAGCACGCGTCTCACGTGGACGGCTTCGAGCGCATCACTCTGGGTATGCCAGGCATGATCCGGCACGGCGTGGTGGTCTACACCCCTCACTACATCCGTAAGGCCGGCCCCCACACTAAGATCCTCCCCGAATTGGCCACCGCCTGGGAGGATTTGGACCTCTCGCGTTCCCTCGAGGCCACCTTTGGGGTTCCCTCCCTCGTTTTGAACGATGCCGAAGTGGCCGCCGCCGGCGTCGTTTCAGGCAACGGGATCGAGCTGATGGTAACTCTTGGCACGGGGTTGGGCACCGCTCTGCTCGATAACGGAAAGCTAGCGCCACATCTGGAGATCTCCCACGCACCGATGCGATGGGGCCTCACCTACGACGATGTGATTGGAGAGGCCGAGCGTATCCGCTTGGGAGACACCGCGTGGTCCCGCAGGGTCCTCAGAGCCATCGAATCGCTCTGGCCGGTGTTCCGCTGGGACAAGCTGTACCTAGGCGGCGGCAACTCAGCCCGCATCGTGCTCTCAGTGCGCGGCAAGCTGGGCGATAACGTGGTATTCGTACCCAACGCAGCCGGGATGAATGGCGGCGTGCGTGCTTGGGCGATGACAGATGCGCCTACCGAGGTCGTGGAGACCACCGAAAACGAGGCCTGGGACCTACCGGACTAAGGTTTCACTGGGCATACAGCAAGGGCCGGGACGCCATTACAGCGTCCCGGCCCTCCTTAGCTATTTGCCCTACTTGGCTTCCTCTTCGGAAGCCTCGTCTGCGGACTCAGCCGAAACCGCCGAAGCGGAGGAAGCTGACGATGCGGACGAAGCTGAGGATTCGGCAGAAGCCGGCTCCTCTGCAACAGCGGCGGCCTTCTTTGCGGCATTCTCTGCCTCAGAAACGGCTGCCTGCTTGGGCGAAACCTTCTCGGTCACCAGAGAGAGAACGGCCATCGGAGCGTTATCTCCGCGGCGCTCGCCGATCTTGGTGATGCGGGTGTAGCCACCCTCGCGCTCTGCAAACAGAGGAGCGAGTTCCTCGAAGAGGATGTAGGCGCTCTCGCGGTCCTTGAGGACGCGGAGGGCCTGACGGCGGTTGGCGGTATCGCCCTTCTTTGCCTTGGTGATCAGCTTTTCCATGTGGGGCTGAACAAGCTTGGCACGGGCTTCGGTTGTGGTAACCGACTTGTGCTCGATGAGCGCCTTGCACATGTTGGCAATAATGTGGCGCTGGTGGGCGGCGGAACCACCCAGTCGCGCGCCCTTCTTGGGCTTAGGCATGGTAATTGTCTCCTATGAAATGTGCGGGCCTCAGGCCTGCGAATCGTCGCTGAACTGCATCGAGTAGCTCTCATCGCCGTAGTTGGCGATGTAACCTGCTGGGGAATCCTTCAGGCGCAGGTCAAGCTTTGCAAGCTCGTCCTTGACGTCTTCGATCGACTTAGCGCCGAAGTTACGGATATCAAGCAGGTCAGCTTCAGAGCGCTGGACCAGTTCACCAATGGTATGGATACCCTCACGCTGCAGACAGTTCTTGGAACGGGCCGGAAGGTTCAGAATCTCGATGGGGCGAAGCAGATCGGAGGACTGGGGCTCCACCACAGGGGCGGGACCAATCTCGATTCCTTCGGCCTCGTTGTTGAGGTCTACGCACAGGCCGAACAGCTCAACCAGGGTCTTGCCGGCGGAGGCGAGAGCGTCACGCGCCGTAGTCGAGGGCTTAACCTCAACATCCAGAACGAGCCGATCGAAATCGGTGCGCTGCTCAACGCGGGTTGCCTCAACCTTGTAGGAGACCTTGAGAACGGGCGAGTAGATAGAATCGATCGGAATACGGCCGATTTCATCCTCGATACCCTTGTTCTGAAGAGCGGATACGTAGCCACGGCCACGCTCCACGGTTAGATCTACTTCAATCTTGCCCTTCTCATTGAGAGTGGCAATATGCAGATCTGGATTGTGGATTTCCACGCCAGCAGGCGGGGTGATATCCGCGGCCGTAACCTCGCAGGGTCCCTGCTTGCGCAGGTACATGAGGACGGGCTCATCCTGCTCAGAGGAGACAACAAGCTCCTTGAGGTTCAGGATGATCTCGGCAACATCTTCCTTGACTCCAGCAATCGTGGAGAACTCGTGAAGAACGCCATCGATGCGCACGGAAGTCACTGCCGCGCCCGGGATGGACGAAAGCAGTGTGCGGCGCATCGAATTACCGAGCGTGTAGCCAAAGCCTGGCTCCAGTGGCTCGAGGACAAACTTCGAGCGTGTATCAGATACCCGTTCCTCAGTGAGGACGGGGCGCTGTGCAATCAGCAAGATTCTTTTCCTTTCAGCAGGCACCCGCTATTTGATGCCTAACAGTTCCCATCAGCCGTCTTGACCGCGGGAGGGGTGCGGCCCGAAGGCCGCAAATGGTCACACGCGGCGGCGCTTTGGCGGGCGGCAGCCGTTGTGAGCCTGAGGAGTCACATCGGAGATCGAGGTAACTTCGAGGCCGGAAGCAGTGAGGGAACGGATGGCCGTTTCGCGGCCTGAACCGGGTCCCTTCACGAAAACATCAACCTTCTTCATACCGTGTTCGATCGCGGTACGAGCAGCGTTCTCAGCGGCAAGCTGAGCGGCGTATGGGGTTGACTTACGCGAGCCCTTGAAACCAACCTGGCCCGAGGAGCACTGAGCGATAACAGCGCCGGTGGGATCAGTGATGGAAACAATGGTGTTGTTGAAGGTCGACTTGATGTGGGCCTGGCCCACAGCAATGTTCCGACGCTCCTTACGGCGTGGACGACGGGCGCCTGAGGCAGCCTGACGAGTCTTTGCTGGCATGATCTACTTTCTCTTAAACTCTCGACTAGCCTTACTAGGCCTTCTTCTTACCAGCGACAGTGCGCTTCGGACCCTTGCGGGTACGAGCGTTCGTCTTGGTGCGCTGGCCATGAACGGGCAGTCCGCGGCGATGCCGGATGCCCTGGTAGCAACCGATCTCAATCTTGCGACGGATATCCGCCTGCACCTCGCGGCGAAGATCGCCTTCTACCTTGAAGTTCTCGTCAATGTGGTTCTTGAGCTTAACCAGATCATCTTCGGTGAGATCCTTGACGCGCACGTCCGGGCTAACGCCGGTTGCCGCCAAGGTTTCTGCCGCACGGGTGCGGCCGATGCCGTAAATATATGTAAGCGCAATCTCAACTCGCTTTTCGCGAGGGAGGTCAACGCCTGAGAGACGTGCCAATTTCTTAGCTCCTGTTGTAGGTCCGAAGGTGTGGAACACTGCTTACCCGGCCTCTCGCGCCGGGCCCCGGCCTTCGGACCGGGGGTACGTGTGCAGTGCTTGGTTGGCGGGCTTACCCGCCGCGTTACTTAACCCTGACGCTGCTTGTGCCGCGGATTATCGCAGATGACCATGACGCGGCCATGCCGGCGAATAACCTTGCAGCTATCGCAGATTCTCTTAACGCTGGGCTTGACTTTCATTGCTACTCTTCCTTGCCGCTAGGCGGGCGTTGCAATTAGGGCTCACTTATAGCGGTACACGATCCGGCCACGGCTGAGATCGTATGGCGTGAGCTCCACAACCACCCGATCTTCAGGCAGGATCTTAATGTAATGCTGACGCATTTTGCCAGAGATGTGGGCAAGCACAACGTGCCCATTCTCCAACTCAACACGGAACATCGCGTTCGGGAGCGCTTCAACAACGCTTCCCTCAACCTCGATGACGCCTTCCTTTTTCGCCATAACCCTCGCTCACAATGGGTAGCTTCCCACCGGGTTGTGAGAAGCCACATACGCCGTGCCGTGGGCATGGCGTACCGGGAATCAATAGTACCCGGCAAAACTCGCGCCGCAAAGGCGAAAACTGGTGGAACTGGTCACCCAAGCGGGACAGGTACAACTCCATATGGAGATAGCCCCCCGATCCCTCCGTCGGGTGCTGTGAGTACCCAGATCCCACGCTCGTGGATCGCGATCTCGTGTTCCCAGTGGCAGGCATCGCCGCCGTCAAGGGTTACAACCGTCCAATCGTCGCCCAACGTCACATTTTCGGGCGAACCGCTGGTCAGCATCGGCTCGATACACAGGGCCATGCCTGGCTTCAGCTTGTCCAAGTGCGAACGGGTCCGGTAGTTCGGAACGTCCGGTGCCATGTGCATTGCGGTTCCGATGCCGTGGCCCACGTACTCTTCGACGATCCCGGGTTCTTCTTGAAGGCCTACTACGAAGTCATCGATCGCCCGGCCAATATCACCCACATGGGAACCTGTGGCTGCAGCAGCAATGCCGCGCCACATACACTCTTCCGTCATATCGGAAAGCCGCTGTCTCCGCGCCGTCAACTCAGGATCGCCACCGGGAATCACCATCGAAATCGCGGCATCACCATGCCATCCGTCAACCACGGCTCCACAATCAAACGAAACGAGATCACCCGGCTCCAGCACCCGATCTCCCGGGATTCCGTGAACAATCACCTCATTAACGGAGGTGCAGATATGCCCCGGATAGCCGTAATACCCAAGAAAGTTGGACTTCGATCCGGCCCGCTCCAAAACCTCGGCGGCAATCGCATCCGCGTCTGCGGTTGTCATTCCCGCACGTACCTTCTCGCGCAGCGCTCGATGGATATCGGCAACCACAAGCCCAGCCTGCCTCATCTTGAGGAACTGCTCATGGCTCTTATATTGGATCTTTTCCTTGCGGGACATTACTTCGTCAGGAACGCTTTCAACTCGGATACAAGGTTTTGCGCAACCTCTTCAATGCCGCCCATGCCGTCAACCTCCACGAGAATTCCTCGCTCCCGGTACACCGAAATGAGAGGTTCCGTCTGGGCGTGATAGAGCTCGATGCGGTGGCGGATCACGTCTTCTGTATCATCAACGCGCCCCTGTTCGGCGGCACGGCCAAGAAGGCGCTGGACCACTTCGTCGTCGTCCGCAACTAACGAAAGCACCGCGTCAATACTGGACTCCCCCAGCATCGAATCCAACGCGGCAACTTGAGAGAGGTTGCGGGGATAGCCGTCCAGCAGGAAGCCATCGGCGGCATCCTGCTCAGCGAGCCGAGCAGCCACCATCTTGTTCGTGACCTCATCGGGTACGAGTTCGCCGCGCGAAGTGTAGGATTCCGCGAGCTGTCCTAGCTCATCGTGGGCCTTGGCATGGCGGCGGAAGATCTCACCGGTAGAAATTGCCGGGATACCGAGGGCTTCGCAAAGAAGCTCCGCTTGGGTACCTTTGCCCGCTCCTGGCGGGCCAACGAGGATAAGGCGAACAGACACGATGATTTCCTTCGCTACTTTGAACGCCCCTCCGGCTTATCGCAGGAAGCCGTCGTAGTGGCGTTGCTGGAGTTGAGAGTTGATATCCTTGACGGTCTGCAGTCCCACGCCCACCAGAATGATGATCGAGGTTCCACCGAACCCGCCACCCATGATACCCATCTGGGAGAACACAATCACTGGGACCATCGCGATGATCGTTAGGTAAGTTGCGCCTACCCACGTGAGGCGGCTAGAGACGTACTTCAGGTATTCAGCCGTCGGGCGGCCTGCGCGAATACCCGGGATGAAGCCGCCGTAACGCTTCATATTGTCCGCAACCTCTTCCGTGTTGAACGTGATTGAGGTGTAGAAGAACGCGAAAGCGAAGATCATGGCAGCAAAGAGCACGAAGTACAGCGGCGCACCCGAGTGCAGGTAGCGGTTAATCCACTGGACCCATCCGGACGCCGGATCGCCGAACGTAGAGATCATGGACGGCAGCATGAGAATCGAGGATGCGAAGATCACCGGGATCACGTTCGCCATATTGATGCGAATCGGCAGGTACGTGGTGGAACCGCCGTAGGTGCGCCGGCCAACCACACGCTTTGCATACTGCACCGGGATACGGCGCTGTGACTGCTCCACGAACACAACCACCACAACGATCGCAAGGATAAGCGCGAGCACCAGAAGCGCTGCTCCCCAACCGCCGTTGGACTGGGTGACCTGGATGAGCATGGTCGGGAAGGAGGCCGCGATACCAGTGAAGATCAGGATGGACATTCCCTGGCCCACGCCATTTTCCGTAACCAGCTCAGCCAGCCACATGATAAGGCCCGTGCCAGCCGTCATCGTCAGGATCGTCAGCGCATACTTCAGCGGGGTGGCGTCCGGGAAGGGATCCACGCTGCAACCTTGGAAGAGCTGAGTATTGGCAACTGAAACCACAACCGCACTTTGCAGAACAGCCAAGCCAATCGTCAGGTAACGCGTGTACTCGGTGAGCTTCGCGGTACCCGACTGGCCCTCCTTATGCAGCTCCTCAAACCGCGGGATCACCACGCGCATGAGCTGGATGATGATGGAAGACGTAATGTAAGGCATGATGCCCAACGAGAAGACGGACAGCTGCGTCATCGCGCCACCCGAGAACAGGTTGACCATCGAGAGGAAATCGCCGGTTCCGGACTGATCCATACAGGCCCGAACGTTGGTGATCGAAACGAATGGCGCCGGGATAAATGTGCCAAGGCGGTAAATCGCCATGATCGCCATCGTGAACAGCAGTTTGCGCCGGAGATCGGGAGTGCGGAATGCGGCCGCGAACGCCTGAATCAAGGTTCCTCCAACAGTTGCGGGCAGCCCCGCGTATGGTTAAAAAACAGGGCACACTTCGCCCATGCCCGCACAACTATACCCGCGGAGCGCGTGAGTGCGAAAACGCGGGCAGGAAATGGGTGCGCGTCACAACTTCCCTCCCCCTCTCGGGTTTGCGTCGGATCTTTGGAAGTGGGTGGGCCAGTAGGATTGAGAACCACGACGGCTCCTCACGCAAGCACCCACCTCGGCAACTAGCTCCGGAGCCGGCGCTTCGTCGTGGTTCTCAAAGATCGCGTCAGACGCCTGAAGCAATGCCGGACGCCGCGCGGGCATAAAAATAGCGGCCCCCGCAGGAGCCGCCATCTTTATTGAACTAAATCAGGCCTCACGAGCGGTCACAGAACCGCCAGCGGCCTCGATCTTCGTCTTGGCCGAACCCGACCATGCATCCACGGTCAGATCAAGCTTGACACTGAGTTCGCCGGTGCCAAGAACCTTCACGAGGTTCTTGGGACGCACAGCGCCCTTAGCAACCAGATCCTCAACCGTGACCGTGCCGCCCTCAGGGAACAGCTGGGCCAAGGTATCCACGTTCACAACCTGATACTCGACGCGGTATGGATTCTTGAATCCACGCAACTTCGGCAGGCGCATGTGCAGTGGCATTTGGCCACCTTCGAAACGCGCGGGAACCTGGTAGCGAGCCTTCGTACCCTTGGTACCACGGCCAGCAGTCTTACCCTTGGAGGCTTCACCGCGGCCTACGCGGGTCTTGGCCTTCTTGGAACCTGGAGCCGGACGAAGATCGTGGATCTTCAGGACATTGGCCTCTTCATTTGCCTCTGCCATCAGTCAACCTCCTCCACGGTCACGAGGTGTGCAACGGTGCGAACCGCACCTACAACCTCTGGGCGATCTTCGCGCACAACGGACTGTCCGATCTTGCGGAGTCCGAGAGTACGCAGCGTATCCTTCTGGTTCTGGCGGCTACCAACGGTGCCTCGAACCTGAGTGATCTTGAGCTTAGCCATCATGCACCAACTCCAGCTGCGGCAGCCTCGTTCTCATTCTGAGCAGCGAGTGCTTCCTGATCAGCACGCTCCTTGGCGTCTGCTTCTGCACGCTGGCGGAGCATTGACTCGGGCGCCACATGCTCAAGCGGCAGGCCGCGACGGGCAGCAACAGCTTCGGGAAGCTCTAGCTGCTTGAGGGCGGCGATCGTCGCGTGAACGATGTTGATTGCGTTAGCCGATCCGAGCGACTTGGTCAGGATGTCATGGATGCCTGCGCACTCCATGATGGCGCGAACCGGGCCGCCGGCGATAACGCCGGTACCGGGGGAAGCCGGACGCAGCAGGACAACGCCCGCGGCATCCTCACCCTGAACCAGGTGTGGAATGGTCTTGCCAATGCGAGGAACGCGGAAGAAGTTCTTCTTTGCTTCCTCGGTTCCCTTGGCGATTGCCGCGGGAACTTCCTTGGCCTTGCCGTAGCCAACGCCAACGGTGCCGTTGCCGTCTCCCACCACAACCAGTGCGGTGAAGGACATGCGGCGGCCACCCTTAACGGTCTTGGCTACGCGGTTGATGGTGACAACGCGCTCAATGTAAGCGTTCTTGTCCTCGTTACGGCGCTCACGGCGCTCGCCACGGCGCTCGCCGCGACGGTTGTTGCCCCGCTCGCTCTTTTCCTCGGGGTTGTTATTGCCCCGACCTCGCTGCTGTGCAGCCATGCTTAAAACCTCTTCTCGCTCTCGCAGGCTTACAGGGTAAGCCCGGACTCGCGGGCGCCATCGGCTACAGCGGCCACACGGCCGTGGTACTTGTTACCGCCACGATCAAACACAACGGCCGAAACCCCGGCCTCCTGTGCGCGCTTACCAATGAGCTCGCCAACCTGACGGGCCTTCTCGGTCTTGGAACCATCGGCACTACGCAGCGACTCTTCGAGGGTCGAGGCAGAAGCCAATGTATGGCCAACGGTATCGTCGATAACCTGTGCAACCATATGTCGGTTCGAACGTGTAACCACCAGGCGCGGACGCTCCGGAGTACCAGAGACCTTCTTGCGGAGGCGGAAGTGGCGACGATCGCGGGAAACGAACTTGCCCTTACCCTTTGGAGTGACAGCCATCACTTACCAGCCTTTCCGGCCTTGCGGCGAACGTTCTCATCGGCGTAACGCACACCCTTGCCCTTGTATGGTTCAGGCTTGCGTAGCATCCGGATCTTCGCGGCGGTTTCTCCAACCAGCTGCTTATCGATACCAGTCACCGCGAACTTCGTTGGCGATTCGACGGTAAACGTAATACCTTCCGGCGCCTTGAAGAGGATGGTGTGCGAGTAACCCAAGGAAAACTCAAGATCAGTTCCCTTGGCAACCACACGGTATCCAGTTCCAACGATCTCCATGGGCTTGGAGTAGCCATTAGTTACGCCTACAACCAAGTTGTTAATCAGCGTGCGGGACAGGCCGTGGAGTGAACGAGACTCACGGCTGTCATCGGGACGGGTCACAACCACGGCGCCGTCTTCAACGGCGGCAGCGATTGGTTCGGCGATTGCGACGCCTAGCGTACCCTTCGGGCCCTTAACCGAAACCTGCTGGCCGTTAATGGAAATATCCACACCAGCGGGAATCGTGACGGGCAGCTTGCCAATACGTGACATTCTGTTCTTCCTTCCCCGTCACCAGACGTAGGCGAGAACTTCTCCGCCTACACCCTTGTCCTTGGCCTCGCGGTCCGTGAGCAGACCGGAAGATGTGGAAAGAATTGCCACACCGAGGCCGCCCAGTACCTGGGGCAGATTTGTTGACTTTGCGTATACGCGCAGACCAGGCTTCGACACACGGCGAATACCGGCAAGCGCACGCTCACGGTTGGAGCCGAACTTCAGCTGTAGGGTGAGCGTCTTGCCCACCTTGGCGTCCTCGACCGTGTGGCCAGTGATGTAGCCCTCGCGCTCGAGAATCTCAGCGATGTTCGCCTTCAGTTTGGAGTACGGCATATCTACCGACTCGTGGAACGCCGAATTGGCGTTACGCAGACGCGTGAGCATATCTGCGATTGGGTCAGTCATTGACATTGGGCTTTTGCCCTTCCTCGTCGCGGTTTCCCTTGCGGACCTACGACGTAGTGTTTACCAGCTGGACTTCGTGACGCCTGGAAGCTCGCCTGCCAGTGCCATCTCGCGAAGGCAGATGCGGCAAAGGCCGAACTTACGGTACACGGAATGTGGGCGTCCGCAGCGGTTGCAACGGGTGTATGCACGCACGCCGTACTTGGGCTTACGCGCGGCCTTCTGCTTAAGAGCTGTCTTTGCCATGCTCAGTCCTCCTTGAACGGGAATCCGAGTTGGCGCAGAAGAGAGCGACCCTCGGAATCGTCCTTGGCCGTGGTGACCAGGGTGATGTCCATTCCGCGAACCCGATCAATCTTGTCCTGATCGATCTCGTGGAACACTGTCTGTTCGGTCAAGCCGAACGTGTAGTTTCCGTTGCCATCGAACTGCTTGGGGCTGAGGCCACGGAAGTCGCGGATACGAGGAAGCGCGGTGGCGAGAAGCCGATCCAGGAACTCCCACATGCGGTCACCGCGAAGGGTGACATGGCATCCAATCGGCTGGCCCTCGCGCAGCTTGAACTGTGCGATGGACTTCTTCGCCTTGGTGATCTGCGGCTTCTGGCCGGTGATCGCGGTAAGGTCCGCAACTGCACCGTCCAACACCTTGGAGTCACGAGCGGCTTCGCCCACGCCCATGTTCACAACGATCTTCTGCAAACCAGCAACGTTGTGAAGGTTGGCGTGATTGAACTCAGCCTCGAGAGCGGGGATGATTTCCTCGCGGTACTTGGTCTTTAGACGAGGAGTGCTCACAGCTCGATCTCCTTCCCACCGCGGCGGCCAATGCGCTCACGGACGATCTTCTTACGCCCGTCGCGCTCAACTTCTACCTCACGGTGGCCAACGCGGATCGGCTTCTTATCGGGGCCAACAAGGGCAACATTCGAGATGTGGATCGGGGCCTCAACGGTCTCGATTCCTCCCGTGGTTGCTCCGCGGCCGCTCTGGCCAACCTTGACGTGCTTCTTCACGCGCATAACGCCTTCAACAACAACGCGGTCGTTAGCAGAATCTACCGAGAGAACCCGGCCCTGCATTCCCTTGTCACGGCCAGCGATGACCTGGACGAGGTCGTCTTTCTTAATCTTCGCCATCAGATCACCTCCGGTGCGAGCGAAATGATTCGCATGAACTTCTTATCGCGCAGTTCGCGCCCAACGGGCCCGAAGATACGTGTGCCGCGAGGCTCGTTTTCGTTCTTGAGCAACACCGCAGCGTTCTCATCGAAGCGAATGTACGAACCGTCGGTACGGCGCGTTTCCTTCTTTGTGCGGGCGATAACGGCCTTGACCACATCGCCCTTCTTGACGTTTCCGCCAGGGATTGCATCCTTGACGGTGGCGACGATCGTGTCGCCAATTCCGGCGTAGCGCCGGCCCGAGCCACCGAGTACACGGATGCAAAGGATCTCCTTTGCACGCTTGATAACGAAAAGGAGTGCCAGAACATGCGCAAACCAATTATTGCCGGAAACTGGAAAATGAATAAAACTGCGAAAGAAGCAAAAGAATTTGCTGAAGCAGTCAAAACAAAAATTCCTAGCAACGATAAAGTAGATTCTGTTATCGGAGCACCAGCGTTGTTCTTGGAAACATTAGTAACAGCTGCAGAAGGTACAGAATTAAAAATTGCTGCTCAAAACAGTTACTGGGAAAATGAAGGTGCCTTTACTGGCGAAACTTCACCAGCAGCTTTAGCAGATCTAGGTGTTGACTATGTCATCATTGGTCATTCAGAACGTCGTGAATACTTCCATGAGACAGATGAAGA
>OMJG01000580.1_pt1 | contig 26314 bp, 22 predicted proteins | sample 1646431 | NCBI WGS metagenome assembly OMJG01 (sample SAMN03771674, study PRJEB25209) | food metagenome | isolation source: Cotija cheese | place: Mexico:Jalisco,Michoacan | collected 2011-12-12
AGTTGGGTCATGTTATAATTTTTATACATAAGGCACCTCGTTAATTTAGTTTAGTAGTATTTATTAAATTATACGAAAGGGCCTTATTTTTTTAAAAGCATTGTGATATAAAATGACGTATAAATGGTATTTATGTCCGAGTTCATTGGCAATACTAAACACGATTTGAGCTAGGAAAACGTCTTCATATACATTTAATATATAAATAGATACAATTAATATAAATATATTAATAAAGGGGATTTTTAATGAATATCAAGCTTATTGTGACGGATATGGATGGAACTTTTTTAAATAGTAATAGTCAATTCAATAGTGAATCATTTCAATTATTGAAAGAACACTGTGCACAAGCACACATTCGTTTTGTGTTTTGTACTGGTAAACAATGTGAGCGCGTTGAAAATATCGTTGGGGATTTAGCGCAAGATACATTTATCGTTGGAGATAGTGCTACTAGAACTAAATATAATGGATCGTTTATATACAATGCCACGATTGATCATCATAAAGGGCAAGAAATTATCCAAGCAATTAGTGAGATTGATTCGACGCAAACGATTTTAGGTTGTACGGCATCTAGTGCATATGTACTCAATCATATTTCTGAAGCAGAGAAAAGAATTGTACATGGCTCGTATCAAGAAGTGACCTATATTAATGATTTTTCAGAAGTTGAGGAAGATTTTTTGAAAATTTCAGTGCATGATCCTAAAGCAAATTGTAAAGCGACGGCACAGCAAATTAAGCACTATGAGTCAGACGTTTATATTATTGCATCTGATGAGGAATGGATTGATATTGCAGATTTAGGTGTTAATAAAGGGACGACGATACGTCGTATTCAAAATTTATTACAAATTAGTCCCGCGGAAACAATCGCATTTGGTGATGGTATGAATGATATTGATTTATTTAAAGCGGCTAAATATAAAGTAGCGATGGATAATGCATACCCAGAGTTGAAAGCAGAAGCGAATTTAATCGCCAAAAATAATGATGAAGATGGTGTCATTCAAACACTTAATCTTTTACTTGGTTTTAAATAATTAATCATAAAAAATGTTTTTAATTTTATGAAAACGCTTTTTACAAAACCATGTTTGAACTTGGTAAAGCATCCATACTGCAAGAAAAGTTATATACCCTGATATATAGTCATTTAAGTGCGTATAAAAATGCGGATGACAAAATTGGCAATATGCCATTTGATTACTTTATGAGTTATGTATCAGGTGCCGGTATTTCCATACTGAAACACTGGGTCAAAGATGACAATAGAATAGATAAGCGTGAATTTGTTCATCATTTCTATAATATTGTGACCGTAGGGACGGTGGGTATTGTAAAGCAAGCCTTTTAAATGAAGTATGTGAGATATTTATCGTGAAATTGAATGACAAACATCTAATAGATATATAGGAGCAATCAATATGAACAAGATTACATTAACATTTTTTGAAAAAGTGACAGTTATCCTTACGCCGTTTCTTTTATCAGGTATTGCATACGCCATATTAGTGAATTTATTGTACATAAAGAAAATCCCAATCATTGGTGACAATATGCTATTTAATCTTATTGAGCGTTATTATAGTGATTGGCTTGTCGTTAGGTTTTCCGAGCTTTAATTTACCAATAGGGCTAAATATTAAGAAGACACAGAAGAATATCATCAATGCAACGATAATCATATAATACCAACCGAAGTATTCTGTAATCCAACCCGTAATGTTTGTCCCTATGGTATTGAACTGATTAGGGAAAATAGCACCTAATAATACAACGATAGCTGTAAGAATAAGACTATAAGTAAAAACAGAAGAAAGCTTTTTTCCGCTAAATTTTTGTTCATTAGATTCCAAAATAAACCCTCCTTATATTTTTAAACATTGTTAAGGATAAAAACTTATGCGAATGCTACAACTATATAAAATGTTTATAAAAGCAACGATGTATAAAAAATAATTAATGTTTTTGTAACTAAAATATTAAATAATATAATGTCGAAATCTAAGTTTTAAAAAAATAGAAATGCTGTAAATCATCAGCATTAATAAAGTAAATATGATGAGTCAACTAGACATGATGTGTTAAAACATTAATTTGAATTTATGTCTGCTCAAATCCCGTTATAAAGCCATAAAATAGTTAATCTTAATTTGTAAAATTTAAAATTTTTGCATAATTTTCAAAAATAATGTTATATTACATGTAAGGGCTTACATTTACATAAAAAGGAGCGATTTTTAAAGGGGAAAGCTTATAACAGATTGGATTAAATAAAGATAGGAGACACCTATATGAAAATTATTCCATTTTCAAAATTGACAAGCATCATTAATAAAGGTGATGTTATAGCTCTGGCAGCCTTATCAACGGCTAATTTACCAGCTGAGATACTCAAAACGTTAGTCGAATATAATGATGAAGATCAATCGTTTACAGATTTTACATTTATGTTAGCAAATGATATTAGTGATTATCGTGGCGATAGCTATGACTTAGATGCGTTTACAACAAGGGGTATGATTAAGCGATTAATCACAAGTATCATCACAGCGTCACCGGCAACAATCAATGCAATGCGCAATAACGAGATCGAAGCGTATTACTTACCTCAAGGCGTGATTACCACACATTACAGAAGTAAGACGCAAGCATCACCAGGTACCATATCTAAAATTGGCCTGAACACCAATGTAGATCCTAGGTATACAGGTGGTAAAGTCAATGAGCGCACGACCGAAGATTTAGTATCGTTGATTGAAATTAATCATCAGACATATTTACAGTATGACTTTCCAGACATAGATATTGCGCTATTAAGAGGTACATATGCGGACATGGATGGCAACATATACATGACACATGAAGCACATCTTGGTGAAGGATATAGCTTAGCATTAGCAACACATAATAATCGCGGAAAAGTGATTGTACAAGTTAAAGCAGTTGTTCAAAATGGTAACTTTAATCCCAATGATGTATTTATTCCAGGAAAACTGGTCGATTATGTTGTCGTAAACACGAATCCTAAACTGCATAGGCAAGTGATGCAAACGCAATATGATCCAGCACTATCAGGACATTATCAAATTACAGAAATGCGAGAACCATATATAGCATTAGGGACCCGTAAAGTGATTTTGAGACGTGCGGCTCAATTTTTATTAGAGGGTGACGTAATCAGTATTGGTTTTGGCATAAATAATGAATTATCTAATGTCTTATCGGAAGAACAAGTCAATCATTTAGTTCAGCCTAATATTGATACGGGCGTATTTGGTGGATTAATCAGTAGTCGAGAACACTTTGGTATGAATTACAACTTGAGTGCACGAATGAGACATGATATGACTTGGGATTTTATCTATAACAATGGCTTGGATGTTGCCTATTTAAGCTTTGCTGAAGTTGATCAGATGGGTAATGTCAATGTGTCTAAGTTTGGAGAAAAAATGAACGGCTGCGGTGGTTTTATAGATATTAGTCAGACAGTAAAGACAATTGTATTTTCAGGAGCGATGGTTGTTGGGGGTCAACTATCATACGAAAATAATAAAGTAACTGTAGAAGCGCAAGGACGCGCTACAAAATTTGTGGATAAAGTGGGTAGTATGGATTTCAATGCTGAAAATGCAATTAAATTTAATCAAGAGGTCTACTTCGTAACGGAACGTGCAGTATTTGAACTAACGCACAAGGGTTTAAAACTTATTGAGATTGCACCAGGTTTAGATTTAGAACAAGATATTTTAGCCAACATGGCTTTTAGACCGATTCTTTCTGATGATATCAAGCTAACACAGAGTGATATCTATCAAGCGCACTGGGGAGGATTGGCTCAAGCAATTAAGTCGGATTATCGTATTTAAATAAGGGGGAGAAAAATATGAACTACGACTGGATTAAAACAAGAGCAACGTTTGACGAACCAAAAGCAGCGGTCATTGATCCATTCAAAGGTACAGAATGGACATATCAAGATTTAAATATTAGAGCAGAGAACTTGGCGAATTATCTACAAGAACAAGGGGTTCAACGTGGTGATGTTGTTGGTATTTTTTCACCAAATGATGTTGCGTTATTAGACCTATTGTTTGCTTCATTCAAACTAGGCGCTGTGTATTTGCCCATTAATTGGCGATTAAAGACACAGGAAATTGAAAGCGTGATTGCTGATTCTGATGTGAAATTAATATTTTATTCAGCAAAGCATTTATCAAGTTTAGAAGGCATCGCAGATGAACTGATTCATATGGATATTGATTCTAAGACATATGATGATATCGTTGATCCAACCCATCATCGTCCTTTTACAACGGTTAGTGTTGAAGGTGATGATTTAGCATCTTTAATGTACACGAGTGGTACGACAGGATTACCAAAAGGCGTGATGTTCTCTTATGATTCATTTGTAAATAATCCAATTAACACAGCATTGACATACAAAGTATACGCATCCTATACAACCATTATTTCAACACCGATGTTTCATGTACTAGGATTTAATGACTTAACGATTCCATTATTAATGGCAGGTGGAACATTGGTATTACAACGGTACTTTAACGGTGAATCATTAAATGATTTAATGGCTCAATATCAACCGAATTTCTTAATTCAAATCCCAACGATGTACTACGCCATGTTGGTTGCTGACAACTTTGATTTAAAGAACTTTGCCAATATTGAATTCCTCATACAAGGGGGGGCAGCGCCTTTACCAACTGTACAGAAAAAATTTGTGAGCTTGGGAATTCCTATTATTACAGGTTATGGTTTAACAGAGGCACCACTTGTCAGCGTCAATACAGCAGCGAATAACGAACGTAAACCAGCGAGTATTGGGCAACCCGTGATGTTCACAGATATCCGTATCTTCGATGATAATTTTGAAGAAGCACAAGTTGGAGAAATTGGAGAACTGGGCGTTAGAGGTAATAATGTGACGCCAGGTTATTGGAATAAACCAGAAGAAACAGCCAAAGCATTTAGTGGTGAATTTTTCTTAACAGGAGATTTAGCCAAGATAGATGAAGATGGAGATGTTTATATAGTGGATCGCCGCAAAGAGATGATTATTACTGGCGGTGAAAATGTTCTCCCTTCCGAAGTTGAAAGGGTACTATCAGAACATCCACTTGTCGCTCAAGGTGTTGTGGTCGGTTATGATAGTCCGAAATACGGGGAGTCAGTTTCAGCAGCAGTTGTTTTAACAGAAGATGATCCAGATTTTGAACAGAAATTAGATGCACATATGCGAGAACATATTGCGGGTTATAAAATACCGAGATTGTATCTCAAATTAACACATATTCCATTAAACTCAACATCGAAACCAGATAAATTAGAAATTCAAAAATATATGAATGACAAAGCGCAAAAGCAAGACCAAAGTAAAGACGAATTAACATAACCCGTCGATTTGAAGCAGGATGTATTTAAAAGTTGGAAAAATTTTTAACTGTAAATGTAAGCGCAATCATAATAAATGGAGGTTTATATTATGCCAACAAAAGAAGAAGTAATCAAAGCATTATACCCAGAAGATATTTTAAGTATCGCAAAAGATTTAACGGAAGGAGAAGTGAAATTATTAAAACAACTTAACGATATGTTAGAAGAAAAATATCGTGATTCTGTTAATGAACATTGGTTAAATGCAACTGAGCCTGAAGACTATTTTGAGGAATTAGGAAAATTAAATTACTTCCAAAATCCATTGCTTTTTGAGGGACGTGAAGGTGAAAAAACGCCTAGCCAATTATTCCAATTCTTTATGTCGTATACAATAGCGAAATTTGATGTATCTCTAGCAACATTACTCGGTGTACACCAAGGACTCGGTCATAATTCATTTTGGTTTGGAGGCAGTAAAGAACAACAAGCTTACTATTTACCGAAATTACAATCACATGAATTACGTACCTGTTTCGCATTAACAGAACCCGAACATGGCTCTGATGTTGCTGGCGGTCTTGAAACCACTGCCAAACGAGATGGTGATAAATGGATTATCAATGGACAGAAGAAATGGATTGGCGGTGCCAATGTAGCAGATGTGATTCCAGTCTATGCAGTTGATGTAGAAACTGGCAAACCTAAAGGCTTTATTATCGAACCCAGTCAAGAAGGTGTCGAAATCGATGTGATTGAAAATAAAATTGCCTTACGTATCGTACCGAATACAAATATTCATTTGAACAACGTAGTCGTCAAAGAAGAACAACGTCTACAAAATATTAATAGCTTTAAAGATATTGCACGAGTACTTTACTCAACACGTGCAGGCGTTGCATACATGGCGACAGGCGCTATGGCAGGTGCGTTAAAAGCCACAACAGATTATGTAACGAAGCGTAAACAATTTGGTAAAGAAATTAGTAAATTCCAGTTAATTCAAGAGAAATTAGCCATGATGCAAGGAAATCTTGCACAAGCCATGGCAACATGTGCACAATTGGCGCGCATGCAGGCAAATGGAGAATATGATGAAGTGGCTACTTCTACAGCTAAGATGATGAATGCCTTACGTCTAAGAGAGTCTGTTGCGATGGGCAGAGGGGTTCATGGCGGAAATGGTATTCTAGCTGGTGAGTATGATATTGCCCGATTCTTTGCGGATGCAGAAGCTATCTACACATATGAAGGTACACATGAAATTAACGCACTTGTCATAGGCCGTGCATTGACAGGTGATTCCGCGTTTATCTAATAGATGAACGCATTGATATAACGCATTAATTCAGAACATTAAATTTGGAGGGTTTAGTATGACAATAAGAAAAGCAACGGTGTTAGGTGCAGGAACAATGGGGAGTCAAATTGCTGCGCTACTAGTCAACGCAGGATTAAAAGTAAAATTACTAGATATTGTGATTGACGAGAACGAACCAAATAAAATTTCAAAAAAAGCATATGAAATTATCACAAATCCTAAACGTCCACAATTATTCGATTTATCATTTGCCTCTAACCTGACGTACGGTAATTTTAATGAGGATTTAGCAGGGGAAGACGATGCAGATATCTATATTGAAGCAGTAAAAGAAGAAGTTGATATCAAACATCAAATTTGGAACAAAGTGAAAGACGTGGCTAAAGACGAAGCAATATTTGCCACGAATACGTCAGGTATTCCAATCGAATCAATTGCAGATGTCTTTGAAGATAGTGACAAAGAAAGATTTTTCGGAATGCATTTCTTTAATCCACCACGCATCATGAAATTAGTTGAAGTGATTCCTAATAGCAAGACTTCGAAATCGGTTGTCGATCGCGTGCAACGTTTTGCTGAAGACGTGTTAGGTAAAGGTGTTATCGTTGCTAACGATGTACCTGGATTTGTAGCGAACCGTGTTGGTACACAAACAATGAACGACATTATGTATCGCGCAGAAGTACAAGGATTTTCAATCACAGAAGTAGATGCACTGACAGGTCGCAGTATCGGGCGTCCAAAAATGGGAACTTATGGTTTATCAGATTTGGTAGGTCTTGATATCGCGATTGCAGTTATTAAAGGACTACAACAAATACCTGAAGAACAACCATTCTTCCATGATGTGAAACTATCCGAAAAACTTGCAGAAAAAGGTGCACTCGGCAATAAAACAAAACAAGGATTCTATAAAAAGGTAAACAAAAAGCGTTACGTCTTTGATCCTAAACAAAATGATTATGTTGAGCCACAGAAACCACATTTAGAAATATTAGGTCAATTCGGCAAAGATTTAGCTAAAAATTTAGATGTCATTTTTAATGCACAAGATGATGCTGGTGTGTTTTTATGGGAGACGCTAAGAAATAACTTCTATTATTCAGCAATTAATGTACCTAAAGCGGCAGAATCTTTCAAAGACATTGATAGAGCGCTTGTATGGGGCTTTAACTGGAAACAAGGTCCATTCCAATTATGGGATTTAATGGGCTTCGAACGTGTGAAAGCACGTATGAAAGAAGAGGTAGGACAGTTACCTGATTGGATAGAGCAACGCAATGAATCATTTTATGCGAAAGGTGAGACTATCGAGCGCATTACGCCCGTAGCGGAATATGTTGATCAAGAACTATGGGATAGATCAGATTCTAATCTGTCTGTAGCAAATAAAGATCAATTATTACTAAAACTACAAAGTAAGAATAATGTTATTTCAAATAGCTTCCTTGATGACTTACTTGAAGCTATCGATACATTAGAGCGTGAAGACTATAGTAGCATGGTGATTTACGCAGGTGGATTTAATTTCAGTGTCGGTGCAAACTTATTCCAAATGAAACAAGCACATGAAGAAGGACGCGTTGTAGAAGAAGTCGGTGCAGCCGTTGAGCAACTGCATCATGTCTTTGCAAGATTAAAATATGCGCTTAAACCGATTGTTACAGCTGTACAAGGTAAAGCGCTTGGTGGTGGCTGTGAGCTTGTACTACATTCACCGATTGTTGTTGCTGCCAGTGAATCATATATTGGTCTAGTTGAGACAGGTGTCGGATTATTACCTGCAGGTGGCGGACTTGCAGAGTTATCAGATAGAATTCTTCGCACAAACCATAAAAATGATGACAAACAAAAATCAATTACTGATATACTCATGCAAATCGGCTTTGCCAAAGTATCAACTAACGCATATGAAGCGGTTAGATATGGTTATTTAAGAAATACAGATACAATTATTTTAAATACAGAAAAACGTGTCGAAGTTGCTTTAAACCGAGCGCGTTATGAATCGCAAACAAATTATATTCCAACACCAAAAGCACAGTATATTGCTTTAGGCAAAGACTTTAAAGCGCTGGCAGAAGGACAGTTGGATGCGCAGCGTATAGGTCATTTCATTAGTGACTATGATTACGAGATTACGTTGAAAGTGGCTGAAGTATTAGGCGGTGGAGATATTCCTCGTAACACATATATCAATCAAAGATATTTGCAAAAGCTTGAAAAAGAGAGATTTTTAGAATTGTTACAAAACAAAAAAACATATGACAGAATTTCTCATATCTTAGAAACTGGTAAACCACTACGCAACTAATTATGAATCAGTACAGGAAGGGTGAATTTAAATGCGAGACGCATATATAGTAGCTTACGGACGTTCAGCAGCTGGCAAAGCCAAAAATGGTGCTATGGCACATGAAAGACCAGATGAGGTTGCTGCAAAAGTATTAAAAGGTGTATTAGAAAGAGTCGGTGGTTCGTTTGAACCGAGTATGGTTGAAGATGTCATTGTAGGGAATTCATTCCCAGAAGGTTTACAAGGACAAAATATCGCTAGAACCATTGCTTTGCTAGCAGGTCTACCGAATGAAGTACCAGGTCAAACGGTCAATCGTTATTGCTCATCAGGACTTCAAACTATTGCACATGCAGCAAATCAAATTATTGCCGATCAGGCAGATGTTATTGTCGCAGGTGGTATTGAATTGATGAGCGCTGTGCCAATGGGTGGTAATGAACCAACGAATAATCCGATTCTTCAAGATGAAGATTCAGGCGTTTCATACCCGATGGGACTTACAGCGGAAATGGTAGCAGAAACATATCATGTTTCTAGAGAAGATCAAGACGCATATGCAGTTCAAAGTCATCAACGCGCAGCAGAAGCGCAACAATCTGGTAAATTTGATGATGAAATTATACCTATTGAAGTCAATCAAGTAACATATGATGACAATGGACCTGTTGTTAGTAAAGCAGTATTTAAAGAAGATGAACTCATTAGACCAGATACAAATAAAGAAACTTTAGCTAAATTACCAACCGTATTTAAGGCTGACGGTACAGTGACGGCAGGCTCCTCGGCCCCATTAACAGATGGCTCAGGTTTTGTCGTTGTGATGTCTGGTGACAAAGTGAAGGAGCTAGGCGTAGAACCTATTGCACGCTTTGTTGGATTTAAAGCAGTAGGGGTAGATCCTAAATTGATGGGTATCGGTCCAGCATATGCGATTCCAGAAGTATTGGAACAAGCTAACTTAGACGTTAATGATATTGATTTAGTAGAATTAAATGAAGCATTCGCTTCTCAAACATTGGCTTCTATGAGAGAAGTGGGATTAGATGCTGAGAAGACGAATGTAAATGGCGGTGCCATTGCACTTGGACATCCACTTGGTGCTACAGGTGCGATGTTAGTAGGGCGCTTATTGTCTGAAATGAAGAAACGCCCAGAAACACGATACGGTATGGTTACCATGTGTATCGGTGTAGGTATGGGCGCAGCTGGAATTTTTGAATATGTGAGATAACACATGGATTAGTAAATGAAGTTATAACAATAAATAAAATATTTGTGATATAAACATTTCAAAATAAAAACGACAATTTCTGCAGTAATGGAAATTGTCGTTTTCTTTTTATGCGAATGACATTTATGAATTTCAGTAAAAGATGCTATAACTATCTCGTAATAAATGATTGTTATTGTGACAGTACGTATGCCTTTGACATTTCAACTTCAACTCTATGATTATGATATCGTTTGATTTAAAATACGCGTTAAGTATGTTTTTTTAGTCGTTGTTTTTCAGTATGTGTGGCTTTGCTTACAGGTTCATTACCGAGTGCTTTGCCGAGACCGAAATCAGGCATATTGATATAAATATTTTCATATTGATGGGAATCTACATTATATGTTTCATGGTAAAAACCAACGGCTTCATTATGCTTTAATTTTTTCGAGAATTTGCGCCAAGCTTTTAAATGTACAGGCATTTTTGCATAACTAAGCAATTTTTCGTTTGTTTCCCAATATTGAACGATCATAACACCACGATATTTAAACAACATTTCATAAGATAAACAACCGAGTGATTTATCCTTTGATAATTCCGAGAGCATTGGTGGCATAGCTAAAAGTACAGGCAACCAGTGATGGACTTTATACCACTTGTTGATGTGAAGGCCAATCAAAAATACAGTGACCGATTCATTAGGTAGTACAGTATAACGACCTTGATTCATATCAAATCATCCCTTCCGTTTTGAGAGCATGGTATTAATTTCGTCTATATCTTGTTGATTACGTCTTGTTTCAATACCCCAAATGATAAAATAAACAATTGTATAAATGACCACAAATAGTATGATTGCTGAAAGTTTAAGAGGAAACCATCCAGCTAATATAGCCAGTGGGAACATGATGATGAGCATTAAACTAAAGTGAGTTAATGTTTTAAACCATAATGTCTTTCGTGAATTCGAAAAGATAAGCGCGCCATAACTGAATGTGATACCGATTAATGCCCATATCACAACAGCAATAAACATAATTTGTAATTCAGTTAAATGTGCAAAGTAAATGCTACCCATCGTTGATTCTGGAGAAACTGGATGAAATTGGTGGTGCGCAAATAGTGTTGAAAATATTAAAGAGACAAAGACGCCAATCGTAATACCAATGGTTACACCGTGAAAGAATCGTTTCATAGCTTTAAAGCCTCCTTAATTAATGGTAAGTATCTTCTAGAAGAGTACGTAAATGATTGATCAGTAAAACGAATTTCAATCGTGCCATTTTTATTTAATGTTAGATAATCAATGAAGTTCACATTGATGATTTCAGATTTTGAAATTTGTAGAAAGCTATGATTAAGCTGTGCTTTTATTTCGTATAAACGTTGATTCATCGTATATTGACGTTGAGCGGTGATAACATTTAATATCTTATTTTCTATCCGAAAACAAATGATATCTTGTGGTTTAAGATAATAGATGGTTTCGTTGTATTTTCCGGGAAATAATATATTTTGAGATAATTGTTGAATTGAGTTGATAATATCTGATAAATTGTTGGCATCTTTATGCGCGTATAGTATGATTTCATCTTCGTCTAATGTTTGATCATAAACAACCTTTACTTTCATGTTCAGTCCCTCCCCTTACATTAAGTAAAACAAATTTTTGATTGTAATACTATATAGAACAGGCAAGTGGCTTCTATATGAAGCTAAGTGGCGCGATTAAGGGTAAAAACGTGTAAATAAAAACACCCAAAAGATTGAATTTATCATACAATCTTTTGGGTGTTTACTTATATCATCTATACTAACATTACTTAGTCTAAAGTGATCAATTGATAAACATGTTGCTCTGTTAATTCATTTGGCCATGTTATGTTCAAAGGATGCCAACTTTTACCACCATTGTCGGAAGAGAAGATACCTTTATTATTCGCAATATAAAAGATACCATCTCTTTCAGTGACAGCGGAGATAAGCGTGCCATTTGTGGAAGGTAAGCCTTCAGTTGCTTCAATCCAGGCAATATCTCGTGATTTATCAATAGCATAAATGGTTGAAAATGTGTGACTTTCATAACTATGGGCATTCATTGGCGAATTTGATGTTGAGATGACGATATTCTCAGCATTATTTGAATTGATTGCCAAGCCATAACCATATCTATGCTCAATGCCATCTATAAATGTTGTCCATGTTTTACCGTAGTCATCACTTTCAATAAAGGTATCTCTACCACCATTTAAAAAGGCATCTCCGAGAACGCCATATAATTTGTTGGGATGCTCGTCATGACTTTTGAGTACGTGAATATCGATAGGCGCATGATCCGTTTGCGGTACTTCCCAATGTTGTCCAGAATCTGTAGATTGAATCAAACCACCAGCCTCAATTGTAAGAGAAATGATATTGGGCGAGCGATGATTGTTATCTAACCATTTAACGTGATGTGTGTGCGGTCTTGGAGGGAAAAACCATTGTTCTTTTCCAGGAATATGTGCGAAATCTGTCAGTAATTCAAATGAGTCACCTTGATCATAGGAAATAAAGAGTGCACTTGGTTCTGTACCTACTAATACCGCACCAGTATTGTTACCTGTATCTATGACTGAGACTGCAGTAATGGATGTCATAGGAATGTCTTGCTTTTTAAAAGGACTATTATACGTAAAGCGTGTGCCAATAGGTAACCATGAATCGCCTTTGTCCACGCTTTTCCACAAACCGCGATCAAACGTGCCACAATATAATATGTCAGGATTGAATGGATCCTGAGCGATGGCGATGGGGTTCATTCCTTCTAGTTTCTTTTCTATATGAAAACGACCATTAACTTGTTTAACTAATAATAGTGTATTTGCATATGTTGCTATGAATTGACTCATCAGATTAGCCTCTTTTTTATCATTTTTTGAAGTCTATTTGTGATGTACTTAATATACATCACGTTGGTAACGTTGATTTTTAATCATTTCTGTCAAATAGGCTTCGGCTTCAGTTTCATCCAAGTTACCTTCTTTGATGAGTACTTTAATTAATGATTCGTGTACACCGCTTGCCATCTCATCTTTATTACCACACAGGTAAATTGTGGCACCTGCCTGAATCCATTTATAGAATTCAGCACTATTTTCTTCGATGCGGTGTTGGACGTAAATTTTATTTTCAGTTTCTCTTGAGAAGGCTAAGTCTAATTTGCTTAATACACCTTCTTCGAGCCATTGTTCCAAATCATCTTTATAAAGAAAATCATGATGATAATTTTGATTGCCAAAAATCAACCATTGCTCACCTTTAAGATTGAGATAAGCTCTTTCTTGAAGATAAGCACGATAAGGCGCAATGCCTGTACCTGCACCAATCATGATGACAGGTGTTTCTGTGTCATATGGAAATTTGAAATTTGGATTCTTTTTCAAGTATACAGGTAGCTTATCCCCAACAGACGTACGATCTGCTAATTGGACAGAACAAACACCAAAGCGTTCACGACGATGTGCTTCGTATTTCACAACACGTACAGTAATGTGTACACTATTAGGATTTACCTTGTTACTACTTGCAATTGAATATTCTCGTGGCGGTAATTTTCTTAACAGTTGTGGTAGCATGTTGGGTTCAAGCGCAACAGGCGTAAAATCTCTAATTAAATCAATGACATCTTTACCGTAAATATAGTTTTGGACCCATTCCGATTTTTGAATATTAGCATTTAACATGGGATTACCTAATAATTCTGCAGCATTTTTCATCAGCACAGGCGTTAATTTTGCAATTTCAAAATCATGTGTTAAAGCCTCTTTAAGCGAACGCATTGAATCACTGTCGTTCATTTGAATAGGTGTTTCAGCATCCCAATTAAGTGCATCGATGAGTTGGTTCACGAGTACAGGATCGTTTTGTGGGATAACGACTAAGCTATCACCGGGTTCATAGGCCTCACGATAACCTTCAAGTGATATTTCAAGGTGTCTTACTTCTCGAGAAGCTTCTGGTTGTGTAAGAATGGTATTTTTCAGTACTTCTGCTTGAAAAGGATTAGATTTTGAATAAGGTGCTTGAGGTTCTTCTATTGTGACGTCCTCATTTTCAACGCTAGGCGTCTCTTCATTTGTATTGGATGAGGCTTGTGTTAATAGCTCAATCATGTTGGTAATCCATTGTTCAGCTGTCTCTTCATAATCAAAGTCGCAATCCACTCTATCTGCCACTCTATTCGCACCGAGTTGACCTAAGATATAATCAAAGTCTTTACCAGCTTGGCAAAAATCAGGAAAATCTTGGTCACCAAGCGCTAGTACCGCAAAGTTGACTTGATCTAATTGTGGCGCATCATCACCGTGAAGGTAATCATATAAATCTAACGCATTGATAGGTGGTTCGCCAACGCCTTGTGTTGAACAAATAATAAAAAGGTGTTCAACCTCAGGTAATGAATCTCTCGGAAAATCATCCATATCCCAGAGATGGACATTTAAGTTCTGGGATTTGAGTTTTGTTTCAAATGTTTCAGCAATTTCTTCAGCATTACCAGTTTCAGTACCATATAGTACATGCACGTCTAGTGGTTCTGTTGAAGCTGATACAGGTTCTGACACGGACTGGTCAGTAGAAGTGCTAGTTTCTGTTTCGGTAATACCAGCCTCATTTTCTTGTATGTCCGTTTTGTTATCTGACACTGAAGTTGTTGCTGGATTGAGTAGATAACCACTTAACCAATGTTGTTGTTCAGGTGTTAACATAGGTAGTAGTTGATTGATAAGTGCCAATTGCTCCTCATTAAAAGGGGTGTTGGTTTGGTTCAGTTGCACGGATGTCACCTCTATTGATTATATTTATATAGAAAATAGGTGCATTTGCCCTATGATAAACTATATTGAATTTTATTGAATTATAACATTGATTGAATCATTTTAAATGATAGGAATTATCATTTATTTGAAAATCAAACTAATGACCTATACAGCTCATATATCCAGTACACTTAAATATGCCCACATCATATCGATAATGATGCGGGCATGTTATATATTTTAAAGGAGAATCGTAAATTAAGAAGTGCTCAAGTTCTTAATTTTTAATATAATGGCTAGGTTTTAATAGTAATAAACGAAATACGATGTTGTCGTATACGAATATATGTTTAAGGTTTTATAGCAAATGCGCGTACAGGGAAACCTGGCGCATCTTTAGGCTTAGGACTGATTGTGTAAATAATTGCCCCTCGACTTGGGAGTTGATCAAGATTTGTCAGTAGTTATACTTGGAAAGTATCTTGACCTAATACATAACGCTCACCAATAATGTCACCGTTTTTTGCGACATCGATAGAGGCATCGGTATCAAATGTTTCATGACCGATGGCTTTCACATGGCGCTCTTCAAATAAATACTTTAATGCGTCTAGTCCCCATCCAGGTAAATGGAGCGCACCAGCATCATCTTTATTCTCGAAAGCTTCAATGTTGGGCCAACGTTTAGACCAATCACTTCTAAATGCAACAAAGGTGCCTTGCTCAATAGGGCCGTTATCAGCTTCCCATTGTTCAATGTGTCGACGTGTTAAGATGAAATCCGAATTTGCTTTAACGCTTTGTGAAAAATCTAAAACAACGAGTGGTAGGGCAAGTTCTTTTAAATTTAATTCATGTAAATAGCGCGTATGTTCCACAAAATGAATCGGTGCATCAATATGGGTACCATACTGACTCACAACATTCCAATTTTGAACATAGAATCCGTCGTCTGCGACATTGAATAGTGTCGACACTTGGCCCGTTCAAATTCGCTAAAACACGGTATGGTTTCATCAAAAGTGTGGGTCAAATCGACCCACGTTGCTGATTTTAATTCTTCTAATTGCTTCCATAAAGGATAACTCATACGCATCACCTATTTAAGTTAATTTTAAACAGTTGCTGGATTTGTTGATTTACGTAATTTATCGACAGAATTAACTAACACACTTAAGGCTTCTTTAACTTCATCTTCTTTACGCGTCTTCAAACCGCAATCTGGATTTACCCAGAATAATGAACGATCTATTTCTTGTAATGCTCTGTTAATTGCAGCTGTAATTTCTGATTCAGTTGGAATTCTTGGACTGTGAATATCGTATACACCTAAACCAATACCTAAATCATAAGTAATATCTTCAAAATCTTGAATCAAATCACCATGGCTACGAGAAGTTTCAATAGAAATAACATCCGCATCTAAATCATAGATTGCATGAATAATTTGACCGAATTGAGAATAGCACATATGCGTGTGAATTTGTGTTTCATCAGCGACTGAAGATGTTGAGAGTTTGAATGAACGAACGGCTTTATCTAGATAGTCTGCATGGTATTCTGAACGAAGTGGTAAGCCTTCTCTTAATGCTGGCTCATCAACTTGTATGATTTGAATACCTTCACTTTCAAGCGCTAATACTTCTTCATTAATTGCTAATGCAATTTGGTCTTGAACCTCTTCACGTGGTAAGTCAACACGTTCAAATGACCAGTTTAAAATAGTGACAGGACCAGTAAGCATACCTTTAACTGGTTTATCAGTTAAACTTTGTGCGTATAATGTTTCTTTGACAGTAAGTGGCTCTGTCCATTTAACATCACCATAAATAACAGGTGGTTTAACCGCACGTGAACCGTATGATTGTACCCAGCCATATTTTGTAACTAGGAAACCTTGAAGTTTTTCACCAAAGAACTCTACCATGTCGTTACGTTCAAATTCACCATGTACCAGAACATCTAAACCGATATCTTCTTGAATTTTTATCCAACGTGCAATTTCATTTTTTAGAAATGTTTTATATGCTTCATCAGTGATACGGTTATTTTTCCAATCAGCACGGTATTTACGTACTTCTTGAGATTGTGGGAATGAACCAATCGTAGTTGTTGGTAAATCAGGTAAATTTAGGCGTGCGTCTTGTGCTTTTTTACGTTCTTTAAATGCTGATTGTCTAGAAGTTCTGACGCTATCAAAGTCGTATTCAAGATTTTTAAATGATTGGTTTTGAAAGCGTTCATAGCGGGCTTTCAATTCATTGTATTTTTGATCATCGTCTTTGTTGAATAAACGTTTTAACGCATCGAGTTCATCTAGTTTTTCAGTAGCAAAACTTAATCCTTCTGCAATAGAAGTATCAAGTGTTTCATCATCAAGTGATACTGGAACGTGTAATAATGAAGATGAAGGTTGAATGACAAGGTCATCTGTATAATTTTGTAATGTTTCGATAAGCTCTTTTTTAGCTTCTATATCAGCAGCCCATACATTACGACCATCAATAATACCTGCATAGAGTGTCTTCGTACGATCAAATTGGCCGTCTTCAATTTGTTTAAGATTAAAGCCGTGGTCGTGTACGAAATCTAGACCGATACCTCTGATTGGTAGGCTGTTTAAGAATGATAAGTTTACGCGTTCAAAGTAAGTTTGAACGACTAGGTAATCACCTAAGTTTGCTTCAGAAAAATAATTATATGCCGTTTTTGTGATGTCTTCGTAATCTACGCTATCGTCCGTAACAAGTGCAGGTTCATCAATTTGAATATACTCTGCGCCTGCATCAACGAGTGATTGTAAGACTTCTTTATATAATGGCAATAATGTTTGTACTTTTTCTTCAAATGATTGGTCGCCACCTTTAGATAACTTAACAAACGTAATTGGACCAACGATCACAGGGTGTGCGTTGACGTTTAATGATTTTGCATAGTTAAAGCGTTCTAATAATACATTTTTATTTAATTTTGGTTCAGCATTGTCCCATTCAGGTACAATATAATGATAATTTGTGTTGAACCATTTAATTAAGGCACTTGCAACATGTTCTTTGTTACCTCTGGCAATATCAAATAGTAAGTCATCATCGATATCTCTACCTTGGAAACGTTCAGGAATGATATTGAAAAGTAATGATGTATCAAGAATATGGTCATATAAAGAAAAGTCGCCAACCGGAATACTAGATAAATTATAATTTTTTTGTAGTAATAAATTCTCTTTGTGCAAATCTGTTAATTGTTGATGTAATGTTTCTAAATCATATTTATTTGCCCAGTAGCCCTCGATGGCTTTTTTCCATTCTCTCTTTCTACCTAATCTCGGAAAACCTAAGTTTGATGTTTGAATTGTCATAATATTGCCTCCTGTTTAGTTGAAGTAATTGATTTTGAATAATTTGCAAGTTCCAGTGTATAATCGACCTTTTGGAATGGTGTAATTAAATACAAGCCATTAAAATATTCATGCACTGTGTCGATCAATGCTTTTGATAATTCAATGCTCAATGATTTTGTTTTTGCTTTATCATCTTTAACAGCTTCAAATTGTTCGAGAATGTCTTCTGACAATTTAATGCCTGGTACTTCATTGTGTAAAAATAATGCGTTGTTATAACTAGTGACAGGCATAATGCCAATAAACAATGGCACATCTAAATGTTTGGTTGCTTCATAGACTTCTTTAATTTTCTCTTTGCTATAGACCGGTTGGGTTATAAAGTAGTGGGTACCACTTTCTAATTTTTTCTCTAACCGTCGTACAGCACCGTCTAATTTTCTTACATTTGGATCAAATGCCCCTGCGATGTTGAAGTTCGTCTGCGTCTTCAGCGCATCACCGTCTGTGTTAATACCTTGATTGAAGCGTAAAGCAATTTCAGTTAACCCTTTAGAATTCACATCGTATACATTGGTTGCGCCTGGAAGGTGCCCAATCTTTGAAGGATCACCTGTAATGGTCAAAATTTCATTAATACCTAAGAGTGATAGGCCAAGTAAATGTGATTGTAAGCCAATCAAATTGCGATCACGACAAGTGATATGGACTAAAGGTTCGATGTCATATTGTTGTTTAATGATACTCGCTGCGGCAACATTACTGATTCTTACTGTGGCTAACGAATTATCAGCTAAGGTTACGGCATCAATCTTGGCATCGTCGAGTTTTTTGATATTTCTGAAAAATAAGTCTGTGTCAAGATGTTTCGGTGTATCTAGTTCAACGATAATTGTAGGTCTGTGTTTAACCTTTGATGTTAGATTTTGTTTTTGTGTTGGTTTCTCCGAATGACCCGTATATTTAGCGATAGGAATGACATTTTTTTGGTTTACCGGTTTTAAATCTGAGACCGATGATTTGATGTATTGAATATGCTCAGGTGTCGTGCCACAACAGCCGCCAATTAAACGAACGCCTTCATTGATGAGTTGCTCAGCTACTTTTCCAAAATAAGCTGCATTATCACTATATTTAAATTGACTATTTTCAATATCTAATAAGCTTGCGTTTGGATAACATGATAGATAAGCACCATCGGGCAGTTCAATATGTGAAAACGATTGTTGCATATGGTGGGGACCGTGATGACAATTCAGTCCAACAATATCAGCACCGCTCTTAACAACTTGTTGCAAGGCTGTATTGATTTCAGTACCATTTCTTAAATAGTTTGTATTTAAAGCCGTGAGTTGAGCAATAATCGGAATATCATATTTACGTTTAGTAGCTTTGATAATGGTTGTAAGCTCTTCTAAATCGTAATATGTTTCAAATAGAATGCCATCAACACCTGCATCGATTAATGTCTCAATTTGTATTTCTGTATGATATTGAATCGATGATAATTCTAAATCTTCTTGTTTGATACCCCTGAATCCACCTACTGTGCCTAAAATAAAGGTGTCGTCGTTTGCAGCTTGTTTAGCAATTTCTACTGCTGCGTAGTGAATGTCTTTAACTTTATGCTCAAGACCAAAAGGTTTTAACTTTTCAAAATTAGCACCATACGTATTGGTTTGAATAATATCGGCACCAGCGTCTATATAAGAACGATGAATGCGCGCCACTTTATCTGGATGTGTAATATTATAGGCTTCTGGGCATGTATCTAGACCTTCTGAATATAGAATGGTTCCAATCGCACCATCAGCTACTAATATGTTGTGCTTTAGTTTGTCGAGTAGTTGACTCATTGAAGGCCTCCTTAAATGCATAATTTAGATCAGAGATTAATTCATCTGCAGTTTCTAATCCAACGCTTAATCTAAATAATCCAAAAGTGATATTTCTGGCTTCTCTTACTTCTTTAGGTACAGCTGCATGTGACATCGTAGCAGGGTGTGAAAGTATTGTTTCAACACCACCTAAGCTGACGGAAACTAAAGGTAAGGAAAGGGCATCTACAAAATCTTGCGCTTTTGTCTCATCTTTTAAGCGGAAACCTAATACAGCACCGCCATGACTTGCTTGAGATAAATGTAAATCGCTATTTCCAGGGTAATAGACTTCTGCAATTTCATCACGTTGTGCTAGATACTCATAAAGTTTTTTAGTGTTTTCAACTGATTGATTAAAACGTACAGGTAATGTTTTTAAGTGTTTAGCCAGTGTCCAACTATCTTGAGCAGATAGGGCAGTACCTGTACCGTTTTGTAATAAATATAATGCATCGGCAATCGTTTGATCGTTTGTTATTGCTACGCCTGCAATAATATCAGTATGTCCACTTAAGAATTTGGTAGCACTATGCACGACAATATCAGCGCCGAGAGCTAAGGGTGATTGTCCTAGTGGTGTCATAAACGTATTGTCTACGGCGAGTTTGAGATGATGTTTTTTAGCAATATCGGCTGCGCCTCTAATGTCTGTAATTTTAAACAGTGGATTAGAAGGTGTTTCAATATATATCAGTTTAGTATTATCTTGAATAGCCTCTTCAATTTCATTTAAATGCGTCGTATCAATAGTTGAAAATTGTATATTAAAACGAGTTAGAATTTGTTCTGTTAATCTAAACGTACCTCCATAAACATCATCAGGTAAGATGACATGATCACCTGCATTTAAAGTTAATAACACAGCTGAAATGGCTGCGATACCTGATGCGTATGCAAAGGCATGACTTCCGCCTTCCAATTTAGCTAATTTTTCTTCTAATAAGGCACGGTTTGGATTACCACTTCTGGCATAATCATATTGTGCACCGCCGCCAAGCGTTTTTTGATGGAAAGTTGAAGAATCATATAAAGGAGGATTTGCAGAATCGTAATCTACACCTCTATGTGAATCGAATATTACTTCAGTTTCTTTTGATAAACTCATGAAATCACTCCTTGTTTAGATTTTTCTAATGCTTGAATAATGTCTTGTTCGATATCTTCATAGTCTTCGATACCGATGGATAACCTAATCAAATATTCATCGATGCCCCGTTTGTCTTTCTCTGCGTCTGGCATATCTACATGTGTTTGTGTATATGGAAATGTGATAAATGTTTCTGTACCACCAAGACTTTCTGCAAAAATACAGACGTTTAAATGTTCTAAGAATTTATCCACTTTATAATCTTTATTTAAACGTAAACTCAACATACCTGTACGTCCGCTATAAAGCACTTTGTCGATGGCCTCTAAGTCACTACATCGTTCTGAGAGTAATTTCGCATTATATTCTGAACGATCCATTCTCAAATGGAGTGTCTTTAAACCACGTTGGAGTAGGTAGCTATCGAATGGTGACAAAGTAGCACCAATCATGTTGTGTAACTGTCCTAATTGTTCTGCAAGTTGATTATCTTTAACGGTTACCACACCAGCAAGTACGTCGTTATGTCCGCCAATATATTTTGTAGCTGAATGTAAGACGATATCTGCACCATCTTCTAATGGCGTAGAAAGGTATGGTGTTAAAAATGTATTATCTATAATAGTTAATAAATTAAATTTTTTGCTTAAGATATAGAACGGGTCTACATCTACTTCAATCATTTGTGGGTTTGAGATTGGTTCAATGAACAATGCTTTAGTATGTTCTGTAATACTTTGTTCCACTTCTTCATAATTGAGGAAGTCAACATATTTGAAATGGATACCATACTGTTGTTCATAAAAATCGAAAAGTCTAAAGGTACCACCATATAAATCGAAAGATACCAATATTTCGTCACCAGATTTGAACAGATTACATATTAATTGAATAGCAGACATGCCACTTGATGTTGCAAATGAAGCTGTGCCGTGTTCCAATTTGGCAAATGCCTCCTCAAATGCTGAGCGTGTTGGGTTCTTAGTTCGTGTGTAATCATATCCTGTTGACTCACCGAGATGTGGGTGTTGATATGCTGTTGATAAGTAAATTGGATTGGCTATGGCGCCTGTATGATCATGTGACAATGCGATTTGTGCTAGTTCAGTATTTTTCATAATTGTTAACCTCCTTGTAAAAATAAAAAAAGCTCCCGTCCTTTAAACCCGAAAATTCGGATGTAAAGGACGAAAGCTTAGCTCGCGGTACCACCTTTGTTTGTTACATTATCACTAAAGTAACCTTATCCAGTACGCTAAATTGTTGTATATGTAACGTTGACTGAATCGTGTTATCATTTTTCGTAAATAAAAAACCCATTCTATAAATAAAATGAGTATTAACGAGAAGATAACGTGTGGAATAATCCAGTACGCCATTTAACAAAATGTTAATACTGTAGCGCTATAACGGGCGCGCCCGTTGATACCTCATATTGGCATCAACACTCCAAGGCCATTTTCAAACTTTCTTTCTGTATCTTCTTTCAGCGTTACGAAGACTCTCTGTGTCAGCAGTGTAAGTTCTACTTTCCTTGTTACTGTGTTTCTATTATTTCGAATTTGATATACCCAAGATTACACATTAAAATTACTTTTGTCAACAACTTATCTGAAAATTTCGATTAAACTAATTATTTGTCCTATATTCTTTGGTAGATGAGTGATGATATAATAGGCACATCTAATAATAAATCAAATTAAACGAGCTAGAGAAAATAGAAAGTAGGTGTTTGACAATCGAAAATCATCAAGATGAGCAATTAACCATAGAAGATAACGAAAATATTCAAAAAATAGCTATGACTACTGTTAAGGCAAATCCATATCAACCACGTAAAACATTTGATGAGGAACGATTAAATGATCTTGCCAAATCAATTAAACTTCACGGCATATTACAACCCATCGTTTTGAGAAAAACGATTTCTGGCTATCATATCGTTGTCGGCGAAAGGCGATTTCGTGCTGCAACAATTGCGGGATTGACTGAAATACCTGCGATTGTTAAATCACTTACGGATGAAGATATGATGGAACTTGCAATCATTGAAAATTTACAGCGTGAGGATTTAAATGCAATTGAAGAAGCGGAAAGTTATCGTAAATTGATGGATGACTTAAATTTAACGCAGCAAGATGTTGCGCAACGTCTAAGTAAATCTAGACCTTACATTGCGAATATGTTGCGTTTATTAAACTTGCCACAGACTGTTTCAAATATGGTGAGAGATGGTGCGTTATCAAGCGCTCATGGCCGCACATTATTAAGTGTTAAGGACAAACAAAAAATGCAACAAATTGCCAAACAAGCTTCCCGTGAGGCATGGAGTGTAAGAGAATTAGAACATTATGTCACTACACATTATAGTGATAATAAAGATAAAGTAGAGGCTACACAAAAGGCAACAAAACCAAAGTTTATTAGACAACAAGAACGTCAACTTAAAGCGCAATATGGTGCAAATGTAGCTATTTCCACTAAAAATAAAAAAGGCCAAATTACGTTTGAATTTAAATCAGAGGATGAATTTAAACGATTAATTCATCAGTTAAATGCTAAATATCAGCATGATGAATAAAAATTTAAAAGAGGTATGACTATGATATTTGTTTTTGATATAGATGGCACGATTTGTTTTAATGGCAAATTTATAGAATCACGGTTAAATCAAGTGATACAGCAATTGAATCGGCAACACGATATCATATTTGCGTCAGCACGACCTATACGTGATTTGTTACCAGTTGTTAGAGATTACAGTAATCATTGGCTCATTGGTGGAAATGGCTCTATTATTTCAAAAGTTGGAGAAATTCAAACCATGGCTTATATCCCGAATGATTTATTTGAAAAGATTGTGAAGTTAATCAGCGATTATGATTTAAAATATATTATCGATGGAGATTTTGACTATGCTGCTAACGTAAGTGAAAGCCATCCAATTTATAGACAATTAGATCCAGATGGTTTAGCAAAGAATGTGAAGGTTGCTCATATTCAACATCCAATTAAGGTGATTCTATTCGCGACTGAGGAAAAAACATTTAAAGCACTTAAACAATGGTTTCAAAGTTACGAGGATGTATTATCAATCCATATACACGAAGTGGATCATAGCATAGATATTACAGCCATAAACATTAATAAGCACTCTACCTTAAAGTACATGATTGGTGCACAAAACTATATTGCTTTTGGAAATGATGTGAACGATACGCAATTATTAAACCATGCCCAACAATCTTTTTATGTGACTGGCACATCAGGCTGCTCTGAGGCTTATGATGTGTATATTCAAAATAATGCTGAATCCGTAGCAACAGTCATAGAAGATTTATACTTAAGTGAAAAATAAGAATAAAAAACCACGCTAAAAAGTAGTGAAGTACAGACTTTTTAGCGTGGTTTTAGTTGACTAATCATAGTGGATTAAAGTTTTAGATCATACAATATACGATTTCAATTTATAAAATGTGAGCAAATCAATACATACCAAAGAATTTGAATTTATACTTTTTTTAATTAGTTAACATTTTGTGAACTATGCATTTAGAAAATGTTTGAATTAATTGTTAATGATTGTAAGTTATATTATTTCGTACAATAATAGTGGTGAGAAGTAATTAGGAGGTATAATATGTTAACAGAAAGAGAAATTCAAACAATTAGAGATACAGTGCCATTACTTAAAGAAAAAGGACAAACTATTACGAAAATTTTCTATAAAAGGTTATTTGAAGTGCATCCAGAATTAAAAAATGTATTTAACCAAACAAATCAAAAAAAGGGACTGCAATCATCAGCACTTGCTATGGCAGTACTGGCAGCAGCGGAAAACATTGAAGATTTAACACCTATCGTACCAGCAATAATGCCTGTAGTTTATAAACATTGTGCTTTACAAGTGCAACCGGAACATTATGATATTGTTGGAGAAAATTTAATTTGGGCAATCCAAGAAGTGACAGGTTTAGAAAATAATGATCCTATTATTCAAACATGGATAAAAGCTTATGGAGCTATCGCTGATGCCTTTATTGGCTTAGAAAAAGATATTTATAAACAAATGGCATGGGAAGGTTTTAAACCATTTGAAGTTACAAATATCACTGAGGAGACAGAACTTATTAAATCATTTACTGTCACATCAAATCGCATTGATTTAAGTCAATTTATACCAGGACAATATATAACTGTAGATATTTCTAGTGAAAAATTACCTTATCGTGCAAAAAGACACTATTCCATAGTTGATGGAGATGAAAGTTACTTAACATTTGGTGTAAGAAGAGATGTTACTGAAACGCACGAAGGTGAAGTTTCTACTGTGTTACACGATGAAGTAACTGAAGGTGACATTTTAAATATATCTGCACCAGTAGGTGGATTTAAATTAGAAAATATAGAAAACAAACAATTATTTTTGGGTTCAGGTGTAGGGGTTACACCGCTTGTCTCAATGTTTAATGAAGCCGTTAACATAGGTACACCAGCTATTTTCTTACAATCAACATCTAACGCACAAAATGTTGCTTTTGAAGAAAAATTAACTACAATTGCAAATCAATCAGACCATGCCCAGTTTGATATTCATTTTCGTGATGAAGATGGTTTTATCGAATCAGAACAACTGCGTCAATATGTGGACAATGAGACGGAGATCTATGTGTGTGGCGGTAACTCATTCTTAAAAGCAATGATTGCTGAATTACAAACATTAGGTATTTCTATGAATCATGTTCATTTTGAAACATTTATACCAAGACTCAGTTTTTCAGTATAATATAAAAGGATTAAAGATTTAAGGTATTAGAGATTTAATCATTTTTGCAACGCAGGTATATAACATCAAATTAAATATTTGATGTTATATACCTGCGCTTTTTGTTTCTAGATTAGAATTATTATTAAAATTTAAAAAATTTTTTAAAAAAATTTAAAACATGATAACCATAGGCTTTAGGGC
>OMJG01000582.1_pt1 | contig 26301 bp, 24 predicted proteins | sample 1646431 | NCBI WGS metagenome assembly OMJG01 (sample SAMN03771674, study PRJEB25209) | food metagenome | isolation source: Cotija cheese | place: Mexico:Jalisco,Michoacan | collected 2011-12-12
GACAGATGCTTTTTTGTATATTTAAGAATTATTTTAAATTTAATTTTTCTGCAATTTCTTGCTTTTTACTATCAAAGTCTAATGCTTGTTGATCTATAGATGATCCAGTTTCAGCAACCTGCTTAATGTTTTCCATTTGGAACTGCCAGCCTGCAAAATCAAGTATAATATGTGGAAATGCAAACGGTAAACATTCATCGAAAATCAATACCGTTTCTTTACCAGTATCATGTAAATCAAACCTTACGGTACCAATATCCCATGTATAGCCAATTGTTTCATTTTCTTCAAAGGCTGTAATTTCCATTTCTTCGTCGTCTTGCCCATCCATTTGGAATTTCATCTTACCACCAACTTGACGGTCTTCAAATGATAATTGTGGAAACCATTGTTGAATACCTTCTGTTGTGCTTAAAAGTTTAAACACTGTTGCTACATCTTGTTCAATGATTATTTTTAATGTTTGATATGCACCTTGTTCATCTTTAGAATATACAGCTTCCATATGAATATGCCCCTTTCGATTTACAATCGCCTCATTTTGAAACACATATGAATTGATAGTACTGCTATTCCCATCTTATTTTATTTTAATCCTAGGTCTGATTGGTTATTCACTTCTAATTTTCGCGCTTTTCTTGTATATCTTAAATAAATCAAGCCAAGTAAGATAAACCACAGTGGTGATAATACAACACCCATTCTTGTTTCTGGTACAACAAGTAAGATAATCAATACGAATACAAAGAATAGCTGTACCATTCTTGCCATATGAATACCCCCGGGCAATTTAAAGTCACTCTTTTTATGTAATTCAGGATGTGTTTTAACGTATTTTGCATAGGCATGAACAATAAACATCCATACAGCGACTAATAAAATTGTTGAAATTGCTGTGACATAAAAGAACACTTGTGTTGCGTTCGGTATTAAATAATTTAATAACACCGTAATAGATAACAAAGCGCATGTTACCAATATTGCTATATAAGGCACACCTTTTTTATTTGTTTTCATTAATAAATGATGTGTTTGTTTTTTCTCAGATAACCCAAATAAGATTCTACTATTTGCAAATATACCACTATTACATGCCGATGATGCTGCAGTTAATACCACAAAGTTTATTAACCCCGCTGCAAATGGCACACCAATAAGTGCAAATAAACTTACAAATGGACTATTATTTGGATCAATATCTTGCCATGGAATAATGGACATCATCACCGCTAATGCACCAACATAAAATAATAATATTCTGATTGGTACACTGTTAATTGCTTTCGGTATCGTTTTTTCAGGATTTTTTGTTTCTCCAGCTGTTATACCTAATATTTCAATACCTGTAAATGAAAAGACAACCATTTGGAATGACATGAAAAAGCCAGATGCACCATGAGGGAACCAACCACCATTATTATAAACATTAGAGACCCCCGTCTTACCAAAAGGTGTTTGAATTGCAAATACAATCATGACAATACCAATAACTATCAATGCAATGATTGTTACAACTTTTATAATTGCAAACCAAAATTCTAATTCACCAAACATTTTTGTACTTGTTAAATTAAAAGCCATAAGAATCAATATACAAGACAAAGATGTGATCCAATTTGGTAAATCGGGTATCCAAAATTCTACATATTTTGCAACTGCAGTAATTTCTGCCATCCCTGAAGTAATCCAAGTTAACCAATACGTCCACCCGGTTACAAATCCTGCAAACGGACCAATCTGATCGTGCGCAATATCTGCAAATGTTTTATATTCTGTATTAGAAAGTAACATCTCACCCATTGCACGCATAAACATAAACAATACAAAACCGACAATAATATACGTGAGTAAAATCGATGGCCCCGTTAAACTAATGGACTGACCAGCCCCTAAAAATAAGCCAGTTCCAATAGCTCCACCAATCGCAATAAGTTGAATATGTCTATTACTCAACTCTCTGTTCAAAGTATTTGTCATAAATCTTGCCCCAATTCCAATTGTTTTAAAGCATCATTAATATATCGCCTTAGCTTATTAGCCCCTTTGTTATCAATTAATAAACTAATGTAATGATTACATGCATATATCTCAATAATGCTTGGTTGTATAATATTCTTTTTTTCTGAAAATTACAACTAATGCTATAAATCATTTTTGATAATTTTGTATTTTTACATTTTTGATTTTTTAACTCTTTAATTGATTAAAACAATAAACTATAATCTCATTTTTAATATTTGAATTTCTTTTTTAACCATTAAATATCATGTGCCTTGATGAAATAAAAAATAGCACACTTTTATTACTTAACGACATCGTTAAAATAAAAAGTGTGCTCTGATTTCACATACGATGAACGTACCTTTGAACAAATATTTTATAAGCACTTATTGCGTTTCTATAGCCTCTTTAATAGATTTAATGTTCTCTGGTGTTGTTTGACAACACCCTCCAATAATCTTGACGCCTTGGTCTAACCAACCAGGTATTTGTTCAACAATTAAACCTTGATTACCTACACTTTCCCATTCTTTCTCCACTGCATTGTACTGTGCACCGCCATTAGGATAAAGCGCTATTGTTTGAGGTACATTTTTCAGTCCTTTGCTTATAGCTTTATTTATACCCGCGACGGATGAACAATTAATACCAAACACCGGTATGCGTTCAGCATATTGCTTAATATAAGCACATAACTTTTCAAATTCTGTGTCATCAGATAAATCACCGTCTTCATTAACTGTGACAGATAACCAAAATGTCTGATTTGTATAATGTGGCACAATATATTCAACAATCGCTTTAATTTCCTCGAAATTAGGCACGGTCTCAAATACAAAATCATTGATGCCTCTTTTAACCAATGCTTCTATACGCGTTTTATGGAATTGAAAATAATCTTCCTTACTTAAATCGTATGCACCTGTGTACTCAGAACCATCACTTAAATAGGCACCGTATGGCCCTAAGCTACCCACGATAACTTGTGTATCCGTCGTGGCTTCCATAATTTGATTTACTGCAGTATTATATAGCTGATCTATTTCAGTTGCCTTCATCCCAATATCAGAAAAAGTTTGGTAACTCGCTTGATACGTACTTGTAAGCAATATGTCTGCCCCCACATCCGTAAATGCTTGATGTGCTTGTTTAATTTGTGTAGGGTTATTTTTTAAAACTTCACTGGACCATAATGAAGTTTTCAAACTACAGCCTGCTTGTTCTAATGTTGTTGCCAAACCGCCATCTAGTACCAATGGCGATTGAGCTTTCAATTTTTCTAATAACCGCATTTAATTACCTCTTTTCTTATGATACTTAATGAAATAATATATGAGTGCTATGACAGCGAATGGTACACCGAAATAAAGTGCAGGTGCCTGATTAGAATCAAAAACCATTCCTATACATGAAACTAAACATAAAATAAATCCTATAATAGGTATAGATTGATGAATTTTAAGGCTAGGATCATACCTTTTAGCATTGAAATAAGCAACACATATACTCATCCACACGATGACTACAGCGAGTCCTGCAATGGACACCAGCACAACATAGAGTGAATCCGCTGCATAGATGCTTGATAATAAAGCCAACAGACCACCTACCATACTAAATAATGTTGCGTTGATAGGCATGCGATATTTATTCAACTGTCCGAACCATTTTGGAAATACCCCTTCATTGGCTAAACTCCATATCATTCTACTTGCTGCATATAATCCAGAATTAGCGGCAGATAATAAGGCTGTGATAATGACTAGATTCATGATATCTCCAGCGTAAGGTATCCCCATTTTTTGAAAGATGACTACAAATGGACTTTCCAAAGATTTCCCTTGATAACTTGGAATTAAAATAGAAATAATAACCATTGTACCGATAAAAAAGATAATTAAGCGCCATAAAGTTGCACGTATCGCTTTAGGAATGACTTGTTTAGGATTTTCAGTTTCTCCCGCAGCAATACCGATCAATTCCGTGCCACTAAATGCGTAATTCACTGCTAACATCGTTAAGAACACCGCACCTATACCATTAGGAAAAGTAGGATTCGTATATCTGTTAGTCACTGTATGTATACCTTCATAACCATTGTAATGTATCAAACCTAAAATGACACATATGCCTAAGATAATAAATACAATAATAGTAACCACTTTAACTAAAGAAAAATAAAATTCAACTTCTGCATAAAAGCGTGTCGATATGATATTAAAAATTAATACTAATATAATTGCACTTGCAGCAAAGATATATTCAGGTATTTCTGGAAACCACCTTTGCATCAAAATACCCACTGCTGTAAATTCAGAACCTAATGCTACTGTCCAGGTCAACCAATAAAACCACGCAACAATGTAGCCAATAGATGGATGTATATATTTACTCGCATATGTATGAAAACCACCTGTCACAGGGTGTTTAATAGCCAATTGTCCTAAACAAAGCATGACGAGATAAACAAGTATTGAACCTACTATATAAGATAAGACAGTCCCTAGAGGTCCAGCTTGTTGTAAAGTATACCCAGAACTTAAAAATAATCCTGTACCAATAACGCCACCAAAGCTTAATAACATGAGATGGCGCTGTTTCATGGCACGTTTAAATGATGTTTGTTCCATTGAATGTGCTCCTTATCTTTAAGTACTCAATATAGATTTTTGATATAATTAAACATTTTATTGATTTCTGAAAATTTAGTCAATAGTAAGTTATAGTATCTTTGATATCCCACTGCTAAATTATTAATTGAGTTTATTCATCCAGCTTAAAAGAAAGCGCTATTACATTAACTGAATTTTCAAACTTTTATAAAAATTCAGATCTTTGTATTGCTTTTCATTCTCAACGCTATTAACATAAACTATGTATCACTTTAAATATCTAAGTAATAAATAGAGGAGTTTTATAATGACAGAATATAATGACTTAGTAACTTCTACTCAAGAAATTACCAAAGAAGCTTTACATAAATTAGGTTTTGATGAAGGTATGTACGAACTTATAAAAGAACCTTTAAGATTTTTAGAAGTCCGCATCCCTATTCGCATGGATGACGGTACTGTAAAAACGTTTACGGGCTACCGTGCCCAACACAATCATGCTGTAGGTCCTACTAAAGGTGGTATTCGTTTCCATCCTGATGTTAATAAAGAAGAAGTCAAAGCACTATCTATGTGGATGACTATGAAATGTGGTATCACTAACCTTCCATTTGGTGGCGGTAAAGGGGGTATTATTTGCGATCCACGACAAATGAGTAACCAAGAACTAGAGCGTTTATCTCGTGGCTATGTTCGTGCAATTTCTCAATTTGTTGGTCCCGAAAGTGACATTCCAGCACCAGACGTTTATACAAATCCCCAAATTATGTCTTGGATGATGGATGAATATAGTAAGATTAATCGTTCAAATGCGTTTGCATTTATTACAGGTAAACCACTTTCATTAGGCGGTTCACAAGGACGAAATCGTGCAACTGCATTAGGTGCAGTAATCACAATTGAAGAAGCGACCAAGCGTAAAAACATTGACATTAAAGGCTCTCGTGTAGCAATTCAAGGTTTCGGTAATGCGGGTAGCTTTATCGCAAAAATTTTACACGATATGGGCGCTAAAATTGTAGCTATTTCTGAAAGTTTTGGTGCATTACATGATTCTAATGGGTTAGATGTAGACCGACTCGTTGAATTAAAGGAACAACACGGCCGCGTTACACATTTGTATGACAACGTTATTCCTAATGAACAATTGTTCGAACTTGATTGTGATGTGCTGGTTCCGGCAGCAATTACAAATCAAATTACTGAAGATAATGCAGCAGATATTAAAGCTGATATCGTGGTTGAGGCTGCTAATGGCCCAACTACACCAGCAGCAACACGTATCTTAACTGAACGTGGCATTCTACTTGTTCCTGATGTATTAGCAAGTGCTGGTGGCGTAACTGTTTCATACTTCGAATGGGTACAAAATAATCAAGGTTATTATTGGTCAGAAGAAGAAGTAAACACAAAATTACGCGATAAAATGGTTGAAGCGTTTAATACGATATATGATTTAGCAGAAGATAGAAAAATGGATATGCGTTTAGCTGCCTATGTCTTAGGTATTAAACGAACTGCCGAAGCATCTCGTTTCCGTGGTTGGGCATAATTCCTATATATTAAGGGACTATATCCGACGAATAATCAAATGATGTATTGTTATCAATCAAATTTTCATAATATACTTAACTTAGCTATGAAGTCATCTATGACGCGAGATGACTTCATAGCTTTTTTGTTATAGCATCTAAGTGTTTTCCATATTCGATGTATTTATTGCGCTTCATTGTTATGTCTGAGGTTCACTTTTTTATTTTAAGCTGCTCCATCACACCTTCATTGCTATCCTCTTAATATTTAAGTATATCTTCACTTTTCAAAAATTAGAATTTTCTGATTTATTTGAAATACAAATTAATAATCTATATACTTATTTACAACAAAAGGGAGGATGTACAATTATGAAGAACAATATTTATGGTAATGTACCGTGTTTTTTAAATAGTAAGAATCTCAATCAGACAAATACATTAGATACAGACGTCATCGTTTATGGCGCACCATTTGAAGGTGAAAGTACTTGGGGCGACTATACGGGGGTAGAACTGGGTCCGAAACAAATTCGTGTTTGCTCAGCACGCTATAGTCAATATTTACCTGAGCTCAATCACATTGATATCAGTGAACACCTAACGATGGGAGACGTTGGTGATGTGCCCTTTGTAGCACACGATAATAAGCAAAGTTACGACAATATTAGTGATTTTGCTAAAAAGCTTTGGGATAGTGGTAAATTCTTAGTTGGCTTTGGTGGAGAGCATGGTGTGACATATCCAATACTGAAAGCACTAACGGAAACAGGCAAAAAAGTAGGCATCATTCATTTAGATGCGCACTATGACAACATGCCTGATTACGAAGGTGAACCTTATGCGCGTAACACCCCTTTTATGAGACTTTATGAAACGGATGGTATACGCAACGAAAGTATTATTCACACTGGTATACACGGTCCTAGAAATAAGCCTGAAACTGGTCGCTTCGCACAAGAAGCTGGTGCAGTAACTTTAACTATTAATGATATTCGAGCGGCTAAAGACTTGAAAACATATGCACACGAAATCTACGCGCAAGCGAGCAAGGATGTAGATGTTGTCTACCTAACTATCTGTAGTGATGTACTTGACTTCGCCTTTAATCCTGGTGGTCCTGTCGATGGTAATGGGTTATCTTCTTATGAACTCCTTACGATGATTCATGAATTCGGAAAACTAGGCCTTTGTGGCATGGACTACGTGGAAGTATATCCTATGATGGATGCCAATCAAAACTCAGCTCATTTTGTCTCTACAGCAGTGTTATATGTACTTGCTGGCCACGTCGCTTATTTAAATCAAACAAAATAATTTGAGGAGTGGTGCTATTGTTTAAAGAAGCTGGGAAGATTTTAAGATCACTCGGTCCCGGAATGATTATCACTGCCTCATTTATCGGTCCAGGTACAGTGACCACAATGACACAAGGTGGTGCCGGTTTCGGTTATAGTTTATTGTGGGCCGTTGTATTTTCTATTGTAGCCACAATTGTGCTGCAGGAAATGATCATTCGCTTATCTCTCGTCACACGTGAAGGTTTAGGTGAAGCAATACAAGATTTATTTAAACATAGAGTCGGTAAACTTATCATTGTATGGTTTACATTAATAGCAGTTACAATTGGTTGTGCTGCCTATATCAGTGGTGACTTAATCGGGACTTCGTTAGGTGCTTCTTATTTATTAAATTTACCAGAGCATTGGGTAGCACCTGTCATCGGTATCATCATTTTACTCATTGGGTTATTTGGCAACTATCGTTTTTTAGAAAAAATTATGCTTGTACTTATGGTTATTATGGGCATTATCTTTATTACTACGATGATAGTAATTCAACCAGATATTGTTGGTATTTTAAAAGGTGTGTTTGTGCCTACAATTCCAAACGGATCTATTATCACAATCATCGCACTGATAGGAACTACCGTGGTTCCATACAATTTCTTTATACATTCAACTGCAGTACATGAACGTTTTGGCAATATTAAAGAATTAAAATATGCACGTTGGGACACCGTCATTTCAATTTCTATTGGTGGTATTATTTCAGCAGCTATATTAATTGCTGCTGCTACTTTAATACAAGGTAAAGAAGTGACAAGTGTGATTCAACTCGCTGGTCCGCTTGAACCTGTACTTGGAAATGCAGCACCATTCGCCATCAGTATCGGATTATTTGCAGCTGGACTCTCTTCAGCTATTGCATCACCTGCAGGCGCCGCTGCAACGATCAGTAGTTTATTAGGTTGGCAAGGCGGGATGCAAAGTAAGAAATATAAGACTGTTTTTACGATCATCATCATTATCGGTATTATTACTTCAGCTTTAGGCTTTGAACCGCTTCAAGTGCTACTTGTGGCCCAAGCATTAAATGGTATTATCTTACCTATTGTGGCCATTCTTATTTTCATCATAATTAATAAGAAAAACTTGATGGGTCATTACGTAAATACGCTATGGCTCAATATAATCGGGGGTATTGTGGTACTTGTCGTTACATTCTTAGGCCTTTATAGCTTGATAGATGCGATTTCGAGTTTTATGTCTTAAATATTCAAAAAGCCCAAGTTGAGTTATTGAAAACTTAACTTGGGCTTTTAAATCTCAAATTAGGCAAAACCTATTACCTTCAACTTTGTCACTACTTATAAGTACTTTCTAAAAGTGACTTCACTGTAAATATTAACCTTCACATAGCTGTTTTAATCGCTCAAACATCAAGTTATAGCCTGTTTCCATTTCTTTTTTGACTTCTGTCTTATCCGCTTCGAAATCGTTTGTGTCGCCTTCAAAAGGAACTTTGATGCCTTGGTTAAATTTAACTTCTGTTGCTCCTGTTAAATCAACAAATTCAACAGTGATGATATCTTCTAACTCACTAAATTGAGGCATTTTAAATGAAAACGTCAATTTATAAGGACTGACAATATCTATATACGTGCCAATTGCTCTATATTCAACGCCCTCTCTGACATCGATAATTTCCCAGTCTCCATTGATTTCAAATTGATTCTTGGCAACTTTATTCGTTTCTTCTGTTGTCATAAACCACTGTTTAAAAAGACTCGGCTTAGTCCAGGCACGAAACACTTCTTCTACTGGTGCATCTACTTTAAACGTCATGTCTAAATTTACAATTTCCCATTCCATTATCAACATCTCCTTCAAGTGTAATACGTTATTATTTAATTACCTCTTTTTCAGTGCACAAACCAAAATGATTTTCCATTCATGATTGCGGTCGTTGATTTTAGTCATATCACTCTTATAAAAACTTACATTAATGCGCTCACATTACGCATAATACGTGCTTTTTTATATCCCAGTAAATCATGTAATTCTTTATAGGCATTGAATAATTTTTTATAAATTAAGACCTGTGCATGATCTGGTTCTACTTGATATAAAACAGGTTCTTTCATTGCTTGGATAGCTGAAGAAAAATTAGGATGCGCACCGCCACAAATCGCACCTAAAATGGCTGCTCCGATAGCTGGTGCATACTCACTATCAATAACTGTAATCTTCTTGTTCAATACATTTGCGTAAATTTCCATTAATAAATGATTCTTTTTAGGTATACCACCACAAGCAAAAACGCGTTCCACTTCCATTTGCCAACCTTGATATTGTTGCATAATCATTTTTGTTCCAAATGCTGTTGCTTCCATATATGCACGATATATATCTTCATGTTTCGTTTGTAAACTTAATCCAAATAGACTCCCTTTCAAATTACTATCACTTAACACACTCCGATTCCCATTATGCCAGTCCAAAGCGATCAGACCACTTTCTCCAGGATAACGCTGACTTGCTTTTTCATTAAGTAATTCAAAAATTGAAATTCCTCTATCTTCTGCCGTTTTTACATATTCATATGGGGATTGATTAGCTACATATTCAAACAAATCACCAACTGCTGTTTGTCCTGCTTCGTATGCATATAAATCTGGTATAATGGCACCTTTAACTGACCCCGAGATACCAGGTACTTTATGTTGCTCTTTATTCAGCATTAAATGACACGTGCTTGTTCCCATAACCATTGTCATTTCTTTATCTTTTTCAGCACCAATACCTAGTAAACTTGAGTGCGCATCTATAATGAACGGACTTACTACCGTTTCAGGTGAAAGTCCTAATTTATGTGCCATCTCTGCACTCACTGTACCGACACTTTCACCTATACTGACGATAGGCGCTTCTACTTTCGTGCGTACAATATCTGATAGATTGTCATCCACTTTATCAAATAAATCATAATGAAAGCCTGTAGATGATTCCCAAAAAGACTTAAAGCCCAAACCACAGTTAGATCGAACATTTTCACCAGTAAGTCGATTCACAATCCAATCCCCAGCTTCCATAATATCAGCCGTTTCAGTCATGACTTCTGGCGCTTTATCATTCACTTCCATAATCTTAGGAATCATCCATTCGCTACTCACATTAAATCCATAGTATCCTAACCAGCGATTCTTCTCTTCTATCGCAGTATTAAACAATAGATCTGCTTCTGCCTGAGCGCCATGATGCTTCCATAATTTCACATAAGCATGAGGATTGTTATAAAATTTAGGATTGTTATGCATTGGTTCCATCTGGTCATCTACAAATATGACTGTGGAAGAAGTGAAGTCTATACCTATACCAACAATATCCTTTGCATCTATATTTGTTTTTGCCAAAATTTCTGGTATCCCTGTTTCAATGACTTCCATATAATCATTCGCATTTTGTAATGCATAACTTTGTGGCAGCTTGTGTCCATTGAGTTCACCTTCAATTGTGCCATGGGCATATGTTTGTACATATTGACCTATGATTTCTCCATTCTCAGTGTTCACCAAGAACACTCTTCCTGAGCCAGTTCCAAAATCTATCCCTATACTGTAAGTCATAATTTATCCTCCAGTTCACTATAAGAAAACGCTTTCCTAAATCATAATGAAGATAGTTATAAAAATCAACACAAACATTCATAAAAATACATAAAGAAACATAAAAAAGCATTATAATCATTGACAAAGCATTATGTAAGCGTTTACTATTAGCCGTACAAACATAAATGAACATAAATATAAAGGAGTTGCGCAAATATGAAAATCGAATCGAACGCTTTTCGCTTAATCGAACCTGGCGTATTCAAAAAAGATACCCTTACGCATGATTTCGAAGAGAAAGATATTATCGTCAAACCTACAAAAGCAAGTGTCTGCCATGCAGATTTACGTTATTATACTGGCAATCGTCGCCCAGAAGCACTCGCAAAGAAATTACCTATGGCACTCTTTCACGAAGGTATCGGTATCGTAGAAGATTCTAAACATCCTGATTTTCAACAAGGAGATAAAGTTGTCATTGTACCAAATATCCCTTCTCACTTACGTAAAGGTACATATCCAACGACTTCATTCCAAGATAATTATGATGAAAACGCCGTATTTATGGGCAGTGGATTTGATGGTATATGCCAAGATCGCATGGTGGTGTCTGGCGATAATGTCGTAAAAGTTCCAACAGATTTAGATGAAGATGTCGCATTACTTACTGAGTTATGTTCAGTATCACTGTTTCCAATCAACCAACTTGACGAGATAACAACTGAAACGTCCCCACAAGTTGCGATCTTTGGAGATGGTCCAGTCGGTTATTTAGCAGCAACTGCCTTACATTATATTTATGGTATTGATAAAGCAAATTTAATTGTATTTGGTGCAGTTCAAGAAAAACTAGCTGCCTTTGAAGACTTTGCCACAACACATCTCGTATTTGACTTCGATTTCAATCAGTATCGTGGCGTACATACTGTTTTTGAATGTACGGGTGGTAAATTTTCAGAATCTGCAATTAACCAAGCCATCGATTTGATCGATAGACAGGGGCATATTGTATTAATGGGTGTCACGGAAGAACGCGTTGGTATTAACACCAGAGATGTTCTTGAAAAAGGTCTGACATTTTCGGGTAGTTCACGTAGTACAAAACGTGAATTCGAGCAACTCATTCATGCCTTTAGTAATAAACAGTACCAACAAGCGTTGAGACAATTGATTCCAGAGACTTACTATCATATTCATGATACTTCAGATTTAAAAGAAGCCATGGATGATACTGCAGCACACAAAGGATGGAAAAAAACTTATTTACAATATCATTGGTAAACAATGACTGAAAAGGTGGTATATATAAATGAATCATTCGAATTCGATTTTAGGCATGCCTCGCCAAATTGTATGGGGCTATATTGGTATTATCATCTTCATGATGGGTGATGGTTTAGAAATTGGATGGCTAAGTCCATGGCTACACGGTCACGGCTTTTCGGTTCAAGAAACAAGTTTACTCTTTTCTGCATATGGCGTAACAGTTGCATTAGCAAGTTGGCTTAGTGGTGTATTTGCCGAAGCACTCGGCGGTAAACGAACAATGATGCTAGGGTTAACCTTCTATATTATTGGTACAATTTTCTTTGTCGGATTTGCAATTCCATCACAAAATCTTGCGCTCATGTTACCTGCATACGCACTTAGAGGTTTAGGTTATCCATTATTTGCTTATTCCTTCTTGGTATGGATTTCTTACCGTTCAGAACAAAAGACACTCGGTGCAGCCGTAGGTTGGTTCTGGTTTGTATTTACCGGTGGCTTAAATGTATTAGGTGCGCTTTATTCTATTTGGGCAATTGAGTATTTAGGCCATATCAATACATTATGGAGCTCATTATTCTGGGTGGTACTCGGTGGATTCTTCACTTTAGTCTTGAACAAAGACAAATTGCCATCTAATCAAGGAAGTTCAAAAGAAAAATTAAAAGAAATACTTAAAGGCATAACGATTATGAAAGATGAACCGAAAGTATTATTAGGTGGTATCGTTCGTGTGATTAATACGACAGCACAGTTTGCCTTTCCAGTCTTTTTACCAATCTATCTTTCATCATTTGGCATACCCACTTCGAAATGGCTTGCGGTATGGTCAACGATTTTCGTTGGTAACATCATCTTTAACTTAATCTTTGGCATCGTCGGAGATAAAATTGGTTGGCGTAATACCGTCATGTATTTCGGTGGTATTGGCAGCGGTATTTCTGTTTTATTAATGGGTTATGTCCCTATTTGGACAGATGGTAACATTGTCCTATTAACTGTAGTCGGATTCTGTTGGGGTGCGTTTATCGCTGCTTATGTACCATTATCCGCATTGATCCCATCACTTGTTAAACAAGATAAGGGTGCGGCTTTGTCTGTACTTAATTTAGGTGCAGGATTACCTGTATTTGTCGGACCCATGATTGTCTATTTATTCATTGGCAGCATACAAGCAATCGGCGTCATTTGGGTACTCGCAATTCTATACTTTATTAGTACGATTCTGACTTACTTTATTAAAATGCCAAAGCATATGCAAAGTGGCGAACATGAAACAGCATAGCTATTTGAAAATTTAATCATCATTTAGGAGGCGTCGTCGATGTTGCCAGCTGAACGCGAACAATTTATCATTACTTTTTTAAAAACCAATAAAAAAGCGACCATTCATGATCTAGCGCTTGAATTCAATGTACATGAAGCGACCATTCGTCGTGATTTAAATAAGTTAGAGCAATACAACCAGATCAAGCGCACGCATGGTGGCGTCGTGTTGAACGATTCAGAAGTATGGGATGAATTGAATTTTGATGATCGTGAAACAAGTTATTATGATGAAAAAGTAGCAATTGGTCTTAAAGCAGCGGAATTCGTAGAAAATGGAGACACCCTCTTCATTGATTCGGGATCGACGACCATTCACTTTGCACGTGCACTTACACAAAAAAGTAATTTAACAATCATCACGAACGACATTCACATCGCTTCGATTTTAAAATCAACTGCCAATCAGATTATCGTCACTGGAGGCATTTTATATCAAGATAATTATTTACTTAATGGCATGATTACAAACGAAACATTAAAATTATTTAACCCTTCTAAATTATTTTTAGCGACGCCTGCAATTGATTTAGAAAAAGGGATTACACATTTTAATGACACACTTGCTTCTACTAAAATACAAATGGTGAAACAAGCTAAAGCCGTTTATGTGCTCACTGATAGCTCTAAATTTGATAAAGTATCACTTTACAATGTTTGTTCTAGCGATACAATTGATGTCCTAATCACTGATCAAACCAACAAGAACATAGATTGGCAAGCTTACGATAACCACTTCAAACATTTAATTACGGTTCATGCAGAAGCACATCCTGAGTAATTTTGCTGAAGCATAATTACTGAAGTATTTTCATAAAAAGTGAATGCATAAGATATGAATATCTAGGTTCATCATAGAAAGCATTTCATATTAATCTCTTTTATCAATTGATTTATGCTGACTACTGCGGAAATAGCACTAGCCGCAGACTACAGGCTAAGGCTGGACTCGCGGAGAGCGTGCATAAAAAACTGCCAACAAAGTCTGAGAGGACCCATCCATTACAAATAATGGATGGGTCCTCTCTTTATATTTAAAACGTTTCAACATCTGAGAATTGAGATAAGTAAAGTTGTTTATATGGACCATCATGCTGCATTAATACATCATGACTTCCTTCTTCTAAAATTTGACCATCTTTAATAAAGATAATACGGTCGACATCTTTAATCGTCGATAATCGATGTGCAATAATTAAAGACGTTCTGTGTTCTGAAAGTTTTTTAAACGCTTTTTGAATTTTATTTTCTGTTTCAATATCTAGCGCACTCGTCGAAAACAAATTAACTTACACTCATTCAAGTTTCACATATTTTAGTTGAATGCGCTTACATAAAAGCGTTTTGTGTTAGTTTAGTCATTCATAAAATGTAATGTGTTTAACGCTTTAATTCTCCAAAATGCGATGCCAATTTAAAGACATCACTTTCATCCACCGCTAGCGCATCTTCATTTGTTGTATGTTGTAAGACAGCACATTTCGTCGCAAAATCAATGGTTTCATTTAACTCCCAATTGGTTGATTAAACCATGCAACACGCCTGCCATAAATGCGTCTCCCGCGCCAATACGGTTTAAAACAGTATACTGGTATGACTCGCCTTCTAAATAACCTTTTTCAGATAGGACAACACCTTGTAAGGTACTCTGTTCAATGTCTCTATTACTTGATGCCATGAGTGGTATACCATATTGTCGTTGTATCGTTTCAGCACAAGCCTTCATGTCGTCACTTTCTACGTTTGTCTCAAGTAAATGCGTTGCATCTTTTTTACCAAAGAAAAGCACATCAACTAAAGGTAAAATGGATTTAATTACTGGAACCGCAACGTCTTTTGACCATAAATTACTTCTGAAATTGATATCAAACACAATATGTGCACCTTGCGCTTTAAGCTTTTTAAGTATATCTACGATTTGTTCACGAATGGTTTCATTAATAGCCAGTGTAATGCCAGTCAATATCACATAGTCACCTGCTTTAATAGATACATCATCCATTACCACATGGCCTTGTTCAGCAAATGTTGAATGCTCTCGATCATAAATCACCTTTCCACTTCGAAAACCAAAGCTTTCTTCCATATAATATGTTTCCATACGCCCGTCTACATGTTGTATTAACTGTGTTCCAACGCGTGATTGATACATTTTTTGTAAAGCTAATTGCCCTAAAGCATGATTTGGTAGGGCCGTTAACATCTCAGTTGCGTGTCCAAATTGAGCTAGTGTTACAAGTGCATTTAATTCTGCACCGCCCACGTTTACCCCCAATGTATTGGCATCTTTAAGCTGTTCATAATTAGGCGGGGTATAGCGCAGTAATACTTCGCCAAATCCATATACCGTCATAAATTATCCCTCGCTTTTTAATTCTGCTACGTATTGCTCTAATGCGGCTTTACCTTGTTGTTGATAGATTTTCGTGATTTCACTACCTATACCTACTGCAAAGCTACCTGCATCTAACCATTCTTTTTGGTTATCTTTACCAACCCCACCTGTAGGTACAATTTCAATTTGTGGTAGTGGCCCTTTAAGTCTTTAATAGATTTAGGTGAAAATTGTGTTGCTGGGAATAATTTTAATACTTCACAACCATAGCGTAATGACTCAACCATTTCTTTTACTGTCATACATCCTGGAATATATGGTACGGCATAGAGATTAGCAATTTTAGCAGTTTCTTTATCAAAAGATGGACTCACAATAAACTGAGCACCGTTTAAAATTGCTGTTCGTGCAGAAACACTATCGAGTACTGTCCCCGCTCCAATCAATGCATCATCTCGTTTTGATAATTCGGCAATGATATCTATCGCATTCGGCGTTGTTAACGTCACTTCAATAATATTTAGCCCTTTATCAATAATCGTATTGGCAATATCTAAAAATGATGCTGCATCATCTGTACGCATGACTGCGATATGTTGCCCTTGTTGAATTGCTTTCATTGTCTCTGTGGATTTCATCTTGTCATCGCCTTGATAGAATTTTAATTTTTTGAAAATAACAACGTTGTTATTAATGTTCAAAAAAATATTGTAACGCTTACCTCTATGGTATAATTAATTCTAACTTAAATCAATCTATTTCAAGGAGAAATTTTATGGCAGTAACGTTAAAAGATGTTGCCGAAGCCTGTGGCGTAAGCTATTCCACAGTTAGTAAAGCATTAAAAAATTCCCAACTTGTTAAACCAAATACAAAACAAATGATTCAACAAAAAGCGCTTGAAATGAATTATATTCCCAATCACTCAGCAAGAGCACTCGTTTCTAAGAAAAGTGGTACGATTGGATTGATATGGCCATCTGTCGACCGTGTTGCCGTAACTCACCTCATCACTGAAATTAATTTAGCCATTAAATCCTTAGGTTATGTCATGTTTGTGTCGATTGATGATGTTGCTGCCGCTTCGAAAAAATTTGTCGAATTTGGCTGTGATGGCATTGTCATTTTTGATGAGGATGAAACAACGAACTTACCTCCAGAAATTTACAACAATGTACCCGTCGTAGCATATGGCGTTGATCGTGATATTCCTTATCCAATTGTTAATGTAAATCACGCAGAAGCAATGATTATCGCCATTAAGGAATTACTCGCAAAAGGTATTGATCGTATAGATTATATCGGTGATATTCGCACCAATGACGCGCGCCAAATTGCTAAAAAAGATGCCATTGCAAATTATTGTGAACAGCATCACATCCAATATCGTATGATTGATTCGAGCGGATTAAATGCGATTGAAGCCGAGACCTCAGTTAAACACTTTCTTCAGGAATCATCGTTGGCACCTGGCGTTATATGTGGAAGCTACGATATCACAGTAGGGACGATCAACGCTATGGGATCTGATGAACAGCCAATCATATACTCTTACGATAATATTCCACAAATTAAAAAAATTGATTATCCTGTACAAGCAATTGGTGTACCTACTGCTGAAATTGCACAACAAGTTGTTGCTATCTTAGATAAAGTAATTAAAGGTGAACCAATAGAAAATACCTATCACCTACACCCATCATTAAGTCATAATCAATAATTGAGTTTACCATTGCTAACATCCCTCATAAATAAATGAGCCCAATACTACATGGACAGTGTAGTGATGGGCTCATTTATTTGAGAAATATTTATCATATCTAGAGGGTTATTTCTTTTTTATCGCAACAAAAATATAAGTTTTCAAAATATTTACATGCCTAACTTCATTTTGGTTAAAGTACGTATGAGACATTGATCGATGTGTGTAGCGATAACTCGATAGGTAACCGTCACATACCCAAATATTGTTTTTTTACATATAAATATTAAAATAAAAGCTGTCTGTATACATATGAAAGATAACATTTGTAGATCCTATCATGTTAAAGACTAAAGATTGTATCGAAACATAGCCACCAATGATCGTTTTGGTTGAGGGGGTTTAAGTTTTAATTTTGGGAGAAAACTTAGGTTATTTGGTTTCAACTTATATTTCGTGAACATGATATTAACAAACATTATCCAGAGCTCGATAATTTCTTCGCATAAGGGGTTACAAAGCAATATCAAATTTAATGCCATCACACCGTCTCTGTGTCATGCAACATTCATCCGTTTCATCATATGCTTACAAGCTTACTTAGTATCTTTTTTAAGTTATGGAGTCTGACATGTATCACGTTTGTTTTATATACTGTGTATCTATGCTGTTTGACGTCATAAACACTTCGTGAAGACTTACGTTAAAGTATTTGTCTGCTTAGGTAATCAGTGCACATAACCCTCTACAAACCCTATTATAATACGCCACGACCTATGCGCAAAATACATAGTTGGAATAATGAAGATTCCCTATCAGCATACGTAATTTGGGATGATTTCATATCACTTTAATTATATGGCATTATCTATAACTTTTTAAAAAGTTAATCCATTCGCGCGTGACGTAATTGATATAACTTTCCTTTTTCCAAATGATACCTAAGTTCCAATTCACATCTGCACCCGTTATTTCGATACCAGTGATATCCTTATTTAAAATACTCACAATACTCTCAGGTAAGATACTCACTCCGATACCATCTAAAATCATATTTTCAATAAACGTGATTTGTGCCATTTTCGCTACCACTTTTGGATGGAAGCCTACTTTTCGACAGCTCTCAATAATTTGATCTTTAATATAATAATCATCATGAAACATGATAAAACGTTCATTCTTCAAATCTCCTAAATATACGGCGGATTGCTTTGCATACTTAGAATTTTTATCAACTACGAGCATTAATTTCTCCTTATATAAAGGGACTGCGTGATAAATGTCATCGTCGACTGGCAATGTTGTAATACCAACGTCAATTTCATCATTATTTAAATAAAATTCAACCGCTTTACCGCCGCCTTCAACTACTTCATACGTCACATTCGGATACATACTGTGAAATTGATTCAAACTTTCTGTGAACAAACGTACATCCATAATTGCTGAGACACCTAGCCTGATATGACCACGCTCTATGTTTGTGACATCATCCATTTCAAGTGATAAATCATCTAATATCGCTAATGCTTCTACGCACTTATCGTAAAATATTTGACCGATATCGGTTAAAATAATATGTTTCTTTCTTCTATCAAACAACGTGACATTAAATTCGTCTTCAATACTTTTAATATTTTTACTAATTGTAGACTGTGCAATATATAAATGTTTTGAAGCCCGAGTCATGCCACCATTTTTTACAACTTCAACAAAATATTTCATTTGCTTAATTTCCATTTTAATCTCCTCTGAATTACCCTTTGTTTAACTTATAATTATACGCCTTTATTGCGCTACTTTAAATACTTAATCACTTCTCTGGCAGAATCTGAAATTACTTTATCATTAGGTTTCGCATCTTTTTGATCTTGTTTGGAATAAATTGCTAAAATAATTGGCTTATCCTGTCCTTTAGGATAAATAAAAGCGAGATCGTTACGTGTTGCATATGTTAAAGCTTGTCCGCTTTTGTCACCAACTGTATAACTGTTAGGCATGCCCGCTTTAATCAAAGTATCACCTGTCTTATTTTCTATCATTGTTTGTTTTAACAATGATAAGTTAGATTCATTCATTTCATTACTAGTTAAAATACTATTTAGCGTTTGTGCAGCAGCTCGTGGTGTCGTTGTGTCTGCCTTGCTATTTGGATCAAAATAATTTAATTCTGGCTCCAATCTTTGTGGTTCCGAAACATCATCACCTAATTGCACCAACTCATGTTTTAAACCGTTGACGCCACCCAATTCTTGCATAATTTTATTATTTGCCGTGTTATCACTCTGCAACATAGACGCTTTAATTAAAGCCTTTAATGACATTGTTTTACCTATGTATTGTTCAGTCACTGGTGAATTTGCCACAATCTCTGATTCATTGATTTCAACTTTTTTATTCAATTCTGATGGAGCTACTTTATTCAATAATATACCACTGGCTATAGCTTTATATGTTGACGCAAAAGCAAATCGCTCATCCGCATTATGTTGATATGCTTTGCCATTTTCCGTATTAATCCCATAAATCCCTACTTTAGTATTGTATTCATTTTCTATTTGATCTATGTCTTTAGCAAAAGTTGTATTATGCATCGATGATAAGCTTATTAAACACACACTACTCAAAACAAACGCAATAAACCATTTCTTTATATATTGATTTATCATTGAAAATTCCCCTTTTTAAATTTAAAAATTTTTATCTATTTATAATTATAACTTTAATATCTTTATTAAGAAAATCATAAAAAGCGAGAAAGAAACCAAATATTCACATTTGATTTCTCAATCTCGCTCATAAACAAATACTTAAATGACTCGTATATGACTTGGCCTTTCCGTTACAATCATTAGTCTTCAAAATTAATCATTATCTTCATTAATTTATCATTTTTATCAAAATATGCTGTATATATACCCACATTGGTTTGATATTCTAGGAATGTGTCTTCATCTGTTTCACCACGATTAACAATTTGATTAGAGGCATGTGCTTCTTTAAATGTATCCTTAGATATTGTATTAGGTTTTGTTAAAAATGTAATACCGACTACTTCATCGCTACTATTGAAATCAACAGTTGTATCGTAAACTTGTTCACTGCGAACAGGTTCTCTATCTGTATGCGGATTAACCTTGTAGCCATTAATTGTCACATTGTCATATTTTAATGCACGCACAAAATTATAATCTTGCGTGAAGGACGGATCATAAGTCGTATAACCTTCATAGTTATACCAAGGTGTTTGTGCTTTTAAATCTGCAGTACCTTGTGCACTTGCACCGCTTGCGCCACCTTCACCATGGCCCCATTTTTGTACTTGCTCTGCTGCTTGTGTATCCGTACTATTCGTTGAAATATAAGCTGCTGAAGATCCGACGACAAGTGTTGATACAACGACGGTTGCTGAAAGTAATTTTCCTACTTTACGCATAATAAATCACTCCTCATTTTTTGAATCCCTTTTGGCGAAACATGAGCAATACATAATGCATTCAAACACTAGTACATCAATTCATCCCTATTAGCAAGTTAACTTTCATATTACGAGAAAGAACCCCTAAGCAAAGTTACATTTACATATGATATAGACACATACAATGGATACGATTTCTATAAGAAAATAAATGAATTATTTCTAAATCACCCCTTAGTTTGTATTTCCCTATTGACAAAAGTGTAATAATTCACTTTAATCATACACCAAATATATATAATTGCAAGAATATATAAGATATTTAATCAACTCATTCACCTTTCCTATTATTATAATGAAAGCGGTTTATTGTCATTATGATTAATTTGTTTTAAAATGAATCTCATAGTCTGAATTAATTTTTTTAATAAATCATATTTATATATATTTTATCGATAAACACAAATCGTTCTATATCGATACTATACATAAGGGGGAGCTTCAAGTGACAACACAAGACTATCAACTATTGATTATTACAGTGGTAAGTATTTTATTTCTCATCTTTTTAATCACTTCAAAATTAAAATTCCATCCACTACTTGCATTACTACTAACCGCAATCTTTGTCGGTTTCACTTCTGGATTAGACATTGATAAAATTGTTGAATCTATAGAAACTGGGGCTGGTTCAACACTCGGTGAAACGGGCGTAACCATCGCGCTAGGTGCCATGCTAGGTAAGATACTTTCTGATTCAGGTGCTAGCGACAAAATTGCATCTTCGATATTACAGAATGCGTCTTACAAAAAATTGCCATGGATGATGGCGTTAGCTGCGTTTATTATTGGGATTCCAATGTTTTTCGAAGTTGGATTGATTATGCTACTGCCACTGATTTTTACAATTGCTAAAAAATTAGAAGATGAACATAAAATGAAAGGATCTGCCTATGTAGCTATCGGTGTGCCTGTTATTGCTGCATTAGCAACGATGCATGGTATGGTGCCACCACATCCTGGCCCACTGATTTCAGTGAATCAGTTTGGTGCGAATATCGGGATAACTATGGTACTTGGTGTCATATGTGCGATTCCAACCATTATCATCGCTGGTCCACTTTACGGTAAATTTATCACACCGCGATTATCTGTGAAGCCAAATCAAGATTTGTTAAATCAATATACGAACGACAACAACGAAAACACCCAAGCACCATCAACATTCATAGCCTTTTCTACTATATTAGTTCCAGTGATTATGATGTTATTACATGCCATTGCTGGTATCTTTTTTGGAGAAAAAACATTACAATACAAGATTTTCGAATTCTTCGGAAGCCCAATCATCGCCATGTTTGTGGGTGTGCTTTATGCCATTATCGTTCTCGGCTATTTAAAACATCGCGACACACAAAAAATTCGAGATGCTTTAGGTAGCAGTTTGAAACCTATCGCCGGTATCATGCTAATCATTGCGGGTGGTGGCGCATTCGGTCAAGTCCTTGAAGATTCTGGCGTAGGTACGGCAATCGTTCACCTTGCCGACAATTTCTCATTATCTGCGTTATTAATGGGATGGGTAGTGGCTGCATTATTATCTATATCAACAGGTTCCGCAACCGTTGGCATTGTTGGCGCAACCAATTTACTTTACCCATTGATTCAAGCAGATCCAAGTATCAATAAAGAATTATTAACGATTGCTATTGGTTCTGGCTCTTTATTCTTTAACTACGTAAATCATGGTGGCTTCTGGTTAGTCAAAGAATCCTTTGGTATGTCCATGGGAGAAACATTTAAAACGATTACGATTGTACAATCCATTGTCGGTATTTGTGGTCTGATTATGGTACTACTCTTGAATGCTATTATTGGTTTGTTTTAACGCTAAAAGGAAATGGGACAGAAATCAAATTTTTTAATTGAGATTTCGAAGTCCCATCTATACAATCAAGGCAAGGATGACTAGGATTGAAAGTTTTCCTGAGCTGAAGCTCATGCATAAGTCTCACTAGCATTTTTATGCATAAGAACTACTCATTTTCATAAATAGAAAAAGCAGTTCTTTAAAGCAGTAAGACTTTACATCTTCAGTTCAGTCATGTACTGCCTAAATGAAAAAGCGTCCGAGACATTTATTTTTGTCCCAGACGCTTAAGACTGTCGATAAAGTCTCAGACTTTGTTGACAGTTTTTTCATACTTTATCTTCAATCGCTTTAAAAATGACAAATACTTCAAATTATAGCAACGTGTCTTTTCTTTCCATCAAACGATTATATTCTTCTAAATAAGTCTTTTCAGAATCAGAAGCTTTGTCATAAGCGTTCATCGCGCGATGCCATAATGGATAAATCGGTTCTGGTGTAGTTAATTCCGTAATTGTCTTAATTTCATTGCTTGTCAGCTGTAAATTATAAGAAGCAATATTATCTTGCAACTGCGCTTTCGTTCTCGCAGCTAATACAAGCGAATCAACATTAGGTCGATCTCTTAACCATGCCAAAGTGACTTGAGCAACTGACACTTGATGTTGCGTTGCAATTTCTTGTAACGTATCTATCAAATCATAAAATAACGCTGTATCTTTGACGTATGGTTCTGCCCAACCGTCACCTTGTCTAGTACCCGGTTCACCAGCCTGTTGTCGGTTAATCTTTCCAGTTAAAAGCCCTTCACCTAACGGAGACCAAATACTGTTACCGACACCTAATTCCTTACCGGCTGGTAGTAACTCGTATTCCGCTTCTCTAGATTCAGGTGTGTAATATATTTGTTGCGCAATAGGTGGCGCCATATGATTTGCAACTGCCAAGGTGTGCGTCTTCGCTAAAGCCCATCCGCTATAATTAGATACACCCCAATAACGAATCTTACCTTTTTGAATTAAATCATTCATCACTTGAATCGTCTCTTCTACAGGTGTCTGACCATCCCATAAATGTGTATAATACAAATCAATGTAGTCCGTGTTCAAGCGCTGTAAGGATTCATCTATAGAATGCTCAATATTTACACGCCCTGCACCACCATCGTTAGGATTATCCGTTAATTGAAATCCAGTCTTACTACTAATCACCATCTGATGTCGTTTATCTCTAATCGCTTTGCCTAATGCAATCTCGGAATCGCCTTTAGAATACAAATTCGCAGTATCAAACTGATTGATACCTTGATCTAAAGCATAATCAATCATATGATTGGTCATGTCTTGAGACATACCGCCTGCATTTTCAAATCCATTTGTACCTGTAAATGGAATACTGCCTAGTGCATATTTAGATACTGATAATCCTGAATTACCTAATTGTGTATAATCCATTATTTTCCTCCTCACATTTGCTTACTACACTTTATGTTCCCTTTTATTCGTGAATTAAATCCAAAGCCACTATCTCACAATGCTTGTTATCCCAATGAACATGGATAAGATTTATCCAACACTTTTCAATGTTTGTCGGTACCTTCCTTTTAAAATTGCGCGTATGATAGATCTATAAATATAAACATTGGAAGGATGTTGAAGTATGGTCACTATTTTACAAGTTGATTTTCCATTAAAAGGTCCTTTTGGAGAAGCCATGGCACAACAATTTGAAGATTTAGCAAAGTCAATTAATGATGAACCAGGATTTTTGTGGAAAATTTGGACAGAAAATGAATCTGAACAAGAAGCTGGTGGTATTTACGCTTTTGATACTTACGACAATGCACAACAATATTTAAACAGGCATCGTACTCGTTTAAACTCAATGGGTGTTTCAAAAGTTAATGCTAAATATTTTGACATTAACGAAGGCCTTACAACAATTACGAACGGACGCATCGATTGATTTCACAAATAATATCCCCCTTAAACATGCACGTAATCGTGTCTCATTAAGGGGGACGTTGTTTTATATTTTAAATTATTTTACTGATGTTCTCACCAAGTCAATTGTATACATCCATACCATATGACCTAGCAATTCGGAGAAATGTTCTTCGGGTGGCAGTTCGTCACGTTCTGGCGTAAGTTTAAGTTTCGGTAAGACAAATTCATGGAATAACACATGCACACCTATGCCAAACAAGCCACCTTTCCAAGCCGTAACAGATTCAGATTGCTCGCTTAATAACGCATACAGTGTCGCATTTGTTACAGAAAATCCATAATGGATACCCATCACCGCTAATGGCACTTCATTATCATTATATACATATGATGCATGCCGTATTTTATCTGGTACATTGAATACCTTCATCATTGTGACAGGCGGTGGTTCTTCATCTCGTTCAGGTGTACGTGGCGGTACCAAACCTTCCCAGCCCATTTTTACAGCACCAGCTAACAGTCCACCAATAACACCAGTGATTGCTACACGTTTGATTGAAATATTAGACATTTTCTTCACCTCACTAGATTATTATCCACTACTCTATTTACCCTAAACGGAAATAAGTTAGTGATTTTAATCTGTGAAGCCTTAGAATTAGATCATTTCCCAGGAAATGCATTATGATTAAAGTTTACCCATGCCCTCAATAAATGCTTCATATGTGATTTCATTCTTTGAAAACTTCGAAACAAGCATATACATCTGTTCATTTTTCGTATATTGCGTTTTATAGAGTATAGTCTCTGCCTCTTTTTCTTCCGGTAATGGCTGATTGATGTGTGTTTGTCTCGAGAAAGCGGCAAAATAACGCATGCCCAATAAGCGTTGTGAGTTGGCATTGATATGAATAGCATCTGGATTAGCCGTAATATCTTGTGCCGTGACGTAATAAGAATTTGTTGTTAATTGCGTAACACGTTTGAGTGCCTCATTGATTTGTGCATATTCTACTGCACTTTGACCAAATGCTGCTTTGCCTAAAAAGTCAGGTAATAATCCGACAATAAATGGTACTTCAGGAATATTTAACTGTTCTCTAAAATAATTGATCAACGTTTTCAATTTCTTGTCATAGTCTTGGTAGCGTTGATTTAAGCTATCACTCTCACCTTGATGCCACAATATCCCAATGATTTCACTCGTTTCTTGAGCAAATGTCGCCTCTGCAAGTGCGTGTCGTGTCAGTATTTGATCCGGTGCCCAATCATCAATCGTTGTACCACCGTCAGCGCACGGAATTAAACCAATCGTTTCATTTGGGTGTTTATCCAACCACAATTTTGCAAAAGAAGCAGCCAGTTTCAACTGTTAAAAAGGAATATTCAGGTGGTCGTTCTT